>TARA_R110001592_G_scaffold307182_1_pt1 | contig 48366 bp, 35 predicted proteins | sample TARA_R110001592 | Tara Oceans TARA_R110001592 (sample SAMEA4398387) | marine metagenome | biome: Polar Biome; feature: [SRF] surface water layer (ENVO:00010504); material: water (ENVO:00002006), including particulate matter (ENVO:01000060) such as... | depth 5 m | reverse complement strand
CCGCCTGAAAAATTCTCGCAGCTTTGCTCGGCGTGCTTGCCATGAAAATTAAAACCGCCGATAAAATTACGAATTTCCTGCTCGCGGGCATCTGGTCGCAGTCTTTGCAGTTGCGTTATTGGGCTGGCGCTTAAATCCAAAGATTCCAGCTGATGCTGATGGAAATAACCCATGTGCAAATGTTCGCCTTGCTGACGCTCACCGCTTAGGGGTTGCAAAGTACCAGCGAGGGTCTTCATCAATGTCGATTTGCCCGCGCCATTTGCGCCCAGCAGCCCAAGTCTAGTGCCGGGGTGAATGCTGATATTGAGCTTGTTGAGGATGGGGCTGTTATAACCCAGCGTGGCTTGAGATAAAGACAGCAGCGGGTCTGAAAACTGCTTGGGTTCATAGAAGCGAAAATTAAATGGTGAATCGATATGCGCGGGCGCGATGTCGGCCATCCGCTCCAGCGCCTTTAATCGACTTTGCGCTTGTTTGGCCTTGGTGGCCTTGGCGCGGAAGCGTCGTACAAAGTCTTCCATGTGAGCGCGAACGACTTGCTGGCGTTCAAATGCTTGCTGCTGTTGGGCGAGGCGCTCGCCGCGTTGCTTTTCAAATGCCGTATAGTTGCCGCGATATCGCATTAGAGATTGGCGGTCTAAATGCACGACGTGGTCGCAGCAGGCATCGATAAAGTCGCGGTCGTGGGAAATTAAAAATAAAGTGCCTTCATAGCGGCTTAACCACTGCTCCAGCCAAAGGCTGGCATCGAGGTCGAGGTGATTTGTCGGCTCATCTAATAGCATCAGATCCGAGGGGCACATGAGCGCTTGTGCTAAATTTAGACGAATTCGCCAGCCGCCGGAGAAGTCGTTGACGGAGCGCTCTAATTCTTCAAGTTTAAAACCTAGGCCGGTGAGCAAGCGCTCGGCATCGCTGTGTATTTGATAGGCATTGATGAGGTCTAATTCGCCATGTAATTCGGCGAGACGATGATCATCCTGACAGCTGGCTATTTGCGCTTCAATGTCGCGAAAGCGATGATGGCCGTCAATAACGTAGTCGATAGCGCGGCGATCACTGGCATCGACCTCCTGCCGCATCTGGGCTATTTGCCACTGAGCGGGGAAGCTCAGGTCGCCGCTATCTTGTACTAGCTTGCCGCACATAAGCTGGAACAAGCTAGATTTTCCGGTGCCGTTGGCGCCGACAAGGGCGATATGTTCGCCGGGATTTACGCGCAGGTCAGCTGATTCGAGCAATGCTTTGCCGCCGCGTTGTAAACTGAGGTTCTGGAATTCAATCATGATGGGGCGCGATTATAGCGTGAGTACCGAGTAATGAATGGAAAATATAGTGCCGGCGGGAAACCACCTAAGACGCTAAGTAAAATGTGGGAGTTTGCCCTAGCGGCGTATTCGGAGCCCATAATACAACGGCATTGCTTGTATTTGCAGGACCATTACCAAATGGATGTAAATATGTTGTTAGCGGCAGGGTTCTGCGGTCAGCAAAACATGCTTTGGAGCTCACCTTTTTGTCAGGAGCTGATTACTTTGGTGGCCCCTATTCGGGAGACTTACGTCATTCCCCTGAGGGCATTGCGCCGTCAGGCTGAGGGAAGTGGCGAGCTTTATGGGGCGCTAAAAACGGCAGAGATTGAAGCTGAGCGCGCGGAGGTGGCGTTGTTGGCGAACGGGATCGCAGGGCTAACAGCTGTAAGTGACGATGACGACAGCTACTTAGAAAATCTATTGGCCTACGCTGCGGTGCACGCGGATGTAAGTCAAGGTCAGCTCCTGTCTGTATGTCGAGACTTAGCCCTTAAGTTTGCCGAAATTCGTTAAAAGTCATCGAAAAGGCTGGCAAGTCGATCGCCCGGCTTGTCTGGGTGGCTGGGGATGTCGCTCATGCGTCGCACTCGTCGCCGGGGAGCTTTATATTCTTTCTCGACGGCTTTCGGTGGTGACGCAGTTACCGCACTTGGCGTTGTTTTGACGGCGGTGGGAGTCGGGGACTTGTCTTTGGCGGCAGTTGCCGCGCTGTTTGCAATTGGTTTGTCATCATCCTTTGGCGCTTGCGCTGCCGATTCCTTTGGGCTCGGCTGGGGTGAGGCGGAACTTGGCGTTTTTGTTTTTGCCGCGGCGGCCTTCGGTATGGTTTTTTTGGCAGCGGGGGTAGCGGCTGCCTGTTTAGCCGCAGGTCGGGTTTTTTCTGGTCTTGCTAGCGCGGTTTCCGCATCGACAATCGCTTTTAGAACTGCCTTTTCTTTGCGGCTTTCCAGTTTTTTCTCGAATATCCTACTGCGCAGCTGGGCTAATTCGGCCTGATGATTATCAAAATGCGCTTGGTGAGTGTCGATACTTGCTTGGGTGCGAGCTTGGATGCTGGGCTTGGCGTCTTTTTGCTCTTTCAATCGCAGTTTTGCCTCAGCCAGCTGGTCGCGAGTTTTATCTATTCTCGATTTTTGAGAAACTTCTTCTTTTTCAAGGAGTAACAGCTCTTGATCAAGCGCCGCAATGTGTTTTTCCCTAAGTGAGTGCAGCTCCGATTGCAGGTTTTGCAGCTCAGCAAGTGGTGTTTTGGCGGTTTTACTTTTGTTTTTATTACCAAACATGAGATTCAACCCTAGGAATGTTCAAAAAACCATCAATCTTCATTATACAAACTTGCCGCCGAGAATCTATCTCCCCAATCAATAATGGATTTATATCCTGTGGCACTGTGTCTCTAGGAACGCTTGTGGCAGACTATGGTCTGAGTATGCATGTCGAATTCGCGGCAGTATTTTTTATCAATAAATAAGGTAGTTACATGAATAAGACACTGGTTTGTGCGGTGGTAATGAGTGGCCTGCTAACAGCTTGCGGCGGTGATACTGCGTCTAAAGCAGATCTTGATACCGAAATCTCTAAGGTTAGCTACGGTATTGGCGCTAATATCGGCGCTCGGTTTGGCGATGATCTTCCTTTAGATGTTGCCGCGTTCAGCGCGGGTGTGCGCGATGCTCTCGCCGGTGGTGAGTTGCAGATGAGTGAAGAAGATATTATGAGCACGCTGCAAGCTTATCAGCAGAAGCAGTTGGCGGTTCGCCAGGAAGAATCTCAACAGGCGGGCGCAGTGAACCAAAAAGCAGCCGACGCGTTTTTTGCTAAAAATAGTACTGAGGAAGGCGTGAAAACCACTGAAACTGGCTTGCAGTATCAGGTGTTGGTGAAGGGTGATGGAGCAATACCTACTGCGGACGACACTGTAGAAGTCCATTATCACGGCACATTGTTAGACGGTAACGTCTTCGATAGCTCTTATCAGCGCGGCGAAACGGTAAGCTTCCCAGTTGGTGGTGTTATCGCTGGATGGACTGAAGCCCTGCAAATGATGCCAGTAGGCTCTAAGTGGAAATTGTTTATTCCACCCGCTTTAGCATATGGCCTAGGTGGTGCGGGCGAAATGATCGGTCCTAACTCAGCGTTAATCTTTGATGTTGAGTTAATTAGTATTGCGGGCGACGACGAGAAGTAAGTTCGTCACGTTAGCGAAGTAAAAAAAGGCCCCATCGGGGCCTTTTTTATATCTTGTTGATCAGCGGTGCAGCACATCCCTGTTGCACCATAGCCATCCTTAACTTATTTTATTTTAGTTTTTTCTGCGCTGTTGTGAAGTCGCGATTAGCTACTGTGCGTGTAAGACATTTCTCATAACGCGTGAGACGAAGCGCACGGGCGATTTGCCCCACTCTAGGCGCGGCCGCTATATAGCTCACTGGTGACGCTAGCCTCAAAGGGAGATAAGGTTTGCTGTGTCCAGCGTTCAAGTTGCTGCTTCTCGCTGGCGCTAGCTTTGGTGTTAGGCAATACGTCGTAGGCATGGGGGTGGCGATCAAACCATAGCTGAGGTTCTTGGTAGTCCTTAAGCTCAGGCGCTGTAGCCAGCCAAATCATTGTGTCGGCGCCCATGCGACCATCGCGCATAAAGTTTTTTAACTTCCTGTCGAAGGCGGGCAAGGATTTAGCGACACCGGGTGTGGCCGCCCAGCCGGGATGCATGGTGTAGTAATTCGTTTTGGCAGTGCTTTCTTGGCTCATATACACTAGGGCGCGTTTGGCGCGAGCATAGGCTTTGCTGCCATCGTAAGCTTCTTTTAGAAACTGCATGTCATTTAGCTTAAGGCCTTGAAAATACAAGCCCCCAGATACCACATTAATAATGCGGCTGGCGTCGTTGAGGTGACCCTGAAGTAATTTACTTAGCAGAACGGGGGCGAGAAAGTTTACCGCGAGAGCGCGTTCAAAGCCTTCCTCAGTGTCTTCTCTTGATGAAAACAAGGCACCGGCATTGTTTATTAATACATCAATGCGGGGCTGAGTTTCTACTATTTTACGAGCACCAGCAGCTGTCGCCTGCAGTGAGCTTAGGTCAGCTTCAATCACGCGCAGCGCATGTGGATCGCAGCCACTGAAATCTTCAATTTGCTTGGCGGCCTTCTGGAGTTTTGAAGTGTCTCTGCCGATTAAAATCAGGGTGGCACCCAAGCGTGCAAGCTCGCAGGCAGCGTCTAAGCCTATGCCGGCGGTCGGTCCGGTAATGGCAACAACTTTGCCATCCATTCTATTACTGTGTGATTTACGGGGCATCGAAAGATAGCCGCGTTTACCAAAAGAAAGGGTTGCGGGCACAATAAGTTTGTCGCAGAGATCGTTTTTAAGCCGGCGGTCTGCGGGAGAGCTGGGGTTAGTAAGCGCCTGCTCTAAGCCGCTTACCGCTTTTTTACCAAGACGGTTTAGCAGCGGTTTGAACATCCACGCGAACGGCGGCTGTAACCATTCTAAGTCGAGCTCGGCGCGATAGTCTATACAGGTTTTGGAATCGTCTATTGCGCTGAAGCTAAGGGTGTCGAAGGCCGTGAAGTTGTCGCCTTCGCCTTGTAAAATTAGCTGATTGGGCTCGTCGATCGCTACTTGGGTGTAGCGCATCGCCGACAGTTTGTTGGCTGGTAATTTAAGTATCACTTCATATTCAGTGCCGACCTGAGGGTTACCCGGGGTTAGCTTGCTCGAACGATACACACCGGGATCCCACTGCTCGATGGTTGAAAAGTCTTTTAGGTAGGAAAAACACTCTTCGATGGGGCGGTTAATAATAATCTTCTCGTGGAGAGTGTACTTCATCGGGATAGTCTCGCTGATCGGTTTAGAGTCGAAATGGACTGAGGATTTGTTTGCTGTTGCACTATTGCCACGGCGTTACCTGCTACTTACGAACTCATATGATTTCCAGATCAGTGGTGTGTGGCCGCGAGCTGCCTCGCTCGGCCCTGAGGAATGTGGCCCCAAGGTTTCGCTGAGAATGTTAAACGGCGCGGCTTCGGGATAATGCCTACGTCTAATAATTGCGCCGGTGCGGATTGGTAACTAGCTGATATCTATAATAAAAAGAGCTAGCGCAGCCATCACGCCGATTAGTATCACGATATGGGTGTTAAGTGTATTTTTCAAAGTAGCGTCATCCTTGCTATTTAACATAATCGTTCCCTCTATTAAGTGCTTCAATGATGATAGGGAAGCGCTGATAGCTGTTGCAGCGATCCACTATGGCTCAGTTTACGATGTTTTTGCGAGTTTGGTTTTGATATAGCAAGACTGTATAAGGGCTAGCTGCGCTTAGAAATAACAAAATAAGATGCGCTCCATTGATGTGCATTTTGTGTGACGATTCTCGTCAACCGAAACTTAGTGCAGTTTTTAAAGCAGCGATTGCGTCCTACTTGGGACTGTTTGTTAGCGAAATCCTGCGCTTACAGTGCCTACAGTGAGTAAAAAGATGACAGGGCCATTCCCGGGGCGGTAACGGTGTTGCTAAAGCGATTACCTATAATCAGGATGCGCGCTTCCGCAGTAGTAGCAACTTTGATTTGCCCCATGAAATCAAAGCGGTGTTCTCTTTGGCGCCGACCGATTTTGATTCTGAATTGCCCTTGAATACCGCGTGGGTGACTTTGTCACCGTATTGCGATGGCGATGTATCTACCCTGCATGGGGTGTATATGTACGACAACGTTCGCTACAACGCCAATGATGTATCTCAGCCGCAATTTATGGTGACCTCGATGGGGGCAAATCATAATTACTACAATGATTTTTGGTTTAATGATGACGCTACGCTCAATGGCTTTGACCCTTATTGTACTGAGGCGTCGCCGGTCACTGGCCGCTATTCTCGTGCAGACCAAAAACGTCACGGTGAATTTCTAATTGCGAGCTTTCTGCGCTTGTTTGTTGGAGCCGAGTCGCAGTTCGCCGGTTATTGGAGCGGCTATGAGCGCGCGCCTAGCAGTGCGTGTCCCGAGGGCGTAGACACCTGCGATGAACGCCTACATATGTCGTTTCATCAGTCTAAGGAAAACCTCACGGTTGTCGATACCACCCTTACTGATAAGTCGTTGACCGAGAACGAGTTTGGTCTTGCCAATAGTCTTGATGGATTTATCTTTACAGGTTGGTGTGCGCCCAACGGCGGCAGTCTTGAGGACCTGCTGGGTATGAATCCTGACCGTTGCCCGTCAGTCGCAACAATTTCTAAGGCGCCACAGATTTTTGGTGGTTATGTAGGTAGGTTTGCAAGTATTAATTATGCGCTGCCTACTGAGGGGCTCGATGTCAGTGATAAAGATTTCTTAACCCTGCGCGTGGGGGTTAGTGTGACGCCCGAAAATGCCTTTGGGCAGGACTTCACGTTGACCTTGACGGATATAAATGGGGTGTCAGTCAGCTTATTGGCTAGTGACTTTACCGATGCACTGTATTTTCCACCGGGGCTGACAGTAGCTGCGCGGGACACCGGCGCGAAGACGGTAATCAATATGGTGCCATTCAGGCTGGATGCTCAAGCTTTGTTTGATTCTGAATTAGACTTAAGCAAGCTGACTAATATTAATGTCGCCTTCGATCAGCGTCTGGCGGGAACGATTCAAATCACCGATGTGTTGTTTCAGAAAGTGCCTTATTAAATAAGGCTGCCTTACTGGAACCCGCCTTGCTAGAGCCGACCTTGCTAAAGCCAGCGGTATTAGTATTTGTTAAGGTATAAAAAACGGGGCGAAAGCCCCGTTTTTTTTGTCTTTAAAAACCGACTCTAAAATCAAGCTGGTAGGTTGTTTGATCTGGATGAGGCGTTTTCGTGTAGTTGCCTGGAATAAGAGGCTGATCGAGGATTAGAACCGCATCCTGTTCTTGGCTTAGATTGCGGGCCTGGAAGTTCACTGACCAGCCGTTCATTTCGGAGCGCAGTCCCAAGCCGGCGTCGATGCGGGTGATCGCCTCTTGCAGGGTGTTTGGGTCTATATCTGAGTCAAGATAGCGCTGACCGCTGTAGGAAATATTCATGCGAACACTGCCTAAAATGTCTGCACTTCCAAATATCGGGAATTCCCAGCGTGGTGACAGTGAGCCAGACCAGCGCGGTGCATAAGGGAGCGGCCTGCCGCTTAGATCTTGCGTCTCATTTTGCTCGGAGGTGAAAAGCGGTGGGCCTTCGGTGAAGCTGTCGTATTTCGCATCTAGGTAGGCAAGGCTACCTGCCAAGCTAACACCGTCAATGGGCGGTAGCCAAAAGAAGTCCATTTCGGCGCCGCGGCTAGACGACTCAGGTGCGTTAAATGTGGTCAGGGTGACACCGGAGAATGTACGAATTTGCAGATTCTTTACGTCGCTGTCGAATACGGCCATATTCAAGGTTAGAGAACCGCCGAGTAGGCGAGACTTCACACCGGCTTCATAAGTGAGGGTTTCCTCTCCTTTATAAGTAAGGTTGTCGTCGTTGAGTGGCGCGGGGTCGAAACCGCCGGCTTTAAAGCCCTTTGCCGCATTCACATATACATTAATGTCAGGCAGTATTTCGTAATTAAAGGCCACCTTGGGCGACACATTACTTTCTTTAATACTTAGATTGGGCGCGTCAAAATCACGTTGATTGAGTGAGCCTCCAGAGATACTGAGACCTGCGGCCACTTCAGAATAAGATGAACCTTCTGACTCATCTTCGCCATAGCGAATCCCTGCGGTTGCCGTCAGGCGGTCAGTTAATATCCAGTTAAATTGCGAGAAAACTGCAAAGGATTGGGTTGTTGATTCGGTCGCAGAAATATAGCGTTCACGATCAATAAAGCCCGGAATTAAATCGGGTAGCGAGATTGGCAGATCAATAAGTAATGGGTCAAAGGGCAATTGAATATTTTGCACAATAGCGCCAGCCCGGGCGAAGGCAATAAGGCCATTCAGGCTGACATCAATATCTTGGAAAACATCATTCGTCGATTCTTGTGCGAACACCCCAAACACGAAATCCATACCTTCGCCCCAGTCGAAGGGAGCATCAAGGCCGCCGGCCAAACGCACTTCTATCGCCGTTGCTGAATAGGGGTTACCTTCTGGTGGTTCGTTAAATGCCACCAGTGGAACTGGCGAATAGTCAACATCTAGAGAGTAAGGCGTAATAACCTCAGACCACGAGGCAATGGTGGTGAGTTCGGGGGCGATAATGCCCATCATGTCATCGGGGCGCCAAATTAAGGCTAAAGATGCGGCTTTTACTTCGCGGTCTGAACGTGTTGGCGCATCGGTCGAGGTGTTTTGGTTGTAGGCATCGGCCTCGGTTTGCGGATCAAATTCTCGGAATACCCGCAGGCTGCGATCGCTGGCAATAAAGAGCGACTGGGTATAACCCTTGGTCAGTGATTCTGCATAGAGCCCGGTGAAATTTGCGGTAAGCGTGTCGCTTAAAAACCAGCTTAATTTAAGGCGGAGAGCCTTATCTTCCTGAGTTTGTTGTTCATCCCGGGTGCTATTGTACTCAAGCGTGTCGGCATCGTTGTAGCGAAATGCCAATCGAGCTAAAAAGTTCTCGCCTAACAGCGGGCCAGAGATCGCCCCTTCTATATTGTTGCTTTCAATATTCTCACCGTGACCGTACTTGATGTACCCCTCTGGCTCTGAGGTTGGGTCCATAGTGTGGAAATTAAGTACGCCGCCCAACGTGTTTTTGCCAAATAGCGTTCCCTGTGGGCCTCGCAGTACTTCTAGGCGGTCGATATCAAATACCGCATCTTGCGCAAAGGTAGATCGACCATAGGGAACATCGTCGATAACAAGGCCAATAGACGGCTCAAACCCAACGCCCAGTGGTGGGGTGCCAAAACCGCGAATGGTGATACTGGTATACAGCGCAAGTGACGAATCAAAGCTCACGTTGGGAATGTAGCGGGTAATCTCACCGACATCCGATAAGCCTGATTCCTGGATGAAATCGGCTCCGATGACAGAGATCGACAACGGCACATCCTGCGCGCTTTCAGCCTTCTTGTTGGCGGTTACAATGACTTCTTCAATAATACGTGGCGCCGCATAGAGCGGACTGCTAAGTAGGCCGGCACCAGTCGCGACAAGTGCTGTCGTGCTGAAATACCTGATGGCCTTGCTGAGAAAATGTGCTTTTGCAGTGTTCCGTTGGGGCATCGTATACCTTCCATCATTTTTATTGTGAACTTGCTAATCTCAATGGTTATAGAGCTATAGCTTTTACAAGCATTGAATGTAGCACTAAGAAGTGGCATTTGCATGTTCGCTGGCGCGCAATTGTGATCTAAGGCGACAGTATGAGTGGCGTATGAGGACAGTTGCTGTGAGGTGGGTCTCACTGGACGATACCTGCGGCATCGCCGTATTTGCCGCCGACCGTAGAGTAGTATGCCTCACGCGGAATCGATTCCTTAGGTGATTGAGGCGTATTCACTGCTTCAGTTTGAGTGAGCGCAGATTGGCTGAATTCGGTAAAAATAAGGTATGGCTATTACTGCAAGCTGACTGGAGATTACTTGAAGATGTTGGTGTTCTCATTATTAGAGGTATAGGGGGAGGCAAAAGCGGGAGGGTTAATTGGTATTTATCTGGCCAATAATTACGGTACGAAACAAACACTATGGCCCTTGAAGACAAAATTTCCGGCAGCGGTCATGACAAGGCTCAACGCAAGGGCCAATACTTAATAAGACTTAGAAGCCAATGGCCGAAAGTAATTTTACTTTAGCGGATCTTACGCTATCAAAATGTGATCTTGTTTCAAAGTCGGTCCCCGGAAAAATCTATCCTTTCGGTTGGGGTGATCTAGATAAAAGTTGATTACTATCTGTTGTGCCTGTTGCTATTCGATGAGTTTGAGAGCTAGGGCATAATAAGAGGTATCGTTATGAATAAAAAAATAAAATCTAACATTGTCACTCGTCGAGTTCCTTTTGAATTCCCCGATGATATACACCCACACTGGACGCCAGATAGGCCAGAATTTGCACATATGTGGAATGGTTTATCGCTAACCATGCCATATTTAGAGCCCTATCTTATTCGTACAATGCGTGAAGGCCTGAAACGGGTAGACGACCCTGCGGTGCTCGCTGATGGCTTTGCGTTTATTGCCCAAGAAGGTCAGCATTATCAAGTTCATCAGCGCTTCAACGATATGCTAAAAAATAATGGCTATCCGGAATTAGCTGAAATTGAAAAAGAGATGGAAAAATACTATGCGCGACTGAGTAAGAAATCGCTTGCGCATAGAATGGCATACAGCGCTGGCTTCGAATCAATGACCCTAGGGGCGACGCGCTTTATTATAGAAGAGCGGTCAAAAAACTTTCTCAATGCAGACAGTCGAGTGGCGTCTTTTTGGCTGTGGCATATGGTTGAGGAAACTGAACATAAAAACTGTGCTTACGACGCTTATCAAGCTGCGTGCGGAGGTTATTTCACTAGAGCCTTTGGTGTTTTGCATGGGACATGGGGTGTCTTCTGGCCGGGAATAAAAGCTGCAGCGCTTATGCTAAAAAAGGACGGTCTTTGGTATAACTGGCGCTCACGGCTAAACTTTTATAAATATGTGGCAAGTTTCTTAAAATACGTTCTTCCCTACATCGCTAGATCCATGATGCCGGGGCATACGCCGCGTTCCGAAAAAGATTCCGAGTGGGTTAAAGAGTGGCTGAGAAGCTATCCATCAGAAATGACCCTTGCCGAAGCACCGCTTGTCGATACCAGCACTCCCGCCATGCCAGTGCCAAAAATGAAATTTATAAAAACAGAGGTAAACCATGCAGTCGTCTAAGGAATTAATAGGTACTCAAAGAATGTTAATCGCAAGTGGTGCCTTGCTAATCTTCTTTGCTGGGGTTGCCGGGTTTGGATTTCTATTTTATCTGCTGGGTGAAATTCGCTTGTGGCCGTTCCCGACTATTGAATATCAGATGCCGGGTTCCGTAAAAGCGTGGAGAATGACGCATTTAGAAGGAGTTTTAGGTGGGGTAATTCATTGGATTTTTGCCTTGCTACTGCCCTTGCTGCCATTCACTATAAAAACTATCCGTAGAATGAGCGTCGCCATGATCTCGGTTGGCTGGATGTTCACTATTGCCTCATCAATGGACGCCCTATTTACAGATAGCCGGGGACTCGCATATGGTGGTCCACTAACTAATAATATTGCTTTTTTCCTGTTTTACGTCGGCATTCTTATGGTTATGTATATCTTGCTAGTAATAGCGTATCGCTCCCTGCGGGCGTCTGATTAATATAAGTTTTGATTGGCGTTGCGAGCTTCCTTAGCGTTGCGCAACGTCATCATGAATATACTTATTGAAACTTATCGGCAATACATCGAATTTAAAGTAATAAAATAGTAATTGTCTGTGAGTGTGAGGGTGTGGCGGCGACCCACTCTTATATTTTTAGCGTTGCCAGACCAGCGGGAGTAAATATTAGAAGCGCCGCATCAGCCATATTCAAGGGATGCGGTGCTTCTAGGTGTTTAAAGCGGTAGTCAACCCAGGCTAGGCTCCGTATACATTTTTCGTAGTTGTTTCTTAAGTATCTTTCCACCGGCATTGCGTGGAATAGTATCGGTAAATAGGATCTTCTTGGGGAGTTTAAATCCAGAGAGATACTTTCTGGAGAAGTCCCCAATTTCGCTAGTATCGATGGCACTATTGGCGACGATAACGGCGACCACAATTTCGCCCCATTTTTCATCGGGTGATCCAATGACGGCTACATCTGCGATGGCTGGGTGTTGCATAAGCACTGATTCAATTTCCAGTGACGAAATATTCTCGCCGCCAGAAACGATAATATCTTTTAGTCTATCGACAACGAAGAGATGCCCGCTATCACCGATTCGGCCGACATCGCCAGTAAGTAGAAAGTCATTTTGGATGGCTTCCTGAGTACCGCTAGGATTATTCCAATACTCTTTCATGACTAGGTCAGATTGAACGCAAATTTCTCCCGCGCCACCTTTAGTAACGGTATTGCCATCGATGTCTGTCAACTTGATTGCGGTTCCGATTATTGGTCTGCCTGCGGATCCTATTAACGGCGAGTCCTCTGAGCTGAAGATTGCTCTGTGATCTCTAGCGCCAAGTATGGAAATAACACTGTGGGTTTCTGTCATACCGTAAATCTGTACGAAATTGCAGCCGAAGTGTCGGTATGCTGCACGCAGTGCAGACTCGGATATTGGTGACGCACCGTAAAAGATAGACTTTAATTTAGGGTAGTGAGTGTCGCTAGCAAACTCCAGCGTCGTACAAGCTTGAATCATTGCCGGTACTAGAGCCGCGTGCTCTACTTGTCCAGAACTCAATAGCTGGCGTGTCGTTTCGGGGTTGAACTCACTTCGCAGTTGAAGCGTGGCGCCTCTGCTCAAGCACATTAGTGAAACGAAGATTCCACCAACATGGAAAAGTGGTAAAGCTTGATACATGCTTTCGCCGGCTAAGATCGAAACGTCGAGGGTAAGTGTTACTGCCACTAGCTGAGATACACAGTTGCCCTGCGTTAACACGACCCCCTTTGGGAAGCCGCTGGTGCCAGAGGTGTAGACTTGTAAATAGCCGCGATCGGCAGCAAAGCTAATCGCAGCCGGCACGGATGACTGTTGCTCAAGCCAATCGGAAAAACAGTGTTCATGTTTTGCTAAGTCTTTTGTATTGCCCTTGTCCTTGAGAATAAAGTGCTGACTAAGGTTAATGTCGCCTAGTGTAGCCGCCGTTTCCACGTCCATAATGAGGCATTGAGATTTGGCGTCACCGATTATCCAGATAAGCTCTGATTGGCTAAGTCTCCGGTTGATAGGGACGATAACGGGGCCGCCCAGTAGGGCGGCAGTAAGCAGTACGAGAACTTCATAGCGATTTTTACATACCAGTGAAATGCGATCTTCAGAGCTCAGACCTAGAGCCTTGAAACCATTTACTGCTTGCCAGGCATTCCGGCGCAATGTTGCAAAGGTGTATGCGTTGTTATCGTCAATAATAGCAATGCTTTTCGGTGCGGAATCACATTGGTAGTCAATAGCTGAAAATGGATGTATTTGCATCCTAGTACTAACCCCCCATTAGGGAAATAAGGCGTCGACCAATATTGCCGTAGGGAGGGTAAAGTAATTTGACCCCAGTAAATCGTCCTATACCACGCTGCTTAAACACTGGCTTCATATGCGAGAAAGTCAAAAAGCCTTCTTTGCCGTGATAAGATCCAAAGCCACTGCTACCAATACCGCCGAAGGGTTGCGCGGCCTGCAAATATTGCATCAAAACGTCGTTAATAGTGACGCCACCTGCATGGGTGGATTTAAGCACTTCGTCTTGCAAACGGCTTGAGTTGGAGAATAAATACAGGGCGAGCGGTCTGGCTCTTGCGTTGACAAAATTGATTGCGTCATTCACTGACTTAGTCTCTAAAACTGGTAATACTGGGCCAAAAATCTCCTCCTTCATTACCCGGCTGCCAGGTGAGGGATTAATAACAAGTGTCAGCGGAAATTTACGATTTTTTACGTGTTCAGGGCTAGGCTCTTCTAGCCTGACGATCCGAGCGCCATCGGCCTCGGCATCGTTTACTAGGGCTGTTAGCCGGTCGTAATGTGCCTTGTTGATAATTGAGGTGTAGTCATTGGACGCCACCCCATTTGGGAAATGCGCCCGAAAGTGGCGGGAAATCCACACGATAAAATTTTCAGTACTTCCTGTCGGTAGAAGGGCATAGTCCGGTGCTATACAGGTTTGACCAGCATTGTAGGTCTTTCCCCAAAGTACGCGTTTTGCAACTTCGTCAATCGGGTATTTTTCGTCAACAATAACGGGGCTCTTGCCGCCAAGTTCAAGGGTGACGGGTGTTAGGTTCTTTGCGGCGGCCGCCATCACAAAATGGCCAACGCGGGTGGAGCCGGTAAACATTAAGTGGTCGAATGGCAGCGCCGAAAAAGTAGCCGCGGCGTCGGCTTCACCGCCTTCTATTGAAATATGGTCGGGGCTAAACTTACTGGCAATAAGTTCGCGAAGTAATTTCTCTGTTGCCGGGGTGCACTCCGACATTTTCACCATGCACCGGTTTCCCGCGGCTATGGCAGATGCCAGGCCGGATACCGCGATATTAATAGGGTAGTTCCACGGCACAATAATGCCAACTACGCCTCGTGGCTGTGGCACTATTTGATTCTCTCCGGGTAGAAACCAAATTCCAGTGCCTCGTTTGTGAGGCCGCATCCAAGTACTTAGCTTATGACTGGCATAGTCGATATTGTTAATGCTATTGCTGATTTCAGAGAGGCGAGTCTCCTCGGTACATCTATTGCCAAAATCCTTACATAATGCAGTGATAATAAGATCACTATTGTCTGTTAGCAGATTCTTAAGTGCCTTCAGGTGCTGCCGTCTCTGTGTCAGAGATGGAAATTTGTTGCTTTCAAAGGCTGCTTTTTGATCTTCAAAAATAGCATTGAAATTAGCGTTGGATGGTAGCTCGCGAACTAAATCGTGTGCTTGACTAATACTCATAATTCCTCCGTTATAAGACCGTAATCCGGTATCTCATCGATTCTGTGCAATGGTGAAATTAATCTAGCGATTCTGCCCTAAGCATCGATATCACCGCATAAAACAGCGTGATAGCTCCCACTAGAGCGGGAAAAAATGCGAAGGCCCCGGCTAGGCTGGCTTCACCCATGGCATTCGCCTCTAGAGTGAGTCCGTGATTGGGTGCAAACATCCCAAATAAATAGAACATGAAGTTACCCCAAACGGCGATTACTGTACCCAGGAATACACGGAAAGCCTGGGTGTCACTAAGATAAAAGGCTCGCATAGCGGCCCCAAAGCTTATCGCCATTATGCCGTTCATCATCATGCCTATATGTACTCCACGCCAGCCGGCGGCGGTGCCAGGCACGTCGAATTCGATAAGCAGCGGGATTGGACTGAGTGAAGCGCCGCCAATCATAGAGAAAATAAGAATGAATCCCGATACTAGGGAGACTAAGATGCCGAAAAATCCTTGGCGGATTAGCTTGTTAGAGTAGTAACTCTGCATGGTTATTGATCCACATATTATTGTTAGGAGGCGCTCAAGCGTAAATTCATGCATAGTAAGGTTTTTGTTACATACTGAATTTCGCTTTAACAGCGATATGCTACCTAATTGTGGGTGTTGTGAACCCAATCAAAGTGTTGGTATTGACAGTTATAAATATCTCAAATAGTTTTATTGTCATGCCTTTCGCCAGATTTAAATACCTGAAAATAATAATAAGGATTCTCCAGCAGTGGACACCGCTCGATCAATATTTAGCCAATTTCAAATACTGGAAACAAAGTTAAAGCCGCCGTATCTGCGGGCCCAAGCGTTTGCGAGAGAATCTTTAACCCGGCGTGTTGAGGCTGAGGCTGCCGCGACGCGCTTGCTTACCCTTATTGCTCCCGCAGGGTCGGGGAAAAGTACCTTGATGGCGGAACTATATAATGGCGCGCTAAGCAGTGGGCGGCATTGTTGCTGGCTAAGTTTGGATGTTGATGATAATGAGTCGGCTATTTTCTCAAAGTACTTTATCGCTTGTACCTACGGTCTCGATATTAAAAGTGCAGAGCGTGAGCTGGCATTTCTTAAATACAGCTCGAACAGAGATTACAGTGCATTATTTGATACGCTTTTAGCGAGAATAATTTCCATCGGCATAGAAATAACGATTTTCATCGATGACTTTCAGTATATTAGCAATCCAGAGATTATTCGATTTTGGAATCGTTTGATATTGCATGCGCCGCCGACCATGTGTGTCGTCATCGCCGGCCGAAATAGACTGCCTTTGGATCTAAGTCGGCGTCAGATTTCCGGAATGCTTACGGAGATTACCCAAAATGATCTAAATTTGACGGCCAGTGAAATCCAGCGTTACTTGGATCAAGCGCACAATATACCTTGCGAAATTAAATCAGCAGAGGTTCTGCATCATTCAACTGAGGGCTGGGTGGCCGGTGTACAGTTGGCAGCGTTGGCAATATCAAGCTCTAATACGCCTGCGGCAGATTTTGTAGAGGGGTTCACTGGCAAAGACAAGTCTTTGACTGAATATCTCCTGCAAACAGTGCTTAGTGAATTACCTTCCGATGTGCGAGCATTTTTACTGTCCTCATCGCCACTCGTTCGATTTTCCGCCGTTCTTTGCGATCATATAAACGAAGCAGACAATGGGCATCAAATAATAGAGTATCTGGATAAAAACAATATTTTCGTCGTTCCTGAAGATCGCGACGGAATATGGTATCGCTACCACCATTTATTCGAGGATTTTCTTCGTTCAGAGTTAAAAAAACAAAATCCCCTTCGGTATAATGAAATTTGTATTAGAGCTGCTCAGTGGTGGGAGTCGCAAGACTTATTAACAGAATCAATCCAGTATTATTTAACGGCCAACAATTTTGACAAGGCCGCCGACTTGATTACCGCTAGGGCGCCAGATATTGCCTTGCTGCGAGGAGATCACTCTACGATATTGGATTGGATGCGGAGGTTGCCGGAGAAGTATCACACTAGTCAGCCCCAGTTAGTATTAAATCACGCGTGGTCATGTACGTTTAGTCGAGATCCTGAGCGAGCGATCGAACTTTGTCACAAAGCGCTTGCTGGCTTAGAGGACGCTACTCTATTTGCTTGGGATTTAGATAAGGCTACGATAGAAACATGCTACTGGCAGGCGAAGACCACCGAGGTAATAGCGATAGTCGCTTCTGATGAGTTGATTAAAAGTGCGGATAAATGTAAGCAAATCCTAGATTCAATACCAAAGACCGAGCTATTTGATATTTCATCTATATATAACTGTTTGGCTTACTCAATGCTTGGCCAGCGAGAATATGTACAGAGTGCTCACTTCGCTGCGGAAGCATACAAATTCTCGATTAAGTCTGGATCAAACTATGGATCAGTTTGGGCTGAGTTTCTTGGTGGTCTAGCTAATGTCGAAATGGGAAAGTTGAGGGCTGCCTCAGAGAACGCCAGTAAAGCCTCCCAAAAAGCCGGCCCCGCAAGCGACAATAATATCTCGCTATGTGCTATGGCTGATTTTATACGCTCGGAAATAAATGTTCAGAAGTGTAACTTTAGTGTTCCAGCTGAAAGCTCCGGTCTGGGACGCTCCTTTATATCCTTGTATGGTCCTGTCGAGCCGCTGCTAGCTGCAATTAGAAATGAAGCTAGGAAATTGGTCTGGGGGGGACAACTTAATTTAGCCTGGGAGGTTTTGCATCACGGTCAAGAGATAGCGCTGTCGACTAATCAGGGGCGCTTACATTTTGGGCTTGTTGCTGAGGAGATCGAGCTTCAAATATGGAGTGGCCAAATTGCTGAGGCTAAGGAAACGGTAACGAGAACGCATTTCTTTACTTTTGATACCAGTGATTTGTCTGCAGAGTTAATTCCGGCGATTCAGGACACGACACAGCTGATCTTGGCGAGAGTCCTCTTAGCTGAAAATCAAGCTGAAAAAGCTCTTAAGATCATTGTAAGACTTATCAATGCGACAAGAATAAAGAATGATAGCCGTGTTCGGCTATTGCGAGCTCTGGCAACCATGAAGGCGGTTGCGCTATGGAACAATAATCAAAAGAAAGAGGGTGTTCGCGAATTAGATAAGGTTATCAACGATGCCGCACAGGAGGACCACGCTTATCCAATTTTAGTGTCTGGGCGTCAGCTTTTGCCTATACTAGAAGAAATTCAATCAAGGCATCACCAGGGTATAGATAGCAACGAGTTAAAAGTTAAGAATAACTTTGTTAATCGACTGCTCCTCCTATTAAGCGGCGAAGCTGCCGAGTCAGTCGTTGAACTTAAGCCTACTAATGCCAATGTTGCCGGGCGATATGAGCTCACCGGTAGAGAAATCAGCATACTTAAGCTGATAGGAGCTGGTATGGCGAATAGCGAAATAGCTGGCGAGCTGGTGATTTCTATAGCGACCGTAAAGTGGCATCTACATAATATTTATCAAAAAATTGATGTGAAAAGTCGAACAGCTGCTGCGGCTTATGCGCGTAAAATAAGTTTGATATAGATCCTAGGCCCTGCTGGCGTGCAAGTGCCGTTCTAAGGTCGTGAGTGAAACGCAGAATCTTCCCGCGGACTACCCGTCGGTGCCATCCGCCACTCAGTAGTCTTTGGCATTAACCGTGCTGATACCATTGGCGCTGATATCTTCCTGTCCTAACGATTTGATTTAAATACATAAAAAATAAATGCCCGCAATACTGGTGGGCCATCCTTTTAACTGGTTCCCAGTAAAAAACTTGCGAAACCCAACCTATAGATCGGCTCTGACAAGGAGCGAGTGTGTGATCCTAACAATATATTAGTTGGAGATAGTAGCTATGAACACACTTCCTTCGATTCACCCAATGGACGAGATTCCTGTTAGAGCACTTCAATTCAATTTGGACAATGTGCAGTTCCAGGACCCACTGTGGAGTCAGACTAAGCCAGAGTTTTCCATGTTCATCAATGCTCTTGGCGTTCACGTGCCCTACTTTGAGCGATATTTAATCAAAGCCCTATCCGGCGCTAAAAAGCTCATAAACGATGAGGGCTTGCTGAGCGACGTTTCTCATATCATTGGCCAAGAAGGTCATCATGCAAAGAATTTTATTTGCGTCAATCGTTGGCTGTCAAAGCGATATCCTGAAATTGCTAGTAAGGATAAGCAGGCTAAAGATTATTTCGCAAAGCACGCTAAAAATGATGACATGAAGCGTTTGCTTGCCTTCACTGCAGGATATGAAACATTTACGTTCCTGGGGGGGATGATCGTTCTTGATAATCATGAGAAGTGGTTTAAAGACAGCGATGGCGTAATGACCGCTTTGTGGATATGGCATCAAGTTGAGGAAGTTGAGCATGGTGCTGTGGCGTTTGATGTCTATCAGCACTTGTATGGCGAACACGAGTGGTATCGCAAGTGGATGGTTTTATTCGCACTTAGCCATATTGCTAAAGAAACCATTCAGAGCTATTGGATAATGGCAAAAGTAGAAGGCTGGACTAGAAATCCGTTTACTGCCGTTAAAAAGGTGGGGTTTTGTCTTCTAATGCTAAGTCGGTTTCTGAAATCCGCTTTGCCGGTGTTCAAGAAAGACTATCATCCGCGGCGACATCCTATGGTCACCACCAAGCAAAATCCGATTCAAATCGCATGGCGTCGATTTGAGCGCGCTGGCGCAGACGTTCTAGAGATAAACCATCAGCGACTGGCTGAAATAATGAATTTCGGAAAGTAATATAAAAACATACATATAGGAAATACATATAGTGGTAGCGAGTGCTGGAGACGTAACAATCACGTTCATAGAAAGTAGCGGTATTGAGAAAGTGACCACTGCAAAAATTGGAGAAAGTTTAATGGTGGTTGCCACCAATAATATGGTGGTAGGCATTGACGGTGACTGTGGCGGATCTTGTGCATGCGGTACCTGTCGAATATTTGCTGATGTGAGTATTCCTGGCCTACTTGAAAATCCCGAAGAAATGGAGCTGGATATGCTTGAATTCGCAGCCGACGGGGATCCAGGTCAAAGGTTAGGGTGCCAGATAGCTGTCACAAAACAATTTGACGGGATAAAAATAAAAGTCGTGGAGTGAAAATAAAAAATTACTATGATGTGATGGCAGTTGCAGGCGATTTTGGAATCGCACTTAGCGACTAAATAACTAGTCTACGATGAAATCTGATGGAGCCTGGCCTGCGTTTGAGTTGTCCCTATAATCTCTTGGTGAGCAGTCGCTCCAGCGTTTAAAAGCGCGAGTGAAGCTACTTGTGTCGGTGTAGCCTAAATGTGCTGCCAACTCCTCGATCTTCATATCGCTATCTACTAGTAGTTGAAACGCCATTTGCTTGCGCTCTTCCTCAACTAATATGCGAAAGCTGGTATTTTCACGATCTAATTTTCGCCGTAGCGTCCGGCTAGAGATTGTAAGTGCGGCACCGACATCTTCTAGTGACGCCATTAGTCCTAATGGACCCAAAACTTGTTGCCGAACTCGATCTGATATTCCGCCGGGTTGACGTTGCCGTAGCTGCCGAGCACATTGATCCGCCAGTGCGCGGGCCAGCTTGGCGTCGTAAGTGGGCTGCGGTCTATCAACATAGTTTAGAGGTATGAGAATGGCGTTGTATGCGCTTCGGAAATTCGGTTTGATGCCGCAGATCGACTCGATATAGCTTGTATCAGCGGTAGGCGGCCCTGTGAAGTTGGTTTTTAAATTTTGAATTTCATTCAGGCTAAGCTCTTTAATAACGGCGATACTGGTCGCCATATCGCGCTCCAATAGAAATTGGCGGAGATGAGTGGGAGTCGACTGAGGGTTCAAGCGCAAACCAAAATGGTCACCTTGTTCGAAGGAGTTGATCTCGCAATACGCAGTACTTAAGGGCAAAAATCGTAATGCAGTTTGAAGAGCATCTCTTAATGTTCTACAGGTTCGTAGAGAGAACCCCCAAATTCCAAATGTAGCAATGTTATAGCAAAGTCCAATTTTAAAACCGAGCGCCGCCACATTTGGAAGGGCAAGTATTAGATTTTCAATAAGCCGCATCTCTTGTTCGCGACGAATAAGTGCGCCGCCGTCGTTTAGTTTATGCTCAGAAATATCGGTACCACATAAGCAGGTTTCAATATCGACACCATGCCCGGATGCGAAATTTATCATTACCTTGCTGAAAGCGACGGGTCGAAGCGTATTTTCTATTTCTAGCATTAAGATAGCTCGATTTGGTCGGCAATTGAATATGGCCGTAAGTGCTGTGTGAAAGGACATATCTGCGGTGTTATTTTTATTTGTTCAGCGCTAATGTACTGTTAAATAATTCAAGTTGTCAATCTGGATAAGGGAATGAATATGCAGGAAGAATTAGCTGATTTAAACAAGCAGGCGATTGCCGCGGCCATAGGACATATGGGAAAAGTTGCGTGGCCGACATTGGCACTTACATTTTTAGTTTGTAGTCTTTTTATTCCCTGTTTAGTACTTTTCGCCTATGGCTACATGTCAGTTTGGCTTGCCACACTTCTAATTGGCATACTCACCTATATTTCATATACAAGTTTACATGAGGCCGTGCATGGCAATATTGGTGGTAATAAACCGCACTTACGATGGCTCAATGGACTTTGTGGCTACGCTGTCGCGCCAATAATTGGTATCGCTTATGCCTCTCATAAACATGAGCACTTCACGCATCACCGTTTCACTAATGTTGAAGACAAAGATCCGGATTTTCGTATAAGTGGAATGGGTAAGGGGCCTGTAAGGGCTGTGTTAACCGTACTGTGGTTTTTCTTCGCGCAGAATGCTTTTTTTGCAAAAAACAATTGGCACTCAGCTAAGTTAAAAGATCGTGTCCTATACGTAACTGAGTTGTGTGTGTCGCTTGGTTGGCGCGGTCTAATTATCGCATTTGTTGACCGCCCAGGTATTTCTGTCGTTGTGATCCTTGGTTATTTTATTGGCGCGTGGTGTGTAAGCTACTGGTTTGCCTACCGACCACATTTCCCCTATGACAATACTAAACGCTATCAGAATACCAGTAGCCTGATCATGCCCCCTTGGATGCGCCCTTTTGAATGGTTTTGGTTGGGGCAGAATATCCACTCCATACACCACCTATTTCCACGGGTACCATTCTATCGCTACCATGCTCTTCACCGCGAGATTGAACCAATACTCCGAGCCCATGGAACGCCAATTCTCGGTATATTCAGTAGAAAACCTATAAAGGTGCCACAATCTTAAAATGAAATTCGGAAATCCCTTAATGTCGCTATCTAGAATAAGAATTAGTGTGAGTGTAATAAGATGCGATATGAAGTCATTGTGCCTAGCTTATGCAGGCAGGGATAGCGCATAAGCTAGGCCTGAATATGCTTCTAAATATGGCACGAAGGATCGTCTGTGTCTTACGAGTTTCAATAAAGCGGTAGTGAGATAGTAATTTGCCTTGAGAGCGTATGATTTCGAGGTGCTAGCTATCCGCCATTTTATTGGGGTGAACTTTAGATAATCTACGTCCGACTTGAAATTGGCTGGGAAATATAAAATGACGTTTTTATCAGATAAACACCCTTACGAAAAAAAGTATAAAAGTATTCACGGAAAACGTATGGCCTACGTCGAACATGGCAGTGGTGATCCAATTGTTTTCCTTCATGGAAATCCTACCTCCTCATATCTGTGGCGAAATATTATGCCTTTCTTGGAGGGGGCTGGCCGCCTAATTGCACCGGACCTAATTGGCATGGGTGATTCCGAAAAGCTTGATGATAGTGGCCCTCAGAGCTACACCTATGTGGAGCATCGCAAGTATTTATTTGCTCTACTGGAGGCTATAGGTGCAGATAAGAATGTGACCTTGGTTATTCATGACTGGGGATCTGGATTGGGATTTCATTGGGCGCACACTCATAAAGACGCGGTAAAAGGTATCGCATTTATGGAGGCGATCGTGGCGCCAATCCCCAGCTGGGCTCTGTTTCCCGAAAGTGAGCAGGATATCTTCAAAAGATTCCGGTCTTCTGAGGGAGAGCAATTAATTTTAGAGGACAATCTGTTTATTGAGAAGGTTCTGCCAGGCCAAATACTGAGAGTATTAACCGACGTCGAAATGACGGAATATCGTCGACCTTTTACCGAGACCGGGGAGTCGCGCAGGCCGACGTTGACATGGCCACGTCAACTTCCGATTGAGGGCGAGCCAGAGGACGTAGTAGACATTGTTACTGCATACAGTGCTTGGCTCTCGGAAACGCATATTCCTAAGCTTTTCGTGAACGTCGAGCCAGGTGCAATTCTCGCTGGTCCGGTCAGGGATCTTGTCAGATCTTGGCCTAATATCTCGGAAGTAACTGTTTCGGGTCTCCATTTTGTTCAGGAAGATTCCCCGCATGAGATCGGCGAAGCCCTGGCCGATTGGATGCGGAAGTTATAGAAAGGCTTATGAGTGGTCGTTCAAATAGAATGAACTGATATGTTTGCATGCTTCGGAGTTTGCTATCACGCCGAAGCGATATTTTAGAACAATGATAATAATACCTTGATGTACTTAGCTTCCTAATGGAGATAATAAAATGACAACGTCCCTAATCGCAATGGCCGCTTATACTGGCTGGGTACTACTGCTACTACTTACTATTATTGCCTATCGCGGATTTATGGTAATGAGTTTTAAGCGCAAGGCAGATGCTTGGACGCGTGGTGGTGAAACTCAAGATGGCCCGCTATTAAAGCGAGTTTGTGATGCACTTAGCAATAGTTTGGAAACTGCGCCGTTATTCTTTGGTGTTATTCTACTTGCCAATGTTAGTGATCAATCAGCAGTAACTGATGGTTTAGCAATGACGTATGTCGGCGCTCGTATAATACAGTCGGTCTCGCACATCATCTCCGTTCACCACCTGATGATCTTCGTGGTGCGCTTCCCCGCGTTCCTCGCGCAGGTGGCAATGTTGGTATGGTGGTCGCTGTCCCTTACGTCCGCTATTTAAGCAGATCAGCCAATGACTTTTTAGGCTGATGCCGATGAAGATAGTGCGGGGCGCAAATACAAAGGTCGCACTTGTCGTTTGCTTGCTTGGCGCGATCTCTGGGCAGAACTTTAAATGCTAATCTAAGCCCACGCCCATAAGCGTGAATATTATCTTGGAATTACGCGCAATTAGAATTATTGCGTTTCTATTTTTGTAATGAAAAAACTAAAGAGTAGACCAAGTTCAAATAGTATTAGCATGGGAACTGCAAGCAATGCTTGGGATATTATGTCGGGGGGAGTCAAAATCATTCCTACGATAAAGCAGGCAACAATGACGTAAGGGCGCTTTTCACTTAATGCCTTTCTGCTTGTTATGCCACTGCTTACTAGAAGCACAGTAGCTATGGGGATTTCGAAGGTTAGGCCAAAAGCGAGAAATAATTTCAGCACGGTATTTAGATATAGTGAAATATCTGGCGTGTAGGATACGCCGTCAGGTGTGACGCTACTGAAAAAGCTAAATACTAGTGGAAAGACCACGTAAAACGCAAAGGCGATACCAATATAAAACAGGATCACACTTGATATTAATAGCGTAATGCCAAGTTGTCTCTTATTACGATAGAGTCCTGGGGAGATAAAGCTCCACAGCTGGAACAGAAAGACAGGCATAGATAGGGCGAAGGCTGCACAAAGTACTAGCTTCAAGGGTGCCATGAAAGTGGATGTCACATCGGTAGCGATCATACTTCCTCCCTCTGGTAGGTACTGCAGAAGCGGCCCGGCAACAAGACTATATATATCGTCAGAAAATGGTATTAAGCACAGCGATGATATTAACATTGCCGCCAAAACACGTAGAAGTCGGTTTCTTAGCTCGGTTACGCGGTTCGTCAGATTAGAGCTACTACTAGTGCCTGCGGTATTTGAAGTCATAATGATTGAGGGTCATTTTTTGTGGAAGACTGATTTTCAGCTATACATGTATCGGCTTCTGTTTGCTCTAGGATTTGCGTGCTGTCCTTTGCTATATCGCCTTGTACTGAGGAAATAGTATGCTGGAAGTTTTTCTTTAGCTCTGCAATGTCGGACTCTATTTGGTTTGTTGCTTCATTCTTTAATGTACTCTGTATTTCCCCTGCGCCAATTTCATGTTCAATTTCATAGCGCAGTTTGTTGACGGTGCGCTTTATTCGGCCAATATAGAGCGATCCGGTGCGAATAGCGCCTGGAAGTCGCTCCGGGCCAAGAACAAGCAAGCCGACTACGGCGATGACTATTAGCTCAAGGAAGCTCATATCGAACATGGTTGATTAGTTCCAAATGTGACGCAGAGGAGTAGCTTGCTATTCTGGGCGATTCTTATTCTCGCTTAACACTTCCGCCGAGTTGATTTGCTCGTCATCTTCTTTTGTTTTTTGATCAAATCCTTTCATGCCGTCTTTGAAACCCCGTAATGCGCTGCCCAGATCGCTGCCCAAGGTGCCAATTTTTTTAGTGCCAAATAGTAAAACAATTATGGCTAAAACTATAAGTAGTTGCCAGATACTGATTCCGCCGATACCCATAAATAATCTCTGCAAGTAATTGATGACGTATAAGATCGTACGTCTGAGATAATTTTAACTGAAAATTCTGCTTTGCATCCCCGTAATAACCGTCTTTTTATAATTGTTGGTTTTAAGTGGCAGCAGGGATGTCTACGCACAATGAGTATAACTGCTCAATACTCATATTAGAAAGCCGATTTAAATATAAATTCTATTTTTAAAATTTAGCTAGGAGTTAAGCATCATCTTAATGCATGTCTTTAGATGATAAAACCTTGTCCTCTACAGGCAAGCTATTTGAATTGCCGAAGTGCACCCTCCTACGGTCTTTAGTAAAAGACTATATTTTCCTAGCTGTACCCTAAATAAGATCTGGCGTTCTTATATGCTTAAACTTGAGATAAGTGTTATGTGGCTTAGAATAGTGATTCCGTTGATGTGCTTTTTTGTGGTTCCGGAGAGCTATGCAACAAATGGCTTGTCATCCCATGGATATGGCATTGTTAACAAGGGTATGGGTGGTGCTGGTGTTGCCTGGTCTCAGGACTCCCTGGCGGGGGCAACAAATCCAGCAGGTATGAATTCGGTTGGCAATAAACTAGATTTCGGTACCGAAATATTCTCGTCTCACCGCGGCTACACGGTCACGGGTGGCGCTGTGCAGTCGCCGGGTGAGGGTACATTTTATCTATCTGAGGGTAGTCAAAGAAGTAAGAACTTAAACTTTATTATCCCAAGCTTTGGATACAATAAAATGCTTGAAAGCGGCTCGTCCCTTGGGGTCTCTGTGTATATGAGCGGTAATAATACGGATTATTCTAGTAACACCTATTCCGGCGGTGATGCGGGGATTGATTTGAGCCAGATATTTGTTGTCCCTACCTACTCTTGGCGCCTGAATGAAAATCATGCTTTTGGTGTATCTCCTACTCTAGCCTATCAGACCTTCGAGTTCAGTGGCGTGTCCCAATTTTCGGGATTATCCTCGAATGGAGATAAAATGAGTGATCGCGGCCCAGATCAAAGCTGGGGCTACGGTCTTGCTGTCGGATGGCAGGGGAGTTTAAGTAAGTCGATACACGCCGGCGCCAGCTATCGATCAGAAATTCGCATGGGAAAGTTGAGTAAATATTCGGGGCTACTAGCGGAGCAAGGTGGTCGTGATATCCCGGCAAACTTGATAGTGGGCATAGCATGGCGGGGCGGTAGTCATAATGTGGTTTTTGATATTCAGCGAATCGCTTACTCTGATGTGAAATCCACCGGGAATCGGTTTTTGCCAAACTTAAAGGCGAGTCGGCTGGGCGACGACGGTGGTGCGGGCTTCGGCTGGAAAGATATGACAATTTATAAACTGGGTTACCAGTGGGATGTGCGCCCTACTACCAGCTTACGAGCAGGTTTGAATTATGGTGAGCATTTTGTTCGCGACTCCGAGATTTTCTTGAATTTGATGTCTCCGGCTATTACTGAGTGGCATTACACCCTGGGTATCAGTGAGCAGTTATCGCCAAGATGGAAAATTAACGGTGTTTTATATTTTGTCGAAAAAGGCGTTTTGAAGGCTCCTAATCCACTGGGGCCTGGGCAGACCTTAATGATACATATGTATCAATATGCCGCAGGTCTTAGTTTCACTTATAATTTTGACGGTTAGTTGCTATTTGTTGCTAACTACACGATCTCTTTAATTAGGCAAAGACAATAACGATCACTCAGGCGGAGGTGTTGGCTATGCCCCTGCTTGGGTCGTCTAAAGCACCTTCGAGAGTCAGTGTGGCGGGGTAAGTCCAAACTAGCATGGCTAGCGTGCTGCCAGACTGGCGTGCTTGCAAGTATCCGCGCAAGTAAATACGCATAGTTAAAAGTAAGCATCGAAGGTCAACCTATCTTAAGTTCGCATTGTGTCCATAGGCAGCGGCAGCAGTTCTACTACGAACACCAATCTTCTGAAATATATTGTGGATATGCCATTTAACGGTGGCGACCGATAATTGCAGCTCTCCGGCGATCTGATTATTATCAAGCCCGGGAACGATAAGTTTTAAAATATCAAGCTCCCTACCAGTTAGTAACTTGGTAACATCGATATTGCTGTTTTCGAGCACCATTTTACGCTTGGGAGTATCTAGATCACCATTGATAGAGGATATGATCCTTTCGATAAAATCGTACTTCACTGATAAATCCTTATCTACTAGTGGGTTTTTCCTCTTAGGCTGAATCTCCTTAAGAATTGCGAGAATTTCACTTCCAGCCATCACTATCTCATAGGCGTGATCTTCCGGAGCAGCGGCGTCTACTACTCGTGCCAATTCCCTCACGCCTTCTCTTGCTGAGCCGTTTCGCCATAGTCCAAGTGCTCTGAGTGAACGCATTTTATGTAGAAATCGAACCCTTGTGTCGCCGGTCTGTATGGTCGATTTAATAATATTACTTATTCTCTCAAGTGCTTCATCGACTTTACCGCCAGCCATCAAGACGCGGATCTCGATAACCGCAATCGTTTCCTCGATCCAAGGTTTAAATTCGATAGGTAGATTGATGTGATCGGACGAATAGAAATTCACCCTTCTGATTGTTTCTTTGGCCGAGTCAATGCTATCAAATCTAATTTGCAACTCGATCTCTTCTGCGAGTAAAGCAAAGTGCAGTCGAAATTGATTAGTACTAAGCGCAAGATCCTGACCATTGCGCAAAATCTTCCGTGCACTATCGAATTCTCCAACCCAAAAGAGATGTCTAGCATCCCCTCGTATCGATGTGAGGAGCGGTTCGGCGGGCCCGTATAGCGAGGTAAAGGTATGGGTAAATTTTAATCGATGTTGCAACACATCAAAATTGCATTTTTGAACATTAACTTCATTATGAATAAAGTCAGCCATTGCGCGCAAATACGCATTGTGAGCATGCTCAATCCCAGCGGTAGCGGAAGCGCGATCAGCATCCTCAAGTGCACTATGTAGGCGGCCCAATTCAATATTGGCAAGGCCAGAAATAAAGTCTGCCCAGACTGCGGCGAATTTAGAGCCGGCCTGAATGCTATATTTATACCCTTCTGCGGCGTAATTGACGCTTTTTTGATACTCCCTAAGCCCCAGGCAAGCATAGGCCATCACTGAATAAGTTGTCGCCAGTGCGAGTAACTGCAGCGGTGGTGCCATTTCTATTATGGATTCGCACAAGATTATACTTTTACTTAATTCATCTGATACGACTGTTGCAATGGCCTCTATTGATTTGGCGAGCCAGAAAGCATCGTCGCTCTGATCTTTATTCAACGTCCAGCCATAAAGATCGGGGTCGTGTATCCCCGCAAAGACTTTTCTGCACAGAGTCACGGCCAGCTTTGGGTCGCGAGAGAAGGTGCTTGACCATGCGTGCACCAGCAGTAATTGGGGGCTTGAGGTATGGTATTCCTCAGGAAGTCTGCGCATCCAATCAAGTACCGTAGAGTGATCGCCACTGAGCTGGGCTAAATTTGGTCCTCTTTTGGTTATTAGGCCAGCTGCTTTATTAAAATCCTTTGCTAATAGGCAATACTGAACCGCTTCATTAAGTAAGTCTTCACTCTCACACCACGTCGCTGCGCTGATGCAAATCATGTCGTATTTTTCTAGATTGGATTTCCTTAGCTCGCTCCTTAAAAAATCAGAAAATAGATGGTGGTAGCGATACCAATGCTCAACATTATCTTCTGGAACAATGAATAAGTTGCTCTGATTAAGATATTCAAGCATCTCCCTGCCATTGCTGCGTTTGCAGACATGGTTGCAAAGATCTGCGGTGAATCTCGTTAGCGGTGCAGTATCGAGTAAGAATTCGCGAACTGGCACAGGAAGTTCGCGCAAAACTGTTTGTAGAAGATACTCGGTTAAAATTTTATCTTTGCCTGTAAAGCTTTCAATGTAACTCACGGCGTCGACTCGATCTCGACCAATTGCCAGTGCTGCTAGTTGAATGCCGGCAATCCAACCTTCGGTAAGTGACTGTAGTAGTGCGGCTGCGTGTTCAGGAACGTTTGTCTCATGAACTTCACGCAAGTATCTTGTAACTTCGCTAGCGCTAAGGTTGAGATCGCTTTGATTAACCTCAGTGATCATTCCAGATATCTTTTTTCGGCCAAGGTCTAGAGATAACTGATTTCGGCTCCCTATTACAATTCGAAGTAGGGGTGTAGAGTACTGCAGCAACTTATTCCAGAATTTGATAATGGTGGGATTTGTTATGAACTGAAAATCATCAATAAAGATCGCCGTCTCAAGCTGAACATTGACTAATCTAGTCAATAATATATCCAAAAATTGCTCATAGTTTCGGGACTGTCCTGCATCGAGGAAGGCGGACTCGCTTTCCTGAAAATTCTGGCCGATATCACAGCTGCTGGCGAGTATATACTTGGCGAAGATCGCTGGCTCATTATCGTCAGAATCTAAAGTTAACCAGAAGCATTGTTCGCCCGCTTTCTCGCTCTCCTCGAAAATCTGCGCCATCAATGTGGTCTTGCCAGAACCTGCAGATGCAACTAATGTCAGCACACCTGAAGTGGAATGCTCGTGTATGATAGAGCGTGTTAATTGCTCGCGGTAGAGAATAGCATTTCGAAGAAACGGCGGTCTCAGCTTCGATTCTATCAAGCGATATTGGCTAGCCAGACGAGTAATAGCGCTCACGATAAAAAACCTTATATATTATTAGCTAAAAAGTATAAACGTTCTGTATTTGTTGCTTATAGTAGCATCAGTCTAGCCTAGGTGTCGGCGCTAAAATCAGTTCTTGTATGACTGAAAAGCGGATTCTTAATTCTCATCGCTAAAGCATATTTTAGGTGATATTTATAAGTCTGCCGAAGCGATGATTAAGGGCAGAAATTTCGTCGCTATTCCTTGGCTTGGCATAGTTTGAGCTAGATTGCTATCTGCGTAGCAGGGGCCGTATCCCCCCTGATTATGTTCGTCCTCTAATGAGGCGTGCTATTGAAAATGCTTGCGCATTCAAGTCCAGCAAGAGCCGGCCCAATGCATCTTCCTAAGCCAAGGTCACAATGAATAAGCACCTAAATCCTATTGGGAGCACGACTATTAATACGCGCAAAGATCCTAGTACACAAGTGGCCATGTAAGTATACTGAGCGAAAGTATTGGCCTGTAGGGCCGTAACTTGCGCCTATCAATATGGTCGTTCAGGCACTATGGGTGTCGAGCGTTTGTATAGCGGTTTCAATAAAATAGTTATAATGATTTGTAAGAGGGCTGATGACTGCACGCATAAGAAGTAGCTGTCTAAAAGGATTTGATGCTCTTGTCAGTGAGTTAAACGGAGACGATAAATCTCTCATAACGGGCGCGGGGATCGATTATAGTCGCTTATCCGATGAGGATTATTTTTTCCCGTTTGGCGATTTTACTCGCCTACTTTCTGATAGTGCAAGCAAGCTAAATTGCAGTGACTTCGGACTACGCTTAGCGGCTATTCAGGATCAAGAAATTCTCGGTCCGGTTGCGTTTCTTGCTTTGGCATCTGCTGACGTGCGAGAAATTATAAATAGCGTTGGACAGTTTCTTTATCACTATACGCCAGCGATCGTACTTTCCTTAAAAGAGGGTGAGAGGAGTTATGCCTGCCTTGATTTTGTCGGCTTGCATGCCTCCAGTCATGAGCAAGTGGTTGAGCACACTGTGGGCTGTACCTATAACATCATTTCGTTATTGACGGGTGGTCTTTTACAGCCGATCACAGTGAATTTTCGCCACGCTATGATTTCAACGCAAGAGCAGTATCAAGCGATTTTCAATTGTCCTGTTTTTTTCAATCAACACCATGATGAAATTGAACTAGATACTCAATGTCTGGAGTTAAAGCTTAGCTCTAAGAACCCAAGTCTTCACAAACTGGTCTCCAACTACTTGTCGATGGTGGAAATAGAGACTGATTCCATCTCCCGCCCGATCGTGCTCGCAAGCCACCAAGCGCGTCATTTAATTAAAAAGCTGCTGCCAACGGGGCATGTTACCCGTGAGTTGGTATCCGAGAAAATGAACATGCAGGGTAGGTCGCTACACCGCAAGCTTCAAATGGAAGGTTACACCTTTGATTCCCTCGTCGATGAAGTTCGCAAGCAAGAAGCCGAGAAATTACTGAAGATTCAACATATTCCGATGTCGCAGATTACCGGAGCGCTTGGCTACAGCGAGCAAAGTTCATTCAACCGAGCATTTAAGAGGTGGTTTGGTGTTTCGCCGAGAGAATACATGTCTCGGGCGACGCACGGAAACCTTGAGGACTAAGGAAGGTCGGAGCCCGATATTGACTGTGAAATACTAAGTCAGGGTTGTGATAGCCTTTGCAATATCTATTTGTGCTGAGACTTCCATCCTTCTTATGGAAGGTGGAAGTCTCATGCAGAGCAATAGTTGGGATAAGGACTAAGGATCTACGTTATTGCCTTATACTTTATTTTCCCTCAAAACTCTCGTGTGCACGAGACACAATATACGCTCGTATAGTATTTAGGTCATTTTTGTTAAGTACATTACTAAATGAAGGCATACCTTTGGCACTTGAGATGCCTTCATGGGCAACAAGGCCTAAGGCTTGATCGCTACTAAGATAAGGTGTCCAGCGCAGGTCAGGTACTAGGCCACTAGAAATAGCGTGATCGCCGTGACAGACCGCGCAGTTAACATCATAAAGTTGTTTGCCACTCGCAATAGTTGCGGCGTCAGCCTCAGACTTTGGTGGTGTTGGTTTGTTGACCACTAAATTTCGCAGGGCTGGCAGTTCGGCTTTTGCTCCCAGTTTGAAGACCATTAATCGCCCCACTCCTCGGCTAACACCGGGTGTGGCTTCCTCTTGGGGAAGTACTCCGCCATACAGCAAGGCAAATGTGCCGCCCCAGCCCGACGCAACGGCGATATATTGCTCGCCATCCAGTTCATAGCTGATCGGTGGTGCAACGATGCCAGTCTGTGCAAAAAAGTCCCAGAGCGGCTCGCCATTGTCTGCGCGATAGGCGACTAGCTTGGCACCGGCGTTGCCCTGAAATACTAGACCCCCGGCTGTGGCAAGCACGCCGCCGTTCCAGGGACTATCGTGCTCAACCTGCCAGGCACGTTGCTGCTTTTTTGGATCCCAAGCGATCAAGCGCCCTTTGAGCAGGGCTTTAATAGCCTTGAAGTCAGCTTCATTCGAGGGTAGCGATGTCTTAGTCATGTCGGCGCCGGTATTCCAGCGACCTTCTGTGTATTTAAAATCCTCATCTTTGGCATATACGAACGGCGTTTCTATGGCTGGTATATATACCAAACCGGTATCGGGACTAAAGGCCATGGGGTGCCAGTTGTGTCCGCCAAATGGACCGGGCATTTGAGTATGTGGTGCTTGACTGCCATAGCGTGCGTCGGGGTTCTCCACCGGCCTACCGGTCGCTAGATCAATATGAGTTGCCCAATTCACTGGCACGTAATTTTCCGCCGACAGTAATTTGCCAGTGGCCCGGTCTATCACGTAGAAGAAGCCATTTTTAGGCGCCTGCATAATAACTTTACGGGCTTTGCCGTCGATCTCTAGATCCGCAAGAATCATGTGTTGAGTGGCGGTGTAGTCCCAAGAATCACCCGGCGTGGTTTGATAGTGCCAAACATACTCACCGGTATCGGGGCGTAGCGCAACGATCGACGACAGATAGAGATTATCGCCACCATCTGGGCTGCGTATGCTTTGATTCCAAGGCGAGCCATTCCCAACGCCGATATACAGTAGGTCTAGCTCCGGGTCGTAGGCCATAGAATCCCACACCGTGCCACCGCCGCCGAACTTCCACCATTCTCCCGTCCACGTCTCGGCCGCTTTAGCCATGGCAACGTTCTCAAAACCGTCGGCCGGCTTACCGGGTACAGTGTAAAAGCGCCAAAGCATCTTGCCGTTGTCAATATCGTAGGCGGACATATATCCACGTACGCCATATTCTGCGCCGCCGTTGCCAATAAAGACCTTGCCCTTAACAATACGGGGTGCCCCGGTAATGGTGTAAGGCTTGCTTTGATCAACCGTCACCACGTCCCATAATTTAGCGCCGGTTTTGGCGTCTAGGGCTAGCAAGCGGCCATCAATAGTGCCGGTAATTACTTTTCCGTCGGCATAGGCTACGCCGCGATTCACGGCATCGCAGCACGCATCTGCGGCTTTACTACGATCGACTTTGGGGTCGAACTGCCAGAGCATGGTGCCGGTTCTGGCGTCCAGAGCTGACACGATATTCCATGTCGCCGTAACATAGATAATGCCGTCAATGACCAGCGGTGTTGATTCGATGCCGCGACTAACGCCAAGATCGAAAGACCAGGCCAGGCCAAGATCGGAAATATTCTCAGGGGTAATTTCTTGTAGGGGCGAAAAACGCTGTTCGGCATCGCCGCCCCCGTGTTTACTCCATTCCACAGCGGGTTCAGACGCTGCAGTTGTAAGCTTTGGAAAGGGAACGTAAGAGCAGGCAAGCAGCAGCAGTGAGAACAGACTAAGTGCGATAGTGCCCCCATGCAAGCGGGTAAATTTTAGGGTCATTATTATTAACTCCATGGATAAAATGGAAAACTTTCTACAAGTCCGGAGCGTGAAATAAGATGCTCGTGAACCGTTAGCACTGAAAACCTAAATAAGCCTCAGAGGCCATTTTCATACTTCCAGTCAACTACTGTGAGTGTGTTGGCCGTTTACTTATAAGCCTGAGAGAAGTAAAAATTAGTGAATCAATATAAAATACGGCACATCGTTATTTTTATGGAAAATAGTTAGTCTCTGCGCGCAGCTGGGCCGTGCACAGAGACCATGGCCGCCGTCTAGCTAAGAGGCGACAATTTAACACCCATATAACTATAACCTTTGGCAAAGTTAGATTTTATGCCTACGGGCCCACTAACCACCTCAACATTCGAGAACCGATTCAAGATCTCTTCCCAGACAATTCGCAATTGCATTTCCGCTAGTCGGTTACCCATGCAGCGGTGTATGCCATAGCCGAAAGACAGATGGCTACGCGCATTCTTACGATCTATGATGAGGTCGTTGGGGTTTTCGAAAACGCTTTCGTCACGATTACCCGACGCGTACCACATGACCACCTTGTCGCCCGCTTTAATCGACTTACCGCCAAGGGTAACGTCATGGTTGGCTATCCGGCGCATGTGGGCCAGCGGTGTTTGCCAGCGGATGATTTCTGAAATCATATTTGGGATGATGGATGGATTGGCCTTAAGTTTCTTGAATTCATCAGGAAATTTATTTAGCGCAAAAACGCCACCGGTTAAGCTATTTCGGGTGGTGTCATTGCCGCCTACAATGAGGAGCACTAAGTTGCCGAGTAATTCCATAGGCCGGTCCATCATATCTTTGGTTTCATCGTTTGCTTGCATTAATGAAATCAAATCTAGACCAGTTTCGCCATCGGGCTTATCCTCTGCCAGGCGCTGCATCCACAACTTCTGGAAGGTTTCTAAGCAATCACCTAAGCCAGCGGCGCGTTCTTCTGTAGTAAAATCTCCGTCTGTAAGTTCGGGTGTGCCTGTCGCCAAGTCCGACCAGTAGGTTAGTTTGCGGCGGTCTTCGAATGGAAAGTTAAACAGAGTGGCTAGCATCTGCGAGGTTAACTCGATAGATACTTTATCTACCCAGTTAAACTCCTCGTTTAATGGTAGGTCATCTAAAATCTTGCAAACACGAGTCCGAATTAATGATTCCATTGCGGCGAGATTCTTAGGCGCCACTACGGATTGCACGGCCATTCTTTGCTGATCGTGTCTAGGTGGATCCATAGCGATAAACATTTCGAGCGGTATTTCATCCTCAAAGTCGCCGATAAGTATCCCCGGCTCAGAAGAAAATATCTCATGATGTTTGTCGACATATAGAATGTCTTCGTAACGAGTAACCGACCAAAAAGGCCCAAATGGACTCTCGTTCTGAAAATGTACTGGGTCTTCATCTCGAAGGCGTGAGAAGTAAGCCTGCCATGCATCGCTTTCAAAGAGGCGCCCACTGCTAAAATCGAGTTCTTCCAAATCCAATGAATAGGGGTCTGGCACGAGCGGAGTTTTTATAGGGATGTTCATGTTATGCTCCTTTTGGAAAGTCTTTTACATTTGGTGTTCTGGGAGGTTGACGACAATTCCGTGCAGCTCTTTGGTGATGACTATTTGGCAGGCAAGTCTTGAGCGTTCGTTGAAATCTGGGGTCATTTGCAGTAATGAGATTTCTTCGGAATTTTGGCTATCAAGTCGGCTAGTCCAATTTTCGTCAATAATGACATGGCATGTCCCGCAGGCGCAGTTTCCCCCGCAATCCCCATCAATGCCTGGGATTAGGTTGTTCGTTGCTGCGCTCATCAATGTCTCGCCTTCAGACGCGCCAATCTCAAATGTGGAGCCGGTGTGATCAATGTAATTTATTTTTATCATCATAATCGTCCTGTAAGTGAAAGTGGTTCTAGTGAACTCAGTCTTGAGGAAATGATACTAATAAGTATCACTAGAAATATTCCATGAGACTAATCATCTTCAATTCTTAGAACTCAGTGGCGTGTTATAAAAAATAATAACTGATCACAGCTGAAAACTAGGATGTCAGATACTCAACAGCGGGCCACCCTTATATAGAAATTTTTTAAAATCTAACTATTTTTCTTTATGCAGTAAACGCAGGTCAGTGCATGGGCCTAGTAAATACTAAAAACAAAAAATCATATTATCTTATTGGGACAATTGTTTGTCTTTTGGTAACTGCGGTCGCTGTAATCTGCACGGCGCTGAATATTATGTTTAATGTCTCTTCCGTGATAATGCAAGGATAAAAGCTGCGATAAGCTTCTTTTCTGTATTTCTCTTCAAATACCTATCATTAGATAGGTGCTCTCATAGCAAGTTTTCACCAATACCCCATCAAAAGGTTTGGGCGCCGTGTAATTTGATGTGCAACTATAAAGCCAAGGCTAGGTATGCGTATCTGAGCAACTGAAAGAGTCACGGTTAACTCTATTAGTATGCAAGAGCGATGACTGGGGCTTGCTTAAAAGCTGGGTCATCACTACTGATAATGCGCTGTGTCGGTGCTTTGTCGGGTCGACCGAAATAAGCACCGAGCTTCGGTTATCAGTGAATATGATAAGAATATGGCAATGTGGGATGGTATTTCAGCCCGGCATCGATAATAAGAAATTGGTTGAAATAAATTCCTAGCATTTACCAAAATATAATAAATGAGGATGGGGAATGGACAATTATCGTTTTCGACTTGCGGCGTTGATAATGCGCCACAGGTTGGTGGTGGCGCTTATATTTCTTGCTATAACCGTTTTTTTCGCAGTTGGTATTCAAGGCTTAACAATAAAGACGATATTCTCAGATCTGCTACCGGCGGATGATCCATATGTTCAGGTTTTCAAGGATCACCCAAACTTCGGAAATCCACTAACCGTCACGGTCATGATAAAGCGTAAGGATGGCGATATATATAATACCGATACCCTTCAAAAGGTATGGGATTTCACCCGCGCCATTGATTTAACCCCCGGCATAAACCACGACTCTCTGATTTCAATAGCGACCGAGAAAGCGCGTTACGCGGAGGCGACGCCTTACGGTATTGATATGAAGCCGTTAATGGGCGACTCGGTGCCGTCGAGCCAGAAAGAGTTAGACAAATTCCGCCTAAATGTTGAGCAGAGCCCCAATGTCCGCACTTTCTATGTGTCTGGCGACGAGTCGGCCACCTTGATTACCGCGGCGTTTATAGAAGATCTATTAGATTACGATGTGGTGTTCAAGTCCGTGCAAATGCTGGCTAAGGAATATCGAGATGACAATCACGAAGTCTACGTCGTCGGTCAGCCAATACTGACAGGATGGGTGTACAAGCTACAAAATCAAACTTATATGATTTTCGGTATTACGGTATGTGCGCTAATTATTGCGCTAGCCTTATATATGCGCAATATCGCAGGTACATTAACGCCGATAATCTGTAGTACCGTTGCCGCAGTATGGGGCTTTGGTATGGTTGGTTGGATATCGTCACCTATCGAACCGCTATTAATGATTGTGCCCCTTCTGCTAGTGGCTCGATCATTCTCTCACTGCGTTCAATTTAGTGAGCGTTATTACGAAATCTACGCCCACTTACAAGACAAGAAGAAGGCGGCCGAAGTGACGATGGGGGTCATGATGGCGCCTTCGATTCTCGGCGTTGTCACGGATACATTGGGCATTGTATTTATTGCGTTGGCGCCGATCCCGGCTATGGAAAGGTTTGCGCTGTTTACCGGGTTTTGGGCTATTAGCATCATCCCCACCGGCGTGTTTCTTATATCTATTGTGCTGTCGTACTTACCAACCCCAAAAAATATTGACGCTTTGACTTCCCAGGATGAAGTCTCATCGGGTGTTCAGGGTCTTCAGCTTAAATTACTAAACGCGATAGCCAAGGTTACTCACGGAAAGCGTGCCAAGGTGACGGCGGTTGTTGCAACGGTTGCCACGGTGGTGGCAATTGGTATCGCCATGCAGATTAAAATTGGTAATCCTGTTGAGGGCTCAAATATCCTCTGGGAGGACTCGGACTTTAATACCGCAATACGCGCTGTAAATAGCCACTTTCCCGGGGTTAACACACTTGAAATAATTCTTGAATCGAAAACTCGCGATATTAATAATCGCGTGGTCAGAACACCGGAGGCTGTTCGGGTTTCCTTGGCGATTCAGTCTATGGTTGAGTCGGATGAGGTGCTGGCTCCCAGAGCAACATTGTCGTTTGCCGATTATATGATGGAGTCAAACCGATTGTTTTCCGGAGGCGATCCAAAATGGTTGCCGCTAGATCCTACTGCGGCAGCTGTAAGAGCGGCAGGCACAGCGGTGGTATTTGGCACTAACCCCGTAAACTTCTCTCACATTTCAGATTTCGAATTTCAAAACTCAACCATTTCGCTTTGGTATAAAGATAATAAACAGGAAACAGTTGATGCTGCACTGGCGAGTGCTCAGCGTGCGGTTGATAGCGTAGGTGTGGAGCACGCCGACTTCACCGTCAGAATGGGTTCTGGAACTATCGCGCTTCAGCAGGCGATGAACTCGGTAGTAAGCCGCTATCACTGGTTAATTCTCGGTCTCTTGAACATCGCTATATTTGGCGTTGTTGCATATGCATACAAGTCTATTGTGGCAGCGCTGATCATACTTATCCCGGTTAATATCTCAAATTTCATGTTATCGGCAACTATGCATGTATTGGGTATTGGCTTAGATATAAATTCGGTAATGGTAGCGGTGCTCGGCGTCGGGGTAGGTATCGATTACGGTATCTATTTGATGTCCAGGATTTGCGAGGAATACACCCCGGAAGTTGGCTGGGCCGATGCAATTACGCGGTCAATTACAACTACCGGCAAGGCAATCATGTTCACGGCAACAATTATGTTGATTGGCATAATGCCTTGGTACTTGCTATCTGACCTTAAGTTTATGGCTGATATGGGGCTGCTGTTAGTCGCAATTATGCTTATCAATATGGTTCTCTCCTTAGTTGTTCTTCCTCTGCTTGTTTGGCTGATCAAGCCCCATTTTGCTAGCAGAAATGACCTTATGATCGGAGAGGGAATTGATCTAAGTATATTCTTGGAAGATAAAGATACTGAGAAGAAATCAGAAGAAATTATCGACTATCAAGGAGGAGACGCAGTACTTGTAGCTCGTTAAAAAGAAGGTGTGAAGCGTGACGTTTAGTGTGTGATATGTAGATAGAATAAAAATTAATATTGGAGATAATAAATATGATAATTAGAAAATACGATCATGATTATGGCCGTCGCCAGCTTATGAAAAATCTGGCTGCCGGCGCAGCAGCTGGCGTGTTAATGCCCTTGAATAAAATTTTTGCTTCAAATGGTGATCTAGCAAAAGTCTATCCCGACGAGCTGATGTCGATAGACATGTATACCAAGGGAAAAATAAGTACGGGTGACTTTCTGACTGCTGAAAATGTGGATCACGCCAAAGAACTCCTAGACCCGATCGTATTTGACCAAATTAAGACAATGGGAAGACGAATCAAAATTCGTCCAACTACCAAAGACTTTAGTGCGATGTTCCCTACAGAGTTCTATGAGCGAACGCTGTACAACATGAATAATGGTATATCTGCCGTTTTTGATAAGACGGGCAATGTTAAGACTAACAAAGGCGGAAACTGGGTTGGCGGACTACCTTTTCCAAACCCCCGGACAGGGCCTGAAATTCAGGCCAATCTAGCGATGAGCTGGGGCCGCGCAGATTACAATCAATACGCGGTTAACGACACGGTGTTAAACCCCGATGGTTCAAAAGCCTACGATTATGAGTTTATTTGGGCCGAGCTCCAGATGCAGGCGCGCATGGATGGTAAAGCATTTATGGGCATGGACGATTTAATCCGACTGCAGACGGTCTTTTTTACGTCAACCCAGGACGTTGCCGGTAGCTCATTCTTGTCTACCTGGTATTACGATCAGCGTAAATTTCCTGACCTTTATGGATATTTACCACAGTTTAGACGTGTACGGCAGTTCCCAACTAACCAACGATTCGAGCCGCTTATTCCGGGTGTGACCTGGTTCCTGACAGATCCATGGGCAGCTGGTGATCCAATGTTGACGTGGGGCGACTACAAAATCATTGAGCGAAAGCCAATGTTAGGTGGTTTCAATGCTAAGTGGAATGGCGACAAAGACAATTGGCGCGCAGACACTCACGGTGGTCCAAAGGGCGATACTTTCTGGGATACCGACTATGAGTTAGCGCCCGAGGTTGCAATATTGGAATCTAAGCCAACAGGCTATCCCCGCGCTCCAGTGGGCAGAAGGCTGGCCTATGTCGATGTGCGTAACAATATGTATTGCGGCAATATTCGCTTCGACCGTCAGGATAAACCATGGGTCAATTTTGAAACCAACTTTGGGCAGTACAAGCTTGGTGACAAGGTCGAGTTTGGACCAGATGGTAAGACCCCAGCATGGTCATGGACCAATATTCATTCCTATGACGCGCAGACTGGACGAATGAGTCGCATCAATCACAACAAAGAAAATGGTGGCGGTCATAAATCAGAGTTCGCCGCCGATCAAGAGAAGGCATATAGCCGATTCTTTACCCAGCAGGCCTTGCAGCGTTTAGGGCAGGTCTAATTTTATCGCCGCAGGAATTCCTGCGGCAATATTTTTATAGGTAATCTCTTGATAATGAAAAATTCAAAAATAATTGTATTTTTTGCAATGCTAATTTGTTCAAGTTTTTCCGCTCACTCAGCGTCAATTAACGCGAGTCCGGTCGTGAGCGGGACAGCCCACGAAGCATTGTTTGATATAGATATACGGGGACAAGAGGGCTTTGCGGTCGGTGCGGCCGGAGATATCTATCACACATTCGATGATGGCGTAACTTGGCAGCGTGAGCGCAGTGATAACTCCCTCGCTTTGCTTAGCGTGAGCTTTAGTGATACTAGCGTGGTTGCTGTAGGCCAGTATGGTGTCATTTTAGTTCGCAATAGTGAAGGTGACTGGCGCCAAGTTGAAAGCGGCACAAAGGAGCGATTATTCGCTGTTGATATTAACAATAATGGATACGCAATCGTCGCAGGTTCATTTGGCACGCTATTACGTTCTGTTGATGGCGGTAATAGTTGGCAGTCGGTCGCCCCAAGTTGGGCTGGTATTTTTGACGATCCGGACAATCGGCTGGGTGGACTCTTTGATCCGAGTATTTATGGTGTAAAGGTCAGCGAGTCAGGTCGTGCGTGGGTGGTTGGTGAACTAGCCCTGATCATGAATTCGGATGATCAAGGGTCTACCTGGACTGTCTCAAACGCGGGAGGTAGCTCAGAAGACGGTGTATCTCCGACCTTGTCTGCTATCGATATGCGATCAGATGGTGTGGCTTACGCAGTGGGTCAAGAGGGCTTCATGCTAAGAAGTCGAGATTATGGCAGTAGCTGGGAAGAGCTTCGCCGCGTTACACACCAAAATCTATTATCTGTGAAAACTAAGTCTAACGGGCTGATAGTCGCGCCGGGAATGCGCGACATCATTATGAGCACTAATGATGGGGAAAGCTGGAGGTCGGTTGTCGGTCTGGATATTCAGACTGGATGGTATGGTTCGGTCGCTATTCCTAGCGCCGGAGCTGGAGTGCTAGTGGCGGGGAATAAAGGAAATATCATTAAAATAGAGTGAAAGTAATCTAGTTAAAATAAAAAGTAAGAATTTATCGCAGGATAAAACTAGCTTAGATATTGGGGTAATATTGATGAAAAAAAGTAATATAATAAAACGTCCATTGTTTGTATGCCTTGCTGTGTGCAGCGCTATCTCTAGTGCTAAGGTCTTAGCGTCTGATGATGACTGGTTTGAAGATTTTAATATATCTTATAATGGCTTTGTTCGTGCAGAAGCTGCGGTTAGTACCAGTAGCGATGGGAATCCAAACAATCAAGGAAGCAACTATTTTAACGACCAAAGTATATCGCGCCAAGCATATCTCCCGCCGGCATTAAACCCGACTAGCGGTTTGGTAACGGGCTTACTCGGTCCGGGCGCATTAGGTGCTTGGGGTACGGTGCCCCTTCCCTTTTCAGATTCAATACGCCGTGGCGACTTTATTAAAACCACCGATAATGACTTTAACTATACGGTGCTGAGAACGGAGATAGAGCTAAACGTTCGGTTTAACTATGAAATGCGATTTATTGCCAGAGTGCGAGCAATGTTCGACCCGGAAATATACGACTCGTTTGACGCAAACGACGTTTCCCAGTTTCAGGGTGGCCTTCAAAGCGGCCCCAATGCCAACCCAGCGTTGTATGAAGGCACGCCAAGTTACTTTGATTATCTTGCTGATCAAGGCGGAAACCCTAACCCGTTGGAATGGACTGGCAAAAACTACCAAATTTACTTTCCTACGTTCTTGTTAGAGTATGCATCCGGTAATCTGTCACTACGTGCTGGTAACCAGCAAATAGCTTGGGGCCAAGCGATATTCTTCCGCGTCTTTGATACCCCGAACGGATTGGATTTACGTCGACATTCTCTACTGGATCGCGGTTTGGAAGAGTTTTCTGATAAGCGCGTACCTATGTTGTCCTTGCGTGCCACCTACCAGTTGACCAATGATATTTTGGCAGACGGATATATTGGTCGGTTTCAGCCCTCGGTCTTCGGTAACCCGAATACTCCTTACAATATAATCCCCACTCAGTTTACTGTTAATGACACTTATGAGTCGGGTGGCTACGACGACAAATTATCTGGTGGATTTCGTTTGAAAGGCGACTATGGCCAGTGGGGGTGGCAGGCCTCTTTTGTCTCTAAGTATGCTACCGAAGGGACTTTTAATTGGGCTAAATCAGGTGTTAATAAACCCTTGTCTGGTGGTATTGGCGCCTTGATCAATACGGCCTACAACGCCAAACTCTCGGGCTGCTTGGTATATGACCCTGCTCTTTGCCGGCGCTATTCCGATTCCGGTGAGGCACTTGCTAACTCGCCTTTTGCAGCTAGTCCGGGCGGTGTTTACTCTGCCGAGGAATGGTTTAAATACGCGGCAGAATCTAGGCTTGACGCAATTGGCGGTCTGAATGCGGCTATCGAAGAATTTGACGGCTCAGTAGATCTCTATGCCTCACCTGACCAAACAGTCGCTGGTACGGCTGCTCAGTTGAATACCTTCTTCATGGCTGCCGGCGGTAGCATGCGGGGAACAATCGAGCGTCGCTATCATCGCGAGGAAGACTTCGCTTTGGGTGTCAGTTACGTTAATGAAAGTGACAACAACTTCCTTAATCAATTGATTTTTAACGTAGAGATGCAGTACACGCCGAATCGCACGTTTACAAATCCGACCTTATCACGGGAAGTGATTGAGGATGACGAGTACACGCTTGCTTTGGTTGTGGATAAATGGCATCGATTCTTTAAGGATCTTCCTGGTACCTACATAGTATTCCAAGCCTTGACTAAGAATCGCAGCGATTTGGTCGGTCGTCATTTGAGTGGCTATGGACGCGTTGGTTTGGGTGAGTTGTCTGATGGTGATACTACAACGGTTAAGAAAGAGAAATCGGGCAATGCGAACTATATTGTCTTCGGCTTTCTTCAGCCCACGGATAACAAGATATTTGAGATTGAACTGGCGACCCTCCTAGATCTAGATGGTGGTATTTTGTTTCAGCCAGGTGTCCGTTGGAATCCTGGAAAGGGCCTTACTGTTGAAGCATTTTACAACCACATTGATGGTGATCTTTGGGGAGACAACCCAAACAACAATATAATTTCCACGCTTGATTTTGCCGATGAACTTTCATTGAGAGTGACCTACCAATTTTGATTGCTGAATTAGCTTTCTTTAATAGGTATTAGCATCTGTACTTTTGGGCCGGATTAAGTTCTTTCCGGCCCTTTTTTTTGAGGATTACAAATGCACTTGTTGAAATGGTCTTCTCGTATGGATCGTCGGCAGTTTCTACGTTATGGGTCTGCGTTGTCGGGGAGCGGAGTGCTGGCGTCTCTGTGGCCGACGATAGCGTCTGCTGGCGATGTGACAAAAGCGTATCCAGATGAACTGCTCTCAATTGAAATGTACACAAAAGGTAAGATCAAAGTCGGTGACTATATAACGGCCGATAATGTTGAACTGGTGAAGGATTTGCTGGACCCGGCTAAATATAAGCATGTTGCGGAAATGGGCAGAAAGTTAAAGGTAGTTGCCACAACCACAGACTGGATGAAGATGGGCCCCTGGGAATATCAGGAGGCGACACTGTCAAATCAAGGCCAGGCAAAATTTGATAGCACTGGAAATGTAGTAACCCAGGACGGTAAACCGTGGATCGGCGGTCATCCATTTCCGCAAAGCACATCGGCCCTGCAACTGTTCGCCGGCTTAACCCTATCTTGGGGGCGGCATGACGCTAACCTATTTGCGATGAAGGAGTACGATCTAAACCCAGAAGGGGAGATCGACTACCAATATGACCTAGTGTGGGCAGAGCTTTCACCCGTAGGACGACTAGTCATCGACCCCAAGCCCTATGTGCCTGATCAAATGGACAAACTGCGTTTTAACACGGTGGTATATACGGCGCCGGAAAGCCAGAAGGGTGCCTCATACCTCAATGTCTGGTACTACGATCAGAATAAGCTGCCAGATTTATATGGTTATGTACCGTATTTTAGAAGAGTTCGTCAGTTCCCCACTAACCAAAGATTTGAGCCGCTGGTTCCCGGTTCCGCACTCTATCTTTCGGATGCTTGGGCTGCGGGCGACCCCTTACATACTTGGGGTAATTATAAGATCGTCGGTCGACAGCCTATGTTGGCGGGTGTGTCTAGTGGTTGGAATCCTGATAACGACAACTGGGAGCACGGCGTCCATGGTGGGCCTAAAGGCGATAGCTTCTTCGATAGTGTTGTAGAAATGGTACCTGAAGCCATTGTCTGTGAGGCTGAACCCACTGGATTCCCTCGAGCGCCGATTAGTAAGAAACGGGTTTGGTTTGATGCCCGAAATCAGATGCCGCTTTCCATGGTTACCTATGATAGAGCGGGGTTGCCATTCCGCTCCTTTGACGGTTGCTACGGACTCTTCGAAGGGGGCGGTAAACAAGTTAGCGATGGCGCGCACCCCTACTGGTCGTGGACCTACTTCCATGCTTATGAGTTTCAGAGCGGGCGCATGACTAGAGTTGAACACGTAAAAGAGCTTCGCGGTGGTCACAAGAGTTCGGTAAATGACGCTTCGATATATCAGCGATATCTTACCCATGCAGCACTGTCTCGGTTGGGACGAGCGTGAAATGACAAAAACTAATATTTATTAGTAGTTATTTTAAATACAAAATTTTATACCGTGAATTAGCAAGTCGATTAATAGCGATGACGAGTTGTTAGTTCTACTAAATATAATAATCAAATTGGACCTTGAAGTGTAAGTCCAATAATGGGGGGATTCTTTGATTAAAGAAAAAACGACTATGAGTGGTATGCAGGCCTCACCGATGAACCTGGCGTCTATTCTCGAACACGCTGCACGGTTTCACGGTGATCAAGAAATCGTTTCGAGGCTGGCGTCGGGCGAGATACATCGCTACACCTATCGCGAGGCATTGCGGCGGTCAAAACAGTTAGCCAATGCGCTCCATGCGTATGGAATACAGGTGGGTGATAGGATTGCCACTATGGCGTGGAATGGCCATCGTCATTTTGAGTCTTGGTATGGAATCGCAGGCCAAGGCGCCATCTGCCATACGGTTAACCCTCGTCTGTTCCCCGCCCAAATACGTTTTATACTCAATCACGCGGGTGATCGCATCGTTTTTGTGGACCCTGCTTTCGTTGTGCTGCTTGAGGAAATTCAAGATGAGTTGCCGACGGTAGAGTTATTCGTGGTACTCACGGATAAAGCGCAATGTCCTGAGACCACGCTGAAAAATGCTATTGATTATGAATCGTTTATTGAGGGCCAGTATGAGGATTTTGACTGGCTTGAGTTAGACGAGGATTCTCCGTCATCCCTTTGCTACACCTCGGGTACCACGGGTGATCCAAAGGGGGTGTTATATTCTCACAGATCAAACCTCCTGATGGCCTATGCTTGCTGCTCGGCAGACGCCTTTAAACTCTCGGCCATGTCGAGCGTATTAATGGTGGTGCCGATGTTTCATGCCAATTCATGGGGGCTGGTTTACTCGGCACCCATGACCGGTGCGAAATTAGTTCTTCCTGGCCCCCACTTAGACGGTGCCAATATTTATGATCTGGTTAACACCGAGCATGTGACCTTCTCCGCTGCAGTGCCGACAGTGTGGAGCATGTTGCTGGACTATATGACGTCTAACAATTTGCAGGTCCCTGCCTTGGAGGAAGTGGTCATTGGTGGCTCGGCTCTGCCTAGGTCGATGTTAGTCCGGTTTAAACGCGATTTCGGTGTGGATGTATTGCAAGCCTGGGGGATGACGGAGATTAGCCCCTTGGGAAGCCTTAATCGGCCTATGCCGGCAACGCTAAAGTTGGATGCCGACGCCCAATTGAAGATTGCCCTTAAGCAGGGCCGGCCTATGTTTGGCTTGCAAATGTGCATAAAGAATAAAGAAGGTCAGGAGTTACCTTTTGACGGTAAGACGCCAGGCCGTTTGATGGTGCGAGGCCCGTGGGTGGTCAGTTCCTACTTCAAAAGTGATTCAGTCATCCTCGATTCCCAAGGATGGTTTGATACCGGGGATATCGCGACGATTGACCCGCATGGGTTTATGCAAATTACCGATCGCGCCAAGGATATTATCAAGTCGGGTGGTGAGTGGATTTCGTCGGTGGATCTCGAAAACGCTGCTATGAATCATCCAAAGGTTGCGCTCGCCGCAGTGATTGGGGTCTCGCATCCCAAATGGGAGGAACGCCCTCTGCTGTTGGTTAAGTTAAAGCCTGAGGCTGATTTGGATGACGTGGAGCTTAAAGAATTTTTGAGTACCGAGGTCGCAAAGTGGTGGATTCCTGAAGACATTAAGTTCGTTCAAGAAATTCCGCTAACAGCGACAGGGAAAATCAATAAAGTATCTTTGCGTAATGACTATATCGCGGAGTACGAGGCGGATAGTTAAGGTTTGATATAAAGCTATCATTTATATAAGGACTGATTTCCTCGCGGGTTTAAGCTATATGATTTTATCTGCGGGAGTCACTATTTGATGTTGGTGATGGCTTAGTTATTATGATCCAGTCTCTTTGTTAGTAAGAGGCTAGATAGCGTATTTTATCGATTATATTTATTAGCTTTCGACATCAATGTGTTTTCTGTGTCGCGAGTTTAGCAAAGCTAAAGGAGGCTGCGATGATTTCAGCGGATATGCCCTTTCAAAAGAAATTCACGCGTGTAGATGGTAAGAAGATCGCCTATATCGATGAAGGCCTTGGCGAGCCGATTGTGTTGCTTCATGGAAACCCGACGTCATCATATCTATGGCGTAATGTGATTCCTGAGTTAGTTGGTAGCGGACGCGTGATTGCGCCAGACTTGATTGGCCAGGGTGATTCGGAAAAACTCGCGGTCAGCGACGGCCCTGAGCGCTACAGCTTTGACGTGGCCTATCGCTACCTCGACGGATTACTCGCTGAACTGGGAATTACTTCAAATGTCACCCTAGTGATCCATGATTGGGGCAGTGGCCTTGGCTTCCATTGGGCAAAAATGCATCCTGCGGCGGTAAGGGCTATCGCCTATATGGAAGGAATCGTCATGCCAGTCTCGTGGGATGATTGGCCTGAATCGGCTCGGGGCATTTTTCAAGGCTTCCGCTCAGAAAAGGGTGAGGATCTAATACTAAATCGCAATATGTTCATTGAGGCAGTGCTCCCAAGTTCTGTAATGCGTGAACTGACCGACGTGGAAATGGACCATTACCGCGCACCCTTCACAACGTCCGAGGATCGCCAGCCAATGTTAAGTTGGCCACAGCAGATCCCCATCGACGGTTCACCTGCTCATATGGTCGACTTGGTTGCCGAGTACGCCAAGTTTATGCTCAAAGCCCCGTTCCCAAAATTATTTATCAACGCTGATCCCGGCTCAATTTTAGTCGGCCGGCAACGCGAGTTTTGTCGCAGCTGGCCGAATCAGACCGAGGTCACAGTCAAGGGTACGCATTTCATCCAGGAAGATTCCCCGGTCGAAATAGGCAGGGCGGTGGCCGATTGGATGAGCACTTTGTAACAGTGATTTCGTTTATGTTAGCGGGTGTCATTAGATCAAGCTTATGGGTAATGGTAATGGGTAATGGGTAACACATAAGCCACCGGGCGTATGACAGCCACTTTATAATTTGAAACTGAATATAGGATTCTTGGAATATAGCTATGAGTGAACATTGTATTATCATCGGCGCC
>TARA_R110001592_G_scaffold62142_4_pt1 | contig 48502 bp, 51 predicted proteins | sample TARA_R110001592 | Tara Oceans TARA_R110001592 (sample SAMEA4398387) | marine metagenome | biome: Polar Biome; feature: [SRF] surface water layer (ENVO:00010504); material: water (ENVO:00002006), including particulate matter (ENVO:01000060) such as... | depth 5 m | reverse complement strand
GAGATACGAAATCAGATTTCAAGTATCAAGAGCACGCAAAAAATTACAAGCGCAATGCAAATGGTTGCTGCAAGTAAAATGCGCAAAGCTCAAGAAAGAATGAGTCTAGGCAAGCCTTACGCTGATAAAATTCGTTCGGTTGTAAGTCACCTTGCAAACGCGAGCACAGAATATAATCACTTATATTTGCAAGACCGTGAAATTAAGCGGGTTGCATATATTATTATTTCTTCTGATCGCGGTTTATGTGGTGGTTTGAACGTTAACTCGTTCAAGAAATCCATAAAAGAAATGAAATCATGGCATGATCAAGGGATAGAAGTAGATATATGTGCTGTTGGCAAAAAAGCTATTTCTTTCTTTAAAAGTTATGGTGGAAATGTCGTAGCAGCAATTGGTCATTTAGGTGACCGACCTTCTGCTCATGAATTGATTGGTTCAGTTAAAGTAATGTTGGATGCTTATGATCAAGGTAAAATTGATCGTTTATTTGTTGTTTACAATGAGTTTGTAAACACGATGACTCAGACTCCATTAATTACGCAGTTATTGCCCTTACAAGCATCAGAAGAAGATACTCTTCAGCACCACTGGGATTATATCTATGAGCCAGAAGCAAAAGATTTGTTAGATGGCTTATTAACAAGATATATCGAATCTCAAGTTTATCAGGGTGTAGTAGAAAATATTGCCTGTGAACAAGCGGCTCGTATGGTTGCCATGAAGAGTGCAACAGATAATGCGGGTGACATAATCAACGAACTTCAGTTGATATATAACAAAGCAAGACAGGCTGCAATTACTCAAGAAATATCTGAGATTGTAAGTGGCGCAGCAGCTGTTTAATACAAGCAGCTTAATAAATTTAGTAGTGTCGCTTAGCGATATTTAGCAAGAATTTAAATTAACGAGGAACCGATCATGAGTAGCGGAAGTATCGTACAAATCATAGGAGCGGTAATCGACGTCGAATTCGCACGTGATTCTGTACCTAATATATATGATGCGTTGAATGTTGAAGGTGGTGAAATTACACTGGAAGTTCAACAGCAGTTAGGCGATGGTATCGTTCGCACTATTGCAATGGGAAGTACCGAAGGCCTTAAACGAGGCTTAGGCGTTTCAAATAGTGGAGCACCTATATCTGTACCTGTTGGTATTGAAACCCTAGGTCGAATCATGGATGTTTTAGGACGTCCAATTGATGAACGTGGTGATATCGGTGAGCAAGAACGTATGCCTATTCACCGTAAAGCCCCAACTTATGCAGAGCAAGCAGCTTCAGCAGAATTGTTGGAAACGGGTATCAAGGTTATCGACTTGGTTTGTCCTTTTGCTAAAGGTGGTAAAGTTGGTTTATTCGGTGGTGCGGGTGTTGGTAAAACCGTAAACATGATGGAATTGATCAATAATATCGCACTTAAGCACTCAGGTTTATCTGTATTTGCTGGTGTTGGTGAGCGTACTCGTGAGGGTAATGATTTCTATCATGAAATGCAGGAAGCGGGTGTAGTAAATCTTGATGAGCCTACTAAATCTAAAGTAGCCATGGTTTACGGCCAGATGAATGAGCCTCCAGGAAACAGACTACGTGTTGCTTTGACTGGCTTGACTATGGCGGAAAAATTCCGTGACGAAGGTAAGGATGTATTATTGTTCGTTGATAATATCTATCGTTATACTTTGGCTGGAACTGAAGTATCAGCTTTGCTAGGCCGTATGCCTTCAGCGGTTGGTTATCAGCCAACATTAGCAGAAGAGATGGGTGTACTTCAGGAACGTATTACCTCAACTAAAAACGGTTCTATTACATCTATCCAAGCTGTATATGTACCTGCGGATGACTTAACCGATCCTTCACCAGCTACAACATTCTCTCACTTGGATGCAACTGTTGTATTAAGTCGTGATATCGCGTCAAAAGGTATTTATCCTGCGATTGATCCACTAGATTCAACATCGCGTCAGCTTGATCCATTAATTATAGGTCAAGAGCATTATGATGTTGCTCGTGGTGTTCAGACAGTTCTTCAGCGTTATGCAGAATTGAAAGATATCATTGCTATTTTGGGTATGGATGAGCTTTCTGAAGAAGACAAACTAGCAGTTTCACGCGCTCGTAAAATTGAACGGTATTTGTCGCAACCATTCCACGTTGCTGAAGTATTTACGGGTTCTCCTGGTAAATATGTATCTCTTAAAGATACGATTCGTGGTTTCCAAGGTATCTTGGGCGGTGAATACGATAGTTTACCAGAGCAAGCATTTTATATGGTTGGTTCTATCGATGAAGCTGTCGAGAAAGCTAAGAAAATGTAATTGATCCTTAAACCAAAGAGCATCTAGTTAGATGCTCTTTAGTCTATGCAGGAATTGAAAAATGGGTATAAGCGTGCATTGTGATATCGTAAGTGCCGAAGAATCAATATATTCAGGGTTAGTTGAACTTGTAGTAGCCGCAGGTGAACTAGGTGACTTGGGTATTGCCCCAGGACATGCACCACTAATGACTAAATTGAAGCCAGGCCCTGTTAGAATAATTAAACAAGGCGGTGAAGAAGAAGTCTTTTATGTTTCTGGTGGCTATTTAGAAGCACAGCCTAATATAGTTACTATATTGGCAGATAGTGCTGAAAGAGCTGATGATCTTGATGAAGCCTCAGCATTAGAAGCACAAAAAGAAGCAGAAAGAGAATTTGCTAATCAAACGGGTGAGATTGATTATTCAAGAGCAGCCACGATATTAGCAGAAGCATCTGCGAGATTACGAACTATTCAACAACTTCGTAAAAAACGCTGATATTGATTTAAATATAATTATGATAAAGGCAGCTTGTAGCTGCCTTTTTTCATTTTGTATTAAATTTCAGATACACTCCAATATAAATTTATATCTTCAGTAAAGGTTAGCTATGAGTTTACACATTGTTATTTTAGCAGCGGGACAGGGATCTCGTATGAAGTCAGATTTACCGAAAGTACTTCATAAAGTTGCCGGTAAACCTATGTTGCAACACGTGGTTGATACCGTTAAACATTTGGATGCAGAAGGTATTCATATCATTGTGGGTCATGGAGCTGAAAAAGTTAAACAAACTATAGATGGTAATATTAACTGGTGTTATCAGGCTGAACAGCTTGGGACAGGCCATGCAGTAGCACAGGCATTACCAAGTATTCCAGAGAATAGTAAGGTAATTATTTTATACGGAGATGTACCTTTAATCTCAAAAGAAACGCTTATTACAATGTTAGACGGAGTGTCAGAAGAAGATATTGCTTTATTAACCGTGCAATTGGATAACCCAATGGGATACGGGCGTGTCATTAGGAATTTTGAAGGCAACATAAAAGCGATTGTAGAAGAAAAAGATGCGTCTGAAGAAATCAAAGGCATCGATGAAATAAACACGGGAATTCTCGCTCTTTCTTCTAATCACTTGCATAAATTTATTCCTATGCTCGGGAATAGCAATGCACAATCAGAATATTACTTAACTGATTTAATTGCATTAGCAAATAAGGGAGGCAATAAAATTCATGCCTATAACCCTGAGTTTGAGCAAGAGGTTCAAGGCGTCAACAATCGACTCCAATTGTGCGAACTTGAATGTTGGTATCAAAGTAGGATTGCAGAGCAACTAATGTTAAATGGCGTCACTTTATTTGATCCAAATAGACTTGATGTTAGAGGTACGCTTCTTTGTGGAAAAGATGTAGAAATTGATGTCAATTGTGTTTTTATAGGCCATGTTGAGATTTCTGATGGCGTCATCATTGGGCCAAACTGTATAATTGAAGACAGTTCTATTGGCGCTAATAGTGTTGTATTTGCAAATTCAATTATAGAGAGTTCGACTGTTGCGGAAAATGTTTCAATTGGTCCCTTCGCAAGAATCCGACCCGGTACTACGTTAGAAAATAATTCAAAAATTGGAAATTTTGTAGAAACCAAGAAAACAACGGTAGGCGAAGGAAGTAAAATAAATCATCTTAGTTATATCGGTGACACTATTCTTGGTAAGAAAGTTAATGTGGGTGCAGGGACAATAACCTGTAATTATGATGGTGTTAACAAATTCCTGACAGAAATTGATGATGGTGCATTTGTAGGCTCAAATACTTCTTTGGTTGCACCGATCAAAATTGGAAAAAACTCAACGATAGGTGCAGGTTCTACGATTACCAAAGAAGTTGCAAATGAGCAATTAGCCATTGCTCGTTCAAAGCAAAAAAATATAGATGGATGGCAGCGTCCGACAAAGAAATAAGCTATAGACTAATTTTTAGAAAGGGATTGAAAATGTGCGGAATTGTGGGAGCAGTAGCTCAAAGAGATGTATCGGCTATTTTATTGGAAGGATTAAAACGCCTTGAGTATCGTGGGTATGACTCTGCTGGCATAGCGCTAATTCAAAGAAATGGTCAGTTTCTTAGACTAAGACGAAATGGCAAAGTTCAAGGTTTAGCTACTGCTGTTGCAGAAACTAATCATGATGGTGGTATTGGTATAGCTCATACCCGTTGGGCAACCCATGGTAAGCCAAGTGAACGTAATGCACATCCACATGTATCATCGGACTCTGTAGCTGTTGTTCATAATGGAATAATAGAAAACCATCATATATTAAGGGAACAGCTGCAGAAGAAGGGTTATGTCTTTACATCGGACACCGATACAGAAGTTATCGCACACCTTGTTCAAGAAGAAAGAAAAAACCATCCTGATTTATTAAGTGCTTTCCAGGCAACAGTTAAACAATTAGAAGGTGCGTATGGTGCTGTAGTCATGGATATAAATGATCCAGATAGGCTAATAGCGGCTAGATCAGGAAGTCCATTGGTGATTGGTTATGGTTTAGGTGAAAACTTTTTAGCATCAGACCAACTTGCATTATTACCTGTTACAAATCGTTTTGCTTTTCTCGAAGAAGGTGATATTGCAGAAATTACCAGAGAAGGTGTACAGATATATGCTCAATCAGGTGAAAAAGTAGAAAGGGTAATAAAAGAGTCAGATATTACACATGATGCTGGTGATAAAGGTGCATATAAGCACTATATGCTTAAAGAAATTTATGAACAGCCAATCGCCATCAAAAATACTCTGGAAGGTCGTATTATTGATGGATGCGTAAATATAGCATCATTTGGAGATAATGCTGCGTTAATACTCTCTGGTATTGATCATGTTCAGATCATAGCGTGCGGAACAAGTTTTCATTCAGGAATGGTAGCACGCTACTGGTTTGAGGAAATAGCAGGTGTTCCGTGTAGTGTTGAAATTGCTTCGGAGTTTAGGTACAGAAAGTCGGTTGTCCAAAAAAACTCATTGATAGTGACTATTTCACAATCAGGCGAGACAGCAGATACTCTCGCAGCATTGAGATTAGCCAAAGAGATTGGTTATAAATCTAGCCTGACAATTTGTAACGTCCCAGGTTCGTCATTAGTACGTGAGTCTGATTTAGTTTATATGATGAATGCCGGCGCAGAAATTGGTGTCGCATCTACGAAAGCCTTTACCGTTCAATTAACAGGTTTATTGCTTTTAGTCCTAGCAATTGGGAAATATAAGCAGCTTAGTAAAAATCGAGAAGCAGAAATCATCAAATCTTTATTATCATTGCCTGCTAAAATTGAACAAACTTTGGGTATGGACGGCCAAATAAAAGCAATAGCAGATGATTTTTCTGATAAGAATCATAGCTTATTTTTAGGGCGTGGAAAACAGTATCCAGTTGCAATGGAAGGTGCGTTGAAATTAAAGGAAATTTCATATATTCATGCAGAAGCTTATGCTGCTGGTGAGTTAAAGCATGGGCCTTTAGCATTAATAGATGCCGATATGCCAGTTATCGTTGTTGCACCAAATAATGAGTTATTAGAGAAACTACATTCTAATGTAGAGGAAGTAAGAGCTAGGGGTGGGTTAATGTATGTCTTTGCCGACAAACAAGCTCATTTTCAAAGTGATAAAACAATGAGAGTCTTAGATGTTCCTCACTGTGATGATGTCATTGCGCCTATTGTTTATTCAGTACCTTTACAGTTACTCAGTTATCATGTGGCTTTGATTAAAGGGACAGATGTAGATCAGCCACGAAACTTGGCAAAATCCGTTACAGTTGAATAAAGTTTCAATAAATTAAGGTCTATCAATGGTTGTTGTTTGATGATCTGTGTAGGTTCGACCTGTTGGCTGTTGATAGATAATAGGTTGAATCTGTTGTTGGCTTGGTATTCTCTGCGAGAATTTTAATAATTCATCAGCACTCACTATGTCATTTTCGCTATTGGTAAAGGCTTCTTCGGTCTGTTTCTTCTGGTCTTCTTCATTTAACTTTTCATAGATGGGTCGTCCATTAAGTTCAGGTTTTTGACTTCCCCTAGTTTGAACCTTTAAAGCACCTTCGATTGCTGCATCTGATAAACCTTCTTGATCAATAGCCTGCATAGGAAAATTTTCAATAGTTGATTTTTTGTGGCGTGAAAAATCGAATTCTGGGTCAAGTTCATCAAATTCTTCTGCAAAAGCCCCATGTATATTGAAAAATAAAATTAAGAATAAAAATGTTGTAGATGTCCTAGTCATGCTTTTTCCCATTTTATTACTGAAATCCATAAAAAATATAATAATTAAATTTATAGTTTTGTACTGTTGCTTGTATCACATGATCGTATGGATCTAAGTTATTATAAGGCATATAGAATATATTATGCGTCAGTTAAGAGGTACTACTAGTGAAAACGTCATTAATTACTAGAGAAGGTTATGAGCTGTTAAAAAAAGAACTAGACGATCTTTGGCGTGTTGAAAGGCCAGAAACAACTAAAAAAGTATCTTGGGCAGCTAGTTTAGGTGATAGAAGTGAAAATGCTGACTACCAATACAATAAAAAAATATTAAGAGAAATTGATAGAAGAATACGTTATCTACGTAAATCTATTGATGAATTAAAGATTGTTGACTATCACCCTGACCAAGCTGGAAAAGCCTATTTTGGAGCATGGGTTAATGTTGAAAATGAAGAAGGTTTGAAAAAAAAATTTAGAATAGTGGGCTACGATGAAATATTTGGACGGCTTGATTACATATCAATAGATTCCCCTATGGCTCGGGCATTATTAGGAAAAGAAAAAAATGATGAAATTGTAGTTCAAACAGAAAAGGGTACTTATATCTGGTACATAGATAAGATTGAATATTAAATAGTTTTTTGAGAAATTATTCTATTTGCTTTTAAAATGTGTAGCCAAATAAATAAGACTGCAATAACATTGTGTAACATAAGGTTACATTTAAAATGAATTAGGTTGATTCGCCTAAAATATAAACGTATTGTCCTTTTAATTTATTTCTTACATTATTTAATTGGTGACTGGAGAGAACATGAACGCTCAAAAAAAATTAAATGAGATTGCAGAAAAAGTATTATCACAACTTGATAATTTAGGTTTTCAGTTAGATACAATGGGTGTAGAAAACCAAATTAATAGGCATAATCTTATTGCACTAATTATGTTTGGTCAGAAAAGATTGGAAGGTGAACTTGATAGCATCAATGCTAAAATTGGTACTGGTAAAGCTAAAATTGAAGGGATAGTCGATTCTGCAGAAAAATTATTAGTGAGTGCTGGAAACTTGGCTGTGTTTCCAGCTAAATACACATTTGATCGTGTAAAAGCACAACTTTGATATTGTTAAATTTAATTGCTCTCTGACTTTTTAGAGATTCACTCTAACTCTAACTAATTTTAGAGTTAGATATGAGCAAAAGCAGTTTGTTTTGGGAAAACCAATTCAACAATTAAGCCGGGTGAATTATCAGATAGTTCTACTTTGCTGTGATGAATATCCATGACAGCAAGTACCAAACTTAAACCTAAACCATTTCCAGGCAATGACCTACTTTTAGCTACTCGGTAGAATCTTTGGAATACCTTATCTCTTTCTTCTTCCGGAATGCCAATTCCACTATCAGCAACACTTAAGCAGGTTTCTTTTTCCTTGAAAGAAAGCGCTAGCTTTATTTCACCACCTTCTGGTGTATATTTAATTGCGTTATCAATTAAGTTACAGAGTGTTTGAAAAATAAGATCACGATCTCCAATCATCTGTATATTCTCTTGAATATCATGATGGAAATGCTGTTCTTTATCTTCTGCAAGTGCCTCATACAGTTCACCTGCATCCTGTACAAGTTCACTTAGGTTGAATTTTTGAAAATTAGAGGCTTTGTTACTTACTTCGAGTCTGGCTATACGTAAAAGAGCATTAAACGTAGCCAAAAGCTGATCTGCTTCAGCCACAGCATTAGCAACTTTTTGTCTATCTTCATCTCTTTCGACAGACATTAAGGTATTCTCTAATTGGTTCCTGAGGCGAGTCAGTGGTGTACGCAGATCGTGTGCTATGTTGTCTGAAACATGCCTTATTCCATCCATTAATTGAACGATCTTATCGAGCATTTCATTCAAATTTCGTGCTAACTGATCAAAGTCATCATTGGTTCCACGATCAGGAATTCTTAAAAGTAAGTTACCTTTCATTATTTTTTGGCTGGTTTGATTGATAAGTTCAATACGTTTAGCAGTGCTGCGGCTCATCATGACCCCACCAAACATTGCTAGCGCAAAGGTGATCGCCATACCAAAATTAATTGCGCGTTCGACCAATTCTTTGAGTGCCATAAATTCGTGCACATCACGGCCCACTAATAAACGTAGTCCGCCTGGCACTATAAATACACGTGCTCGTGCAGGCCGGACTTCAGGATTGGACCAACCTAAATTTTCATTAAGAGTGAAATTGAGCCAGCCATCTTGAACTTCACCATCTTCAGGCCATTTATTGATATTTCCGGCTAGCTTGATGAAATCACGTGCAGTAAATAAATAGACCGCTTTTCCATTAGGGTCGCGCGCAACACGTTCTCTGATGACACTAATAAGGCCATTTAACCCTTGGCGTTGATATTGTTCAGCTAAACCTATTATTTCAGCTTCGATAGTTTCATCTGTTTGGCTAGACATATAACCAGCCGTTGCCCAATAGATGAAACCCATAAGAATAAAAACAGATGTGGCGAAGAGTACCATGTACATCACCGCCAATTGAAAGGTTGAAGTGCGAAGAAGTCTAAGAATCTTCACTTAATATGTACCCAGCCCCACGCACTGTTTGAAGAAGTTGTTTAGGAAAGTCTTTATCTATTTTTGATCGTAAACGGCTGATATGTACATCAATAACATTTGTTTGTGGATCAAAATGATAATCCCATACCTGTTCGAGTAACATTGTTCGCGTGACGACTTGTCCAGCATGCTTCATTAAATATTCTAATAAGCGAAACTCTCTTGGCTGAAGGTCAATTTTTTCAGACCCACGTTTTACTGTTCGTGCTAAAAGGTCCATTTCAAGGTCAGCGACACTTAAATGAGTTACTTTTTCAGACCCTTTTGTACTGCCACGCCTAACAAGAACTTCAAGGCGAGCAAGTAGCTCAGTATATGAAAAAGGCTTTGTAAGGTAGTCATCACCACCACCACGTAAACCTTCAACACGGTCATCAACATCACCCAAAGCACTTAGAATAAGTACAGGAGTTTGGTTACCTGTAGCACGGATAGTTTTTATAATAGATAAACCATCCATACTCGGTAACATACGGTCTATGACCATCACGTCATAAGTTTCACTTGCAGCTAGAAGTAAACCAGCTTTTCCATCTGCAGAATGATCAACAACATGGTCATTTTCTTTAAGACCATTTACTAAATATGCTGCTACATCTTTATCGTCTTCAATTACTAATATACGCATTTTAACCTCAGACTTTCTTTGATCTAAATTGTTTGATTCGCTCGTAAGCTGCTTTTATTTCTTGGGTTTTTTCAGTGGCTAATTTCATCATCTCTTCAGGTAAACCTTTTGATACTAGTTTATCTGGATGATGTTGACTCATTAATCTGCGATAGGCTTTTTTAAGTTCGCTATCTGAACATTCATCATTCACACCTAAGAGCTTATATGAAGTTGATAAAATATCATTTGAGCTTGAGTTAGTGTGGCTATTATGGAATTGAGAGTAGAATTTTTCAGCAGTACTTCTGGCCAATAATTGCTCAAATTCTCGTCGCTTAAACCCTAATAGTTCGGCTATATTAAGTAATATTCTTTGTTCATGATGATGTAATTCGCTATCAGCTAAGGCTGTTGATAATTGAATTTCCATAAACATCATTAAAAGATTAGATCGTCTTGGGCAGGATTTTTTAAATTGTAAAATGATTGGTTCTGGATCGAAGCCTGTTTGTTTGCCTTGTGAAAATAAATTGATAGCGAGTTTTTTTTGTTCTTCATTTAGTTGCATTTTATGCATGATATTACGAGCCATTGTAATTTCTGACTCGGTTACTTTTCCGTCTGCCTTGGCAACATATCCCATAATTGAAAATGTTGCTGTAAAAAATGCAGCTTGTATATCTTCTTGATTATCTAAATGACTATCAAAGGGCGCTTGCTCTAAGTCTTTAATTCCTTTATCAAGGCTGTGTCCGAGAGCCGCCCCGAGTAAAGCACCAATAGGCCCGACAAGTGCAAAACCTAAAGCGCCTCCAACTAATTTACCCCACCAACTCATTCAACATAACCTTTTATTTTATAATAGTTTAAATTTTTAACATACTTTGAAGGGATAACCAGTTAAAAGTTCGTAACCCGAACTTTTTTGTTCTTAGTTTACTGAATTAAGTAGGATTATTATGATTTAAACTTGATATAAAAAAACCGCCAAGTGGCGGTTTCTAGAGTAGTAGAGTAAACTTTTTAGTCTGCTATTAAGGCTTTTACTTTATTCATCGCATTTTTCTCAAGTTGCCTAATTCGCTCAGCTGAAACGCTATATTCGGCAGCCAAGTCATGTAAGGTCGCTTTGCTTTCAGCTAACCAACGCTTTGAAATAATATCAAAACTTCTCTCGTCTAGAGTTCGTAAAGCATTATGTAACTTTGAATTAGTATCTTCTTTAGAGTTTAATTTTTCTATCGCATAGGCAGGATTATAACGATTATCTTCTAGGAAGTTTGCTGGTGCCTGGTAAGCACTATCATCATCGTCATCATTAGACATATCAAAGGATAAATCATGGGCACTCAGGCGACCCTCCATCTCACGTACTACTTTGGCATCCACACCCAAATTTTCAGCGACAGATTCAACTTCTTTATGAGTGAACCAAGCTAAACGTTTCTTATTACTACGAAGATTAAAAAACATTTTTCGTTGGGCTTTCGTTGTTGCAATCTTAACTATTCGCCAATTTTTAAGAATAAACTCATGAATTTCAGCTTTTATCCAATGCACGGCAAAAGATACTAAGCGAACACCAAACTCAGGATTAAAGCGTTTTACTGCTTTCATTAAGCCAACATTACCTTCTTGGATAAGATCTGCTTGAGCCAAGCCATAACCGGCATAACTTTTAGCAATATGGATCACAAATCGAAGGTGTGACATTACCATGTGACGTGCAGCTTCAAGATCGTTTTCATCGTGTAGACGATCAGCTAAAGCACGTTCTTCTTCAACAGTTAAAATGGGGATGCCATTCACGGCCTGGATATACGATTCAAGATTCGCACCTGGAACCAACATATCAACCGGCTGTAGACCTGTACCCATACTATTTACCTCCTAAACTATTAAGGCTAAGATAATTAGTTCTTACACTATTCAATCTCTTAGACCGTGCAGTATACTAAAAGTTCAGTCAAACTGCATTATTGTTGTATTTTTGATGAAATTTTACTCAATATAAGACATTCGGATTGAATAGAGAAGGTCAAAGGGTTTACGAGAAGATTACTATTTATTCAAAAAATGTGTTTATGAATATATGCATTATCGTAATTTCTTTACCTAACTAGATTCGATATCATCTAAGTGTCTTCTTACTGCTAACCAAGCACTTAGCCATCCGAGACTTATACCAAAAATAAGTAAAAAAAGTGTAGATAGAAAAGTTAATCCTGACAAGCTAAATTCAAACTGATAAGACAACGCAAGCGCTTCAATTGGCTCATTTAATAAAAAAATAACCCAATGAATCAAACACCAAGCAATGATACTAGAGCCTAGACCAAGAATGAGCCCCATATAAAGAAAGGGTCTTCTTACGAAAGGATCTGTACCACCAACAAGTTTAACGACTAGTATTTCTTCTTTGCGATTTTCAATCGCCAACCTTATGGTATTTCCTAATACCAGTACAACGGTTAAAGACAACATAATTGCAATCACCCAAACAGCTCTTTCAACTAGTCGAGAAATTGATTGCAAGCGTTGAACCCAAGCCGCATCGAGTATGGCAGAATCGACTTCTGGTAATGTTAGTAAACTATCACGTAGTTGTTCGATATCAGAAATAGCAGTTAAAGCTGGACTTAGTCGAACGATAATAGCGTGAGGTAATGGGTTTTCATCGAGAAATTCAATTGCATCGGTAAATTCAAAACGACTTTTGAAATCTGTTAGTGCCTGCTCGTTATCAATGAATTTACTTGTTGAAACGCTTTGCTTTTGAGCAATTCTTTCCGCTAAAACTCCTGCATCCAAACGTGGAACACCTTTTTTAAGCAATAAGGTTATTTGAGGAGAGCCATCCCAATGCTTATTTATGCTTTCAATATTTGTTAATAAAACACTAAGTAAGGCTGGAAGAACAAGCGCAATACCAATTACAAGACAGGTAAAAGCAGTTGTTAAAGGTTGATGCACTAACTGTAAAAAGGTGCTTTTTGCTACTTTTTTATGATTTTCAAAATAGTGTTGAACAGCATTTTTAGATTCTGCGGGGCGAGCACCACTAGACTTTGGTAATTCAGCCATTATGTGCCCCCTGAAATTATGGAGCCCTGACTAAGCTCAATGACGCGATAGTGTAAAGGGTGAATGAGAGCTAAATCATGGCTGGCAATTAGTATCGTTACGCCAACTTGATTGAATTGCATGAATAGCTTCATGATTTCAGCAGATAACTCTGGATCTAGGTTCCCGGTTGGTTCGTCAGCTAATAAAAGAGGTGGTTTGTTGACAACGGCACGGGCAATACCAACTCGTTGTTGCTCTCCACCTGATAGCTGTATTGGGCTTAGTTTTTCTTTTGATAAAAGGCCTACTTTATCTAAAGCCGCTCTAACACGTCGTCCAATATCACGCTGAGACATACCTGATATTTCTAATGGCAAAGCAATATTATCGAATACACTGCGGTCAAATAACAGGCGATGGTTTTGAAAAACAACACCTACATGTCTTCTGAAGTAAGGGATTTGTCGGCGTGGAATATTACTTAAATTTTGACCACCAACACTCACTTTACCTTCAGAAGCACGCTCCATAAGCATGATTAATTTGAGAAGTGTACTTTTCCCCGCGCCTGAGTGCCCAGTTAAAAAAGCCATTTCTCCACGATTGAGATTAAACGAAACATTTTGAAGTGCTTTAAACCCATCTGGATAGCTTTTTTTAACTTGCTCAAATTTAATCATAAATTCCAGTGGTGCTTATTCAAATAAAGCTGTCACAAATTCATCTGCTTCAAAGGGGCGAAGATCATCAATTTGCTCACCTACACCAATAAAACGAATTGGAAGTTGTAGCTGTTTAGCAATAGCGAAAATAATGCCACCTTTTGCAGTTCCATCTAGCTTTGTTAAGGTTATGCCTGTGACACCGACAGTTCTTTGGAAAGCTTGTGCCTGAGTTAGTGCATTTTGCCCTGTTCCAGCATCTAAGACGAGCATGACTTCATGAGGTGCTGTCGCATCTATTTTTTGCATCACACGAACGACCTTCTCAAGCTCATTCATCAAATTATCTTTATTCTGAAGGCGTCCTGCGGTATCTGCGATTAATACATCTACACCTTTTGCTTTTGCAGAAGCAACAGCATCATAAATAACAGACGCACTATCAGCCCCGGTATGTTGGGCGATAACCGGAACATTGTTTCGTTCGCCCCAAACTTGAAGTTGTTCTACCGCCGCAGCACGAAATGTATCACCAGCGCCTAGCATCACCGAGCGACCTTCAGATTGAAAATACTTCGCCATTTTTCCTATCGTTGTGGTTTTACCCACGCCATTCACGCCAACAACCAAAATCACATAAGGCTTTTTTGAGGCATCAATTTTTAAGGGCTCATGACAGGACTTAAGCAAATCACCAAGTTCTTTTTTAAGCGCTTTATGCAAACTCTCGGCATCTTTAAGTTCATTGCGTTCACACTTTTCAGTGATGTTATTAATAATTTCTGTTGTTGCAGAGATACCGACATCGGCTGTTAATAGTTGAGTTTCAATATCTTCAAGTAATTCATCATTTATCTGCTTTTGGCCTAAAAATAATTTGCTTAGGCCTTCTGAAAATTGACTGCGTGTGCGTGTTAGTCCTGACTTTATACGAACAAAGAAGTTCTGAGCTTCAACCTGAGCTAAATCTTGAATAGCTTCAGGTGATTCGACTTTTTGTTCGGGCGGAGCTGTTTCAGGTTTAGGAACCGAAGTGGGTACGAGGTCTAAGCTATCTTTTTGTACCGGTGCTGGCTCTGAATCATGTAAAGCTTGAGCTGGAGGGAGTTCTAGATGTGGTTTTTGTTCAACCTGCTTTGGTTTACTTCTATTTTGTCTTGCCCGATATAAGTCGATAGCAATAATAAGAGCAATTGCGGCGAGCGCAATTAGAGAATATAAAATTGTTGTTTGCATAGTGAGTTTGATTTACCGAAACTGTGAGAAGAATATTTTCAAGGTGCATTGATAGTTTTTGATGCACAGTTAAAATACCGCTATTTAAGCTCTCCTTTCTATCATGAAGGGCAGCAAGATAACAGGGAATTCTAATGTCAACGCGCGCTAAAAAAAACCTCCAAAGGGAAAAAAGTCCTTATAATTCTAAACCTTTCCAATCTGGACCTGGAAAAAAGTCTAAATTTTCATTAGAGACAGGTTCATTTCGAATAATAGGTGGGCAATGGCGAAGTCGTCGTTTAAGTTTTCCGGCTATTGAAGGTTTAAGGCCAACGACGGATCGTGTCCGTGAAACGGTATTTAACTGGTTAAATACAGAAATACAGGGTGCGCATGTTTTAGATGTTTTTTCAGGAAGTGGTGCTTTAGGTTTGGAGGCTTTGTCTCGAGGGGCGACAAGTTTATTGGCGATTGAAAAAGATAAGCAAGCTGCCAAAGCTTTGCAGGCGAATATTGATTTATTAAGCTCTCAAGAAATTGCCAAGTCGATCAAAGTTCAACATACTGACGCCCTTACTTTTTTAGCGAATTTAAAAATAACATATATAAACAAAGGCCTTGAAGACTCTACAACTAAATCTGATTTATTTGATCTTGTATTTTTAGATCCACCTTTTCGCAAAGGATTATTAGAAGAAACGCTTAAAATACTAGAAGAGCATCCAAGCATTCAAAAAGGGGCATTAGTTTATGTTGAAAGAGAAAAAGAGATGGCTAGCATCAGTCTTCCTCGAGATTGGACGCTATTAAAAGAAAAAATAGCCGGTCAGGTGTTATATCAATTATTTCGAGTAAATGGCTAACTTTCCGTTTTAGCCATTTTTCTACAAATATATAAAAGTAAGAACTTAAGCTTTTGCTAAAGAATACTGTTTAAGGTTAGCTGCAAATGCTTCAAGGCTTGCGACGCCACTGATCTCAGCTTGATGACACCATTCAGACAAGGAGTGAAGTTTTTCTTGGAAGCGACTACCAGGATGATTTTTCCAGATAGCTTGTAACTCGATACTTTTTTCATAAATCATTTTGATTCTTGGATTACGCTCGAGCATCGTTTCAATACGTTGCTGTTCCGTTTGCTTAACAAGATTTTCATCACGAATTAATAACTTTCTCGCTTTTTTAAATAAAGCTTTTTCTTGTGCGTGCATTACTGCCTTTTGTTCTTTAATAACAGGAATCATGACTGTTTTATGATACTGAGACAAAATGAAAAAACGATTATGAATAATCGCCATCAGCGAATCATCGTCCAACACGGCTTTAGCACTATCTTTTTTTGCAGTGGGTGCAATATGGCGAGCTTTAGCTAAACCAAACTTACTGAATAGTTGAATCCAGAACCAACCAATATCAAACTCCCAAGACTTAACTGATAATTTTGCAGAGTTTGGATAGGTATGATGATTGTTATGCAGTTCTTCACCACCGATAAAAAATGCCCATGGAATAATGTTTTTTGCGGCGTCTTTACACTCAAAGTTGCGATAGCCCATTGAGTGCCCAATACCATTAATCACGCCGGCGGCAAAAACGGGGATCCAGATCATTTGAATCGCCCAAATGGTAATGCCCGCTAGGCCAAACAGATAAAAATCGATTAACGCCATGACACAAATACCTTTCATTTTATGTGGCGTATAAATGTGTCTTTCTATCCAGTCAGTCGGTGTGCGTTGTCCATAGCGCTTTAGGGTTTCCGGATTATTCGCTTCCTGTAGATATAATTCTGCGCCGGTTAATAGAACTGTTTTTAATCCTTTTACGACAGGGCTATGTGGGTCTTCACTGGTTTCACACTTTGCATGATGTTTACGATGAATTGCTGTCCATTCTTTGGTATTTTGGGCGCTTGTTAACCAAATCCAGAAACGAAAGAAATGAGCCAATATAGGGTGAAGTTCTAATGCGTTATGTGCGGAATGGCGATGTAAATAGAGCGTGACACTCATGATTGTTATTTGTGTCAAAATAAGGGTAGCAAGTACTTTCCCCCAAACACTAAGATCTAAACTACCGTTGACCCACCAATCGAACATTTAAAACACCTCAAATACTTTTTAGCGTACAGTTGTTAATATTTTTCAATATAACATTTGTATTGAATCAAAAGTAGTTAGAAACAGTAACTTTATGACGTAATATGTTCTTTTAGTCGAATGAGTTTTTGTTCTTTGATTTTTTATATGCATTAGATAGGAGAAACTTTGCCAGAATTACCAGAAGTAGAAACTACAAAAAGAGGGATAGAGCCTTTTCTACTGTGTGACACGATAGAATCTATCGAAGTCAGAAATGGTCGTTTAAGATGGCCGATATCAGATGAAGTTTATGCTTTGGAATCTCAAAAGGTTCATCGGATATTGCGTAGAGGAAAATACATCATTCTTGAATTTGATGATGGCGCTATGATCATTCATTTAGGTATGTCAGGCAGTATGCGCGTTGTGGAGCCAGATGTAGATATAAAAAAACATGATCACGTGGTTTTATATTTATCTTCTGAAAAGCAAATACGCTTCAATGATCCGAGACGTTTTGGTTGTGTTTTATGGTCAAATGACTGGCCTCAACATAAACTGATTAAAAACTTAGGCCCTGAACCCTTAAACGAAGATTTTAATGCAGGCTATCTATATGCTCTGGCAAAGCAACGAAAACTGGCAATTAAACAATTCATAATGAATAGCCATGTGGTCGTTGGTGTTGGAAATATTTATGCAAATGAAGCGCTTTTTTTGGCGGGTATACACCCTAAAAGATCCGTTAATAATATTTCTTTAAAACGAATGGAGGTTCTAGTTGCAAAAGTAAAGCTGGTTTTGGATAACGCCATTCAACAAGGGGGAACGACTTTGAAGGATTTTGTGGGCGGTGATGGGAAGCCCGGCTACTTTCAACAGCAGCTGTTTGTATATGGCCGAGGAGGCTTGCAATGTAAATATTGTGAGCAGGAGCTAAAAGAATTTAGAATGAATAATCGAACCACTGTTTTTTGCAAAAAATGCCAAAGTTGAATTAAATTTATACTTTATTTTTTAAATCGGTTTTTTACGAATTCGACAGTTACCGTAAACCGTCTATAATGATTTGAAAGTGAGCTCAAAGTTAGTAACAAGTAATTCGCAAATATCAATTGCATTCAAGTTTATTAGCTAAGTTTTGTAATTATAAGGGAGAAATAATCTATGCAATTACAATTTGCAACATGTCTTAAAGTTATTACTTTAGCCTTGGTTTTGGCTTTTCCTGCTACAGGTTGGTCAAATACAAATACTATAGAAGAAACGCCTTCAGCACTAGCAATGACAGGAGATGCTTTCTTTGTAAGACCGGTGATGATGGTTGTTACTGTCGTTGGCACGGCAATATTTATTGTATCTTCACCCTTTGCTGCTTTGGGCGGTAATATCGGTGAGTCATTTGAGCAGCTGGTAGAAAAGCCTTTTGAAACTACATTTGTACGTTGCCTAGGTTGTACCGTTAATGGCCGTAAAGTAAGTACTACTGTTAAGCAAGTTGATCAGCCTAAGCAGGAAGCTGAATAAATTTCACAGTGTTAACTTATAGAATTGCTAAAAAGCTCAAATATACAGTGTATATTTGAGCTTTTTTATTTAAGAACACTAAGCTGATTTTGAATTTTTAATCAGCGATTTCCAATCAAACTCTTGGTCACCTATCGCATGAAAATAGGGATTCAATAATGATTCTTTTTGATTGTAGTTTAGAGTATCTAACTCTTCGTTAAGAATACTTCCACCCGCACCATTTAAAACGGCATGAGCAGCGGCTGTATCCCACTCGCTAGTTAGCGCTAAGCGAGGATACCAATGCGCACTTCCTTCAGCGATAGCACAAATTTTCAAAGAGCTTCCCATGCTAACTAATTCAAGCGAAGCAAATTGTGGCTCAATGGTTGTGAGTAAAGCGTCTAAGGCTTCTGCTCCATGCCTACGACTGCCAACGACAACTAAGTTGGTATCAAAGTTTACCTTACTCACAGAGAGTTCTTTTTTACTGTCACTGGTTTCTTTGATAGCAAAAGAAATATTATCTTCTTTATGGTCTAAACCATAATAAAGCACGCCAGTAACAGGTACATAAACTAAGCCCAAAATGGCTTTACTGCCTTCAATAAGTGCAATGTTGACTGTGAATTCGCCATTTTTATTGATGAACTCTTTGGTACCATCTAATGGATCAACCAGCCAATAACGATGCCATTTCTTTCGTGTATCGTAATCAGGCAGGCCACCCTCTTCAGATAAAATAGGATACTGTATATCAAGGTTTTTAAGTCCTTCTTCGATAATAATATGAGCGGCATGGTCAGCTTTGGTGACGGGTGAATCATCAGATTTAGTTTCTACTTCAATTTTACCAGTGGCGTGATAAACCTCTAAAATAGCTTTTCCTGCAGATTGCGCGATGGTTTTTAGTGAAGGAATTAAACATTCTAGCTCTGACATAGTATTTCCAATTATTTGTGATGAATGTTGAATATGCCTAGCAAAAAAGCTGGCATTGTAAGAGAGTTGCCGAGAGGGTTAAAATGTCTCTCTTTGATTGCTAAAAATCGAGTGATCGGGCAGTTTAATGCGAGTTGACTATTAATTGCTAGCACTTAGCTTTTATCGCTTTCTATTTTAATTGATTGTTGAGCGTTTTTGCTAACAACGTTTTCTGAGAGATTCATGATTGATTGGTCGCAGATAGATACCGTGTTTTTTGATATGGATGGGACATTATTAGACCTTCATTTTGACAATTACTTTTGGTTGGAGCATCTACCCAAACGCTATACTGAATTGAAACAAGTCCCGCATGAAGAGACCTTGCGTAAGTTACATCAGATGTTTGAGAAACATCAGGGCTCACTTAATTGGTACTGCCTAGACTTCTGGTCTGATGAGCTAGGTATTGATATCGTCGAGCTAAAACGAGAAGTGAGCGAACGTATAGCTTATCGACCCCATGTAAAACAGTTTATGAATGCACTTCATAGTATGGGGCTTGAGCTGGCTATTGTGACAAATGCACACAGAGGTAGTATCAATTTGAAACTTGAGCAAACAGATCTTAGTCATTTCTTTGATGAAATCATTTGTTCGCATGATTATAAAGCACCTAAAGAAGACGCTTTATTTTGGCAATCACTTTATAAAGATAGGCCTTTTGATCTGAATCGAACGGTATTTTTTGATGATAATGAAGCTGTATTATCTGCAGCTGAAAAGTTCGGCATCACACATTTATTTTCAATCGCTCAACCAGATAGTCAAAAAGCTTTAAGGGCCCAAGCTGACTATCCTATGGTTCATGATTTTCTTGATTTATTACCGCCTGAGGTCAGATTGAATGACTGAAGAGCCGGTTAGAATTGATAAGTGGCTTTGGGCAGCCCGATTTTTTAAAACACGTAGTTTGGCAAAAGATGCTGTTGATGGTGGAAAGGTGCAATACAATCTGCAGCGATGCAAGCCTGGTAAATCAGTTGAGCTGGGTGCCAGTATCAAGATAAGGCAAGGCTGGGTTGATAAAGTAGTCGTGGTTAAAGCCGTTAGCGCTCAGCGGAAAAATGCCACGCTCGCACAATTGCTTTATGAGGAAACCGAAGAGAGTATTACCCTGCGAGAAAAAGTATTATTAGAACGCAAGCAGCATCAAGGTGATCAGCCACAAGCCCAGAGACGACCAAATAAACGTGATAGACGGCTAATTCATCAATTTAAAAATATTCATTCAGAATAGGCTAAGCAATATGTCAGAGGCAAATAGCTAAGTATGATTAATAACGATACATTTCAACGGTTTTTATTTGAAGAACTACAAATTCGCGGTGAATGGGTGCGTTTGGGCAATAGTTTTCAAGAAGCGACGCATGCACTGAACTACCCTTTGGCGATTAAATCTCTTTTAGGTCAAACGATTGCAGCATCTATTTTGCTGACAGGCACACTAAAGTTTGCAGGAAGGCTTTCTATTCATGCTCGAGGGCAAGGGCCAGTCAGTTTACTGATGGCGGAAACAACCAATCGTCGTCACTTTCGTGCACTTGCAAAATGGGAAGGCGATATTCAGCCAGACTTAGATTTAAAAGGTTTATTAGGGGATGCCCAGCTCGCAATAACTATTGACCCAGATAAGGGCGCGCGTTATCAGGGTATTGTTCCAATGGAAAAAGATAATATAACTGAATGTTTAGAGCACTATTTTGAATTATCCGAGCAGCTTGATACACACCTATTATTGGGTGCGAATGATCATGCATGTTATGGCTTGCTGCTTCAGAAACTTCCAGATTATAGAAAGATTGAAGATCAGGATGCCTGGAATCGAGTCGTTCACTTAGCCAAAACGATGAAACACGATGAGTTACTAAATGCCGATAATGAAACACTTGTTACACGTTTATTTCATCAAGAGCAGGTTATTTTATATCCTTCAGAACCCGTTGCTTTTGAATGTACCTGTTCTGAAGAAAGAAGCTTGAGTGCTATCCATAGCTTAGGTGAAGAAGAAGCGTTAGGAATATTAGAGCAAGAAGCGGTCATAGCGATGGATTGCCAGTTCTGTGGAGCTGCATATCGCTTTAGTCGATCTGATATACAAAAATTGTTTAGTTTAGATCCTATTCAATAAATGGAATCGAAGTATAACTATATGTAGTTATAATTTTTAGTTTCGAAAGTGATCATTCGGTACTTACTTATGTTCGTTACTGAATAAATTGCGGCTTTAATGTCATTTAATGTAAAAGAAAACACTAAAAATCAAATTTAGTCGTTTTTTGTACAGCAATTTGGCATAATGACGCCCAAAATTTTATAGGCTGCTTAATACCAAAAAGTGGTCAAATTTATTTTCCAAGTGAGGTCGAAGTGAGTAACACTTATGTTGATCTAAGCTCCGCTGCATTGGTTGAGCATGCACTTGAGCGTAAAGAAGGCAGATTAGCTGCCAATGGTTCTTTTGTGGTTACCACCGGAAAAAGAACTGGTCGCTCTCCCATGGATCGTTACATCGTTGATGAGCCGAGTACTTCGGATGCAATCAGCTGGGGTCCAATAAATAGACCATTTGATCCTGAAAAGTTTGATGCTTTATGGGAGCGCGTTGAAGCGTATCTAGCGGAAAAAGATAGCTATCTATCTCACCTTCATGTGGGTGCAGATCCAGAGCACTACCTGGCGGTTAAAGTAAATACAGAAACAGCTTGGCAGAATTTGTTTGGTCGGAATTTATTTATCAGACCCGAGCAATACAACCCAAATGATAAGCAAGAATGGGAAATTCTGAACGTCGCTAGTTTCCAGTGCGTACCAGAAAGAGATGGTACAAACAGCGACGGTACAGTAATGATCAACTTTGCTAAGCGTCGCGTTTTATTGGCTGGTATGCGTTATGCCGGTGAAATGAAAAAGGCTATGTTCTCAGTCCAGAACTTCTTGCTTCCAGAAAAAGATGTGTTGCCAATGCATTGCTCAGCAAACGTTGGTGACGATGGCGAGACCTGCTTATTCTTTGGCTTGTCTGGTACAGGCAAGACCACATTATCAGCCGACCCTGATCGTTACCTGATTGGTGATGATGAGCATGGCTGGGGTAAAGGCGTAGTCTTTAATATTGAAGGCGGCTGTTACGCTAAAACAATTGATCTATCGAAGAAAAACGAACCTATCATTTGGGATGCTATCCGTTTTGGCGCGATCGTTGAAAACGTCATGATCGATGATGAAGCTCGTATCCCCGACTATCATGATACTAGTCTGACTGAAAATGGTCGTTGTGCTTATCCTTTAGAGCATATTGAAAAGCGTGTTGCGGCAAACCTAGCGGGTGAGCCAAATGCAATCGTGTTTTTGACCTGTGATATGACCGGTGTATTACCGCCAGTTTCTTTACTTTCTAAAGAAGGCGCGGCGTATCACTTTTTGAGCGGTTACACTGCACTTGTTGGTTCAACTGAAATGGGTTCAGACTCTAAATTAAAGTCTACTTTCTCAACCTGTTTTGGTGCGCCATTCTTCCCGCGCCCTGCTGGCGAATACGCCGAGTTATTGATGAAGCGTATGGAAGAGTTTGGTTCGAAAGTTTACCTGGTTAATACGGGTTGGACTGGTGGTCCTTATGGTGTTGGTCAACGTTTCAGTATTCCAGTGACTCGCGCAATTATCAGTGCCATTCAATCTGGTTCATTGGCTGATGCTGAAACTGAACATTTGGATGCCTTAAACTTAGATGTGCCTACTACTTTAGATGGTGTAGATGCTAAGTTGCTGAACCCTCGTAATACTTGGTCAAGCCCAGAAGCTTATGATGCGAAAGCAGCAGATTTGATTTCTCAGTTTGTTACTAACTTCAAAAAGTTTGATGTATCTGACAGTATTGTTGCTGCAGGTCCTAAAGCTTAATTAAGACGCCTTTATTCAAAAAGACGCATAAAACAGCCCTTTAGCCAAAGCTTTAGGGCTGTTTTTTTTGCTCTTTTTTTGTATATGCTTTTAGCCTAACTTGGTATTAGGTGGTATGTGGGCAGCAAAAAATTAAAGTCATGCTATTCTCAATATTCTTAAAGACTTTAACCAGTAATTGATTGTTTAATTACACATTAAGACTTAACAAATGTTAAGGCTAACACTTTTACTTTGCCTTAAAATTAGCTCCACTGAATAAAATTGAAACACTTCCACATTTTATGATGGTAGGTGTTTCTTATAAATAGTGTAAACGCGGAGAGAGAAATGTCAGATTTATATCCAAATATGTTGCGACCTTTAGACCTTGGTTTCACGACCCTACGAAATCGCGTGATTATGGGTTCTATGCATACGGGTTTAGAAGAAGAAAAAGATGGTTTAAACCGTATGGCGACATTTTTTGCCGAGAGAGCAAAAGGTGGTGTTGCCTTAATCGTAACGGGTGGTTTTGGACCAAATGAAGAAGGCGCAACACATCCGCATACTCAATTAGTGAAAACAGAAGAAGATGCATTAAAACATCGTGTTATTACAGATGCTGTACATAAAGAAGGCAGTAAAATTTGTATGCAAATTTTACATACAGGCCGCTACGCATTTAGCCCAAAATCTGTTGCACCATCAGCCATCCAAGCACCGATCAACCCATTTAAGCCAAAAGAGTTGGATGAAGAAGGTATTGAAAAGCAAATAAACGATATCGTGAAGCTTGCCGTCAATGCGCAAATCGGTGGTTATGATGGTGTTGAAATTATGGGTTCTGAAGGCTACTTCTTGAATCAGTTTTTAGCGAAACGTACTAATCACCGAGATGACCGTTGGGGTGGTGAATATGAAAATCGCATGCGTTTGGCTGTTGAAGTCGTTCGACGTACGCGCGAAGCAACGGGTACTAATTTCATTATTATTTATCGTCTTTCGATGCTTGATTTGGTTGAAGGTGGAAGTTCATATGAAGAAGTATTGCAGCTAGGTAAGGCGATTGAAAAAGCTGGTGCAACTATTATTAATACAGGTATTGGCTGGCATGAAGCACGTATTCCGACGATTGCAACTAAAGTGCCGCGTGCAGCATTCACTTGGGTAACAGCTAAATTCAAAAAAGAATTATCTATCCCTATTATTACATCGAATCGAATTAATACCCCGGAAGTGGCTGAAGAAGTCTTGGCGCGAGGGGATGCTGATATGGTATCGATGGCGCGTCCTTTCTTGGCTGATCCGCTTTTTGTACAAAAATCAGCTGAAGGTAGAAGTGACGAAATTAATACTTGTATTGGCTGTAATCAAGCCTGTCTTGATCATGTATTTAGCGGAAAAATGACAAGCTGTTTAGTTAATCCTAAAGCTTGTCATGAAGATGAATTTACATCAAAGCCTGCTGAAAAAATTAAGAAGCTTGCTGTAATAGGTGCAGGGCCTGCTGGTTTAGCATTCGCAACGACAGCTGCTGAGCGAGGTCATCAGGTAACATTGTTTGATGCAGCCAATGAAATCGGTGGTCAGTTTAATATCGCTAAGCAAGTACCAGGTAAAGAAGAGTTCTTCGAGACGATTCGTTACTTCGGAAAAATGATTGAAAAAACAGGTGTTACTTTAAAGCTAAATACACTTGTTACTGCAAGTGACTTTGAAGGTAATGATTTTGATGAAGTGATTCTTGCAACAGGTATTAAACCAAGAATGCCTGAAATTGAAGGAATTGATAGCCCAAAAGTATTGAGCTATATCGATGTTATAAAAAATAAAGCACCTGTTGGCAAGAAAGTCGCCGTGATTGGTGCGGGTGGTATAGGCTTTGATGTATCGGAATTCTTAGCCCATCAAGGAGTATCTACAAGCCAGAATATCCCAGCCTTTATGAAGGAATGGGGCGTAGATATGACGTTGACCGCACGTGGTGGTATCGAAGGCGTACAAGCGCAAGTAACTGCCTCGCCTAGAGAAATTTATCTACTGCAAAGAAAGAAGTCTAAAGTCGGCGCTAAATTAGGTAAAACAACAGGCTGGATTCATCGAGCAGGTCTAAGTAATAAAGGTGTGAACATGATTCCTGCCTGTACTTATGAAAAAATTGATGAACAAGGTTTGCATATTGATATTGCTGGTGAGAAAAAAGTGCTGGATGTCGATAATGTCATTCTGTGTGCTGGCCAAGAGCCACTAAGAGATTTGGTTGAAGGTTTAAATAAGCCGTATCATCTAATTGGTGGTGCTGATGTTGCTGCTGAATTAGATGCTAAGAGAGCAATTAATCAGGGTACACGCTTAGCATTAGATATTTAATAACGACTACTGTGCTTGCAAATACGGCGTCGCTTAGAAGCGCCTACTCTTGGTAAAAAATGACTCAAAAATGCTCATTTATTACATATAAACTCCGCTTTTTCGTCATTTTTTGCCTTGTCTTTGCTACGCTCGTAACGTCGTGCAAAGGTAAGAAATAAAAAAGCCGATTCAAACATTGTTTGAATCGGCTTTTTTATTTGGCTTGCATACTAATTTGTTTTCTTATTCTGGAAAGACTCACAGCAGTCATGCCTAAGAAAGACGCAATATGATATTGCGGGACGCGCTCTAAAAACTGAGGGTATTCTCGGCAAAACCAGCGATAACGTTGTTCGCCACTACTGAGGATTCGTTTGCCATCGCGCTTGGCATTGCGAACAAACAAGTTATGCATGAAGGTGATTTCAAATCTAAGAATCTCGGGTCGATCAAAACCGTAAGCATGAAACTTATGATAATTGGCTACTGCTAGCGTAGCGGGTTCAAGCGCCTGTATATAATAAGGGCAAGGTGAGCCATTAACATAGCTAGAAATTGGGCCGAGTAATTCACCTTCGTCATAGAAGCCTTCATTTATTTCATTGCCTTCATGATCAATGTAATACAGCCTTAAAATGCCTTCAGAAATATAAAAAAAATTCTCACAGGTATCTCCCGCTTTGATCCAATGTTCACCTTCTTCTAGGTGTTGAACGGAAAAAATATCCATACAGTCTGAAAGTTGAGCATTAAATTTACGCTCAAAAGTACTGAGCATTTTGATCAAATGAGGATTCACAAGCATTCCTGAATTGGATTAGAAATTAATTAGCTGTGTGTTCATAAGTAGATGATAATGTGATAAATGCCTGAGCAGCAAGTTCTGGTGTTTCTATCATTGCTAGATGACCTATACCTTCAAGGATACTGGGTTTTGCATTGGGGATAAGCTCAGCATATCGTTTAATATTTTTGACATTTATGACTCTGTCTTCCTTGCCCCATAAAATGAGTGTTTGAGCTTGTATTAGTGAGAATTTTTGATCAAGGTTTTTGCTTAGATCCTGCTTGATATCTGAAAATATTTTCTGGTTTAACTCATAACGCTTAACGGATTTTTCGGCTTGTACTGATAAAATTGAATCAGGTATAAAGGGCTGATCTTCCATTACAAAATCTACGACTTCAAAGTATTGATCTACAGAATTCGCGATAAGAGGGTTCATGCCTTTTTCTTCTATGATTTTGTCCATATTTGATTGAAAGTCATGAATGCCTGCCGGACTAATTAACATTAGTGTTTTAATTTCATCTGGATAGGTAGCGGCATAGAGTGATGCGATAGCGCCTCCCATGGAGTTACCTACAATATGAATAGGTTCTTTGATAACTTCATTTATAAAGGTGTGCAGGTAGGCAACTTGAGACTCAATGCTGTAAGTTGATTCTAAATTAATAGCATGTTCGCCATGGCCAAGTAGATCCATGGCAAAAATTTGATAGTTTGTTGGTAGATTTTGACTGAATCGTAACCAATTTTCTTTGTTGGCACTAAAGCCGTGTAGAAGAATGACCGTTTCAGTTGAGAGCTTATTCTCTCGAGAAAGATAATAATAATGCTGTTGATTAATTGTTGTACTTTTTGAAGAAAGCTTAGCCTTGTCAGTTTCAAATTGGATTGCTAAGTCATAAAGGTCATATCTAAAATGATGACTAGCTAGGCTAAAAGAGGCGAGCGTAAACCCAACTATTAATAGCAAGTAAAATACTTTCTTCATGGTTTACTCGTAGGTTAGCAAGAAGAAGACGCGCAACCGGCTAAGCGCTTGAGTGCTTCCATATCCATAATTTGCAGATCTGTGCGTTTAATGTCCAGCAAACCTTCCTTTTGGAAACGTTTAAATAAACGGCTCACTGTTTCTGCTGCCATATTGAGATGATTAGCAATATCACGTCGAGGCATCATTAAATTAATTCTTGTTTCAGAATAACCACGTTCTTTGTAGCGTGAAGATAGTGCGAGAATGAAACCAGCTAGTTTTTGGTCTGCTGAATGCTCAACATTCATAGCCTGGGAAGTATTGACTTCCTTACTCATTAGACTAAATAGCTGTCTTTGGAGTGAAGGTAGCTTAGCAGATAAAGACTCTAAATCTGTATAATTAATACCACAAACAGTTGATGTGCCCAGAGAAATAGCAGTAGAAACATACTTCTTTGGGTAGATCGCATCCAAGCCAAATAATTCACCTGGTAAATGGAAGCCTAATATATGTTCATTGCCATTCGCATCGATAACAACAGTTTTGAACATGCCAGATTTTACTGCATAAATATGTTCAAAGTTTTGATCAGCATGAAATACTGCTTGATTATCATTATAAGGAGAGGAGGATTCTATAATGTTTTCGAGTTGACACATGTCTTGAGAAGTAAGACCTAGGGGTAGGCACAGTTTTACTAAGCCACATTGGCTACACTTTAGAAAAGAAGGAGTAAGAGCCGAATTCTGATTTGACATGCAATAAAAATCCATAACAAAAAACTATAGGATCCTACTATACCTTGGTTGGCCTGAATTCTGTAGTGTTGTTTCATTAGAAAAATGAGGCCTTTATTTTTCACGATAAAATCCCACCGTAGCTAATTCGTGAATTTTATATGAAGTGATTGAGCGTGGATTAATGTGAATACCCATTTCGAGCATATTAGATAAAACTTGAGTAATGCGAATTACTTGTTTCGGATTAGCAGTAAGATGCACACCCTGCCAACTGTTTAAGTGCTTCCATATTTGTAATTTGCAGGTCGGAGCGCTGTATATAAATTAGCCCTTCTTGTTGGAAGCGCTTAAATAAACGGCTCACTGTTTCTGCTGCCATATTTAGGTGATTGGCTATATCGCGTCGTGGCATCATTAAATTGATTCTAGTTTGGGAATAACCACGTTGTTTGTAACGGACAGACAGGGCAAGGATGAACCCTGCTAATTTTTGATCTGCTGCATGTTCAACAGTTAGTGACTGGAAAGTATGCACTTCCTTACTCATTAAGCAAAACAACTGTCTCTGGAGTGAAGGCAGTTTGCTAGATAAAGTTTCTAGGTCAGTATAATGAATGGCACATACAGACGATGTCCCTAATGAAATAGCGCTAGAAATATACTTTTTTGGGTAGATTGCATCTAAGCCAAACAATTCTCCAGGAAGATGAAATCCTAAAATGTGTTCATTGCCATTTACATCAATAACAAGAGTTTTGAACATGCCTGATTTGACTGTATAAATACATTCAAAGGTCTGATTAGCATGGAACACTGACTGATTATCATTGTAGGGAGTGGATAACTCAATAATATTTTCGAGCTGAATCATGTCTTGAGGATCAAGACCGGAGGGTAGACATAACTTCATTAACCCGCATTGGCTACACTTTGTATAAGACGGAGCAAGAGCGGAGTTCTGGGTTGGCATGTAATAAAAACCTATAACGAAAAATTATAGGGTCTTACTATACCTTGGTTGTTCGGTATTCTGTAGTGTTGTTTGAGTGAAGTAGGCATCAAATTTCATAGCAATATTTCTCAGAAAAATTCGGCCTTTATCTGTTACCAGAAAACCATGTTCACTTATTTGGATTAAACCATCAGTTTCAAGATCATATAAGCCGCTTAACTCTTCTTTAAAATAATGGTGGAAGAAAATATCATGATCCGCCCCGAATTGGTTGTACTCTATTTGTCCGTTACACATTATTTGCTGAATTAAATCTGATCTGATTCGATCATCATTTGTTAAAGTCACGCCACGTTTTATAGGTAAATGGCCTTTTGAAATCACTTCTTTGTATTTTGATATTTCAGTGACATTTTGACTAAAACCATCATTTACTCTACTGATCGCGCTAACACCAACGCCTATCACATCGCATTCAGCATGGGTTGAATAGCCTTGGAAGTTCCGCTGTAAGCCACCATTTTCTAGTGCTTTGGCTAGGCTATCTGTAGGAAGAGCAAAGTGATCCATTCCAATATATATATATCCCGCTTCTGTTAAGCGTTTTATGCTATCTGTAAAAATATTTAGCTTTTCTTCTGTATTTGGAAGGTCAGAGGTATGAATTAAACGCTGAGCAGGAATCCTCTGAGGCATGTGTGCATAATTATAAAGAGCTATTCGGTCTGGACGAATATGAATAATTTCATCCAAAGTGTTAGAGAAACTCGCTCTTGTTTGTTTTGGTAAGCCGTAAATTATATCTAGAGAGATAGAGTCTACTCTATTTTTTCTTGCAGATTCGATGACAGCTTCGACCTGATCTTTACTTTGAATGCGATTGATCGCTTTTTGGACATCAGGGTCAAAATCTTGAATACCTATGCTGATGCGGTTAAAACCCATGGAGGTTAATTCGTGCATTTCTTCCGCTGTAACTGTGCGAGGGTCAATTTCAATACCAATTTCTAGCGTATCTGGTAAGCCCAAGTGAAATGCTTGAGCGAGCACTTCCATGACTTCACGAAGCTGTTGAGGTTTCAGAAATGTGGGTGTTCCTCCGCCAAAGTGTATTTGCTGCAACAAACGATCTTTTTCAAAGAGCTTGGCATGCATTTCAATTTCTTGATACAGGTAATCTAAATAGTCGTTTGCCATTTGCATCTTGTGGGTAATAATTTTATTACAACCACAGTAATAACAAAGTGATTTACAGAAAGGGACATGTATGTAAATTGACAGTGGCTTCGGAATGGGTAATTCATTACTCGAAAGAGCTTGCTGTCTGTAATCTGTTTCAGTGAAGCTTTCATTAAATTGAAGGGCGGTTGGATAGGAGGTATACCTTGGGCCATAAACATCATACTTGTTTAATAATGGCGCTAGGTCTTCAGTTGCTACCAGCGATGTCATGACGCACTCCTCCTAAATATTAGGGATAGAGTGTAAGGTGAGGCAAGAAATTTTGCCTTGACCCATGTCAAGGCAAATAATATGAATCGATACCACTTATCAAATGGTAATGATTTAGATTTGTATTTTAATAACTCAATAAATTCCTTGCAGTTTTAAGTTAAATTATTAGGAAAATTTGCTTGATGAAATTTTAATTGCGCAGTCATCCCACCATCTGGAAAGTGGTGATAAACAATTCTGCTGACGTTTGCATAGGGTACATCTATATTCCATAAATGAGCTTTTGGCATGCCTAAAACACGCATAATAATGGCGCGAATCACTCCTCCGTGACAAACAAGTAAGCTATGTTTGCTTTTGTTGGTCTCGATGAGTTGATCCCAAGCTTGATGGATTCGGTTCAAAAAATCTCCCATTTTCTCGGAGCCTTCAGGCGCATGCTCATCAGGATTCTCCCAATAATTTCTGAGCGCGTTGGGCTCATCCTTCATTAGCTCTTTAATGCTCAGACCTTCCCAAACACCAAAATTTATTTCTTTAAATTGCTCATTGATGGTGAGGGGGAGTTTAAGTTGCGTACTTAACTGTATTGAAAAATCATGGCAACGAGAAAGTGGTGAGGTGATTATGGACTGCCAAGCTTGGCTATTTTGAACGCTGTTGTGCATTTGTTGCCAGCCTAGCTCAGATAAGGGGTCATCTAATGCTCCGCGGAGTTTATGCCCTCCTACAGGCTCACCATGTCTAATTAAATCAATGATGGTTTCAGTAAACATTGAATCTCCTATGTGCATGTTTTTTCGAATAACTTCGCTAATTTATATCGATATAATGTTCTAACAAAGCTTGGTAGTGTTCTTTTTTTTGTATATTTTGATTTTGAGAAAAAGTGTCTATTAATAGTTTACAGGCTTCTTTTACCACTGGTTTATCGCCTGCTAGCTCAAGAAACATATAAGCATGTTCAGCTTTTTCGATATCTCCATGATTCACAAGTACCATTAGTATTTTCAAATAATGGTCTGGTGAAATCTGCTTACCTGCTAGCTGTCTGCTAGGGGCTGCTTTTTGAATATCTTGAAAAAGTGACAACATTTCAGTGTAGTTCTGAGTAATTAAGCAATGTTCAATTCTAGATTCCGCTAATGTCCAAAAAATTGACTCATCAGGTCGTAATTTTTCTATGTGATAACTGCTTTCTAAAATTCGTATAGAAGCAGGATATTTTTGTCTAAGTACTTGCAAAGCTTGTCGGGCATAATTGAAATTGAAACGACTGAGACCTGAAAGAGCTTCAGAATATTGATGCCTGCTTTTATTAGAAAGACACTCTTGAGTCTGTGTCTCAGAGCTAATTTTTACTTGGTTTTTAAAAGGAAGAAAAGTAATAAACCAACCAAGGATGACTGCAATGATAGAAAGAGGGATCAAAGACATCAGCGCATTCATATTGAATAAATCAAAATAATAATCTAAAGCGATTTTTAAGCCAAATATGAGCATACCGATTACGAAATAGAATTTTGTTTTTGCAAACTTTGTAGGATATTGAGATTTAACAAATGCTGACAATATCGCAAAACTGAGGAAGTATATGATGCCATTCGGAGTTTGGAGTGGTGCTGAAAATGAATCAGCTAAGAAAAGATAAGCGCAGCCATAAACAAGTGATGAAATTAATAATGCGCCAAGCAGCTTTCCTCTTTTAATGAAGTTTTCAGCGATACCACATAATAGTAAAAATAAAATGATATTGGATAAGAAATTTTCAAATCGATTATCTATGAAATTATAGCTTATCAAGTTTGTTATTGAGGGCGATATAATAAACCGCTCAGGAATAAGCGCAAAGCGATAAGTAGATAATTGGTTTAATTTAGAGCTTAAAATTGTGCTGTGGTTTATCCAATGATCTGTTTGTTTTTTTGAAAAATAGATGGATGCTTTTTGACTGAGATAAATTCGAAAGCTTCTGTCAGATAATATGGTGTGGGAAAGAACCTGTTGATCTTTCTGTTTAATCGCATCTTTGATCGCAGTAAGTTGCGCCTCAGAGCCTTTCTGCTCTATGGCTAGTCTTTTATGATAAAAGTCTTGATAAATTAATGTCTCTTTTTGAAGCAAGTGTTGTGCATGGTAAGCATAAATCGATTGCCATACCTGCTCATCATGTGTGCGACATAGATAAAATGCTGTACTTGCAATGAGTACAAAGATGATTCCTATAATCGGTAATTTAGGAAAAAAAAATGATTTGCCTACAATGGGTGGCTTGCGAATTAACGCTTCTTTGGAGTCCATGCCCAAATCATTTCCATTATAATCGGTTCTTTCCCTTCACCATCTGTGACAGTTACTTTAACGGTGGTTTCGCCTTTTTCTTTAGTCTGCATGGCAGAAATTTGAGTTTTAGTTAAGGACGCAACGGCTTTCATGTCACCTTTAGCGCGTTTTGTATAGTCTGCTTTAATCGTCTTTATCACAGGGACAGAGGAGTCTGGAATATTCATACCTACAACATAACCACTCGCAGACTCGGCAATTAAAATACTGGCCACAGCATGTACAGAACCAATATGGTTTTGAACGGATTTTTTATTTTTTAAACTGATAACCGCTTTTTGATCATTTAGTTCTTCAATAGTAATGCCGGTAGTGCCAGTGAACTTAACCATTCTGCCAAAAAATGTTGAGAGAGCTTTTGATCTCAAAAAGTCTGGTAGAGCATTTATGTTACTGACAATTTTATTGAGTTTGTTTTTTGATGGCATAAATTCCCCTAGCTAAAAAATCGTTTTGCTTAAAGTTAATGTGTCGAAATCAAAACGGGTTCACAAAAAAGCTTGATTATACACGCTTCTCAAGTGCTAGTTTGAATATAAATGCTACCGATCTCAAATTAAGCACGTTATAATCGCGCCACTTTAAAATAGGAGTGCCTGAAATGAGCGATCTACAACAACAGTTTGAAGAAACAGTAAACTTTGTTCAAAATGCTGAAGGTGAAGTTCAGCTTTCAAACGAACAAAAGCTGCAAATGTATGCTCTCTATAAGCAAGCAACTGAAGGCGATGTATCTGGAAAGAAGCCGGGTATGATGGATTTTGTTGCACGCGCAAAATATTCAGCTTGGGAAGAAATAAAAGGCCAGACTAAAGAACAGGCGATGAAAAAATATATTAACGAAATTGAAGCATTAAAGAATTAAGCTAATGCTTTCTGGACCAGTCTGCTAGGTTGATTCAGATCCACGATAAAAATAACAATAATTATGAGAGGCTTGCACAAGGAATGTGAGTGATGAATATGGTCTCTATAAGCGGTAAAAGGAGTTAATATGAGTAATATTATTGCATTAGATGAGTGTCTTCCTGGTTTATCAATTGAATTGGCACAAGCAGTTAAAACTCAACACTTAAGTACGCGCACTAGTCATACCTATCAGCATTGGATTAGCCAATATTTAGCTTATTTTGACTTGCGAAGCCCAAAGTTATTGTCAGAAAAAAATGTCAGCGACTTTTTGCGTCATGCAAGGAAGAGTATGTCGCTTTCCAGAGCGCGTTTAAATCAAGCTCGAGCAGCATTGGTTTTTTTATATGACAAGGTTCTTCATAAGCCATTAAAACAAGCTTCTTTAGCGGCATAAGAAATATGAGCCCTAATAAGGGCTCTAATCTTAAATTTACTTCTTTTGTTGAAAACTATAATTTAGCTTTAGACCAGCTTAAGACTTCAATTAATCCTAAAAAAATATGATAGCTAGTGGTGCCCGGTAGTGGATGGGCTTTAGGTTTATTGTTGACGTCTAAATATTCATTCCAAGAACCATCTTCTTTTAGATAATGCGCAAATAAAAAATCGAGTGTTTTCGCGACTAAATTGTCTGTTGAGGTGTTCGTTGGTTTATGAACGCATAAGGCTTTCATATATTCTGTAATTGGCCAAATACGCTTTTCAGGGTCTAGCACTGAACCCGTTTCTGCATGAATCTGATTATAAATTCCACCATTTGGATCAAATCCATATTTACAGGCCTTCGACCATAAGGCTTCGGCAATAGCTAAAAAGCCATCTTCAGGAAAAATCTTGGCTGATTGATGAAGTAACCAAACCCACTCAAAGTGATGGCCTGGTTCAATATTTGAGCTTAATGTGTCATTCGTAGACCAGTCTTCATTAAAATATTCAATTAAGCTATTCGACTTCGCGTCAAAAAAATGTTCTGTCATTAGATGTAATAACTTTCTGACCTCACCTTTATAGACTTTATTATGCGTCACTTCATAAGCGGCAAGATAACCTTCTAATAAATGCATGTGAGGGTTTTGTCTTCTTACAGAGACTTCATTGCTAGGGTACTGTTCAAGGAAGCCTCCGTTTACACAAGCCATTTTATTCTGCAAAAACAAATGCGTGCGTTCGATGAACTCAAGAGATCGCTTGTCATCAGTTGCTTTAAAGTAATAGCTAAAGGCTAATAGCACAAAAGCTAAGGCATAGCAGTCAGAGTGTGTATCTTTAATACTCAGGTCATCATTTAAAGAAAAAATCCAAGCATCATCAATCCAGAAGTAGGAAATAATAAACTCAAAAAGGGGTTTAACTGGCTTAAGCCATTTTTCATCCTTAGTTTCGATGAAAGCATGTGAAAAGGTATAAAGTTGACGGCATTGGGTCAATAAACGAATACGACCAACATGGTTAACCGACCAATCATGATTCAGGCTTTCATAGCTATAACCCGCTCTTGGATGAATGCCATGTTTCAGCCACTGACTTAATAACTTATTGAAAAGATAATTTGGGCAATCTTTTATGAGTGAATCCAGCATGTATAAATCGCCTTGTCCTGCCTGATGAAATAGTGAATTATTGGCAGGTTTTTGGGTTATGAAATAAAACCGAATTGTATGATAAAATGCATTACCTTAAAAATCGATGCTTATTACTGGAATAAACGCTAACTATGAATTCTTCTTACCTGACTTTTACAAATAAACGTGTTCTGGTTGTTGGCGATGTCATGTTAGATAAGTATTGGCATGGAGGTACATCACGTATATCTCCGGAAGCGCCTGTTCAAGTCGTCAAAGTTTCGGGTGAAGAGAATCGTGCAGGCGGTGCGGCCAACGTTGCATTGGGCCTGGCTAAGTTAGGTATTGCAGTGACCTTGATAGGCGTAGTGGGCAATGATGAGCACGCTTCTGCTTTAGAAAAATGTCTTGAAAATTCAGGCGTCGATTGCCACCTTATTCGAAGTTTAACTTCTCCGACCATTACCAAGCTAAGAGTGATAAGTCGTCAACAACAGCTTATTCGAGTTGATTTTGAAGAGTCTCTTGCTCATTTTGAGCATGCTCAAGCAGTTAATAAATTAGTAGAAGAGCATATTCAGTCCTGTCAGGCAGCTATTTTTTCCGATTATGCTAAAGGCACTTTGTCTGGTATTACTGAATTAATTGGTTTGGCGAATAAATACAAGGTGCCCTCTTTTGTTGACCCTAAAGGTAGTGACTTCTCTTTATATGCGAATGCGACCTTGGTTAAACCAAATTTAAGTGAGTTTGAATTAATCGTAGGGCAGTGTAAAACCAAAGAAGAACTTATTTCTCGTGGCGAAGCACTTAGAATTAAATATAACTGGAAAGCCTTACTTGTTACTCAAGGCAAAGAGGGTTTGGTTTTATTTGAGGAAGGCAAAGCGCCTTTTTCATTGGCGACAGCTGCACGAGAAGTCTTTGATGTAACTGGCGCGGGAGATACCGTTATTGCAGTGTTGACGGCAATTTATGTCAGCAGCAAACGCTTTACCGACGCAGTTGAGTATGCCAATCAGGCTGCGGGTTATGTGGTCAGTAAATTAGGTACAGCATCCATTTCAGCAGCTCAGTTAGAAGCCATGATGATGGCACGAAATCATAGCAGTAACTTCGGTGTTTTATCTCCGCAAGAGCTCCTTGATCAGATAAAAGTCGCACAGGCTAAAGGTGAAAAAATAGTCTTCACAAATGGCTGTTTTGATATTCTTCATCCCGGACATGTTGCTTATATCAAGCAGGCAAAAGCATTAGGTGATCGTCTAGTGGTTGCAGTGAATTCAGATGAGTCTGTAAAGCGTTTAAAAGGCAGTAAACGGCCAATTAACTCGTTAGAGCATCGCATGGCAGTATTAGAAGCGGTGGGTGCGATAGATTGGGTGACTTGGTTTGAAGAGGATACACCAAAAAATATTATTGAAATGCTCTCGCCAGATGTTTTAGTAAAAGGTGGTGATTACTCGATTGACACGATTGTCGGTGCAGAGCATGTTCTTGGTCGTGGTGGTGAAGTAAAGGTACTGACCTTTGTGGATGGTTATTCGACAAGCAAGATCATCGAGAAAGCCAATCTATAGAGTTTGGCTAGTTTCCACATTTAAATGATACGAACTTTATTACCTTCAAATTTTAAATAAAAGCAGCTTTTACGTTCAGTATGACAAGCGGCCCCTTCTTGATTAACTGACGCCAGCAAGACATCGCCATCACAATCTATTCTCAGGTCAATCAGACTTTGCCAGTGTCCAGAGCTTTCACCTTTGCGCCAAAAAGCTTGGCGAGAGCGCGACCAATAACACATTTTTGAGGTGCTCAATGTTTCTTCCAAAGATGTTCTGTTCATCCATGCAAACATGAGCACTTCTTTACTTAGATGGTCTTGTGAAATGACCGGGATAAGTCCGTCTTTATTGAAGACTAATTCATCAAGAATTTTTTCAACCGGATACGAACTATCTGTTGGGTCATTTTCAATGGATTTGAACCAGGATTTCATAAAACCTCAGAATGTTAATTAGGCACTTAAGTGTTTTTTCTTGGTGTATTGGCTTGTTAAGCTATTATTAATACCGAACATAAATGAGACAACATAGCCAAAACCGAGTGTTAATATGATAGCAGGGCCTGTGGGCCAGCCAGCATGATAAGAAAGTAGTAAGCCGATATAGCAACTCGCAATAGCGATAAGGCAAGAACTTAATAGAAGCATATCAAGACTCTTTACCCAGTATCGAGCAGCCGCTGAAGGTAAAATCATCATTCCCACTGAAAGTAAGGTGCCTAGAGCATTAAAGCCACCCACCAAATTTAGAACAACTAGCATCAAAAATGAAAAATGCGCTAAAGGGCTTAAATGACTAACGGATTGTAGGAATAAGCGATCCATACACTCTAAAACTAAAGGCCGGAAAACCAGAGCCAGTATCACAAGCGTCAAGGTAGAAATGCCACCTAATAAATATAAGGCATCGTTGTGAAGGGCTAATGCTGAGCCAAATAGTACGTGCAATAAATCTACCTGACTACCTCGGACAGAAATGATTAACACACCTAATGCCAAAGAAATGAGATAGAAGGCCGCCATACTCGAGTCTTCTGCCACAGAGGTCATGCGAGAGACCAAACCAGATAAGAGAGCAACAGCGCAGCCTGCAATGATGCCGCCAATCGTCATGGCTTCTATCGATAAACCAGCAATGAAAAAGCCTACCGCTGCGCCGGGTAAAATAGCGTGTGCCATGGCGTCGCCAGTCAGGCTCATGCGGCGAAGCATTAAAAATACACCGACAGGTGCTGCGCTAATAGATATTGCAATACAGCCGATTAAGGCGCGTTGCATAAATGAAAAGTCAGCAATGGGTTGTATAAAGAGTTCAAACATAATTAAGGAGCCTCGTGTGAACCACAATAAACTGCATGTTCATCGAAGGCTTCATTTAGTTTTCGTGCGCGTAACCAATTGGCATCAGTTAAAACGTCTGCTGTTGGACCAAAAGCGATAGGTTCTCTAGATAGAAGTAAACACTCTGGAAAGGTATGGCGTACTTGTTCAAGATCATGAAGAACGGCAATGATAGTTTTACCTTGCTTGTGCCAAGCAGAAATCATATGTAATAAGTCATGAGTAGTTCGGCTATCAACGCCCGTAAATGGCTCATCTAATAAAATCAGCTTAGCATTTTGAACGAGCAAACGAGCAAATAATACCCGCTGCATTTGTCCGCCAGATAATGATGATATCAGGCGTTTCTCAAAGCCTTTTAGGTTTAGTTGAGAAAGTGCTGAGGTCACCTGCTCTTTGTGACAATTTTTCAGGTGCCCAAAAGCACCAATGTCATTCCAGGCACCCAAAGCTACAAGTTCTTGTACTGTAATAGGAAAGCTTCTATCAAGCTGGTTAAGCTGAGGTAGATAGGCGATATCCTTTTTCTCAATACCATTTAAATGGATATGGCCATCAAGTGGTTGGATTTGCCCCATAATGCCTTTGAATAACGTCGACTTACCTGCGCCATTTGGTCCAACAAGTGCAATTAATGCTCCTGCTTGAATACCATAGTTTAAATGGTGAACGGCTGGGTGTGCTTCATAGCCTAGAGTGAGATTATCAAAAGAAAGCAACATGAATTACCCAGTGACAACTAATATGCCAATCCAAAGAACAGCACTTATACCAAGTGCAAGTATGAGACGTTGTACTAGTCCGCTCTCTAAAAGAGTCCTGCGCGACATAATTTGCCTATTAATAGTAAAATATCGGGAATCCTATGTGATAGCATACTAAAATGCAATCAGGATAGGCCTGTCGAGTATTGAGCAGGCATAAAATCAATATCAATATCGTACATTAGAGCGGCCTCATGCTATCAGAAAGTGTTATTGAATTGCTCAAGCTATTAAGTATTCCCATCATTGCCGGCTTAGTAGGTATCATTACAAATTGGTTAGCGATTAAACTCACTTTTTATCCAATAAACTTTTGGGGAATAAAACCCTTTTTGGGTTGGCAGGGCATTATTCCCTCCAAAGCCAGAAAAATGGCTGAGATAAGTGTTGATTCAACCCTATCTCGATTAGGTTCAATCAGTGAAATTATTGAACAAATGAATCCGACTATTATTGGCGAGCATATTCTATCTACGCTTGAGCCACGCCTTGAAGAGCTCGTAGATGAAATTATGCGTAAGCGCCATCGAACTTTGTGGCAAAACTTACCGAAGCCCGTAAAGCAGATTGCTTATAGCCGAGTGAAGGAAGAGCTGCCAAAAGTTGTTGATAATTTAGTTGCCGATATTGCCCCAAAGATCGAATCACTCTTTGATTTAAAAGCCATGGTGATTGATCATTTAGAGCAAGATAAAACCTTACTCAATAAAATATTTTTAGAGTGTGGTGAAAAAGAGTTCTCATTTATTGTCAAAAGTGGCTTATGGTTTGGCTTTTTATTTGGTCTTCCGCAATTGTTATTATGGTATTTTGTCCCTTCTCCACTGGTGTTACCTATTTGTGGATTTCTGGTGGGCTGGGCAACTAATTGGTTAGCTTTAAATATGATTTTTCGGCCAGTAGCGCCTATTAAATTTATGGGGCTAACGATACACGGCTTATTTCTCAAACGTCAGCCTGAAGTGTCGGATTCTTTTTGTACGATTATTACCGAAGAAATCCTGACGGTTGAATTGATTGTTCAGGCGATGCTAACTGGCAAAGAAGCACCCAGAACTCGTGCCATTATCCAACGACATTTTGAAGATCTAGTCGATGAAGCTGTAGGTGTTATCAAGCCACTGACTCAAGCGGCAATGGGACCAAAAAGTTTTGCAGATTTAAAACAAGATACCGGTCAGAAGGCAATCGATATTTCCGCGCAAACATTGAAAGACCCATTATTTAATCGACAAAGAGCGCAAGTTGTAAAAGAAATTATGGCTGAACGCATGAAACAATTGCCTTCTGAGGAGTTTCAGGATTTACTGCGCCCCTGCTTCCAAGAAGATGAAATCAAACTGATTATTATCGGGGGTATACTAGGCGCTCTTGCCGGGATAGCACAAATCGCATTTATTTTCGGACAATCATTGTTTAACGTATGAAACTCACAACAAACCAGCTTCAAGCACAATTTCAAGCCTTAAAAGAAAATAGACTCTTTGAGTTTTTTGTTATTTTTATCATCATTATTTCTGCACTTGAAATCGGAGCAAAGACCTATACGCTGTCCGAAAGTACCTTAAAGCTCACTCAATTTTTAGATATTTTTATTACGCTGTTTTTTTTAGTAGAAATTCTTATACGTTTTGTTGCTGAGTCAAATAAGAAAGCGTTCTTTAAAAGTGGATGGAACGTTTTTGATACGCTGGTCGTGCTAATTAGTTTGATTCCTATCGATGACTCTGAAATGGCATTATTAGCACGTTTAGTGAGAGTGTTCAGAGTATTGCGAATGATTTCGGTTGTTCCTGAACTGCGTATTCTGATTAATTCTTTATTAAAAGCGATGCCGCAGCTTGGCTATGTCATGCTTCTGATGTTTATCATTTTTTATATTTACGCGGCCGTAGGAAGCTTTTTGTTTCAGAGCATCAATCCAGTATTGTGGGGCAATATCGCAATATCAATGTTAACGCTATTTAGGGTGATGACCTTTGAAGACTGGACCGATGTTCAATATGAAACCATGGAAGTGTATCCCTTAAGTTGGATTTACTACCTTACCTTTATTTTCCTGACAGCCTTTGCATTTTTGAATATGGTGATAGGTATTGTCGTAAATGTTATGGAAGATGAGCATGCAAAAGCGCGTGCTTTGGAGCATGAAGGTGAGCCAACCTTGGCAGATTTAAAAGTAGAAATTAGAGAGCTTAAAATGATGATAAGTGAATTAAAAAAATCTTAATTCGAATCAGCTTATTTTTTAAATAAAGACAATGGTATTGTTTGATACTATTGATGACATTACTTAATACTACTGCTCAAAGTATTTGGAACTTAAGAGAAATTATCATGCCAAAAGAAGGCCTTGTTGAACCAAACCGTAAACAAGTTGAATTTGCCAAGCGTGAAAGTGAAATATTGAAGGCTGCCATTAGTTTATTTGAAGGACCGCGATGGGAAACCATAACGGTAGAGCAAATTTCAAAAAAAGCCGAAATCGGGAAAGGCACAGTTTATAAGCACTTTACCTGTAAAGAAGAAATTTATGCGAATATTGCAACGGAATTTTCAAAGCGTATTCTGGATGCTTATGATGTCATAGACTTTGAGCCGCAAATTGAAGAGCAGGCAGTAATGGATTCAATACAGCAGCTTATTCGTATTTCATTTGATTTGTTTTTGAATAATCCCGTTGAAGCAAAAATGTCTTTTTATTGTAAGCGTGCCGATTTTCGTGAACGACTTACTGATGATATCAGGCAGCAATTCGAAGCTCTTGATGCGCAATTTGAAGCATATATTGGTGCAATACTGCAAAGAGGTATTGAAATGGGTTTGTTTCCAGCGATGCCTGTCGAGCACTTAATGATGGGTTTGGAAGCAACATTCGATGGCGCAATTGGAATGATTTGGAATGGTGATATTAATTGTCAGTCTGTGACAGATCAAGAAACCTACGTTAATATTATTAGTGAGTTTATGATAGCTGGTTTGATTGGCTTGAAGAATAAACAGAAAGGGGCTGTTTAGAGGGGTTATCAATTTTATATTGAGTAGAAAAACTAAAAGGGCACTGCATTAGATGCTGTGCCCTATAATTAGCGCTTCCGTTACTAATCCTTTAGTCGTGGCTATCCTTAATCTTCCGTGACAATCCTTGTTTTGCGTCTATCCGTGTTGTTCCTAAGTCCCAAGCTATTCCTTAGCAAAGAGCATTTTGCTCTATAATCCTTGTGTCCCAACATGTTCCGTATGTGTTTGTGTCCCTACGAAATGAATCTTACGGAAGACGCCGAGGTATTAAAAGAAGATATAGCCTAAAGCTTTGTAGGATATATCTCACAAAGTGATATTAATCAGCTGTTATTTCTTCAGTTTGGTCAGAAACCAATGCAAATTGGATTTGTTTACGAGTCCAGTCTATTTGCTTTAACTGGACATTAACTATTTGATCCAACTCGAAAGATTGACCTTTGCTGGTGATAATCATTCTTTCCTGATTAAAACTGTATTTTCCATCCATTTCTTTGGTCGAAACAAAGCCTTCAATACCATTTCCGATTAATTTAACTTGAAACCCAGTTGAGAAAACTCGTAAAACATTGGCTTGTAAAATGTCTGATTTTTTCGCGATAAATTGGCATTTCAACCACTGTTCAGCATCATTGACTGCATTACGAATTGCTTGAGTCGCTTCAGACAGCTTTGTCAGTCTGGAAGTATCAATGGCTTCTTTTTTACCTTGAAGTAAGGCTGAAATCTGACGGTGAATTAAATAATCCTGAGCTTTACGTAGAGGTGATGTAAACGTTGTATATTGCTGAAGGCCCATACCAAAGTGAGGGCCAACTTCAGAAGAAAGAATACTTTTGTCTAGTTGCCGTGAAATCAATAATTTTAAAGGTTTAAGATCATCTGATTTGGACACTGCTTGCATGGTTTGAATAAATCCATTCAACTCTGAAATTGCATGAGTCTTATAGTCAGGTAGGCTTTCTGTTAAAACCTTATCGACCGTTTCCAATCTGTCGTTCCGTAAACCTTGATGCCTTACAAAAATACTCGGGATATCTTGTTTAGCTAAAAAGTTAGCAATACATCGATTAGTAACCACCATCGCTTCTTCAACAATTTTGTGGGCTGGCGTGGGAATTTTGGTTTTGATATCAGAGATTTTTTGTTGATCATCCAGTTCAAAATAAAACTCTCTACGATCAGCTTGTACCAAGGCATTTTTTTGTCTTGATGAAAGTAAAGCACTGGTTAGTAGTTTCAGCTCAACAAGCATTGAATTTAGTGAGGAGCTGATTTCATCGGAAGGTGACTCATAATGATGGCTTAGCTCAAAATAGCTGAACTTCTTTTGAGACTTGATGACAGCTTCAACAATTTTATAATCAAGAATATCGCCGGTTTCATTAATGTCTATTTGTACAACTTTCACTAAACGAAGCATATTCTCTTTTAAGGAGCATAAATCACCTGCTATTTTTTCTGGCAACATGGAGATGTGTTGTCCAGGAAAATAAAGAGAACTGGCACGTTTTAGTGCTTCTTTTTCGATCTCTGACCCTTTTGGAATTACAGCGCTTGGGTCGGCAATCGCAACACTAAGCTTCCAGCCACTATCTGTTTTTGCTACATGAATCGCATCATCGATATCGACTGTAGAATGAGAGTCGATAGTTATAAAGCTTAATGCTGAGAGATCTGTACGAGAAGCTGCTAATGTCTCAATTGTGCTTTCGGAGATTTGCGCAAGCTCTTGTTCAACTTCAGTTGGCCATGTGTTACGAATATCATGCTTTTTACAGGCGTAATTAAATTCGATGCCCATGTCTTGTTCTTGACCAATGACTTCTAACACAGCGGCTTGTGCATTCCCGCTTTTGAATGGGTGTTGAGTAATTCGACATTTCACCAAGTCTTTATTTTGAGCATTTTTACGTTTTTGTGGTGGCACAAAAAACCAACGGTTCATCCCGGCAATATCGGGTTCAATAAAGTGTGTTTTGCCTTTAGTAATATATTTTCCACAAAAATACTTTGTAGGAGATGAGATAAAACGTTCAATTTTAGCGACTTTCTTATTCTTATTATCTTTAACTATTTCGACTTCTATGCGGTCACCCGGGAGCACCTTTTCCATTTCTTCCGCTGGTAAATAAACATCTTTTCCTGAATCAAGACTGACAAAGCCAAATTTATTGGGAGAGCCTTTAACTGTACCTTCCATTAAGTTTCGGCTTTCTTTGATGTCTTGTTTAAGTTGTTTAAGTTGGTTGAGCATATCTAGCTTTAACATTCTCGTTTCCTATAAGGCGAGGACTGTGACAAATTTTACAGCAGTTTTTAATCTAAGCGGTTGTGTGTTTTTGGCCGCGTTTAGGCATGAGTCATTAGGCTTAAAAACTCACTTCGTGTTGCTTGAGATTCACGAAATGCACCCAGCATCACGGAGGTGTTCATGCTTGAATTTTGTTTCTCTACACCGCGCATCATCATGCACATGTGTTTTGATTCGATGATAACGGCAACCCCTTTGGCTCCAGTAATGCTCTGGACAGCCTCTGCAACTTGCCGAGTCAGATTTTCTTGAATTTGTAGGCGGCGTGCGAACATATCTAAGATGCGCGCGAATTTTGATAAGCCTAATACTTTACCGTTAGGAAGGTAGGCAATATGACACTTACCAATAAAAGGTAGAAGGTGATGTTCACACAGTGAATAAAGCTCTATATCTTTCACAATAACCATTTGGTCATTATCAGATTCAAAAATAGCACCGTTAACAACCTCTTCAAGCGTTTCTTGGTAGCCTTTGGTTAAGAACTGCATCGCTTTTGCTGCTCTTTGTGGCGTGTCTTTTAGACCTTCACGGGAGCTATCTTCCCCTAATCCTTCAAGTATGGCTTTATAGTGTGCAGTTAGGGTGTCAGACATAAATCTTTCCAAAAGATAAAAGTGCAATTTTACATACTTGCTAAGTAGGGGGGAAGTACTATTCCTAATCGCAAGCCTTTGCTTTAGCTTTGTCTTGCTAGCACTACCCAATAAGTCTTAAATGATCGAAAAAACTTTATCGCGCTTGCGGGATATTTTGAGAGGAGGCATGATAAGTCGACAGTTTTCACTATAAAAAACGCTTTCATAGAAATCACTTCAGATTAGGCATGTTTACCATGGTTTTATTTGAGTGATAGAAATAGGAAGTATGTCCTTCATTTTTATTTTTGGATATGACAATGAAATTAGAATCTCTTGCGCTTCACCATGGTTATCAATCAGAAGCGACGACAAAAGCAGCAGCAGTTCCTATTTATCAAACGACTTCTTACACCTTTGATAATACGCAGCATGGTGCCGATTTATTTGATTTAAAAGTCCCCGGTAATATTTATACACGCATTATGAATCCGACGACCGATGTTCTTGAACAGCGCGTAGCTGCAATGGAAGGAGGTATTGCTGGTTTAGCTTTAGCATCAGGTATGTCGGCTATTACTTATGCGATTCAATGCTTGTGTGAAGTGGGTTCTAATATCGTCAGCACCAGTCAGCTTTATGGTGGTACATACAATTTATTTGCACATACTCTGCCTAAACAGGGTATCGAAGTCCGTATGGTGGATGCAGATGATTATGACGGCTTTGACAATGCTATTGATGAAAATACCAAAGCGGTATTTTGTGAATCGATAGGCAACCCCGCTGGGAATGTTGTGGATTTGCAGAAGCTTGCTGAAATTGCACATAAGCATGGCGTGCCACTGATGGTCGATAACACGGTCGCTAGCCCTATCTTGTGTCGTCCAATTGAACATGGTGCCGATATAGTGATTCATTCCTTAACCAAATATATTGGTGGGCATGGCACAACGATAGGTGGTGTGATTGTCGATAGTGGTAAGTTTGATTGGACCAAAGATAAAAAACGTTTTGCCGTATTGAATGAACCAGACCCGTCATATCACGGAGTTGTCTATACAGAAGCCTTAGGTCCTGCTGCTTTTATAGGACGATGTCGTGTTGTACCTTTACGAAATACCGGCGCGGCTTTATCTCCAATGAGTGCGTTTCAATTACTTCAGGGTTTAGAGACGCTGGCATTAAGAATGGAGCGTCATTGTGAAAATGCTGAAAAATTAGCTCACTTTCTTCAAAATCACGATAAAGTAAGTTGGGTAAATTATGCAGCTTTGCCTAATAGCCCTTATTATGAAACGTGTAAAAAAATTGTTGGGGGAAAAGCATCAGGTATCGTCAGTTTTGGTATTAAAGGCGGGCGTGACGCTGGTGGAAAGTTTATTGATGCTTTAAATATGATACTAAGACTCGTTAATATTGGCGATGCGAAATCATTAGCCTGTCATCCAGCCTCAACGACACATAGACAGTTAAATGCCGAAGAATTGAAAAAAGCAGGAGTCAGTGAAGATCTAATAAGAATCAGTGTGGGCATTGAGCATATTGATGACATTCTTGCTGATGTCACTCAAGCTTTAGAAGCTGTTATCTAATTTCAATAACTCAACCTGGTGAACTGGAACTGTCATATAATTTTACAGTTCACCTGATTAATTTATGTGCTTCTTTTTAAATGTCGACACAAAGCGGCAATTCATTTTCTGGTATTGCCGCTTTTATGACTAATAATTCAGCTTGAAGTATTTGGTATTTGAAGTCATTTAGCGACGCATTGGCTTTGCTTAACTGTATGTATTTACCTATATACAGCTGCTTTAGGGTTTGAAGTCTATCTTTTTTTTGAATATCAAATTCGGTATGCATATCACGTACTCCTATTCGAATGAATAGTCAGCGCTAAGACTAAATGTCTATGCTGTATACAGTATCTACAAGCATTAAATCGGCCAGTTTATCCGAAACATTAGAGTTATTTTTATAATATCTTAAAAATCAATAAGTTAATTTCCATAAAAAGTATAAATAAAAAAGGAGCTATAATAATAAATTTATAGCTCACAGATGTGTCAAATTTTTATTAATTAACGGATGCTAGCAAGTTGATTAATTAGTTCTTGGAATTCATCATCTAAACTATTACTTGCACTCGTAAGTGAACCAGCTTTGTCAATAGAAGCTTGTATCTCATTTTTGATTTGTTCAGTTTGTTGGGCTTGCGAGCTTAGACTTTGAGTTAGAGTATTTACAACGCTAGCACTGTTACTCGCAATATTTGCCATACTACTTAGGTTATGCATTGTTTCATTCGCAATGGTGACACTGCTGCTAACTACTTCGGCAACTTCTTGTTGTTTGGAAATTACCGAGTTTGATATCTCAGTGATTTTTGTAATTTCACCCTGAATCTCTTCAGCGGAAGAGTTTGAGGTATTTGCTAGTTGACGGACTTCATCAGCAACAACTGCAAAACCACGACCATGTTCGCCTGCACGTGCAGCTTCAATAGCCGCATTCAAAGCAAGTAAGTTCGTTTGATCTGCAATGGCTTTAATTGATTCTAAAAGCTTACTAATGGTTTTGTTACTCTCATCCAAGCTTTCTAGTAGGGAGGTGAACTCTGAAATATAGCGTGATGAGGTTTCAAGGTTATCTGCCAGTTGACGCATGTCGGCACTGCATTGCTGTGACGTTTGGGCTGTTTGGGTCGTTGTGTCATTTGCTTGCTGGGCAGCAGAATGAATACTTTGACCTTCACTGAGTAGTGATTCCATGCCAATGCAGTTTTCTTCTATTTGTTTTACAAAAGCCGCGCCATTTTCTAATTTTTCAGAAACTGTTGATGCAAGGCTTTGGGCTAATGATATTGGGTCTTGTGTAAAGAATTTATCCAACATGGCCGCTTTGCTTTGTAAGTCTTCAAGTTCGACTTTGTCGATAGCAACTTCATTGACCTTTAAAGAATTTTTATTAAATCCAAACATAATATTACCTAAGTAAACGTGTAACTTTGCCCATATTTGTCTAGCGAGTATGCTGACAAACAGATCCTAATTATTGTATATGTCATGACCCCGATCTGCTGAGGCTTCTTGTTTTAATAGCCTGGCTTCATTAATTACAATACTAAATCGGCAGAAGTGAAGAAAACCTGAGTATTGATTATTAATTCATCATTTTTATTTTAGCTTCTATTTCTGAATTAGCTAAAAATATAGCGAAACTTTAAGCGCAATTTTAAAAGGTAGAGAGATTAAATCGGTATAAAAAATCTTATTGGAGCTACTATTGAGACTGAATTTTTCTAAACCAATCATCAATATTGTCATTTTTTACAAACGTCTCTGTAGAAAAAGTTAGTGTCGGTGATTCACTCGTTATTGATGATCCACTTTTAAAACTAAACTCATAAGCGCTAACACAGTTTTCAAGATCTATGGACAGGGCTTTCGCGTTTGTAATATTTGTGCTGGGAAGTAAAATCATAAATTTCTGTGTATTAAAGCGACACAGTACATCGGTTTTACGCAATCTACTTTGATACAAGCGCGATAATTCTTTTAACCAGGTTTGCAGGTCAGCTTCAGTATTAAATAGGTTTTGGTACTTTATACAGATAACACTAAAC
>TARA_R110001592_G_scaffold355031_1_pt1 | contig 48581 bp, 53 predicted proteins | sample TARA_R110001592 | Tara Oceans TARA_R110001592 (sample SAMEA4398387) | marine metagenome | biome: Polar Biome; feature: [SRF] surface water layer (ENVO:00010504); material: water (ENVO:00002006), including particulate matter (ENVO:01000060) such as... | depth 5 m | reverse complement strand
GATTTTCTTAATGAAATCAATAAGCGAAGGACCTTTGCTATCATCTCGCACCCGGATGCGGGCAAGACCACTATTACCGAAAAACTGCTGCTGCTGGGCAATGCCATTCAGGTGGCGGGCAGTGTCAAGGGTAAGAAAGGCCCCCACGCCACATCCGACTGGATGAGCATGGAGCAGGAGCGGGGCATCTCTGTCACTTCTTCGGTGATGCAGTTTCCCTACCGTCAGCGCACGGTAAACCTGCTGGATACCCCCGGGCACGAGGATTTTTCCGAAGATACCTACCGCACCTTGACCGCGGTCGATTCGGCGCTGATGGTCATCGACGGGGCCAAGGGGGTGGAAGATCGTACCATCAAGCTGATGAACGTATGCCGCTTGCGTGACACCCCGATTTTCAGCTTCGTCAATAAAATGGACCGGGATATCCGCGATCCGATCGATTTGTTGGACGAGATCGAGCAGGTACTGGCTATCCAGTGCGCCCCGATCAATTGGCCCGTTGGCATGGGCAAGGAGTTCAAGGGGGTTTACAACCTCTACACTGACATCATTCACCAGTACACACCGGGCATGGGTTCGGTGCTGGCGGACGAGCGGCAGATTGAGGGCCTTGCCAGTGATGACGCCCGCGACCTGCTGGGCGACGAGTACGAGGCCTACCTGGAGGAGATCGAACTGGTGCGCGGTGCAAGCCACAAATTCGATCGGCCCGCTTTCCTCGCGGGCAAGCTGAGCCCCGTATTTTTCGGTACTGCCCTCGGCAACTTCGGCGTCAGGGAGATGCTGGATGATTTCGTCCAATGGGCCCCTCCACCCCAGTCAAGAGATGCCACGAGTCGCAATGTGGACGCGGGTGAAACCAGCCTCAGTGGCTTTGTCTTCAAGATTCAGGCCAATATGGATCCCCGTCACCGCGACCGTATCGCCTTTATGCGTGTCTGTTCAGGGCGCTACAGCAAGGGCATGAAAATGCGTCACGTGCGCCTCGGCAAGGATGTGAAAATCGCCGATGCAGTCACGTTCAAAGCCGGTGAGCGCGAGTTGGTGCAGGAGGCGGTGTCAGGGGACATTATCGGCCTGCATAACCACGGTACTATCCAGATCGGTGACACTTTCACCGAGGGTGAGGATCTCCAGTTCACCGGTATTCCCCACTTTGCCCCGGAACTGTTTCGCCGTATCCGCCTCACCGACCCGATGAAGTCCAAGCAGCTGCAAAAAGGCCTGCAGCAGTTGTCGGAGGAGGGCTCCACGCAGGTATTTGCTCCCATCAACAACAGCGACCTGGTTGTCGGCGCGGTGGGCCAGTTGCAGTTCGACGTGGTCACTTATCGGCTTAAGGACGAGTACAAGGTGGAGGCTCGCTATGAGCCGGTGAACGTCTACACCGCCCGCTGGGTTTACTGTGATGACCCGCGCAAGCTGGAGGAGTTTCAGCGCAAGGCCGGTGAGCACCTCTCCATAGACGGCGGCGGCCACCTCACCTACCTGGCCCCGACCCGCGTCAATCTTGCGCTGATGGAAGAGCGTTGGCCGGATATTGAGTTTCGGGCTACACGGGAGCACTAATTACCTTCACCGTGCACGGATCGCAATCTGATCTTTGCGAGCTTGCGATGTTATTGGGTTCCTCAGCTGTTCCAAAGACGGGCAAATGGGTGGGCAGGAGTTGGTGAACGGCCGCAAGCTTTCCCGTGTTTTCGGGCTGCTGCGCAACTCGACCAAAATTGCTGTGCAATTTTTGGGACTCAAACAGTGCTCGCAGAAAGCCCCCGAAAACACGGGAAAGCTTAAGCAGCGACCCTATTGTTCACCAACCCCTGCCCACCCATCTGCCCTCATATCGAGCATGCAATATGGGTCACATTGTCTGCCAGTAGCCAGTAGCCAGTAGCCAGTAAAAATGGCATATCAGGTTGTTTGGTATAGCACTTTGGAAGGTCTGAGCCGGGTAGTGCCCCCGAAAAAATCAGGCCACGCTCAGCCCGGTCGACCAACTCGGGGTTTTCCGCGAGCACTGTTCGAGTCCCAATTTTTTGCGCAGCAAAAAATGGTCGAGTTGCGCAGCGGCCGAGTTGGTCGACCGGGCTGTGGCCTTTTCGGGGGCACTACCCGGCTCAGACCGTCTTGCAAGCACTTACGAAACTCGCTTCTGATGTCGAGGCCACTTTGGAATGGATCGTAGATCTGTTGTATTAGAGCGCTTCAAGCCATTAAGGAAATGCACCCACAAAGAGATCTGTAAGTTAAGCCAACAGCTTTTTAACGTCCTTCTCAATCGCCTTGGGCTTATCCGTAGGGGCATAGCGCTTGACCACGTTGCCGTCAGTATCGATCAGGAACTTGGTGAGATTCCACTTGATGCGCTCGGTGCCGAGGGCGCCGGGGGCCTCTTTCTTGAGGTGTTTGAACAAGGGATCGGTGCCGCCGCCGTTTACCTCGATCTTGCCGAACATGGGAAAACTTACGCCGTAGTTGAGCTGGCAAAACTCCATGATCTCGTCATTACTGCCGGGATCCTGCTTGCCGAACTGGTTACAGGGGAAGCCGAGAATCTCCAGACCCTCGTCCTTGTACTTCTCGTACATTTCTTCGAGGCCGGCAAATTGGGGAGTAAAGCCGCACTTGGAGGCCGTGTTGACCACCAGTAAAACCTTGCCCTTATAGTCGGCGAGGGATTTTTTTTTGCCGCCGGTGGTTGCACAGCTGAAATCGTATACGCTCTTGGCCATAGTGTTAGTCCTGATTGGTCAGTGAGTTATTGCAACAAAGGTAGCACACCGGGCTTGTACGCCCACCGCCGCAGACCGGATTGGTCTGCGGGTGTGAGATTGCCATTGGCGGGCGGGAGTGATGTCTTCAGGCGGCCTGGAACTGGGCTTGCAAATGTAGGTGGTCTACTAGCAGGCCAACCCGCTTGCGTTGCATCTTGAGGGAATACTCCAGTTCTTTCAGGCGGGTGCGCAGCGCGGCGGTTTCCCACTTGAGTTGCAGGTGGGCCTTTTTCTCTTCCAGGGCGCCACCCAACTGTTCCTTCTTGCGGCCATAACGCTGGGCCTGCAGCGCGGTCCACTGGTTGATGGAGTCGGTAAACACCTGGTACTCGCGCTCCAGCATGGCGAGCAGGGATTCGCTGTTCTTGGCCTGCTCCAGCTTTGCTCTGGCCCGTTCAAATTCGGTGTCGAGCAATGCTCGCTGTATCTTGAAATCCGGTACCCGGTTGAGGTTGCAGGCCAGGCCCAGGCTTGAGCAGGTGCTTATCATCCATTTTGTGGGGTCCCACTGCCACCAGCGGATGCCATTGCGGTAGTCGGTCTGAAAGATATGGTGGAAGTTGTGGTACCCCTCGCCATAGGTCAGAAAAGCGAGGAATCCGTTATCGCGGGCGCTGTTTGATTCGGTATACGGCCTGGAGCCCCAGAAATGGGCCAGGGAGTTGATGAAAAAGGTCACGTGGTGGTTAATGACCAGTCGTAGCAAGCCCACCAGTAAAAGCGTGCCTATGATATCCCCGTGCCATACCCCCAGCAGCAGCGGCAGGCCCAGGTTCATAAAGACCGTCAAGGCAATGTAGTGCCGGTGCTGCCACATAACGATCGGGTCGCGCTGCAGGTCTTTGGCGTTGCTGAAGTCGGGCTCATTGCTGCGATATTCACGCAGCATCCAGCCCATATGGCTGAACCAGAGGCCTCTGCCTGCCGAGTAGGGGTCAAGCTCGTTGTCGTCTACATGGCGGTGGTGACGGCGGTGGTCAGATGCCCAGACGAGAATGCTGTTCTGCAGGGCACCTGCACCCCAGAGAGCGAAGAACCACCGCAGGAGAGGGCTGGCCTCGTAGGCCTTGTGCGCCCACAGCCGGTGATAGCCGCCGGTGATAGACATGCCGTTGAGATACAGGAAAGCCAGGGCCCACAGCCACTGGAAAGCATCGAAGCCACGGTATATACCCCAAGCGGGAACCAGTATCAACGCGGCCAGAGGCAGCCCAACGAAGATGACTGCGTTAACCCGGATCAAGGGTGGTTTAGGTTTGCTCTTTGTCATTGGGCTGGCCGGTCCTCGGCGATGGGGCGAATGTTAATGTTAGCTGTTGATAGGCGAAAAGTCTTTCCATGATTCTTGGAGCCTTTGTGGGCGCTGAAGTTCCGCAGACGAACGGGCCCCAGCCACCACAGCGGGGCGCTTGTGCAGTATCATGCGCGTTCCTTTGTTCACGCCGGTAACAATCTTGTCTGTTGGCTCATCATCCAGGGCGGTTTTTCTGCATGGCTCTGCCATGCGCCACGTGGTCGTGATGACCAGTGCCAGTGCGGCGGGCCTGGTGGCCATGTTTGCTGTGGATATGGTCGATATGTATTTCCTCACCCTGCTGGGTGAGCAGGAGCTGGCAGCCGCTGTCGGTTTTGCCGGCACCCTCCTGTTCTTTCTGGTATCGGTGAGTATTGGCCTGCAGATCGCATTGGGGGCACTGGTTGCCCGCTCCGAGGGAAATCACCGACGCGACCTGGCACGGCGTTACTGCAGCAGCGCCATGATGTTCAATTTCCTGGTATCGGCAGTCATCAGTGCCATAGCCTGGTTCAACCTGCCAGCATTACTGGGCCTGTTGGGAGCACGAGGCGCAACGCTGGATTATGCCATCAGTTATGCGAGTATTATGTTGCCCAGCATGCCTATCCTGGTGCTGGGCATGAGTGCTGCCACGGGGGTGCGTGCACTGGGGGATGCCCGGCGCTCTATGTGGGCTACCCTGTGGGGCTCACTGGTGAATGCGGTGCTGGACCCCATCTTCATTTTCACCTTCGGCTGGGGGCTGGAGGGCGCTGCCATTGCCTCAGTGGTCGCCAGGCTGGTTGTGCTGCTGGTGGCCTGGCATGCCCTGACAGTGGTGCACAAGTTGCCTTGCCGGGTCAGTCGAGCGGAGTTCCTGGCTGACCTCAAACCCATAATGGCGATTGCCGGCCCTGCGGTACTGACTAATATTGCCACACCGATAGGCGGCAGCTTTGTGCTGATCACCATGGCCCGCTTCGGTGACAGCGCCGTGGCGGGAGCGGCCATTATGGGGCGTATTACCCCGCTGGCAATGGCGGCGGTATTCGCCTTGTCCGGGGCGATCGGGCCTATCGTCGGGCAGAATGCCGGTGCAGGGCGCTATGACCGGGTGCGCTCAACCCTCGTCAGTGCGATGATTTTCAACGTCGTATATGTCGCCCTGGTCTGGCTGCTGCTCTGGCTGTGCGCCGATTTTATAGCCCGCGCGTTTTCTGCCTCAGGTGAGGCCAGGGAGCTGATTCTCTTTTACTGCAATTTCCTGGCGGGGGCGTTCGTCTTTAACGGCGTGCTGTTTGTCTCCAATGCCAGTTTTAACAACCTGCACCATGCGCACTGGGCAACCGGGTTCAACTTTGGCCGGGCCCTGCTGGGGACTATTCCCGCCGTATATTTTGGTGCTCAGTGGTATGGCCCCAAGGGGGTGATGGCAGGGGAGGCCATGGGTTCTATGTTGTTTGGCTTGTTGGCAATTTTTGCGGCGTTTGCCCTGGTCAGGCGGTTGGAGCGCAAGCACGGGCCGCTGGAGCCGATCCCCGCAAGCTCACCCGTTGTGGAGAACCTGAATATCACCCGTGAACCACCGCTCTAGGGTTGGCGGGATTCGCGCCTACAGCTGCTCCAGGTAGGAGCGGTATTCGAGGGTAGAGATCTGGCGGCGAAATTCGGCGATTTCCTGTTCCTTGGTAAGGGTGAATATGCGTTGGAATTCAGCACCCATCGACTTGCGGATAAAGTCCGACTTACTGAACAGATTGACGGCATCGGGCATGTAAACCGGCAGGGGTTTCTTTTCCTTGGCGTAGCCGTCACCGGTAACAGGCTTGCCCGGGGAGAGGTTTGACAGGATTCCCTCCCGCATGGCTGAAAGCAGTACGGCAAACAATAGATACGGGTTGGCGTCGGAGCCGGCCACCCGGTGTTCCAGCCGTCTTGCGGCGTTACTGCCCGCCGGTACCCGCACCGCAACCGTGCGGTTTTCGTAGCCCCAGCTGGGGTAAGTCGGTGCGTGGCAGCCCGGTTGAAAACGGCGATATGCGTTGAAGCTGGGGGCAAAAATGGCGATCGACTCGGCCATGTGCTGCAGGCAGCCGCCGATGGCGTTGTGCAACAGTGGGGTGCCCAGCTCGGTGCCATCGTCAAAAATATTGACACCTTTTTCATCCAGCACACTGCAGTGTACATGCATGCCGTTACCGGACTCGTTCTCAAAGGGCTTGGGCATGAAGCTGGCAATAAGCCCGTGCTTGGTAGCGACCCCCTTGATCAGCCGTTTCATCATGATAATTTGTTTAGCCGCCAATACCGGGTTGTCCACGTGGTGCATATTGATTTCATACTGGGACGGGGCCGATTCCTTCACCACACCGTCGAATGGCAGGTCCTGGAGTTCGCAGGCCAGTCGCAGGTCTTCCAGCATGGCCTGGTGGTGGTTGAGTATGTCCAGGCCATAGGTGTTGCCCCCGACGGGGGGTTGACCGGGCAGTGACGGGCAGGTGTGCCCGGGCTTTGTATCGTCCCAGCGCACCAGGCTGAATTCCAGTTCGGCGGCCACAACAGGGCGCCAGCCGGCTTCCTGGTAGAGGCTGAGGACTTGCTTCAGGACATGGCGTGGGTCACCCATATAGGGCGTGGCGTCTTCGTTGAACATGGAGAGCATGACCTGGCCGTGCTGACCCTGTGGGGCCCAGGGCGTGGGCAGCAAGGAGCCTTCCACCGGTCGGCAGATTCCATCGGCATCGCCCGTGGCGAATACCAGCTCCTGTACGTCCCTGCCCCAGATATCCAGGCTCAACGCGGTCTTTGGCAGCTTGAGTTCGCCTTCAAAGATAGAGCCGAGCTTATGTCGCGGTAGCCATTTGCCGCGCATGATGCCATTGCAATCGGGTAGGAGTACCTCGATTGTGGTGATCTCCGGATGAGCTCGCAGGAACCAATCGGCTTCTAGCGACATTCAACCACCGTCTGTTTACCGGTAAGTCCGCACTATCCTTGCTTCGCCCGCGCGACTCAATGCCCCAGTTTGGGCAGCATACATCGGGTTGGGTTTTGTCCTATCGGCTGGCGACGAGCCTTTGCGGGCGCTATGCCCCGGCTATACTGCCCGAGGTGACATATAGACGCTGAGAGGGTCGCCGCCACCGGCCTGTCCCAGGCAGGAAAGGGTGTTGATAAATAACGAGAACAGGTCAGTCTGTGAGCTCACATCCAGTTTGCGGTAAATGCTTTTGCGATGGCGTCGTACGGTCTCCACAGCGATGCCCAGGCGCTGGGCCGAGACATCGGTACCGTAGCCGCGCAACATGAGCTCAAGGACACCTTTCTCTCGAGGCGATAACAGGGATTCGCCGAAGGTGCGGAAGGCGAGGTCTATCTGATGATCAATGCCGGGCTGGATCAGGTTGGTCACGGCAAAATTGTCATGCTCGCTGTGACACTTCAGTAGCTCCGAGACCGGTTCTGCGAGCAGGTACAGGGTCTCGTACTCTTCTTCGCTGAATTCGCCGTGTTGCGGCAGGCGCATCATATCGAGATTTATCACACTGCCGCCGCGCAACTTCGCTATGTACGCAGCCTCGTCCACTGTGCCGGTATCGCCGTAGTAGCCGCGGTAGTAATCCGATTCCTCCAGGTTCCCCAGGCTGATACGCGACATGCGGTACAGCTTGGAGCGGGGTTGTTCCATGGAGGTTCGATAGAACGGGTCCTCGCTATAGGGGCCCTCCATATACTGTTCAACCTGACCTTCAAAAGCGTGGTCGGGTATTTCGTGATAGAGGACACGCGGCGGCAGTTCCCGATGGAACAGCCAGACCTGGGGGTAATCGAACTTGACCTGACCCTGAATAGCCTCGATCAGTGTGGCAAAGAACTGGTCGCTGCCCAGGGCCGCAATAGCCCTGGATATGTCCCGATTCCATCTACTTATTGTTTGTATATCGGTCATTGGATTTTGACGGTAGCTGCCCCTTGCTCCGGACTTCCATATTGGTGGGAGCACAATGCATTGTCAAACCGACCAGTAAATATATTACCTACTCCCCCCTGACGGGGGGTAGGTAGTAAAAAGGCGGCAATGCTAGAGCCTGGTCTTGATGAAATTCAGGATTTCCCCCTGCGGCACAAGCTGGGATTCGGCATCCCGGCGACCTTTGTACTCAATATTGTTGTCGGCCAGGGCGCGATCGCCGATTACGATGCGGTGAGGAATGCCAATAAGCTCCATATCGGCAAATTTAACACCCGGGCGCTCGTTGCGATCGTCCATTAAAACCTCAACACCAGCGTCCAGCAGTGCCCGGTAGAGTTCCTCGGCACAGCGCGCCACATCCGGTGATTTTTGCATGTTCAATGGAATGATGGCGAGCTGAAAAGGTGCCATGCTATCGGGCCAGATGATGCCGCTGTCATCGTGGTTCTGCTCAATGGCGGCCGCCACTATGCGGCTGACGCCAATACCGTAACAGCCCATGGTCATGGTGACGTTCCTGCCGGTTTCATCGAGTACCCTGGCCGACATGGCTTCGCTGTACTTGGTGCCCAGTTGGAAGATATGGCCCACTTCGATACCGCGCTTGATTTGCAGGGTGCCCTCGCCATCGGGGCTGGGGTCGCCCTCTGCGACGGTGCGCAAATCCTCTATTCTGCCCAGGGGGCAATCCCGCTCCCAGTTGGCACCGGTGAGGTGAAGGTCATCCCGGTTGGCGCCGCAGGTAAAATCCGCCATGCAGGCGGCGCTGCGATCGACGATAGTCGCAAGCTGCAGGCCCACCGGGCCCAGCGAGCCAAAGCCGGCACCGCTCGCAGCGCGGGCTTCGTCCTCGGTGGCCATGCGCAGTGGCGAGGCGACTCCCGCCAGTTTTTCTGCCTTGATAGCGTTTAATTGGTGGTCGCCGCGCAGAACCAGTGCTACCAGTTCACCCTCCTTCTCTGCGGCAACCAGTAGGGTTTTAATCGTGGTGGTCGGGTCTATTGACAAGAAATTTGCAAGTTCCTCTATGGATTTGACCCCGGGAGTGGCCACTTCCTGCATTGCGGTGCCCGGCTCGGGGCGGCCGGCGGCGGGCGCCAGCGCCTCGGCCATCTCAACGTTGGCAGCGTAATCACTGCTGTCGCTGAAGGCGATATCATCCTCGCCGGAATTGGCCAGCACGTGGAATTCGTGTGATGCGCTGCCGCCGATACTTCCTGTATCAGCGATGACAGGGCGAAACTCGAGGCTCAGTCGCGTGAAAATGCTGCTGTAGGTGCGATGCATCACCTGATACGTCTCCTCCAGTGACGCCTGGTTGGCGTGGAAAGAGTAGGCATCCTTCATCAGGAATTCCCTGGAGCGCATGATGCCGAAGCGCGGGCGTATTTCGTCACGCACCTTGGTCTGGATCTGGTAGAGGTTAATAGGCAACTGTTTGTAGCTCTTGATCTCATTGCGTACCAGTTCAGTAATAACTTCCTCGTGGGTTGGTCCAAGGCAAAAATCCCGATCGTGCCTGTCTTTTATGCGCAGTAATTCGGGGCCGTATTGTTCCCAGCGGCCGGACTCCTGCCACAGTTCTGCAGGTTGCATTACGGGCATGCTGAGTTCCTGGGCGCCTGCCTTGTCCATTTCCTCGCGCACAATCGCCTCTACTTTGCGCAATACTCGCAGCCCCAGGGGTAACCATGTGTAGAGCCCCGACGCCAACTTGCGAATCAGACCGGCACGTAACATCAGCTGGTGGCTGATGACCTCGGCGTCAGCTGGTGTTTCTTTTTGTGTGGCGATCAGGAAGTTACTGGTGCGCATGCAGGAGTCCGTATTTCAGTTTGGATGAGGCGCACTAGTTTACGACTGAACGCATGGAGCGTACAGCGCTCCAATCCAGCGCATATTTCAGGCCTCTGTGTGCGACCTCCCGCGAGTGCAAAAAAACCCCCGGAAAGTGTGCCCGAAGTCTGATACACCTGAAATAGTAGGCTTTTTTCACCCGGGCATCCTGAAAACGCTTGTATTGTAGTGTTTCATGATTTATACATTTACCCGTAACTTGTGGCGGCACTGTTTTCGGTGTTCAGGGGAGGCGGGCAGTCCTGGTTCAACACTTGTTTCAGTTCACTTTATTAGGGAAGGTTTAAAATAACATGGCAACTAAAAAAGCAGCAGCTAAGAAAAAAGCTCCGGCCAAGAAGGCGGCGGCCAAGAAGGCTCCAGCCAAGAAAAAGGCAGTAGCCAAGAAGGCAGCAGCACCGAAGAAAGCAGCCAGTGCAATCACCCAGAAACTCACCAAGAGCCAGATTGTAGGCAGCGTCGCTGACTCAACTGGTTTGAGCAAGAAGCAGGTTGGTGCTGTTATGGACGAGATGCACTCGCTGATTGAGCGCAGCATCAAGAAGCGCGGCGTGGGTGAGTTTACCATTCCCGGTATGCTCAAAATCACCACTGTGAAGAAGCCCGCTCGCAAGGCGCGCAAGGGTATCAACCCCTTCACCGGTGAGGAGACCATGTTCAAGGCCAAGCCTGCGAGCATCGCCGTCAAGGTTCGTCCTCTGAAGAAGCTGAAGGAATTCGCCGCTTCCTAAGAGACGTATCCGCCCTCCCGGCCCGGCACTGCCAGGTCGGGAGGGCAACTCCCATCCCGGCGGCACTTCACAGTGCAGGATTTTCTGCCCCCTTCTGCTTATACATCCCCCGCTTGGCCTGCTTGGCTGCATGAGGTAAAATCCGCGCCTCGAAAAATTGTCTATAACCACATTTGATCATTGATGGGTAGAACTCATGCCGATTTACGAATATCAGTGCCAGGACTGCGGTAAGGAACTGGAAGCGTTACAGAAAATCAGCGATGCACCACTGGTTAAATGCCCCGAGTGTGGTGCTGCAGCGTTGAAGAAGAAGGTTTCAGCGGCGGCTTTTCGCCTCAAAGGCGGTGGCTGGTATGAAACCGACTTCAAGACAGGCAATAAGAAGAACCTGGCTGGGGGCAGCGATTCTGCCCCGGCGTCAGGATCTTCCGCGTCCGGCGGCACATCCGCTGCCAGCGATAAGCCATCCAGCGCCAAAAGTTCAACCTAATTCCAGGCCCGCATTGGGCCTGGCGATATAATCCAGACGGAATCCAGACTATGCGCAGTCATTATTGTGGCGCCTTGGGAACAGCTAATCTCGATGAAACGGTCACCTTGTGTGGCTGGGTAGACCGGCGTCGGGACCACGGGGGAGTAATTTTCCTCGATATGCGGGACCGGCAGGGCATTGTGCAGGTGGTTTTCGACCCGGACACCGAGGAGCATTTCCAGCGGGCTGACCGCGTACGCGGTGAGTATGTGTTGAAGGTGACTGGTCGCGTGCGCGCCCGGTCAGACGCGACCGTCAATCCCGCGATGGCCACCGGGGAGATAGAGGTGCTCGGGAAGGAACTGGAAATTCTTAACGAGGCAGCCACCCCCCCGTTCCAACTGGATGAATACACCGCGGTTGGGGAGGAGGTGCGCCTGCACTATCGCTATATGGATCTTCGCCGGCAGGAAATGCAGCAGCGCCTGATTCTGCGCTCTCGCATCACGTCGGCCGTGCGCACATTTCTTGACGCAGAAGGTTTTCTGGACATCGAGACGCCGATTCTCACCCGGGCGACACCGGAGGGCGCACGCGATTACCTGGTGCCCAGCAGGACGCACCCCGGCCAGTTCTTTGCCCTGCCGCAGTCTCCCCAGCTGTTCAAGCAGTTGCTGATGGTCTCGGGCTTTGACCGCTATTATCAGGTTGCCAGATGTTTCCGTGATGAGGATTTGCGCGCCGACCGTCAACCCGAGTTTACCCAGATAGATATGGAGACCTCATTTCTCAATGAGACAGAGATCATGGCGATCTCGGAACGCATGATTCGCGAGCTGTTCAAGTCTGTGCTGGATGTTGATCTTCCCGAATTTCCCCATATGCCCTACGCCGAGGCCATGGATCGTTACGGTTCGGACAAGCCCGACCTGCGGATATCTCTTGAGTTGATCAGTGTTGACGATTTGATGCAGCAAGTAGAGTTCAAGGTATTTCGCGGCCCTGCGGACGACCCCGCCGGCAGGGTGGCAGCCCTCAAGGTGCCGGGTGGCGCAACCATCAGCCGCAAGGAAATTGACGATTACACCCGCTACGTGTCGATCTTCGGTGCGAGAGGTCTCGCCTGGATCAAGGTCAATGACATCGACGCAGGTGTGGCGGGCCTGCAGTCGCCCATCCTCAAGTTTATGCCCGATGAGGTTGTTGCCCAGATGATGCAGCGGCTGGAGGCGGCGAATGGTGACATTATCTTCTTTGGTGCTGACCGTGCGAAGGTGGTTAACGAGGCGCTTGGCGCTCTGCGCATCAAGGTGGCAGAGGATCAGGGGCTTGTTGCCGACGAGTGGGCTCCCCTTTGGGTGGTTGATTTCCCCATGTTTGAGGAGGATGGAAGCGGGGGTTTGACACCGTTGCACCACCCCTTTACCGCGCCCTCCGGAACTGTCGAAGAGTTGGTGGCAAACCCGGAGCGTGCCCTGTCCCGCGCCTACGACATGGTGCTTAACGGCTGCGAGCTGGGTGGCGGCAGTATTCGTATCCACCAGCGCGATATGCAGGAGGCGGTTTTCCGCATCCTGCAAATTGATGAGGCCGAGGCCGAGGAAAAATTCGGCTTTCTGCTGAAAGCCTTGCAATATGGTGCTCCGCCACACGGCGGCCTGGCTTTTGGCCTGGACAGACTGGTGATGCTGATGTCCGGCACCCAATCCATCCGCGACGTTATTGCGTTTCCAAAAACCCAGACCGCACACTGTGTCATGACCGACGCCCCCGGCGACGTCAGTGCGCAACAGTTGAAGGACCTGAATATTCGCCTGCGGCAGGTGAGGGAAGAGGTCCGTCAGAGCTAGGTCAATGCATAGATAGAAGGGAGCCCGTTATGGCCGGTCATAGTAAATGGGCCAATATCAAGCATCGCAAGGCCGCCCAGGATGCCAAGCGCGGGAAGATGTTCACCAAGCTTATTCGCGAGCTGGTGGTGGCCGCCAAACAGGGCGGCCCTCTACCCGAGGACAACCCACGCTTGCGCGCCGCCATCGATAAGGCCCTGGGTGCAAACATGACCCGGGACACTATCGATCGTGCAATAGCCCGGGGCGCCGGGTCCACCGACGCGGACAATATGGAGGAGCTGACCTATGAGGGCTACGCTCCCGGCGGTATCGCTGTGCTGGTCGAGGTTATGACCGACAACCGCAATCGCACAGTGGCCGATGTGCGCCACGCCTTTACCAAGCGCAATGGTAACCTCGGCACCGATGGTTCCGTATCGTATCTCTTCGACCGCAAGGGGCGCCTGAGTTTCGCTGCGGGTGCAGACCCCGACCAGATTATGGAAGCTGCTCTGGAGGCCGGCGCGGAGGATATTGAACTCAACGATGACGGGTCGGTAGACGTGCTGACGGCCTGGGAAGACCTCGGGTCGGTGAAGGCCGGCCTGGAAGAGGCCGATCTGGCTGCCCAAGACAGCGAGGTCACGATGATCGCCTCGACCACAGTGCCGGTGGACGAATCGGGTGCCGAGACGCTGATGGGCCTTGTCGAGATGCTCGAAGACCTGGATGACGTGCAGAATGTCTATACTAATGTGGATATTCCCGACGAGGTTCTGGCCGCTCTTGAGGGTGCGCCTGAAGATTAGGCCGCAAGCATGCGGCGATTGTCTCGCGATGCTGATTAATACTGTAAATTTGTACATAATAAGAGCCTGATTCAGCCAGCGGACAATTGCATGTCGCTCATTCTGGGAATAGACCCCGGTTCCCGCAAAACAGGCTTCGGCATCATTAATTATGTGTCCGGGCGCAGCGAGTATGTGACCAGTGGGGTCATCAGATTACCGGCTGGTGATCTGCCCGAACGGCTCAGGGTTATTTATGTCAGCGTTACCGAACTGGTGGATTTGCACTGCCCGCAGGAACTTGCGATAGAGCAGGTGTTTATGGCCAAGAGTGCCGGGTCTGCGCTCAAGCTGGGGCAGGCACGAGGCGCGGCGATTGTCGCCTGTGTTGCCCGCGATATGGCGGTGTCTGAGTACTCGGCTCGCCAGATCAAGCAGTCAGTGGTGGGCACCGGGGCGGCGGACAAATCCCAGGTGCAGCACATGGTCAGGATATTACTGAAGCTGCCGGCCGAACCGGCGGAAGATGCCGCAGATGCCCTGGCGGCCGCCCTGTGCCATGCGCACACCAGGCAGAGTCTGATAAATATGGCTGGCGCCAAATCCGTGCGCCGGCGCCGAATACGTTGAGTACCCCCAACTGATGATAGGAAGAATCCGAGGCACCCTGGTGCACAAACAGCCCCCCGATATTCTGGTGGAAGTAGGGGGGGTGGGATATGAATTGCAGGTGCCCATGACGACATTGTTCCAGTTGCCGGAACTGGGCAGCGAGGTGTCACTGGTGACCCATTTCGTGGTGCGTGAAGATGCGCAGCTATTGTATGGGTTTATCGATGAGCGCGACCGCGGCCTGTTTCGCCAGCTGATCAAAGTGAGCGGGGTGGGCCCCAAACTGGGCCTGACTATTTTGTCCGGTATGGACTCCAGCAGTTTCGCCCGCTGTGTTCAGCGAGACGATATCTCCTCCCTGGTGGCCCTGCCGGGGGTGGGCAAGAAAACCGCGGAGCGCCTGCTGATTGAGATGCGCGACAAGCTCAAGGACTGGTTCGTACACGCGGAGAGTACCGCGAACCCGGCGGTCGGGGAGGCAACACTGGTGCCGATGCCCAATGTAGTGGCGGATGCCGAGGGCGCTCTGATAGCCCTGGGTTATAAGCCGCAGGAGGCCGGCCGGATGGTGGCGGCCGTGAATGATGACAGCGTCCAGAGCAGTGAGGACCTGATCCGCCGCGCCTTGAGATCCATGGTGAAGAGCCAGTGATAACTGCGTATCGGGCATGTGGAGCACCGTATGATAGAGACTGATCGACTCATCGCGCCCGCCGCCGAGAGCCCTCGGGAAGATGCTTTCGACAGGGCCATTCGCCCCAAAACACTGGAGGAATATGTTGGCCAGAAGGTGGTGCGCGAGCAGATGAGCATCTTCCTGCAGGCCGCGCGAGCGCGGGGTGAACCACTGGACCATACGCTGATATTCGGGCCGCCCGGATTGGGTAAAACCACCCTGGCCAGCATTATTGCCAATGAAATGGGTGTGTCACTTAAAACTACCTCGGGCCCCATACTGGAAAAGGCCGGGGATATAGCCGCTCTGATGACGAACCTCGAACCCGGCGATGTGCTTTTTATCGACGAGATCCACCGCCTTAGCCCGGTGGTAGAAGAGGTACTGTACCCGGCGTTGGAAGATTACCAGCTGGACATCATGATCGGCGAAGGGCCGGCGGCACGGTCCATCAAACTGGAATTGCCGCCGTTTACACTGGTGGGTGCCACGACCCGGGCGGGTTTGCTGACCTCACCCCTGCGAGACCGCTTCGGCATTGTCCAGCGCCTGGAGTTCTACGAGGTGGCGGACCTGTCCCATATTGTGGCGCGTTCCGCCGGCATACTGGGCATTAGCCTGGATGGCGCTGGGGCGACCGAGATCGCCCGGCGCGCCCGCGGCACGCCGCGAATTGCCAATCGTTTGTTAAGGCGCGTGCGGGATTACGCCGAGGTCAAGGCGGATGGACATATCTCCGCCGAGATTGCCGACCGCGCTCTGGATATGCTTAGCGTTGACCAGCAGGGCTTCGATCACCTGGACCGCCGCCTGCTCATGGCGATGATAGAGAAATTCGACGGTGGCCCTGTGGGAGTGGACAGTCTGGCCGCGGCCATTTCCGAGGAGCGGGGCACCATTGAGGATGTGCTGGAGCCTTACCTGATTCAGCAGGGGTTTATGGTGCGCACACCCCGTGGCCGCATGGTGACCCGCAATGCCTATCTGCACTTTGGCTTGCCCAGGCCCGCTGATCCCGGCGCCGGCAGTAATTTGCCGCTGGATCTGGGTGCGGGCGGCGACGCATCGTGACGGCAGGGGAATTTTCCCTCGATTTGCGCGTCTATATCGAGGACACGGACGCCGGGGGTATTGTCTACTACGTCAATTACCTGAAGTTCATGGAGCGGGCGCGTACTGAATATATGCGCAGCCTGGGTTTTGGTAAGAATTACATTTTCAATCACGATTTGATGTTTGTGGTTCGCGATGTCGTGGTGCAATATCTGCGCCCCGCCACGCTGGATGACGAACTGGTGGCTACCGCGGCCATCCGGCAATTGAAGGGCGCGTCCATGGTGATGTACCAGCGGGTAGAGCGAGGCGGGGAAGTGCTGGCCCAGGGCGAGGTGACGATTGCCTGCGTTGACAGGGCCGGTGTTAAGCCCCGGCGCATGCCGGCAGACATGGTCACTACACTGCGAGCAACACTGGGCTAACAACGATATTTTACAGGGGAAACGTTTTTGGAAGAACAATTAAGCCTGATTGACCTGATATGGCATGCCAGCTTCACCGTGCAGGCAGTGATGGCACTGCTGTTGGTGGCGTCCATGTTGTCCTGGTACATGATTGTGCAGCGGTTTATTTACTTTCGCAGCGCTCATGACGAAATGTACCAGTTTGAGGAGCGGTTCTGGTCGGGTATAGATCTCGCCCAGCTTTACCGCGAGGGCAGTGAGCAGGCATCCTCAGGCCACCAGATCCTGGGCATGGAAAGCATTTTTCGGGCAGGTTTCAAGGAATTTTCCCGTCTCGCGCAGCAGTCCGATATGGATTCCGAGGCGGTGGTGGAGGGTTCCCGGCGGGCCATGCGGGTGGCGATGATGCGCGAGGATGAGCGTCTGGAGCGTCACCTGGCCTTTCTCGCCTCGGTGGGTTCAACCAGCCCCTACATCGGCTTGTTCGGCACCGTCTGGGGCATCATGCACTCGTTTCGCGGGCTGGCCAATGCCACGCAGGCTACGCTAGCCACTGTGGCGCCGGGCATTTCTGAAGCACTGGTGGCCACGGCCATGGGCCTGTTTGCGGCGATTCCCGCGGTGCTGGCTTATAACAGACTCGCCTCCCGGGTAGACGTCTTTACCAACCGCTACGATACCTTCGTCGATGAGTTTTCCGGTATTCTCAACCGGCAGGCCTATGCCTTGCGTTCACGCGAGAAAAAGGCCGAGGCGGCGACCGTTGGCAGATAGTAGCTATCGCAGAAAAAAACGCCGGCCCATGTCGGAGATCAACGTGGTGCCTTATATAGACGTCATGCTGGTATTGCTCATCATCTTCATGGTGACAGCACCCATGTTGATGCAGGGCGTGAAAGTTGAGCTGCCCGAGGCCAGCGCGGATCCGGTGGAAAATCAGGATAGTGAACCGTTGATTGTGTCGGTGGACAAGGCCGGTCAGTTGTTCCTGAACCTGGGTTCCCAGGAAGACCAGGCATTGTCACTGGCCACGATCAGGGATCGTGTTGCCAAGGTGATGAGCCGCAACCCGGAAAAGCCGGTATTGGTGTGGGGTGATCGCTCTGTACCCTATGGTGACGTGGTCACCGTTATGGTTGCGTTGCAGGCGGCGGGCGCGCCCAGCGTTGGGCTGGTGACCGAGAACCCGCAGTGAACACCAATAGCTCAATCTATGCCAAGCCGGTTGCGCCCCGAATCGTATTGCGGCCAGCATTGGCAAGTATTTTACTGCATGTGCTATTGCTGGTTTTCCTCACCGCCAACTGGATGGATTCCACTCCGGATGTGATAACAGTTAAGCCCCAGCCGGTGGTAATCAATGCCCGGCTGGTTGACGCCAGTACGCTGAAACCAAAACCCAAGCCGGCGCCGCCAAAGGCCGCCCCCAAGCCAAAATCGCAGCCAGTGGCAAAGCCGAAGCCTAAAGCCGCAGCCAAGCCGAAACCGAAACCGCAACCCGTGGCCAAGCCCAAACCCGCAGCGAAGCCTGTGCCCAAGCCAGCTCCCGCTCCGGCGAAGCCTGAGCCGCCGCGGCTCAGCCCGCAGGAGCTGGCGGCGCTTACCCGTGCCGACATGGCACGAGCAATGGCCGAAGAGGAAAGCGCTGCCGCTGCGGCCGCAACCTCGGCGGAGATGGCGGCCAGCTACGCCGCACTTATTCAGCAGACTGTGATAAATTACTGGAGCCGCCCACCCAGTGCGCGCAATGGCATGGAAACCCTGTTATCCATTCAGTTGATCCCCACCGGAGAAGTGGTGAGCGTCAGTGTTATCAGGGGCAGCGGCAACAGTGCCTTCGACCAGTCGGCCGTCAATGCAGTGAAGAAGGCCGGCAGTTTCCCCGAGTTGCAAAATCTTCCCGCCAGGGAATTCGAAAAGACATTCAGGCGTCTTAGCCTGCTGTTCAGACCAGAGGATTTACGTTACTGATGAAAACCCTTGCTGTTGCACTACTGAATATGTGTCTGGCTCTGGCCGTGATGAGCGCCAGGGCTGACCTTACCATTGAAATTACCAAAGGCATGGACAACCCCACCGCCATTGCCGTGGTTCCTTTTGCCTGGCAGGGTGCGGGCACTGCACCGGAGGATGTCGCCCAGGTTATCGAATCGGACCTGTTGCGCAGCGGCCAGTTCGCACCGCTGGCACGCACCGACATGCTGGGCCTGCCCAGCACTCAGGCAGAGGTTTTTTACCGCGACTGGCGCGCGCTGGACACGGAATACCTGCTGATTGGCAAGGCCAGCCCCCAGCCCAACAACGGTATGCGCCTCGACTACGAGTTATTCGATGTGTTGCGTCAAAGCAGGGTCTTCTCGGGTTTTGAATCGGGCCCGGCCAGTGATGCCCGCATGTTGTCGCACCGGGTAGCCGACAAGATCTACGGTCATCTGACCGGGGTGCGAGGTGCCTTTGCCACGCGCTTGCTTTACGTATCGGTAGCTCGTGGCGGCGCCGGGAACAAGGATTACTACCGGCTGACCATGTCAGATTCCGACGGCGCGCGCCCCATAGTGCTGCTGGAATCCCGCGAGCCCCTGCTGGCACCCGCCTGGGCGCCGGACGCTGTACAGATAGCTTATGTCTCTTTCGAAACCGGTCGCCCGGCGATTTTTCGCCAGGACCTTGCCACCGGCAAACGCGAGCAGTTGACGAACTTCAAGGGGCTTAACAGCGCCCCGGCGTGGTCGCCGGATGGCAAGACCATGGCGATGGTGCTGTCCAAGGATGGCAATCCCGATATCTACCTGATGGACCTGGCCAGCCGACAGCTGACCAATATCACCCGGAATTACGCAATCGAGACCGAGCCCGCCTGGATGCCCGATGGCAAGTCGTTGCTGTTTACCTCCGACCGCGGCGGCAAACCGCAGATTTACCGTTACGAAATTGCTACCGGTGTGACCAAACGTATCACGTATGAGGGCACTTACAATGCTCGTGCGCGGGTGGCTCAGGATGGGCGCAACGTGGTGCTGGTGCACCAGCGCGAGGGGAGTTTTAACATAGCCCTGCTCGACCTGGTAACCAATCGTATGCAGATACTCACCGAAACCCAGTTGGATGAAAGTCCAAGTATCGCGCCAAACGGCTCTATGGTATTGTACGCGACCAAATCCGGAGACCGGGGCATTCTGGCCGCGGTATCTGTAGATGGCGGTGCGAAATTCCGTTTGCCCTCACGCGAGGGCGATGTGCGGGAACCGGCATGGTCACCCTACCTGAGTGCCAAATAGCACGCTACAATCTGTTATAACCAGCTCTGAGGAATGTTCCGATGAAACACGTATCTGTTGCAGGAAAGCTTGTCACACTGTTGTTAAGCGTAGCCTTTCTGGTTGCCTGCTCCGGTAGCAGCACGAAGGAAGACGAGGAAGCGGCTGCTGCCGCGGCAGCTGCTGCGGCAGCAGCCAAGGCAGCCCAGGAAGCTGCAGCGGCATCCGCCTCTTCGGCCTCTGCCTCGGCCGCCGATGCCGAACAGCAGCGCTTGATGGAAACCGCCGCAGCCTATGGCAACGTATTCTATTTTGCCTATGACAGTTCCAATCTGACGCCGGAGGCCATCACCGCCCTGGACGCTCATATTGCAGCTCTGCAAAGTAACAACAACTCTATTCGTCTTGAGGGCCATACCGACGAGCGAGGCACCCGTGAATACAACCTCGCCCTGGGTGAGCGTCGCGCCAACACGGTACGCGACTACATGATTCTGAACGGTATATCGGCCTACCGCCTGGAGAGCATCAGCTACGGCGAAGAGCGCCCTCTGGCGTACGGCACTGGTGAGTCCAACTGGGCCCAGAACCGCCGGGTGGAACTGGTTGTAGTAAACAATTAATCGTATCGCTATGCATATTATCGAAAAAATACTTCTGGCCGGCGGGCTGACCACAGTAATCGGAACGTTCTCGCTTAACGCGTTGGCCCAGGATTATATCGACGTAGAGGCAGAGCGGGCCGCCGCGGCGCAAACTGCGCCCGGTGACCCCTATGCCCCGCGCAATGCGCAGGCCTACCCGGCTACCAGTTACGGTGTCAGTAATGCACCTGCTGCACCCTCTGGCACCGCGGTAACTGCGGCGACAGGCTCCGGCGGTCCGGCAGCTGCCCAGCAGGTTTCGCAGCAGCCACAAGGGGGTCAGAATCTCGGTCTGTTGTTCTCCCAGATCCAGCGATTACAGCAACAAGTGATGGAGCTGAATGGCAAGGTGGAAGAGCAGGCGCATGAGCTGAGCACCTTGAAGGAGCAGAGCCTGCAGCGCTATGTGGATCTGGACAAACGTATTAGCGCGGGTGCAGTAGCGGGTGCCCCGGGTGCAGACGCTGCCGCGGCTGGCTCAGCGCCACCGTTGCCTGTAGCCGTTCCCACAACCGGCACTGCGCCAGTTGCAGCCCAGGCCGGTGAAGCAGAGGCTTACCGGGCGGCCTACGCTTTGGTGCAGAGCCAGCGATTTGACCAGGCGGTGACGGCCTTCCAGCAATTCCAGCAGGATTACCCCGCGGGTAAGTACGCCCCCAATGCTTATTACTGGCTGGGTGAACTGTATCTGGTTATACAGCCACCTGACCTCGAGTCTTCCCGTCAGGCCTTCACACTGCTGTTGAGCCAGTACCCGGACAACAGCAAGGCACCGGATGCCCTGTACAAGCTCGGCAAGGTGCAGTTCATGAAGGGCAACCGAGAAAAGGCCCGGGAGTACCTTGACCAGGTGATCAGCCGCTACGGCTCCACTAATAGCTCTGCAGTGAAACTGGCCAAGGATTTCATAGCCGAGAACTACTAAGCTCAGCTCGGTAGAACAACCATGGCAGACATCTTCCCAAGTAGCGATCAACCCCACCCCGTTGGATCGGAGCAGGCTGTGCCTGCAACGGCGGCACAGCTGCGTATCACCGAAATCTTCTATTCCCTGCAGGGGGAGGCCCGCACAGTGGGCATTCCCACTGTTTTTGTGCGCCTTACTGGTTGCCCGCTGCGTTGCTTTTACTGTGACACAGAATACGCCTTCAGCGGCGGTGAGCTTTTTAGTCTCGATAGCATTGCCGCGCAGGTGGCGGAATACGCGCCGCGCTATGTGACGGTCACCGGTGGTGAGCCATTGGCGCAGAAAAATTGCCTGCCGCTGTTAACGCAGCTCTGTGATGCCGGCTACGAAGTCTCCCTGGAAACGGGGGGTGCGATGAGTGTCTCCGGTGTAGATGCACGGGTGGTCAAGGTTCTCGACCTCAAGACCCCGGCCTCAGGCGAAATGGCGCGCAATGACTACAATAATATTCCCCTGCTGACCGCCCACGACCAGGTCAAGTTCGTGATCTGTGATCGCGCCGACTACGAGTGGGCACGCTTTAAGCTGGACGAGTACCAGCTGGCCGAAAAAGCGGCAGATGTATTGTTCTCTCCCAGCCATGGTCAATTGCTTGGCCGCGAGCTGGCTGAATGGATTCTGGCGGATAACCTGCCGGTACGCCTGCAGCTGCAACTCCACAAGCTGTTGTGGAACGATGCGCCGGGGCACTGATGGATATCCCTGAACAGAAACGTGCCGTTATCCTGGTTTCCGGCGGGCTGGACTCCACCACGGTGCTGGCCATGGCGAAGGCCGACGGTTATGCCTGTTATACCCTCAGCTTCGACTACGGCCAGCGTCATCGCGCTGAACTGTTTGCCGCTGAGCGGGTGTCTGCGGCGTTGGGTGACATAGAGCACAAGGTAGTCAAGCTGAACCTCGACAGCATCGGCGGCTCTGCCCTCACCGATTCCAGCATAGCGGTACCTGAGGAAGCCACAGAGGGGATTCCCATCACCTACGTACCCGCCCGCAACACTGTATTCCTGTCTATAGCACTGGGCTGGGCCGAGGTGTTGGGCGCCAGCGATATTTTTATTGGTGTTAATGCGGTGGATTATTCCGGCTACCCGGACTGCCGCCCCGAGTTCATCTCAGCCTTTGAAACTGTCGCCAATCTCGCCACCCGGGCGGGTGTGGAAGGCATGCCCCTGACAGTCCACGCACCGCTGATATCCATGGGTAAGGGCGATATTATCCGCGCGGGTATAGCGTTGGGGGTGGATTACGCCCTCACGGTATCCTGCTACCAGGCAACGGCGAAAGGACTGGCCTGTGGCAAATGCGATAGCTGCCGATTGCGAGCCCAGGGCTTCAAAGATGCCGGTGTGGAGGACCCCACTCACTACCTAAGTGCTTGATTCTGGTTAGTTAGTGACCAAATAAATACTTATGGGTACTTGAGTTTTCCCACTAAATCCGTACTATACGCAGCTCCTTTCGGGGCCGTTAGCTCAGTTGGTAGAGCAGTTGGCTTTTAACCAATTGGTCGCTGGTTCGAATCCAGCACGGCCCACCAAATACTCTTTAAAAACAATAAGTTAAACACTCTCAATAACCATACTGATTGTATGGATTTCCCCACAATAGGCCGTTTTCCCCATAGATTGACCAAATGTTGCTCACTTAGTGCATAATTTGGCCCAATCTGAGAAGTATTTTTGTGCCTTGCACAGTAGTGTGCCTCAGGCGCTCTGCCGCGGGGCCCGACGACAGAGTCAATGCCAGGGTGCGAATGGTGGAGGGAAATGACATGCGCCTCCTAAATATTCAATCGCCGTGGCCGGCGGCCTGTGTCACTGGGGCCAGGTATTTTGGGGCCACCATGGGACCATCTTGTCGCCTTTCTATGCCTCCGGGTAGTCATACGGGGCGCGGAGGCGCGGTCTCGTGCTATTTACGAAATTTTTCTATCGGAGGTTGTTGTTTTGTCGAACTCATCTATTGACCGGCTATGGCTAAACAAACGTGACGCCGCCGCTTCACTCGGCATTTCAACGCAAGCCTTTGGAAAGTGGGGCATAAAGCCGGCTCACCGTGCCGGGCGCGAAGTATTTTTCGCCGTCCGCAATATCGTCGACAATCGGGTCGAGAAAGCACTAAAAGGCGCAACTAACGAAACTACGGCGGAGCTGGAGGATTTGGGGCGCAAGAAATATCTCGAGGACTACCGGCTCTCCAAGGCCCGCCGGATCGCGCACGAACAAAAGAACGATGTGGCAGCCGGGAAGGTTATCCCGGCGGAGTTTGCTACTTTAGCGCTAAGATCGCGGCCGAGATCGCGACAATCCTCGACACGCTGCCTTTGACAATGAGGCGGGCACACCCCGACCTGGAATCTCGGCACATGGATGCATTCGCCCGGGTGATCACCCGAGCCCGTAACAAGGCGGCCGGGCTCGACGAGATGTTGGCAGAGCTTGTCGAGGAGTATGTCGAAGGTTTCGAGGGTATGGGTTGATATCTCCCGCAAGTCAGGAGGTTAACCTCCTAATCGCCTCGCCTAGGCCGGAGTGAGACGTTGCAAATGCTATTCTAGTCGAATATTTTGCGGCGGCCACTCGGGTATGGTCATTCCAACAGATAGCCCTCGAGAGGCCAGTATATCCTTCACCTGACCTAGTTGCTTTTTGTCCAGATCAGCTTGCTCGAGCAACATAATTTCGTCCACAGTTACCAAGTCGCCGATATAGCGAAAATCCAAATCAACGAGCTTCAATTCTAACTTTGGCGTAAACTCAAGATCACTTATTGGCCTAAGCAGTATTGGATCTAATGGTTCAAATCTAGACTCCATATAATACATTGCCCGAACCAGTTGTAGGGTTTCTTTCATTATCGATCTTTCGTCTCGATGACCAAATTCATCTAATGCAAACGGCTCGGGATCTACAACTTTAACCTTCCTATCTAGCTCCGGCCACCATTTGGCGAAAGTAGCATCCATGAGTCCGCCATCAAGAGCATCTCCCTCCAGCCGACTGTTAATCGTGGCAACAAGCTTCTTAATATCGTCTTCCTCGAAGCTGGTTGCCTGAAACTGAGCAAGCGGCCCCTGAACATCGGTCGGCGCAACATCGAAAAGAAGCGGCATAACATTAGTTTTTGAAAGAGCCTTGGCAAGAGCACCGGCCTCAAACATGATCCAAGGCGCTGATAGATTGCCGGGTGTAAGACAGATAATACCTAGTGAACATTCCTCGAGCTCTTTTCCTATTTCAGCTGCCCATCGGGCACCCTTATCGATGTCCTTTGGAGAGTAGTACGGCTTCACCGATTGAAGCACGCTCGAGAGCCACTCGCTGATTATTTTGGCGTATTCTCGACTTTGATCTCCTGACCAACTAATAAATACCTTCACCTAATTTTACCCCCATATTTCCGACAATCGGCCTTATAGAACTTGTCGTTGTATTCGCGGCGCTTCTTTCGCCAGCTGTCCATTTGACTGCTTGAACCCCCCTCTCTGCGTAGCTCGGTGTATTTATCAATCTTGTCTTGCCATTGTTGGCACTGCGCGAGGCTGACCTCCTGTGCGGCGACAGGGGCATTATGGCTAATTAGGAGGGCTGCTAGGGCTATGGTGCGTTTTAGCATGAATCATTCGCATCCGGTTATTGGCGGGTGTGGGGCATTTTAGCGAACGATCGGAGACCCGACTACCACGCCGTACCTTTAAGTGAATAAATCTAGATATATCTCAAATGGGCGGTGACCACTAGGACCGCTGCTGGCCAGAAAGGGGCCAATTTTTGGGGGTGGTTCTTGCGGTTGCAAAGGTCAGAAATGTGCCAGGAGCGGTCATTTTCGACGACGACTAATCCATTAACGCAGTAGAGTTGAGATTGAAATAGTAAATTTCAAAGGAGTCTCCAAGATCGACAAGTCGTATCGTTATCATGGCTTCCCCATACTCATATACTGCTGGGACAGTATAGGTGACAATGGTCATCGAGCCTTCGTTTAACATTGCACTCGAGGTTACATTCGAGAAGGCGGGCTCACCCAATGAGAGCAACTCCCCCATCTTTGACAGCCAGTGGAATAGCTTCTGAAAGTCTTCTTCAGAAGTGTTTTCGAATGTTTGGCTTGTAAAATATGGTCGAGCTTTATCTGCATTCCACTCAGAAATAATGGGGATAACTTGCTCAATGTAAGGCACAGCTGTCTCGCCATACTGTGCAGATATGTATCCGGTGTATACAGCGATCAGCACAAAAAGAATTACAAGACCGGCAACGAAAATTCCGATCCACTTCAAAACCCTTTTGAGCATAGAAATTTCCCTTTCCAGAATTTACGACAGTCTGCTATGAGTAACTTTCTGCCGAAAAGCATATCACACTCGCACCGACCGTTATCTGCCCGTTAACGGCCCCTCAAAGCCTGCTAGCACCACCCCTACGACAGGCCCAGACTTGCCAAAAGCGGACCTAATCAGTAACCAGGGAAATTCGCGAACGTTTCCATTGAGCCGTCATATAGATTGATCCTTACGATCGTATAATCGTCCGTCGCGCTATATATCGGATTGACGGTGATTCCTTCTTCACTGGAACCCACCTCTAACGCCAGCTTTCCTGCAAATTTATCCTCACGCACCTGGTCTAAAAACCAATCCGAAGTACCATCAGGTTTCACGTCTCGCATAAGAACATCGGTAATCATTTTGATAGCATCTTTCTCGGGCATCCAGTTCTCGCGGTTCAACTGAGGCAGATGCGGATTTATGAGAAGTCCGGTAACATTACTCCTCGGATCATTACCATCCTCCTTAATCGATTCCAAATTGAGAAAACCAACGCTGTGCTCATCAATAAACTGTTCGAGTTCGATAAGAACGGAGCTATGAATTGCTCGGTCTTCCTTTGGTACATATCGAATGTCCAAATCATAGATGGGAAAGCTGTATTTGCTTAACGAATCCAGTACCGGGTTTAGCGCGGCAATATCACGCCTCCTTAGCAGTTTCATATCAAGCTCGGGTACAGCTAATCCCCTCAGATATATTTGGATTCCCGACTCAAAGACTCTAACCGTATCTTCCCGTATGCCACGTACACGCTTTTCAGCATGTTCGTAATCTACTTCCTTGTCCATAGGACGTAGATACACATCTTTACCGTCAATATCTTTAACTAGTATCGAGATGCCCGGAGTGCTTGAATCTCTTGGAGAGACAGATGTCTCGGCACAAAGCGACATAGGGGCTAAAGACGTAATAGCAGCCAGCGCACCACTAAGGGTGGCTGTGACCGGTAACACAAATAGTCTTTTTGCTGAACTCATGCTAACCCGCCAATAATCATCTAAGAGGAAATGACTCAATAGAAAAAGCAAAATCTAGATTTTTACAAAGGTTCCTTAAGAGTCGGCTTCTGCCGGTTTCAACCGAGTATATCCGACTGCGTGACCTGCACAAAGGTGCCAACAACGGCTGTTTCTTGCTAGTTGTCGACAACTTGCCGTACAGCGACATTACATCTGCCAGAATATATGTACAAAACCTCCAACGATTCTAGGTACAGCGGTGCAATATTGAAAGTTGCATAGGCAAATCCATTCTGGATGTTGTAATGAAGCGGAATGTGGAATTCGGATAGTTCGCCATGCTGAAGTTGGAGGACAGTCAATATGTGTTCCTGAATTTCAACCGCTAGGGAAATAGTCACTTGTTTTAGCGGCAGAGCCCCGGACTCCTGCTTCTCCAAATCAGTAATCGCGATTGTGAGAGGGAAATCTTGCTCCATCGGACATGCAGAATTGGCAATTGAACTAACGAACAGAGCTGAAGCTATCAGAAAGCTCTTCACTGGCAAACGCCGAATGTATATGAGGCAATAATGTACGAACAGGCAACCAATCCCCAGATTGCAACGCCAGTGCTTATGGTGTTTAAGCAACTTCCAGAAGGCTTGTATTTCCAGAATGTGTAAAAATACACGAAGCGCGAGAAAAGTATGAGAGCCGCGATTACGCCTTCGTTGCCAGCGAGCATTATTGGGGAAAATAGAAGAATCCAGTCATCCGCAGCCTGTTGCATGCTCCCGTCAATAGTAATATTTGCTACGCACACCGCTGGCACCACCAGTGATAGCCATAACAGTATCGGTGTGAGTACGCAAAGCCAAAATATTAGTATGCGATGCCCTTTTACCATTATTAGTTTTCACTTACATTTCGAAACGGTAAAGACACGAAGCCCGGCAAGCTCTGTTATAGAAAATGTCCGCTAAGAGTAACTTTCTGCCGAAAAGCATATCACACTCGCTCTGACCGTTAACCGCCGGTAAGCGGCCCCTTAGAGTCTGCCAGGCTGGCATCCACGACAGGCAACGATGTGCCATGGGACTAAACCGCTCGCGCGGTAGGGGGCTGCCACTGCCGATACCGTCCTTAAGTTTTCCACGTCAACTTGTTCGCTGATTGCCTGGCCTATGTTGATTTCTCCGGCGGGGATGTTCCCGCCTCTTTCCAGGAGAAGTCCCATGACACAGTCCAACTCAACCATCAGTCCCCTACGCCAACGCATGATCGACGATATGATGTTGCGTAAATTGAGCCCCACTACCCAGGCGGGCTATCTTCGCTCGGTCAAGCACTTCGCTCGGTTTCTCGGGCGATCACCCGACACCGCAACCGCCGAGGATTTCCGGTTGTTTCAATTGCATCTGGTGAAGTCGAAGGTCTCCAGCTCAAGCATCAACGGTACGCTATCCGGCTTGCGGTTCTTCTGCCGATACACTCTGGACGACCCTCAGCTCCTCCGCAAGATGAGCACCGTGTTCGAGCCGCGCAAGTTACCTGTCATTCTGAATCCGGATGAGGTCAAGCAGCTGCTGGAGGCGACGACGAGCCTCAAGTACAAAGCGGCGCTGGCCACCGCTTACGGAGCCGGCCTGCGCGCCAGTGAGGTGGCACACCTCAAGGTCACTGATATCGACAGCCAGCAAATGCAGATTCATGTCGAGCAGGGCAAGGGCAGCAAGGACCGCAATGCCAAGCTATCACCCACCTTGCTGCGATTGCTACGGCAATGGTGGCAGGTGGCGCAGGCCGAGCACAAGATGCTCAAGGGCGGCTGGCTGTTCCCCGGAATGAACCCTGTGAACCCCATGTCCACCCGCCAGCTCAACCGGGTCTTTCACGCCGCCGCCACCGTCGCGGGTATCGACAAACCCGTCAACCTCCACAGTCTTCGCCACAGCTTTGCCACCCACCTGCTGGAGCAGGGTGTCGATATCCGGGTGATCCAGGTCCTGCTCGGGCACAAGAAGATCGAGACCACGGCCCTCTACGCCCAGGTGGCCACGACCACCCTGCGCGATACCCACAGCCCACTGGATGCCCTGTCGCTTGATCCGCCTGACTGACCGAGCGGGTGTCCTGCTCTGTCGAGGTCGCGGACATCTTCCGTGCCCAGGGTGCTGCTTGGCGTAAGGCGCATGCCGGCCATTTAAGCCTGGGCCAACTCAAGGTCATGTCCGCCATCGAGCGCTGCCGCAGTGCTGAACTGGGTGGTCATGTGTTGTGCTGCGAGCACTGCGCGCAATTGCAGATCGCCTACAACTCCTGCAGGAACCGGCACTGCCCCAAGTGCCAGGGCACCGCAGCCAGGCGCTGGCTGGAGGCTCGGCAGAACGACTTGCTGCCGGTGGAGTACTACCACCTGGTCTTTACGCTGCCGGCCCCGATCAGCGCTATCGCCTACCACAATAAAACCGTGATCTATCACCTGCTGTTCCGGTGCGCCGCCGAGACCCTGCGGATCATCGCCCGTGATCCAAAACACCTGGGGGCCGAGATCGGCTTCACCCTGGTCCTGCATACCTGGGGGTCGGCCATGACCCACCATCCCCATGTGCATGGCATTGTCGCCGGCGGTGGCTTCTCCCTTGATGGCCAGCAGTGGATCGCCTGCAAACCCGGGTTCTTCCTCCCGGTACGGGTACTGTCGCGATTGTTTCGACGCTTGTTTCTTGAAGCACTGCTGAGAGCCCACCGGGCCGGCGAACTGCGCCTCTACAATGATCACAGCTCCCTCATCGACCCACAGGTGTTTGCCGACTGGCTCAGACCACTCAAGAAACAGGAATGGGTGGTCTATGCCAAGCGCCCCTTTGCCGGACCGGAGGCGGTGCTAGCGTATCTGTCCCGCTATACCCACCGGGTGGCCATCGCCAACAGTCGGCTCATACGATTCGATGAGCAGGGGGTCACCTTCAGGTGGAAGGACTATCGGCAGAAGGGGCGCACCCGCCAAAAAACCATGACGCTGGACGCCGGTGAGTTCATTCGCCGCTTCCTCATCCACATACTGCCCCACGGGTTCCACCGCATTCGTCACTACGGGTGGATGGCCAATACTACGCGGGTAGAGAAGTTGACGCAGGCCCGTGAGTGCCTGCACGTAACACCGGCAGACGTGTCCGCATCGGAAGACTGCCAGGCAGAGCCGAGCAGCGCCTGGGTGTGTCCGACCTGCGCGGCGCCGATGATTGTTATTGGCATCGTTGAACGCGGGCATAAGCCGCGTGCACCACCAGCGGAGGGCAATCAATGACCCGCAGCGCCTTCATTGCACTGCGACAGCTAAAGGCTCTGGACTACCATTACGGTGAGGTCAGCGGGCTGGTCTGTACTGTGCTGTTACCGAGCCATCCCAAGCGGTGGTCCGGGACACTTATTGCCAGCCAGCAATATGAAAATACCCGCCGGGTGGCGGTAGTGAAGTGGACTCACTGGCCGGCCAATGGCCTTGTCGAATCAGTCGGCACATCCAGGCGGCTAACAATCACCATAGCAACACACCTATCGCATACCGTTCCCGTGTTCCCGCGGTTTCCTCCCCTGGGGCTTGTCTGACGCCTGCCTGACAGATTCCGAGCTTGTCTCAAGGGCTTTTGCTGGCGGCAGGCATCTGACAACCCTTAACAGGAACGGCCGTTGAGTAGCTTAAAGCCAAAGCGCGTCTCAGCATTTTCATTTCCAGTGGAGCACCGAAATCCCTGTTCAATCACATTTCTGTTCATTTAGTGCCCTATCGCCATTCCGTCTCGCACTGTCCTGCGATGCATACCGGATATGCGTCACCGGTGCGACACGCGGTAGCCGTAGCAAAGACGTTTCCACTTTTAAGATAATCGCGTATCAGTATATGCAGGTCGTTCACAAAATCTGCCCGAACCGCTATAGAGCCGCACGGAAACCCGCGCAGGGATGAAACTAGAACGCACTCAGAACTCGAATTGCAATTCCTGCCCTCTCGAAGTTGAGCAGAAAATCGAGCATCTATCTCTGCTGAGTTCCCGTACTCTTTTACTCCTCTACATGACGCCAGCAGTCCAGCGAATAGGAGAATGTACCTGAGTTGAAGGAAAATAGGTATTTTCACGAATGTCCCTTACGAGTAGGAGCGGCCGGTCGGTAACTTTTTGCGCAGCAGCGGCCAAAATGACACGGAGCGGCTGTTTAGACGTCCGGCTGCCGGTACTTGTATGTTTACCCACAGACTATTTTCTCTTTCCCATAAAAGTATGTATTGTGCACAAGTACGTAGGCCCCAGATATCATGGCTGTGGTTGGCACCAATATCGGTGAAACCAAATAGCCTTCCGTTGTGTAGTAACTATTGGTCGCCTTTGCCAGATCAATGATCTTTAATGTCATACGATCCGTTGATATCTCACACCGCTTCGCTTGGTGATCCGCAGGGACGGCAACGGTGATACAACCTGTTAGCGAAAAGCTGACCAAAAGTGCCATTAAGATTGCTTTCAAACACGACTCCTGGGGAATATGGCAGCTCACTAACGAGAATAACCCTCTTAAAGGGCGGTATTGCGGCTTTTCATGAGCGGCCGCCATGAGTAAATTCGTGCCTATCGGCTCATCATAGCCCATCCTACTGCTGTACGCCGCTTACCGGCCGTTCGTTGGCAGGTTTCCTAGGCAAATCGTACTACCGCGTTGTGCCAGGCCCATCGTGGCTGGTGGCAATCCTCACTAAAAGGCCTCTATGACGATGTTGGTCCCTGCGACAGTAAGCGGATAGTCGAGGGAGACATTGGTGGAGATTAGAGGGAAGTGTACTCCCTCATTTTCCGGCGCACGTCGGCACCTCTGCTTGACACTATCCCAAGTTCTACCCCAAGTGGAACGGACCGAACGCCCCACTGGGTCTGGGATATAAAACAGCGAGGATGACCTAGGTACTAGAGGGGTGGGAGGAAAAGCTGGGCGAGCGTACCTCTCTTCCCCTGGTTCGGGCAAAATCATCGTTGGGATGGACTGCTGCCAGCAATTATCAACAGCGTAGGCCAAATCGTTTTTCGATGTCGCAATCTGAAGTTTTCCGGAAATAGGAGATTCCTCGAGCAATAGTATGTAAGTGGCGGCGAGACCCTTAAAGTGAATATTGATGCCAATAGGATCAAACGGTACGCTGTTAATATCGCTAGACCAGGAGCCGTACTGGATGGTACCTATTGATTTGCCTTCCGCGTCAATAACTACCTGCTTGCCATCACCCGGATATTCGATTTCTGCCGTTTCAACTGGACCAATCCGTTCAAACTCGGGGGTCAGGAAGAACACCTCATCTGACCGTAGGAATGCCTCTAGAATATCGTGCCCGGCAAATCCCGTTGTTGACAGAGCGCAGGGACCCGAACTTCCACCGCAAAATCCACGCTCCATGCGACGCCACTGTTTGAATCGATAGTTAGGATGCCCGGGAACAGCAGTAAAAGTCTCTTCAAAAAAGATATCCACGATATCAAACAAACACCAGGAGCTAGTTCTGCACTCATAGTTGCCACTATCAGTTGCCACCCCACCCACATTGTGCGGAGCAATGGATAGCTTGCAGCCTGAACAAAAAATGATTGCTGCGGAAGCAAAACTGTAGGCAAATTTCTGAATTCTGTTCAAAGGAGTGGTCCATCCAGTATGCAATGATGAGTCTGTCTTGGGTCGAATGCGGTAGTTTTCACCCGAGTATATCTCATGCTGCGACAGGCTCAAAGGTGCCTACCGCGGCCATTTCTTCCCACGCAACCCAGGCTCCAGCCGTGAGTATCTCGGTTATGGGATACGGTAAAACCAGCCGCCGGGAATGGGAACAAAATCCGTTCGTACCCCCGTTGCGAGCCCAGTTTGGTTTGACGATTGTTCCGTGGGTCCTATAACAGCGATGTATTCGGCTGTGTTGGCCATAAAGCCGGCAGTCAGCTTTTGATAGCCGTTATCCACTACGGGTCGCCACCCATCGCGGAAAAATGCCATTCCTATCGAAGCATTGCCAACAGTAAGGTCAGGGCCGGGACCAAGCGCGGGGCTGCCGTAATCGCCGTAGTAATAGTTAAAGAGAGAGTTCACGTCGTCCACCGACGCCCACCTCCAACCGGTCATGTCATAGCCATTCAAGGTGCCAAAGTCAGCGCATATTCCCGCTGGACAAACGGCATTAATCTCGTCCCATGAGAGGTTCAGAAACAGATCAACTTGCGCCCATTCTTTACCGTTAACTGTGACGATATCTGCAATGGGCACTCCAGCGACACAATTTGTATCCGGATCGAGCGGGCATGGATCATACACGTCCAGTATTCCGTCATTGTCATCGTCCTCATCTACTCGATTTACATTCCCATCGTTATCTGAGTCTATACCCACGTCCTTGAACACGGGCATGATGTAGGCCACCTCATATGAAGCGACGACTGCCTCAGACTTTTCATCCCCTGGGAGGGCCACAATGCAAGTTCGGTCGGTTGAATTGCCACACAGAAAGCCTGTTCCTCCCTGCCACCTTACGAACTCATGGCCGGCCTTGGGTATAGCGGTGAAGGCTTCGCCAAAGTTGGCATCTGAAATCTCATTGATACAGTAATTCCCAGCAACACAATCTCGCGAGCTGGACTGGGACAGTACGTCACCACCCTCGCCAACGATAACGGCCAGCTTGCAGCCGGCAAGCAGGCTGCTGAGAGCGAAAAATACAAGAGTCCGGGATAGGCGCGACATAATCGTTCCAACTGTTAAACGATTTCGGTGGTTTTGAATTTCAAATAAGGCAGCTGAGTAGATGCAGCCTATTTGATATTAAAAATGGCCGCGCAGGCTACCTGAGAAATAAAGGAGAGGCAAATGGTAAAAATGGACAATTTCTGCGATTCGACCGGCCGCAATGAGTTTTTGCCAGTCGCCATCCTACCATGCGACCGACCGCTTTGGAGAAATGCAGCCGTTCAACACTGATCTTGCTAGGTGCTTGTCAGGCGCTGTGAGTGAGCAATCCGGTCACCCCAATAGCAGGGTAATGCCCCAGGACAATCTGATCCATAGAGTGCCACTCTGGAGCAAGTGGCGGTTATCTTGGTACTGCTGCAAGATCATCCAGTCGGGCCTTTTAGGACCCCCCTTGGAATTCGCGGGCAGCTCTATTGGCGAGATGCATGCTAAAGGGGTAGTAGGGGGTGAAACCGACCAGCCCCATTACGTAAGTTCATGGGCCCTAGGCATGGAGCCTGACTCCTTCACCCTGCGGGGCGCCGGGCTCAGAGGGTGGAAAATTCACAATTGCCACGCCCTGCGTTCAGCTGTATGTTGCGCGCCGCTTGTCAGACTGGAAAGGCAAAACGGTGAGATCGACACCGCTTGGCCGGAGTCGTATCCACCTCCTTCAGACCTAATCTGACCCAACGTAATTATTGAATCGGACGAGCTAAGCGTCTCGGTCCGTCCCTGGGAGACTTCTGTGAAGAACATTATCGTTGTCGCTGCCCTGTCGCTGCTGGCAATGGGTTGTAGCCACCCGATTGAAATCGTCGGTGAGGGTGACGTGCTGTCCGCCACCGGTGACCGGGATTGCCTGCTGGAGGAGTTTCATGCCAGCCTTGAAAACTGCAGTAAGAACCATGTCCTGGGTGACTATCAGGAAATCTACACTGCCGTAGCCCGCCCCGGGTGGGAGTTCGAGGGGTGGGGTAATTATTGCGCCGATAACGGGACCGATGCTTGCGGCTTTGTTATTGATAAGAAAACCGTGGAAGGTGCCTGGGGCGCTGTAATGCCGCCGCTGAAAGCGAGATTTACCCGCATTGGATGCGCCCCGTCGACGACGAGTGACCGATACAGCCCGAGCAGCTACGACTCATGCCACGCCTCTGACGATGACCTGACCGGAATCTGGATGGTCCTGTCGGACTATTCGCTCGCCAGCGGCAGTAGAACTGTCAGGGAGTGGACACAAAAGCAGCGTTCGTTGATGACGATTACAGATAACGGGGACGGGACGATGAACGCCCGGCTTTGCAACAACCCCTTCGATGGCCCTTTTCAGGACCATACTATTCCCAAAGAAGACTCGTCGCTGGTGATCAGGGATGCCAGGGCTAGTGCGGATATCGAGTTGCGCGTCGTGGACAACGTGTCCATGGAGGGAGAGCACCTCAACAGCGAAGACGTCTCGGTGCAGAGCAGTGTGGTCAGCGCCGTGAAAATTCTCGACAACAGTCCCGTGGCGGTCGGAAGGGTGAACATCGACTACAAACTGAATGGTGACTCGTACAGCGAAAAAAGGTTGGGTACCTACTGTTTTTCCCAGGCGCAAGGCTCCGTCGCCATACCGGATCGGGAGATGTTATTCGAAGGGGAACAATTGAGATTTGTTACAGAAGTCGTACAGAAGGGCGCCGCCGTCTATTTGAAAGGCGACATCTATATCCCTGTCGCTCCCACCGACTTTGAGCGAGCCCCTGATATCTGGCTGGCATTTCTACTGGATGACTACACGGAAATTGAGGCGGAGGAACCGGGCTACACAACGGCAGTTTACAAAGAGAACTCTGCAAATAAAGTAGTATTGAAAGCGAGCGTGATCGACGAGATTGTCCCGGCGAACTCGGCGACTATGGGCCTCGAAATCATCCTCGAATAGGCGCGTCTGGTGACAGACGTGGCAAGTCGGGGGTTCGATTAGTGCTCTGGTATTCCGACTTGCGTTGGACGGGCACCAGACTCCTCACGGTCTCCTTTTGCCAATTCCAACCGTTAATATTGCTTGAAGATAACTGCTTGACCAACGCTAACGTCCCGCCTAGTATGCGCCACTTTTTTCTGCTCAGCCGGCTGACGGCCTGATCCGTTATAAACCACCAAGGAAAGATTATGAAAACTAGTATAACTCTGGCGTTGACGCTGCTGCCGATGGCCTGACTATTCCCGCATTTGTCGGGAAGGCATTCAATGATGAACTCAAAATGGCTGGATTGTATTCAGAGTCAGGAGCCAGTATTTCGGGGGATATTACCCGAATCAGCTATTCATCTATTAGTGGTTTAACGAATGGCTACTGGGACATTGCCGTATTGTTAAAATCTTCTAACGGAAAGTCTCTGAACGTAGCGAACAGATACGAGTTTAAGAGTGGTTTTGATGCCATAACGGCGTGTAACGCTACTGCAGACGCACTCACACCGGCAGTCCAAGATCTTATTCAATCTGCCGTGACTAACCCGGGATTTGTCATTTTATTGTCAGTGGATAGTGAAACTAACAATCTATGACAGTGCCCGCGGGTCATCACTTACTCAATTCCCCCCCCCAAACTACCCGGAGTTAATTCAATGATAGTGTCAAGAGCGGCAACTGGAGCGGTGCTGGCGTTGCTATTTGTCCTAATCTAGGGCTGTGCAACATTGGACAGCCAGCAGGAGATAGAGTACTCGCTTCTGCAAAGAGACGGCATGCTCGTTCAGGAGAAAACTGTTGGTTTCCACTTAAAACTGACCCGGTGGGTCAATTTTGGGCGGCATTCAACAGTATGGAGAGCATCGATCGCGGCCTTAGAGTTGATCCCCGAGGTCTCCACACTACTCAGGTAATCCCCTACATCAGTCAATCACTGCGGGGTTTTAGGTCCAGGGCATGGGAGCCAACCCAATGCTATTTTTTGGGCCGTAGTAAATTTGGGAGGGTCCGCATTTTTCGTATCCAATTTCGCTTGAATCGAATTGCCCTCTCACCACCAAAGGCAGACCATCGCGTCATAGTTGCCTGTACCTTACTCCGCGTCGGCAAACCCGAGACTGCCCAGTCTGCGATCTGCTCAAGCGGTGTACTGAACAATTCGGCAAGCTTGCCCGCGCTTACATTGGAGTACTCGCGTAATTCTTCCATTAGAAGTGCCAGGCCCTCCACCAGTTCCTGGATCAGACAAACAGCCCCAGGCGGCAAGCCTGCCTCTGTTTCCAGCTGGCTGGTCAATGATGGAAGGCTTGAACCATGGTTTACTTGGCGCTTACAACGAACTGATGGCATTCGGCGGAATGCGCAGATATTACAATCGCCAAATCTTGCTCAACGTGTGTCTATTCTGTCTCTAATTGAGTAATGCTTTTTTGTGGTTTGCGCCGTGGTGTGTCTCAACAGCTCCTGTGCTCGTTGCAGACTTTCTCCCTCGATCGCCTTTTTTCTCAGGTCGTTTTCGGTAAAACGACTGATACCCTTGTTCTCAGCCTTTTTCATCCATCGTTGCCACATCGAATCAAAGCCGCTGGTTTCACCCGTCGCTTCATTGATGTAGGGTTTGCCATGCCTGTTAACAAACAAATAGGCATTACCAATTCGCCTGGGAGGCAGAGAGCCTATTTCAGCCACAATTGATTTTAACTGGGGTGTCCATTCGATGAGATACACGTCATCAGGATTCTTGTTGTTCCGAAATTCAATCCCCTCCTCGGTGCAGTCAGGCAGCTTGATGCGGAGCAATTCCCCCTTTCTTCTTCCACGCGTACACAGTTTTAAGGAAATATAGAGCTGCCATTTACGCGGAAGTAATCCGGCGAATGCAATTAGGTCTTCATTACTGACTTTATGCTTTCGTCCCCTAGTACTGAACTTGCGCACCTGCCCAATAACGGGGTTGCGATCAATCGTGCCCCATCTGACAGCGCACGACAGTGCATGTGACAGGCATTCCAAATCCGTGTTCGCCCACTTTTCTGATTTCACTTTTTTTACATGATCCATATAGGTATAGATCATAGACGGTGTCAGCTCGTGGGGTATGAGGTCGCCGAAAGCCGTCATTAGTCTGGGTAGGCTATAGGCCCGCTGTTTCTGGGTGCTGCTGGACTTGGTGGGCAATATTTCCAGCCGGTAGCGGGTCAAAACATCCCTCAGTGTTTCGCAACTTTCCGTAATGGCTATTCGGGTCGCGTACGTCTGAAAGGCCTCTGACTCCGTTCTCCCCAGCCTGAATTCAACCTTCCCGTCCCACAGGTGGCGATTGTCAGCGCTCGTTCTGAACCAGTAAAACCCCTTTCGGTAGCGCCAATATTGGGGCAGTTTCCGGTTTTCAGAGGTCCTCTTTTGCGGAGCCATTAGTGTACATCCTGGATGTGCAGGCGCTTCCCGGGACTACTTTGGCGGGAGCGGTTGGCTGCGGAACCGAGAGCTTGTTCGACCGCCAATCGATGTACAAGCACTTTTTTGGCCGCGTTCAAATTCGCCGTCACCCCAATTTTCCTGAAAAAGCGCACCTGATCCGTTGGCCTTTTATAGCCGGTAAGCAGGAAGCATTGTTCGGGTGTAAGAAAATCATTGACGATATCCATAGTGAAAAAGATTAGCATTAAGCTAATTGTCACAGTACCCCAAAGCACCCCTATCTCCTTATCACTGTGCTAAATGTCTTTACAGCACTTCTCCCTTAAACACGATGACGCCACAGATGTAGGTGTCCTTGTCGACTGCAATGATGCGATTTGGCCAATCCGGGTTCAACGCTTCCAGGTACTGTCTGCCTTCTTCAGCGATCAATAGCTTGAACGTCACTTCGTTGGATCCACTAAGCCTAACCACGACATATTTGCCGTGCTCCGCAGGCGCGTGAGGGTCGACAAAAATCAGTTCGCCTTCGCGAAATCTCGGTTCCATGCTGGCCCCGCGAACTCGAAGCACAAAGGTTTCCTCACTGCAGGCAACCGGACAGGCTAGCCATTCGGTCCCATACAGAGCCGGTTTTTTTTCAGAAATCCCAACCCCTGTCTCGACCTCATCCCATGAAATCAAGGGGTAAAGACGGCGCTGATCCCGCCCTGAGTGCGCACTGGAGGCAGATGTACCGCCCGCATCACCAGCATGGGGCACATCCATCCAACCCGGGGGCTTGTTCATGGACGTCTCTAATTTGACGGCCAACTCATCCCCGATGCCGCGAGGCGTCCCTTTCTTGGTGGGCAGCTGATTGCGTACTTGGCTAAGGTAGGAGCTATTGGTGCCCGCAGCGCGTGCCAATTTGACCGCGGAGCCGGCCTCGCCAATGAGGATTTCGAGGTTCTGGAGTCGAACCTGACTACTATTTCGCTTCATGCGAAACAGTCTAGCAGAAATTTAGCAGTGTGATAAAGAAAAGATTAGTCATGTTAATTGATGGGCGGTTTGCAGGGTGCTAATGTTTATGCATGAAGCTAAAGGAATTCTTAAAGGTCGCTACCAAGCGGGAGCGCGCGGACGTTGCCACCGCCTGCAACGATTCGGTGTCCTACCTGTACCAGATTGCCGGCCACCACCGCTATGCCAGTCCGTTGCTGGCCACCCAGATTGAACGGACCACACGGGAGGTGGCCGACCTGTCCCATGGCCGGCTCGAACCCGTGCCGCGCGCCACCATGGTTCGCTACCCTGAAATTTTCTACGGGGTTGAGAAGCCTTCTGGCGTGGCGAGCCCCAGGGGGGAGGGTGAATGTGACGCTGCCGATTGACCCTGCCGCTAACGCCGTGATCTCGGAATCGGCCAGCGAGGGCATCGATGCGACCGCCGCGATCCGGGTCGAGGTGACGCGCATACACCACTATGCCCGCAATCCCCGCCGGCACGACAATCCGGAATATGATCGAATCAAAGCCTCCATTCGAACCCAGGGCCTGGATCAGCCGCTGGTCATCACCCAAGAACCCGGGTCTGAGGACTATGTCCTGCAGGCCGGGGGTAATACCCGGCTGCGTATCCTCAAGGAGCTGTATCAGGACACCGGTGATGAGCGGTTCTATTGGGTGAATGGCTTGTTTAAACCCTGGGCCCATGAATCCAATCTGTTACTGGCCCATTTGCGCGAGAACGAACTGCGCGGCAACCTGTTGTTTATCGACAAGGCCCAGGCGGTGTTTGAGGCCAAGCAGTTACTCGAAGCGGAGCTCGAGGTCGAGACTTTGACACAGCGTCAACTGGAGACGCTGTTCCAGGAACGCGGCTTCAGCGTCAGCCACAGCCTGATTTCCCAAATGGGGTATGCGGTGCATACCCTGTGGCCTCTCATACCCAATGCCCTGTCCGCCGGTTTAGGTCGGCCCCAGGTCGAGAAAATCCGTACACTGGAACGCGTGGCCCGGCGCATCTGGGCGCGGCGGGCACTGGGAGACGAGGCCCTGTTCGACATGATCTTTGCCGAGCTGTGTCGTCGTTACGACGACGTGGAGTGGGATTTCCAGCTCCTGCGTGCGGCGCTGGAGAACGAAATTGCACAAGAGGCGGAGCAGAGCCTGCAGGCGATACGCCTGGAAATGGATGCCTGCCTGGCCGGCAAGGAATTTGTCATTGTCGATCACCCCGTTGAAAACGAAATTCGCGCCGTGGAGGATGACCCGCCTGTCGAGCAGGACACTTGGGAAGAGAGTCCCGCTGAATCCGACGTGGATCACCCCGAGTCACACCCAGTCCCACCGCAGCCGACCCCGAAGTTAAAACAGGTCGGCACCGTCCAGGCGTTGCGCGCCGAGGCCTGGACCCTCGCCGCGGGATTGGCAGAGCGTAATGGGCTGGCGGAGCTGGTGTTCGCCTTACCCGATCAAGGACTGGGATTTTTACTGGGCGATGTTCCGGACCCGGAACTGACGTACACCCTGGATCAGGCGATGTTGGGACAGGTCTCGACGTTGTGGTGGCAGCTGGCCGCTTGCGCCGAACTGACCGTTGCACCCGTTGAATGCCTGATGCCCTATCTGAAGCCAGACACCGTATTGCGTGAGGCCCTGGCGGCACAGGATGCCGGTATGCTGTTTAACAGTGTCTGGACAGTCGATCCCGGGCATACCGGCCATCAGCTTTGGCAGCAATTGAGTGAACCCGACTGGCAGGACCTGTTGGCACTGATGGCAACCTATCGGGCGCTGAAGCGCCAGGCCATGGCAACCGGCACACCGCTGTGGGTATCCGGTGACGGTAAAGGCTGATGCCGGCCAACAAAGAAACCGACCTGATCACCGCGGTCCTGTTGTATGCCCTGCGCTGTCTGGCAGAGGGTGATCAGCTGGCGTTGCGCTCGATGAACTTTGGGGCAAAAGAACTGGATGCCCTCAAGGACATGAACCTTGCAGACCTGTACCGCGCCGACACCCTGCGTGCGCATTGCCTGAAGATCGACCTCAACCGGGACGTATTCTGGCCCATGATGGACCATCTTCGTCAGCAGCGGGAATCGGAGGAGTTGCAGCGTGAATTAATCGTGGCCGATGCGCCATTGGAAATGATGCAGGCCTTGTTCGGCCTCGGCTCCCGGGAATACACCCGCTGGCGCCGGTTATTGACGGTCGCGCCTGCGGTCGGCCGACCACCGGAACTGGGTGAGGCGTCCAGCCACGCACTCTGGCACGCCTGGCGTGACCGTGTGACGGGGTGTGCGGAGGCCTCACTCTCCCCTGCTGACTATCTGTCGCTCCAACAGGAGACCGGGCTCGGGTTGCGGGCCATCTGGACTCACGCGCAACGCTGGGCCACGTACGGTCATCCCGAACCCCCCGTGGGCATTAAGCGGGTAACAGAGAATGGTGCATGACGATGCCCCCTTGCGCCCGGAAACGGTTGCCCTGGATGCCCTGATACAGGCGACCATCCAACGCGCGAAAGTGGCAACGGACGCCGACTCCCCGGACACCATGCTGTTTATGGGCAATTGGCACCAGGCGATTCCCGCCCTGGTGATCGAGGACCCGGTACTGGAGCCCATCGACAAACTGGTGTGGATGGTGATCATGCTGCAGGCCCGGGAAACGGGCAGCCGAACCGCCTTCCCCAGTTACGAGCTGTTGGCCAGTAAGACCAACGTCGCCTCCACGTCCACCGTTTCGCGCGCGATCGCAATCCTGCGCATCGCGCGCTGGCTGACGCTGTGTGCAAAAGTGCGCGGCAAAAGTGGTCAGTTTAGAGGCAATGTCTATGTGCTGCACGATGAACCCCTGCCTCTGGGCGATGCGCTGTACCTCGATTCACAGTACATGCAGTTCGTGGAGACGGCATTGACGCACCACCACGCGCGCGTGCGGGCGGTGGCGCAGGGGATGCTGGACAGTTTGGATGAGGCGATACACGCAGGCCTGGACGTGTCCGGAACCGAGCCGGTACTGGAGCGGCGCGCGAGAGTGGCACGCACCCTGTCGGACACCCCACAAAACCCCGACGGTCCACGTCGGTATTTTGCCTTCAGTGCCAATGCCCTCAACCAGCTCGCAAAATCGCCTATACCCGGAAAAATTGCGGGTAATGACCAGAACCAAAATTCAAAGGCGGCTGTAAAGGAAGACTACGGTAGTAGTCGTTGTAGTAGTGATTATAAAACAACTACTACAACAACGACGACACAAAACCACGACGACCCAAAAAGTGCTTTCCAGAAACAGGAACAGGAACAGAGTGAGTCATTGATCTACCCGTCGCGGTTGTCCGATAATCAAAAAGCGCTGGCTGATCGCTACCTGGCCCTGATTGAGCCACCGGCCCGTCAGTCTGTCCTAGACGAACTGCAAGGACGGCTGGCGTCCGAGGAAAAAGGGATGAAACCCGTGTACGACGAACTGCGGTTCCTGCAGGCCCTGTGCAAAGCCGCCCAGCAGGGCGCGTTTATTCCCAATCTCGGTCTCAAAGTGGCCGAAGCCAGACTGACGAGGCAACAACCGCAGCAGCGCCCTGACAGCGCTCGGCGTGATGAGCCTACGGCGGAAGAAAAAGCGCGCGCGCAGGCACTGGGTCGCCAGGAGCTGACCAAGTTAATGCAATCCTTTGGGATGGATAGAAAAACCTAGTCCCTGCGTAACGCTTGACCGTTCCGCTGAATCGCCCATCAGTGGTTACACTGTAACCAACCCCTGCAGCCGCACAAACGGCGCCAGTCGCTGCGTCGATATCCGCTGGTTCGGGCGGGTGGTTCGTGGATTGATAGCCAGGTCCCGCCCACCCCCACGCCAGGAGTGCTGCCCATGATTACCTCTACCCCTGTCCCAACCAACGATCATGCTGAACACACACGCCATCGGGTGGGTGCCATGCGGGGTGAGGTATGGCTGATCCTGCAGACCTACCAGGCGCAAAGCCTGGTCCGGGGCCGTCGTCGCCGCGAGGACAAGCCGGCGATTATAGGATTACTCTACTTTGCCGATCGCCTCAAAACCCTGTGGCAGGCGGCGCGACACGATGACCCCTATGCGGACTGGTGGCTCATCAAGATTGAACAAGCCATCATCCAGTGTCGTGCGCGTCTGGGTCGCCTGTTTGAGCAATTCAGCACCGTACTGGCGTCCCAGGACAGCTTGCACCTGACCCTGGCCGAATCCAGTAAACCCCAGCGCATTGATCTGCAATTTGCCAACCCCTACGCCTTTCGCGCCGCGCAGATGCTGGCCGAGTTTGACCGATTGATGTGCGCGGTGCTGACGGCGCGCCATATCGGTCTGGCCAGTTCACAAACCCTCGACGAACACATTCATGCCAGCAGTCGCTGGCTGCGCGGCGTCTTCGCGCTACCCCTGGGATATCAGTGCTATGACATTGATCGCGTCGCCGTGATTCGCGGCGCTGAACGTGCTCTTGAAGCCCGTGAACGGATGGGGGAGCTGCCCGACGACATTCTGCGGGGTGAAACTTTGCCTTCACTCAGGCCCCCTCCCGAGCGTATTTTCTCGACCGAATTGCCCGCCATGGCTGTACGAGATGAAGGGCAGGAAGAGCCTGACAGGACCAGTGACACGAAGGCGGACATACCGTGACAGGATTACGTCTGTCACGGTGTGGATCGACGGACTACCCTCAGACCCAATGACTATTTCGAACACTGAAACGCCATGACCCAACCCGGTTCTGCACATCGGATTAGCCTGTCGCTGGATACGCGCATCGCGCTGGAATCGCTGGTGCTCAATCGCTTGCAGCGCCTGCCCGAGACACGGCGCGAAGAGTGGCTGCGAGGACTGGTGATTGGCGGGTTTCGAGTGGAGTGCCAGGCCATTAAAGACCAGCAGTCAAAGCGCGCCGCAGTAAGTGGTGGCGCGCGATTACAGACGCCGTTTTCGCATTGGCTCACGCAGGGGCCGACCCCGAAGCAACCGAAAACCCACGAGGTCGAGGTGCCGGGTGGACACCTGCCGAACGAGCCAGGACACCGCAAGCCCTTTGCCACACTGAGAAAGGTGATCGGATAGCGTGGTGCAAAGAACAATGCCAACACATCAACCCAGGCGAGTAGAACATGACTGAATGCACCGAGGGCAAGGATCCAAAGCAGGCAATGAAAAATGCTGAACTCACATCCTCCCACCAGCCTGTGGCACAGGTCGGCCTGGATGACGGTTACGCCTGTACCAAGGTAGCGCTGCCTGACGGCCGATTGATTGCCATTCCCTCGCGAGCCCGGATCGGACCGGCGGGCGTAACCTGGATGCGGGAGGAACACCAACGGATTTTTGAGTATGACACCGGGGGAACCCGCTACTGTGTCGGTGCCGTGGACGGCGAACCGACGCACTTTGAGGGATACCCCACCTCCGGCCTGAACCGGGTGACTGTGCAGCACGCCCTGCAGCAAACAGGTTTGGCCGGCCGGTCCATCCATATGGTATCTGGCCTGCCGGTGGCAGCGTTTTATCGGAATGACGGGCAACGACAGCAGCAGGCCATCCAACGCAAGCGCGAGAGCCTGCTGCTGACAGTGGAACCGGTGTCCACGTCCAGTCATGCACGCAAACCGGGACTCAAGGCCTGCGTAGCGTTTCACGAGGTCATACCCGAGGCCCTGGCTGCCTGGTATGACCATGTCATTGTCATGACGGATGATGGCGTGACACTGGATGCGGATCGCGTCAGCGCGCCCCTGGCCATTGTGGATATCGGAGGGCGTACCACGGATTACGTAGTGGTGCAGGACCAGGGGGTCGTTCACAGCGCCTCCGGTTCACTGAATCGCGGCATGCTTACGGTCAAGACCCAGGTGGCGAATCAGATTCAGGCGCATTTTGACGTCGATCGCCTGGGTGAACAGCGCCTTGCCCACGCCGTGGAGACCCACAGCCTGCGGTTGCATGGCAAGGAGCATGATGTCTCCGCCATCGTCTGTGCAGCCAAACGGGAACTGGTGGAGCGCCTGTATGCAGAAACCCGGCGGCAGCTGGGATTGGGCACTGAATTGGATGGCGTGTTGTTCGTCGGGGGCGGCAGCGCCGCGCTGGCCGCCGATATTGCGGACTGGTTTCCCAACCAGCGGATCGCCGATCATCCGGTCTTTGCCAATGCGCGCGGGATGTTGAAATACCTCCAGTTTGTGTGTGATGACACGGCTTCCCTCGGTAACGGTTTTTAACGTGGTCACTGCGGTCTCAGTGGCAAAACAAGGTATCGTCGGATTGTGCAATCGGTACCGCGGAGTTTCCGTCAATCCATCGTCAGGGGTCACCCTGGTTTTACTCACCCTGCCGGGAATAGCTTCCCGACAGGGAATCGCTTGCTCCGGCGTTAAATCGCAACAAATGGAGAAAGTGTGATGTCTCAAGACAACAAAACGAAGTATTTCGATCTTCATCTAACCGGCCTCGGCTATGTCAACAAGGTGCGTGAAGTCACCCCGGAACAGGGTAACCCGTTCTGGAGTGTGGAGCTCACCGCGTTACACGGCGCCGCTGATAACGTCCAACACACGTATTTTGATTGCATTGTGTCGGGCGAAGAAGCAAAGGACCTGGTGCGCCAGCTGCAGTTTCTGGTGGAATCCGGGTCCAGGGTGCTCGCGGGGTTCAAGCTCAGTGACTTGAGTGCGGCCCCTTTCATTTATAAGCAAGGGTCGCGAACGGGCGAACCCGGTGTACGGCTGCGAAGCCGGCTGCTGCGGTTCGACTGGATCAAGGTCGACGGGAAACCGTTTCTGGCTCCCCGGAGCGCCGTCGCTTAACCACAATCCAGGCGACATCTAACGATGTCGCCTACTTTTCAATCCAGCGGGGATGCCACTCCTCGCGGGGCTGGTCTCCTCGTATCATTGTAGGAGATCACCCATGTCATCAACAGCATTGCCCAAGGTAACGAGGGCGAAAGACCGTTTCGCTGACCTGAAAACCGCTCAGCTTAATGATAGTGAAAAGCAATCCCTGGTGGCATTGGCGTTTGCCGTGCTACAGGAACAACATCAACCGGGCATGTTATTGCCCAGCCCCAACCGGACCCGCGAGTATTTGCGATTGCGTCTGGCGGGTCGCAAAGCAGAGGTGTTCGGTTGTGTGTTTGTGGATAATCGGCATTGCGTCATAGAGGCGACCGAGTTGTTCCAGGGAACCATCGATGGCGCAGCAGTGTACCCCCGTGTGGTGGTACAGCAGGCATTAGCATTGAATGCTGCCGCCATCCTGTTATTTCATAACCACCCCAGCGGTGTGGCTGAACCCAGCCATGCCGATGAGGCGATTACCAGGCGCCTGAAAGAGGCCCTGGCACTCGTCGATATCAGAGTGCTGGATCATCTCATTGTCACCGCCGGCGAAAGTGTCAGTTTTGCCGAACGTGGACTGTTATAAAAGGCAACACCAACCCCCCTGGGAGGCAACCTGCTTCCCCTGGGGGAAGGAGGTTAGTCTCCTTTTTATCCAAAGAAGCGATCTGAGGAGATAGCGATGAAACGTACCGATGAACTGTCGTCCCTTGCGGACATTTTTGGCCCGGTGATTATGTCGTACACCCGGGCTCAAGCCCTGGAGGACGGTGTGCTGGTGGATGCCAGTACGCTGGCCCGGGAAGCCGGCTTCAACTGGCCGGTCGCCCTGACCCGCGCAGTCTGGGAAGACTGTGTGGCCTGGACAGCATCCGATAACCACCGCGATGTTTATCAGGATGAAAGCGGGCGCCTGTGGGATCTGCTGTTTATGGCCGCGATAGCCATTCGCAGTAGCCGTGACAAGGGCAATCAACTGCCACTGACACTGCTCCGGGTTCCCCGGGATGGCCACAGCGGCCTCGCAGAGGAGGTGACACTCAAACTACTGGTCGGTCCGGGTGATAACGGAGAACCCGTCATTACCATCCTCCAACCCCAGGAGGATTAATCCTGTTGCGACGATGTAATGTCGCCCCTGGCCACTTGGGTAAAGTGGCTTCCCCCTGACGTATTCTTTTCCATCAAATGCGGTGCCCGACTGCCTATGGGCGTTGCAAGGCGTATATTGGGGCCATGTGCATTCAAGGAGGAATGACCATGTTAGTACTATCACGCACACCGAGCACCGCCATCATTCTGGGCGACAACATCGAGATCGAAGTGATTGCCATCCGGGGTAACCAGGTCAAGCTGGGGATCCGCGCACCGCAGGAGGTGGAGATCCTCCGAACGGAGCTGAAGCAACACCCTGACAATGAGCCTCCGGACAACGCGTAACAACGGGCGCAGCTCCAGATCGTATATCGCATGAGTAGCGGCATGTTTCCACTGATATAGGTGTTCAGTCCCGCTTTTAGTCTTAACTTAGGCAACTGGCAGGTAACTGTCAGTGAAGGCGGGACATGCACCGGCGGGTCACGAACATTTCCACTGAATTACCAGACGATCAACGTTTCAGCTTCGAGCCTGCCGGTGCGCTCGAGTTCATTAACGAACTCTCAGGGTTTGCCGTTGCACTGGCCCCTATATCACTGTCGCAGAACCCGGGCATGCATGTCCCTACATCAAATGTAGCACGCCAGGTAGTGACACATGGATACCATTCAGATAAACCGTTACAAAGCCTCTGTAGGCCTGGAATGGTTTGAGCAAAGGAACAGTGCGCTGGTTTGCGATTTTATTAACCGGTAGCCGAGTCTACACAAAGCCCAACGCGCACGAACGACAACGTTGCTGAGCTTCTTCCGTGAACACCACAGCTATCGCATGTGCGCCAATGAGCGACGTATCGAAGGTAAATGCGGTTCTGCGTTTTGGCCATGGTGGCATTTCGTCTCAATGACCTCAGCCAGGGCCTGCTCCTCCAAAGCGAAGATCTCTGCAGGTATGTTGAGCATCTAGGTTACTATTCTAGCGGTGCTAATTCGAGGAGAGTCAAGTGAACTTACTCAGTCACAACGCCGCTGGTGCTGCCATCCATTTTGATGAAACTGAGCTGCGCATGGTCATGGCCCTGATCCAGGAGGGCAGACTAGCCTTCGATTGTAAAAATCCTAGAGGGCAAGCCCTAGACGAGTTGTTCAGGACAGCAGCTATGCTGGTTCAGGATGCACGAAATGGTGGTCAAGAAATGACCAGTACGCACTAGAATTTGCCGCTCGAGAAGCAAGCGGGTAGCAACATCTTAGCGTCGGAAATTAAATCGGTTCCTTACATTCTGCGAGATATTGGCATATAGGGTGAGCAACCACCGACGTAAGTTCGCCATAAATCAGCTCAAACACGAATGATTTTGCCCGATGCTGGTGAGATAATGAAACTTGAGCGACGTGGTTACACTGTAACCATCCTTCAAATTAGCGGATTAATTTCAGGCGACACGACTGCCAATTTGGTTGGGGCGCGACTTGATCCGATCGAAGCACTCGTCACTAGCAAGCGAAGCGGGGTAGTGACGAGGGCGGCGCAGCCCCGAACGACAACGGTTTGCGCTCGGATTGTTGTGTTCACGGCGAATTCAGTCTGGATATACTGATGGCCTTTGATTAATAGCAGAACAAAACGCGGCCACGGCGGTAATGTGGATGGGGGAAGTTGCCCTCGCCATCTTAAATGGCAAAAACAGCAGTAGCGTCATCAGAGCTTGAAAGGCGCACAGTTTCGGCTGCAGCTCATCTTCAATGTTACTTCAACATCAGGACGGTCGTCCTCTCTTCAATCTGGCAATCGCCACTTCAAACCCGGCTCGCAAGTAGCCAATTTTCAATGTGCCGTCCTCTCGACGGTTTCTTTCAACCTGCGGACTAATGGTTCCGCTCATTTAA
>TARA_R110001592_G_C13192743_1_pt1 | contig 48681 bp, 46 predicted proteins | sample TARA_R110001592 | Tara Oceans TARA_R110001592 (sample SAMEA4398387) | marine metagenome | biome: Polar Biome; feature: [SRF] surface water layer (ENVO:00010504); material: water (ENVO:00002006), including particulate matter (ENVO:01000060) such as... | depth 5 m | reverse complement strand
GCAGAATCCTTGATCCAGACCTGATTGCGGTAATGACTAAAGCCGAACTCAGCATACTCGCTGCCCTCATAGCACTGTCGAGAAGTAGCAACGCCAGCGATCGAGTCCTCAATCCATTCAGCCGGAATGATTCTCTGGCCATTGAAGCGGCCGTCATTAATCATCATCATGCCAAAGTTGGCCAGGTCACGCGTACAGGCGCTCATCCCCGCACCGACGTAAAGCGTGCCAAGCTTGTCAACGACAACATTGGCGTCGTTGCGAGGTGACAATTTCGACCAGATTTCATTGGTAAGCAAATCGCCCAGGTGTCCGCCCATCGCTTGTTCCAGAATCATACCAATGACGTTAGTAGTAACCGTTCGATAGTGAAACAAGGCACCATTTTCCTGGTCTTTTCCCTGTAAGGATTTTGCGTAGTCATACAGGGAGTCGGGCGTATTCTCGTCGACCAGAGCCGGACGCCAACCGACAGTGACTGCTTCTTTCCAAAAATCTGCTTCAGGATCGGCATAATCCTCGTGGTAGTAGGCGCCTGCAGTCATATCCAACAACTGTCTTACGGTTGTACCTTCCCACGCCGAGTTATTCAGGCCTGGCAGATACTCGGTGATCAGCGCTTCGGGGTCCAGCTGCCCTCTGTCCACGGCTATACCAGCCAGCATACCCACAAAGGATTTCGTCATCGAGTTCATAAGATGATGTGAATCCGCGGTCATATTGTTGAAGTATTGCTCTGCAATAATAGCGCCAGACTTAACGACCATAAAAGAGTCGGTATAACTGTCATCTATCATCTGCTTGACGGTACCTGTTTCGCCATTGACTCTGGTATAGGTAATGTCCTGCAAATCCTGCTGGTCGACGGCAAATTCATAGGCAGCTGCGGTGCCACGCTTCAACCTGAAAGTTGGAAACAGTGCCTGCATATACTGAAAACTCCACCGGTTATTAGGTGCAACTCCCCAGTTGTCGGTGGTTATAGGCTTGTCATCACGCATTTTCAATCTTCCCTTTCTTTCAGAGGTTATATTCGACCGAGACACCATAGGTGCGCGGCTCTGCATTAATTGTCAGAAAAAGCGCGAACCCCGGCACATCGTTGATATAGCGCAGATAGTCTTCATCTGTCAGGTTCTTGCCCCAGGCACTGACGCGCCAGGTACGATCCGGTGATTGCAGCGAAATGCTCGCATCAACGGTGTAGTAGGAATCCACCAGGTGATCATCGCCGTTTTCCAACTCCAGATATCGCTCGTCATTCCAGTTTGCGAGCGTCAGGAACTCCATCTCCATTTCAGAACTAATGGGGTGGACATAATTCACGAGTGCGGCAAACGACCATTTGGGGGTATTAACCGGCTCGTTACCCTTTATCGGAACGCCATCTATGACAAAATCATTGCCATCGACGTCCTTCGCCACATCGGTAATTTCCGCATGGGTGTAGCCCCCCGAGAGCTGGAAGCGCCAGTTTTCATCTGGCTGCCAGTTCATTTCTGCTTCGCTGCCATAGGTTTCAAGTGTGCCGATGTTTCTGCGCCGCGGCACCAGCTCGCCGGCGAGATTTACGTTGGACTGGTAATCCTTTACTTCGTTGTAGAACAGCGCACCGTTGAAGGTCATCGTATTATCCAGTAGCGTGGACTTCGCACCCAGCTCATAAGAGGTAACGTCCTCGGGCTCAAAGGTCTCAAGAGACGGCGAGCCAAAGGCCAGATCGTAACCACCACTACGGAAGCCCGTCGATGCAGACAGATACACAAGCACGTCGTCATCGTATTGGTAGTTCAGACCCAGTTTAAAATTGGTATCGTTATCGCTCCGGTTGTTGTCAGCGTCTACCAGCACTACCCGGTCCTGCGGTGGAATTACATCCTTTGAACCGAGCGGATCAATCGGTGTTGTCGTGAGGAAACTCTGGCCCTTGATTTTGTTTTTCTCTTTCGTGTAACGGGCGCCGGCAATGAGGCTGAATTGATCTGTCAGCTCATATTCATGTGATGTGAACAGCGCGTAGGAGTCGGTCGTCACATTATGGTCCGCCCCCAGCTGGGCGAAACTGGTGAGTTCCAACTCCCAGAGATCAGTGACGGCCAGAGTTTCCACCGTTTCCAGATCATCATTTTCGTAGTAGGCCCCCACCAGGTAATGCCAGCGTTCCCTGTCACCTGTCAGGCGAAACTCCTGGGTAAACTGGTTGATTCTGGAATACCAGTCGATATTGGTGCTGATAATCGGCGTGTTGTCCGAGTCCTCTCGATTATCGCGTTTAAAGGTTTTGTATCCGGATAGGGAGGTCAGTGTGCCTATCTCCAGGTCGTGATCGATTCGAAAACTGGCACCCGACTGGCTGCTGTCGGTCCTGGGCCAGTAATCCTGATTCAGATTGGTTCTGCTTATGGGGTTCCTGATCTCCTTGGTGACATCGGGCACGCCACCAGGTTCCTCCTGAAACAGATTGTCGTAGGGCACCAGGTCGCCGTTCTTCGAGCCGTAGTAGGAGGCGAACAACACAGACGTTTGGTCGTTATTCCAGGCCAGCTGACCGCGCACCTGCTCCTGCTTCAACTTGCCAATATCGTCGTTGTTATACAGGTTGTGATATTGCCCATCATCGCCGTTGTCCAGATAGTCAATTGACAGGCGCCCTCTGACACTGTCTGACAACGGTCCGCTAATATAGGCCTGGGAGTTGAGCCGGTCATAGTTGCCATAGCTCGCCAGGATGCCCGCGGTAAACTCCTCGGTCGGCTGGACACTGTAATAGTTAACTGCGCCGCCAGTGGTATTGCGACCAAACACTGTTCCCTGCGGCCCCTTGAGCACCTCTATTCGTTCGATATCGTAGAAGCTCATGGAAGCCATCATCGGCTTGCTAAGAAAAATTTCGTCCATATGCACACCCACCGGGCTATCAAATGCCGCCTGAAACTCGTTCAGGCCAATCCCGCGAATACGAAAAGACGGCAGGCCCGCGGCTGCGTCCAGTGCCTGCAGGTTGGGCACCATTGCCGCCAGGCGGTCCACATTACCGAGGTCCTGATCCTTGGCATCATCCCTGTTGAATGCGGCAATGGATATGCCCACATCCTGAAGTGACTGTGATCGTTTCTGGGCGGTAACTACAACCTCTTCAAGCGTACCCTGCGCCATCACACCCGGTGCCAGCAGTGCCGTCAATGCCAGGGCCAGGCCAAACATGGCTGACCTGGGTGTTACCAAAATTACAAAGGGGGTCTGCCTTGGCGTGCTTGTCATTATCAATACTCCTGGTAACAATTATTGTCATAGTCGAAGGCAAATTTCTCGCCGCATGTGGCACTTGAGACCCCACATTAATCTGTCCGGAATTGATTCGATATAGCTCGATCGAGCCATATTTATGACGGTGCTCTCCACCGATAGCAGCTCTGCCTTCATCTACCGCGTGGCGAACATTGGCTGGGGCGCGCGCCGATTCCACCGGGTACTTCTGTTGCTGGAGGTTAAAGTCTCCCAAAGCAGATTGTCTCGAAATGTCATCTTACAATTCTGTGAATCACGTATATTGGATCACTTGTGTAGCCATAAAAGGTATTCGGGTCGCCATGAGGAGCCACCTCAACAAGCCAGATCCCGCGCACCCACCGACCGCTTCAATCGATGCTCAACTGCTCTCGAACCGTCGCCTGTTGGGCTTTTCAGTCGGCTCGATTGGTGGCGGGCTGTTTTCGACCCTGCCCGGCCTGCTGTTACTGTTTTACCTGACTGACACCCTTGGCGTACCCGCCGCGATTGCAGGCCTGGTAGTACTGATCCCCAAGCTGTGGGATGTCGTATTCAATCCCGTCGTCGGTGCACTGAGCGACCGGGAGGCTCTGCGAACTGGCCATCGCAGCCGCTTTATGCTGCTGGGTGCCTTGACCATACCCCTGGGCCTGGCGCTCATGTTTTCCAGTCCTGTCACTGGGCTCGCTGGTGCCGCCTGGAGCTTTGTAGCGTTTTTTCTTGCATCTACCGCCTTCGCCTGCTTTCAGGTTCCCTACGTCACCCTGCCCACCGAGATGTCCCCGGACCCGGCCGAACGAATTCGAGTGATGGGTTGGCGCATTATCGCCGTCACAATTGGGGTGCTGTTTGGCGGGGCTCTGGCGCCGCTTGTAATCGACGTCGGCGGCGGTGGGCAAGATGGCCACCAACTAATGGGTTTCGGTGCAGCCGGAGTGATGTTTATCACCTTTATAACCGCCACGCTGGCCACCCGCTGGGTGCCTGCGCAGCCGGGCACTGACGCATTGGGACTGAAGGCGACCTTCAACCTTGCGCGGGGTAACAGCGCATTTTTGATCCTGCTTTCCGCCTACAGCCTGCAGGTACTTGCCATTGCCATGACACTCGCTTCCATCGCCTATGTGGCCACCTATCTGCTGGCAGACAGCAAGCTGATGTCAGTGCTGTTCGCGGTGTTCGTCGCGCCCAGCATTATCGCCGTGCCGCTCTGGAGCAAACTCGCCAACCGCGTCGGCAAACACCGGGTCTACCAATTTGTGACGTTGCTACTGGCGGCGGGAGCTGCCCTGATGTGGCCCGTGGTCCAATGGGGCAACAGCACCCTGGTGCTCGCGGTTGTGCTATTTCAGGGTATTGCCTTCGCCGGTCAGCAGGTCTTGCCCTGGGCGATGTTGCCCGACACTATCCTCGCCGATGAATTGCGCACGGGACGGGTACAGGCAGGGGCGTTCACAGGCGCCTTTACCGCCATGGAGACCGCCATGTTTGCCATCGGGCCCGGGGTCTTCTCTGCCATCCTGGCGCTGAGCGGTTTTGTATCCTCCACCTTCGACAATCCTGTCGAACAAAGCAGTGCAGCCCTGGCGGGTATTCTTGCCGGATACACTTTGGTCCCCGCGCTGTTGCTACTGTTGACGGTGCCGATCATCTCCCGTTATGCCAATACCGAGGCTTGCCGGGTCGGCAGCACTCGCCCAGCATCCTGATAACTCACAAACTTGACAGTGACCGGGATTTACCTACAGTGGATGTAAATTCTAGACCCTTAAGGCCATGCTTCAAGTTCACGATGCGCAATTCGAAGCAGCTTCCCTCTACGGGTTAAGGGATCTTGTGCTGGAACTGGGGGGCGACCCGCAGGCTGTGGAACAGCGCTGTCAGTACAAACTGGATGACCTGGCTTCCGGTAAACCACTGCATTTTCATACTTACAGCGCGCTTCTGTCCGCAGCGGCAGAACAGACGGGCTGCCCGCACTTCGGCCTGCTGTTAGGCCAGGGGGCCGACTTGTCCGTTCTTGGCTCACTGGGGCTGTTGACGGGGAACTGCGACACAGTAGGTGCCGCTTGCAGAATCTTTATGCGCTATTTCAATATTGTCTCTACCGGCGCGGTTTTTCGCCTGGAGCGCGGGTCCGAGATTTCGATTCTCATCCGTGAGCCCACCATCCCGGAGCTGATCCCGTGTATCCAGACACAGGACCTGTCCTTGAGTGAGGTAGCAATCATCACTCGCCAACTGTTAGGTGACCGGTGGCAGCCAACCGGAATATATCTGATTCATGAACCGCGCAACCAGGCTGTCTACCACAGCGTCTTCGGTTGCCCGGTGTATTTTCGTCAGTCCCTGCAGGGCATGAGTTTTCCCACGTCGACCCTGGACCTACCCCTAATGACGGCGGACGACACCAGTCGGCAAGTATTGGAGAGTCAGGTCATGGAATTCGCCCGTAAGCGGGCCAAGTCATTTACACAACGTATCCGTGACGGCATCAAGCTGAGTCTGGCCGCCGGAGACTGCGGCGTCAGGCAGGTTGCCGACAGTGTTGCTATGCACCCCCGCACCGTGCATCGCAAATTGTGTGAGGAAGGCACGACCTTTACCGAGTTACTGGAAGAAACGCGGCGCGAATTATCCTACCACCTGGTGAGTCGCACGGTACTCACAGTTACAGACATCAGCCAGACTCTGGCTTACGGTGATGCCACAGCCTTTAGTCGATCCTTCCGGCGCTGGTTTGGCAAGAGCCCCGCAAGCTGGCGCCGGCATCAGCAAGGCTAAGCTCGACGTGTCTTACACTACAAGGCCATGCGCCGCGCCATAAGTGCTACCCAATAACCATTTCAGCGATTCGGCGTATAGGGGTCTGGGGCGCCCTTGGGTACTGGAGCTTCTTTCTTAAGGCTTATCATGTGCTCTCGCAATATCTGATTCATGGGATAGCGAACCCAGGTATTTTCCAGTAGCTGCCGCTCCGGATGCATTTCGCGTGGATCAGTATACAAATCGTATATTACCGGCGTGGCGTAGATCTTCAGCGGCGCTCGGCCACTGTCTACCTCTTTGAACATACCCTTCCAGTTATGCCATTTAATTCCAAACAACTGCTCGCCAACATAAATCATGACGCTTTCACGGCTGGATTTCGCGGAACTTCCGGCAAAGAATGCTAACTGATCAACACCGTCGATCATTCGGTCGCTGGGCACACTGCCTCCGATCACCGCCGCCAACGTGGTATACAGGTCGACTTGATGCACTATCTCATCGCTCACCCGGTCTGCCGGAATGTGCCCCGGCCAGCGGATAATGAACGGCACCCTCAGTGACCCCTCCAACCCGGTGAAATACACCCCGCGCCACGGGCCCGCAGACCCCTCGAAGGGGGCCTTGCCCTCCGGGCCATTGTCAGATGTAAAAATGAAAATCGTGTCGTCAGCCAGACCCAGTTCATCTACCTTGTCGAGAATACGCCCTGTGTAGGCATCGATCTGGGTGAGGATATCGCCCCACATACCATTCCCCGTAATGCCATCGAATTCCGCAGCCGGCAGGACAGGCAGGTGGGTCTGGGTGTAAGGCAGGTATAAGAAAAAGGGCACCTTTGCCTGGTGCTGTCGCTCGATAAAATCCAGCGCCCTGTCGGTCAACTCGCCATCAATTGTTCGGCGAGCGTCCAAATCGTATACCTTCACTTTCTCAGGTTCGCCCCCCTTGCGTCCCTGCATGATGTATTCATACCGCACAAAGGGATGCACGCCGTCTTTGTATCGGCTATTGCTCGGCCAGTACGCTTCGTCGGTTGAATTGGGTATACCGTACCACTCATCAAAACCCTGGTCAGTGGGGAACCGACCCGGCGTGTGGCCCAGGTGCCACTTGCCGAATGCCGCAGTGGCATAGCCCTGATCGGCGAACATTTCCGCCATCGTGTACTCCCATTGCACCAGACCGTAAGCCTCAACATCCAGTGGTACAGTTGCGTTGCCAGTACGCACCGCATAACGCCCGGTCATCAGCGCCGCTCTTGAGGGCGTACACTGGGCTTCAACGTTGAAATTAGTCAGCCGCAGACCCTCCCGGGCCAGCAGGTCAAGACGCGGGGTGGCGCCGCCTCTGGTGATGCCACCACCGTAGGAGCCCAATTCCCCATACCCAAAGTTATCCATGTTGATCAGAATGACGTTGGGCTGGTTGGCAGCAGATGCGCCGACGGCAAACAACAGGGCCATGACGACCGTGGTCGCGGGGCGCTTTAGAAATCGGTGCATGCTCTTCTCTCCAACTGTGTCGTGATTGGTCGCTTTCACTATCTGTCTTTACCTGCTGCCGGAACTCTCCCCGATTACTTTTTTACCAGCAACAAATTCCATAATTCTAACCCTATCCCCTGATGCCCCATTGCGCCTGACAATTGAAGACAAATAAAACCACGCTCTTTGCGGTGCCCGCCACCATTATCTGTCTCCAAATGTCAGCCGGCGGGTGACCATCGATGGCATTATTTATTCAGGATAACCGGACTTCAATTACCAGGTGTCGTGCGCCATTGAATCGGAATAGTACAGTAGCGAATTGGCTCCGCTCGGGCGATTTAAGGGCAAATGTGCTCCTGGCTTTGCCCATTGGCGTCCTGGCAGCCTGCACAACCAGTCTGTTCCGGTTGGCAATTGATCTCAGTGGCCTGCTGCTATTCGACAGCAGAGACGATATTACCGTTGTTATGGCCGGGCTCGATTGGCAATGGCGCGTACTGGTGCCATCGGCTGGCGGCCTGGTAGCCGGGCTGTTTCTCTGGTGGGAATTGCGCCTGCCTGGAACTGCTGTCGAGTCAGACTACATGGACGCAGTTAGCGCTGGTGACGGGCGGATTCCATTTCGATCCTCAATTCTACGCAGCCTGTCATCCCTGGCGACTATTGTGTCCGCGGGGTCAATCGGCCGCGAGGGAGCGATGGTGCAACTGGCTGCGCTCAGCGGATCACTGGCCGGGCGGCGCTGGGCTAACATAGAAACGCTGCGCCTATGTACCGCCTGCGGTGCGGCCGCTGGTCTGGCATCGGTTTACCACACGCCCTTTGCCGGCGCTCTGTTTGTCGCCGAGGTGGTGCTGGGTTCAATCACCGTCGACCGGCTAATCCCCTTGTTTGCCGCTACCGTGGCTGCAACCCTGGTAACCTATATGTTGGTTGGTGAAGGCGCGCCCCTGGCGCTGACGCAAGCCCAGTTCCTCTGGAACTCCGTGGACTTGCTGATGCTGTTGCCAGTGGGTGTTCTCGCCGGTTTGGCAGCACCTCCTTTTCTGTCCCTTCTGAGCGTCAGCAAGACAGGGTTTTCGCGTATCCCTCTGCCACTGCTTGCGCGTATGGTTCTCGGCGGTTTGCTGATGGGGCTGGTCGCCGTGCTGGTGCCGGAGGTGTGCGGCAATGGCTATGCGCCCATTGTGGCAATCCTCCATGGCGAGCCTATGTCTGCAGCGATTATATGGGTACTCATAGCCAAGGTCGCCGCCACCGTGATAATTGTCGGTTCCGGGGCGGTCGGCGGTATATTTACCCCGTCGCTGTTTATTGGCGCAGCCCTGGGGGCGGTGCTGGCCAATATCGCTATGCATATACCCGGAATGGATAATGCCAATGGCGTGCTTCTGGCACTGGCGGGTATGGCTGCCTTTATGGCCGCAGTGAGCCATGCGCCGCTCATGGCAATTCTAATGGTGTTCGAGATGACCCTGGACGCCAGCCTGCTACTGCCGTTGATGATTGTTTGCGTTGTCTCTTATACCGTGTCGAGCATTTTTCGCTCGCATGAATCGCTATATCACGTACTCCGCAGACGCGAGCTGCAACAGTCGCAGATGCGACGTTTCGAGACTCTGCCATTGGGGGAGCTGGTCAAGCCAGCAGACAATTGCCTCTCTGCAGATGCCAGCTGGCTTGAGGCCCGCGACATGTTTCAGCGCGTACAGACACGCTACCTGTACTTGTTGGACGCAGACAATAATTTCGTTGGCGCCTTGTCGGTGCACAAGCTCAATGAAGTCCTGAACCGCCATCCAGTAAAAGGGGAATCGGCGGTGCGTGAGCTGGTAGATACGGAGTTTTTAGCTCTCGCTCCGGAAATGAAACTGGCAGAAGCCTGGAAGATATTCAATCGACTGCCGCTGGGTCGCATTCCGGTAGTGACTACGGAGAAACAGTTTCTGGGGGTCGTCTCCAAAAGTGACCTGCAGGACCGCGCCATGTATTTAAGCATCTGACATGCCGAACATTAACGCATACCCCCAACACCCTCGTCATCGAGGCCAGGAGACAAGTATGGACCACAATCCCAACGATCCGATCACACAGATCCAGAGTAAGGTTGTAACTGCGATACAGTACCCTCCCTATGCCACTGCGGCGGAAAACGATGGTGCCTATGCCAGGTACGTCAGTGCAGACCACCCCCGTATGCTGCCCCCAAACCTCAATATAAAACTGGGCCGCCGTGAAGGAAATCGGGTGGAGGACGCCTATACAGGTCGCTGGTATTGGGACTGCTGGCGTCAGGGTTCCAAGTTCAACCTGGGCCATCGTCCGCCCAAACTGGTACAGGCCTGGAAAGAGTCCATCGACTATGTGGATGGTGGATCCTGGGCTCAGTTATCCGGCTACCGCGCTCGCCTGGCCGAAATGCTGGCGGCAACAACCGGTGGCCTGCTCACGGGTGCAGTCTATGGCTGCAGCGGCAGTGATGGCACTGAAATAGCCCTGCATACCGCACGGAAAATCACTGGCAGGGACAAATTTGTCGCCATTGCCAGCGTTGGCTACCATGGTGCTACAGATCTGGGCTTGTCAGTCAGCGGCTTTAGCGGCAGCAAGCAAGCGCAGTACCGGGTGGATACGTCCAATACCAGCTTCGTGCCCTGGGGTGACCTGGACGCGATGGTTGCCGCGATCAATGACCAGACTGCCGCGGTAATCATGGAACCGTCGCCTGCGCAGGCTGGATTTCCAAACCCGCCGGAAGGGTATTTTGCTGGTATACGTGAGGCCTGCGACCGTCATGGCGCATTACTTGTGATAGACGAGGTGCAGACTGGTCTGGGTTCGCCGGGAGGCGGGCACTTCTGGGGTTTTCAGGCAATTGGCGTCGAGCCGGACATCATGTTCACCGGCAAGGGCCTGGGAGGAGGCCTGTACGGTATCTCGGTCGCTATGATGCGCGATGACATTCACCTGCAACTATGTGAGGGATTGATGATTCCACATGAAGGTACTTATGCCGGCACCGACCTGGGCTGTATCATCGCCGCAGCGGTAATTGAAATGACCAATGATTTGCTGCCCCAGATCAAAGCTAACAGCCAGCGCTACTTCGAAGCATTTGCCGAGGCTGGTATCGCAGCCCAGGGCTTTGGATCGACCATGGGGTTGCTCGTGGAAAACCCTATTCAGGCATTTAGTGAGCTTGTCGATGCGGGAGTACTGGTCATACCGTCGATAGTTGAACCAGCGATTCCGTTCCGTCCGACGCTGACACAGACACCTGACGAGGTCGAGCAAGTCATCGCCATCGTCACCGGAGTGCTGAAACGCTAGCGATACTGCGGCACAAGGGGAACCGGGACGGTTCTACTTGTGCCACTGCCTGACAGTTTTTCATTGTTTTGGTGAATACCAAATCGGCGAAGTATAAGCCCGCTCCTGCTCACTCACTGGTGCCCCAGCCGGAATTGCTTCACCAAATCTGGCGGCATCATAGGTCGTCCATCTCGGGGTGGGTATCTCAAGCACCCTGGCATAATAGAAAGCCTTCACTGACGGATTAAAATCAGGATCTTCCCACACGGCAGTCAGTTCCCCGTCACCAATCGTGTTCGTCCACGTGGCGTTGGTGACATCAACGGTATTGCCAACTGGCGGTAAATTGCCGTCGCTATCCAGCACCCGATTATCGGCATCGCCCCAGGCGACGTTATAGACTTTTTCTCGTGCTTTGCCCTGGGCATCCAGCCAGCCCTTGACGATTTGAATGCGATCGAGGTTACCACTCTGAGGGTCTTTCATTGCAGCCACCAGGAAAGTGGGTGCCCTCCCTTGGGGTGCAGCGCTGAGATCCCCTCCCATCGGTACACCTTTACCATACCCCAATGCAGCGATTTGGCGACTGCGAGCATCCTCTTCGCTGAAGTCAAAGCCGCCAAAAAAACGTACCCGGATACGTGGCCCGGTAGTGGCGAAAGTCTCCTTGCGCTGCATGGCGTCAAAAATCTGGCCTCGGGTATTGTCATTCGCCCAAACCGCAGTTACTCCTGATGCTACGGTTTGCCAGGCAAAACGCTTGATCCCCAACGCTCGATTTTGCTTGTCCAGTCCGGTGTCACGCCCGGGCATGGGTTCTTTGTTCGCCGTTTTACCGAAAAAGTTATTCTCAGCTGTCGTAGAAAGAGCGGTATGAGTATCTGATGACCCGATCATGCCGAACTTGTAGGGATTGATTCCTTGAGAGCGATCGATCTCGAGACCACGCTTCAGCGCCGACCGTGCGTATTCGCCGGGCAGCATCTGAGGCGTCTTGGCCTCACTCACGTCCAGGTTACCCATATCCCAGGTTTCAAAATCGGCGAAAGCGTCGTCGGGAGACAGCAGCGGATGCGTTTCTGCATCACCTTTCGCTTGCGTAACCTCAACCAGGGGCTCCCAGCGATTGCGAGATTCCAGATAGGTATCATCGAGCGGATTATTCGCATCGAAGTTATCAACCAATGGGAACATCCAGCCATTGGACAGGTTTCCGTTATGGGGAATGGCCAGCATTTTCCCACCCGTTTCTACCTCCCAGTTTTCCATCCATTTCCACAAATCCCGCGGGTTTGGGCTGCCCAGCGGTGGTGTCGTTGTATACGGCTCGATCATGATTGCCTTGTCGGCATCATCGCGCATCAACACAACCCGGTGCAGATTGTTACCTTTGACCAGCGAGGTCCACTCAAAACCAATGAGTGCAGTAAACTGGCCGGGGTCGTTGTAGTCCTCCGCTGCCTGCACGATAGTTTTCCAGGTCGAAAGAAAGGCCGGGTTTCCGGGCTGATAGTTAAGCGCCTCGTTAATTTCACCCTGGGCAAACCGCGCGATCATGCCAACCACTGCCTTTCGTGCAACCTGCCCCCCTTGATTAAACGCAGCGTTGAGTTCGCGGCCATAGGGATCGGCCATGATGTTGGGAGCCCCTCTCAAAATATCCAGAATTACTCCCATCCCGTCTGTATGGTCGGCAACCGCTAAAAAATCGTAAGGCTGACTGATGCGCACTGGCTGGCCAGTATTGGATACGACCTGCTCGCCACGCGCGAAACGGTAAGCATCACTTGGCATCAGACGTGTACCGCTTCCCCCTGCATCGCCAGAAAGCCCTGTGTGCACATGAACATCGCCAAAGAGAACTTTTGACGGGTAATTCTGGTTTACATACGGTGAATAAGGCTGGCCCCGGGACACATCCAGGGGCGAAGGCTCCATCCCAGCCGCAACAGAGGAACCGATACTGCCAGCACAAAAACAGACCGCATAAACCAGGTTTCTGGTGGTACTGCGATCACTACACGCGGAGACGGCAACGCGTTTCATAGGCAACTCCTGAACAATTTTTATGGCTACTGGTGCAAAACCGTGCTCAATAGCATACGCCAGTCCCCGATGCTGTAGTGTCGTTGAGCGCATAATCTATTTAGCGTACGCAAGTAAAGCCCACCGGCTCGACTATTTATTGACACCTGGGGACGAATATTTGACACTGGAGGACATAATGAAATAGCGAGACCCCCATGACCTCGATGGTGAGAGTGTCGGGATTGCGTGGATTTGCCAGTGTCACCAGTGCGCTGGGTGGAGACCCGGATCAACTGACGAGAGAGTGCGGCATCAACCCGCATACACTCGACGACGAAGACGCGCTAATACCCTATCGTCAGCTGATTTACCTGATGGAACACTGCGCTGAAAAACTGAATGTACCCGATTTTGGATTGCGCCTGGCCGCAACTCAGGACATCGGGATACTCGGCCCCCTGGCTGTCGCCATACAGAGCGCCTCTACTGTAGAGGAGGCTATTCACTGTTCTGCCGGCCACCTGTTCGTGCAGAGTCCCGCTCTCCAGATGGAGATTAACGAGCAGGGGAACCAGGCTTCCATACGCCTGCATATTCACCTGAGCAATATGCCCCACCAGGCGATGCGGCAGGCGGAAGATCTGGCCATCGGTCTCAGCCACCGGGTCTTTTCCATGCTGGTTGCGGACAACTATCACCTATTGAAGGTCGAACTGCCCCACGAACCTCTGTGCTCCCCTGCCATTTACGAAAAATATTTTGGCGCGCCGGTGTATTTCGATTGTCCAGCCAACGCAATATACATCGAGACTACAACCCTGAGGGCTCCGCTTTCTGAGCGTAGCGCCCAGCTGCACGAGTTAGCTGTCACCTATCTGGACGTACAGTCCCCGACACCGGATGGACTTGTCGCCACGCGTGTCGAAACCGCAATCCGTCGCACGCTGGGGACTGATAGCTGCAGTCGCACAGTGGTAGCACGGGCTATGGCGATGCATCCTCGGACCCTGTATCGGCGCCTTGAGCGCGAAGGCGTCACTTTCGATCAAATTCGCGACCGGGTTCGTCGCGAAAAGGCCGAGTATTATCTCAGCAAGACCAATGCGCCCCTATCTCAGGTGGCGGGGATCCTCGGTTACAGTGAGCAATCTATCCTGACCCGGAGTTGTCGCCGCTGGTTTGGAGAGACGCCACATAAATTTCGGGCGGCATGCTCTCAGGGATAATCGCTCTGTCGGGTGACAATGCCAAGTGTAGCAATGCCTTGATCGGAAAAAATTCTAGTGATGAAACCACGCAGGTGTGGAAGAACGATCATGAGACTTGCGTTGGGCTGCCTCTGGTTTCTCCGTGCTGGTATAGGTTTGTAGCCCGCACCCCAGCATAGCCTGTCGTTACTGTTGACTCTATCCAGGCCCTGCAGGATCGTATGGTCCTGAGTTTGGCAAATGGATTCGGATGACAGTAACTTCAACTCCTGATCAGCTCCTGTGGCTTGAGGACATCGCCCATCAACCGGTGGGTGGCAAGGCGCTTGGGCTGCAAAAAATGCTGGGCTGGCAGCTTAGCGTGCCGACCGGGTTTGTGCTGGTCAATGCACAGCTGGGCCAGCATCCGCCTGCGCTTGCAGACTTTTATCAGCGCATGGGACAGGGCAAAGTGGCTGTGCGATCTTCTGCTATCGGTGAGGATGGTGAAGACAGCTCTTTCGCGGGCCTGTATGAAACCATACTGAATGTAGAGGGCCTGGATGCCCTGGCCGAAGCCATTGATGCCTGTGTCGGTTCCCTGCACAGCCAGCGCGCCAGTGCGTATCAGCGCCACGAGGTAGTGGACGTCCAGCAGATGAGCGTGGTTGTACAGCGCATGGTCGATGCCAGTGCGGCGGGTGTACTTTTCACTGCTGACCCGGTGAGCGGCCGTCACGACAGACTGATAATCGATGCGGTGACAGGACTAGGGGAAGCCCTCGTTAGCGGTGAGCAGACTCCCGACCACTATGAGTATGATCGCGCCGACAAGCTGGTTTATTCCGAGTTGATCGACGATGAACCAATATTGACTGTTGCCCAGCAGCAGCGACTGATCGCAGAGGCCCGACGGGCCGTGGCAATGGCCGGTGACCAGTTGGACATGGAATGGGCTATTGATAAGAGTGGGCAGTTGCACTGGCTGCAGGCGCGCCCCATCACCACCCTGGGAACTGACCTGAACGAACTGGATACCCCCCTGAATCCCTCCGATGTGCTTACCCGCTGCAATGTCGGTGAGATGATGCCAGGGGCGAGCTGCCCACTGACATTTTCCACCACCGGCCGCGGCATCGAGCACGGAATGCAACATATGCACGTGAGTTTTGCCGGGCGCCCTGCGATAACCGGGGAGTGGACTCAACTGGCGATGAGCCATGGCAAGCTTTTTATTAACCTGACCGGCGGCCTTGCTGCAGCCGCTACAGTACTTGGCGTCGATGCAAAATCCATGGGACACAGTGTGTGCGGTGGTATTGTGGAAGAGTTACAAGAGCCACCCAAAAAACCGCTATGGGTGCGTATTCGTGGCGCATTAAGGCTACTGAAATATCTCTGGAGTGCCGATCGCGTGATCGCCGACTTCAGGGCCAGGATAGCAGAATTTACTCTACCCACCAGCGGTGACAGCCGCAGCATCGCCGCAGAGCTGCATCGTCAGCAAACTGTGCTGTACGAGACGATGGCGGTACACCTGCAGTCATCCACGACCTCGGGGTTTGCCAGCAATATATTGCAGGCAATTATTTCGGGAGGACAGGAAAGCACCGCGCAGGAAGAAGCCGAGGCCGCCAGACTCATGGCTGGAGCTACCGGTGTGGAAAGTGCAGTGCTGGTAGAACAGCTCGATGCAATCGCGGAGCAGATCGCGCACCACGAGGACGCCCCATCGCTTTTCCTGGGCAAGAAGCCCGCAGCTGCCCTGGCCTGGCTCACAGCCATTCAGGGGAATACTGGCGCTAGCTATAAGGCCTTTATTCGCCGTCACGGCCATCGTGGTTACCGGGAGCTCTGTATGCGCGAGGTCAGCTGGGGCGATGCACCTGAGGGCTTGATCGCCACCCTGCAAGCTTCGGTTGCGGCACGTCTCGCCGGGTCTACAGCCAGCGTCAGACCGCAGCCGGTCGATACGGCTGGCTTGAGTCCTGGTCTGCGCTGGATTCTTCCCAGGGCGCACAAGGCTGTGCGCCGTCGGGAACTCACCAAGTCTTTGCTGGTAGATGTGACTAACCGGTTCAAGCAAAGTTACCGATATCTTGGCTCGCTGTTGGTGGTTGAGCGTCTGCTGGAGGAGGCCGATTTGGTGTTTTTCTTCACCGAACAGGAGCTGACCGAATATGTGCTTGAGCAATCAGATGACAGCGCCAGTGTGGCGTACTGGAACAGGAAAACCGCGCAACGGCGGCTGGCACTGGACTATCAAAACCGGCTCGATTTCGACGATATCAACGTCGGCCAACCTCAGCCAATTGATTCCAGAGTGCTTGCTCGTCACGGGGATGGGGAGATTACCGGTAGACCGGTTTCCCTGGGGATAGTTGAGGCTACTGCCCGGGTGGCCTTCTCCGTTGCCGAGGCGGCCGATCTAAAAGCCGGTGAAATACTGGTCGCGCCAATAACTGACGTAGGGTGGACGCCCTACTTCAGTATGATTGCCGGCCTTGTTACTGATGTCGGTAGTGCGGTGTCACACGGTGCTGTGATTGCGCGTGAATACGGATTGCCCGCGATTGTAAATACCAGGGTTGGTACTCAGCGCATCAAGACGGGCGACAAAATACGCCTCGACGCCAACAGTGGTGTGGTAACAATCCTTTAAGCCGCTGTGAATAGCTTAAAACGAAAGGTGACAAAAATGGACACTGTGTTTAATGTTAGTCAATTTGGCATCCAGCCCGAGGATGAATTTCCCCATGCGTTCAGCGAGGATCACCCCGACTGGAACGAATCTTACTTTTTCGATTGGTATGATGCCACGGGGAGTGTAGCCGGTCATTGCCGGGTAGGCTGGCACCCGGTTCAGCAACGACTCTGGTTCTGGTTATATCTGTTCAATGGCCACGAGTGGTTGGTCATCGAGGAATGCCGCTTGCCGCTCTCAGCTTTAACACTTGGGGATGACTGCCGTGCTGAAGAACAGGCGTTCGCCTATGCTGGCTGGGGTCTGCAGTTTAGTTATGTGCCCCGCCAATTACTGCTCGAAGGTGAACTGCAGGTGAGCGGCTTCGCGCGAGTGTTGTCGGGTCCAAGGCAGGGGATGATTATGCCGGTAGCACTAAGCCTCGATATCAGTGCAATTGGCGCAGCGTATTCTCGCGGTGCTGGCGAGGTGGAAAGTCACAGCGCAGTGGGCTTCAGCACTGATCGCTACGAGCAACCGCACCGGGCCAAAGGCCAAATGACCATCGATGGTGAAGTTACCCAACTGGAGGTTAGAGGTGAGCGAGACCATTCCTGGGGCCCTCGACCTTGGGACATGAGCTGGCAATTCTTTGTGATCAATAACGAGCGCTTCAGTTTACTGGCTACCCAGGTGGCAATACCCGAGTGGCCACTAATCCAGATGGGTTACTACCACGCTCACGGTGAACAAATGGAACACCTTAGTGAGAGTCACTTTAACCTTACTCTTAACTCGGACGACCCCTTACAAGCGGTGAGCGGTGAATTCAGTCTAAGCTGTGATAGCGGCCGCATCGTGAAAGGAACAATTGAAACGATCTCGGGTGCTGAAATCGATATAACGCACTGCTTCGCCGAACCGCATCGCTCCGAATATCGACGCTCGCTTGTTCGCGCCAGGTTCGACGATGGCAGCCAGAGTATCGGGTGGCTTGAGTGCAATCGCAACGGAGAGTCTACGCAATGAAAATCGATGGCCCGTTCTACGCCATGCTGGATAATGCAGCCGCGGAGGCCAGGCGTCTGGCTGCGATTGGCTATGACGGTGTGTACACCCTTGAAGGCAGCTGGGACCCGTTCCTGCCGCTTGCCCTGGCTTCGGAGCACGCGCCGGAACTGGATATTGCGACGGGTATAGCGGTGGCATTTCCACGCAATCCATCACACATCGCTTACCAGGCATGGGATTTGCAGAAATTTTCCAGAGGTAAATTTAGCCTTGGCATTGGCTCACAGATAAAAGCCCATATTGAAAAACGTTTTGGCACGGACTTCGACCCACCGGCCGCACGAATGCGGGAATATATTCTGGCGGTTAAGGCATTTTTTGACTGCTGGCAAAACGGCACCAGGCTGGACTTTCAGGGCAAGTACTATCGCCATACCCTGATGACACAGATGTTCAACCCGGGGCCCAACCCCTATGGTATACCGCCAGTTATGCTGGGTGCGCTAGGCCCAAAGATGACTGAGGTAGCTGGCGAGGTAGCTGACGGCCTTATTGTTCACCCCTTTAATAACATGGCATTTCTGGAGGAACGTGCCCTGCCGGCAGTGCACCTTGGACTGCAGAAATCCGGGCGCAAGCTAGAGGATTTTATTCTGCAGGTGAATGCCATCATCATCACAGGCGAAACTGACCAGCAGTACCAGGCGGCCGAAAATAGTGTGAAAGGACTGCTGGGCTTCTATGGTTCAACCCCGGCCTACAAATTGCCGATGGATGCGGTTGGCCTGGGCGACCTGCAGCCAACCCTGAACGCGCTGTCCAAACAAGGCAAATGGGACGAACTGGGCGCGCACATCAACAATGAGTTTCTGGATGCGTTTTGTACTCGCGGTAAGCCCGATGAGATCGCCGGAAAACTGAAAGCAAAATACGGCAAATTTGCTGACCGCTTGGCCATCTATGCACCCTACGAGGCATCTGACGAAATGTGGAAAGGTATTGTTACCGAGCTTAAAGATTGATGTCTCGCCAGTAAGATCCCTGGGAAAGCGCTATCGGCGAATTTCTGCGCGGTAGCGTCCGTGCCCCCACCTGAAGATGGTCATTATTACTGGCGGCAACAGGCAAATTTAAGTGTTATGTTATGTCCTGCCCCGTCGATCTGTGCCGGAGATAGCCTTTGAAGAAATCAACAAAAGCAGTGCTGTTGTCCGCGCTGGTATTTCCTGGCCTCGGGCATCTCTACCTGAAGCGCTGGGTTGCCGGGGTGGTGTTGTCCGGCGGCGCCGCGTTTGCAATCTATTACATCTCTTCCATTGCCATGACCATAGTGCTGGATGTGTCCCACAAGATCGAAACGGGTACCATTCCTGCGGATATTGCCACTATAAGCGAAGTTGTCTCACAACAGTTTAGCAGCACCGAACAGGCGACGAACCTGGCTTCAATCACACTACTCGTGTGCTGGGTGTTAGGAATAATGGGGTCCTGGTGGCAGGGGCGAGCCCAGGAGAAACATGGAACTCTATGATGTCATGCGTACCACTTTCGCTTGCAGGGAGTTTACCGGTGAGCCCGTACCCGACGACGTGTTGTATCGCATCGTCGATAATGCCCGTTTTGCCCCCAGTGGTGGCAACCGGCAGGGATGGCGCATCATCAATATCACTGATCCTGAAAAGAAAGTGCAGCTTGCGCAGTTATCACTAGCGACCGCCACACGCTATCTCCTGCAGATGAACGCCGGTGAAAGCCCGCTCAACACCGTCCATCCCAGTGCTATCACCAATGACCAGGTTGCGGCCGCAGAAGCGCCTGAATGGCTGGTTGCACACATACGGAATGCACCAACCTTGCTGGTTATAACCGTTGATTTGGCACTGATTGCAAGTATGGACAAGGATCTCGACCGTATCGGCCTGGTGAGTGGTGGCTCGATCTACCCACTGGCCTGGAATATTCTGTTAGCGGCCCGCAATGAGGGCTACGGGGGAACGATGACCACCTGGGGAATCGCCGAGGAAACGGAAGTAAAAGCGCTACTCGACATACCCCCGAACTGGGCGGTGGCAACCATCATGCCTTTGGGTAAACCGACTAAGCAGTTGACAAGATTAAGGCGCAAGCCCGTCGAGGATATCCTTTTTACCGATAGCTGGAAGGGCCGCAGCTCATGAAGCACGAGAGTTGTGCAACGGGCAGTGCTAAAAACTCCATTAGTACGCGGTGAAACCCACCTATTCCTGGATATCAAAGTACTCTAAAAAATCGTTTGCCAACAAAACCTACGGTAGTCTGCCGTTCTCGATTCCCGTCAACTTGGTCACAGGCTAGTCGGCATACTCGGCATAACAAGGCACTTGATCCCCCTCACACGACCAGGTCGTTTTCGAGTTCTGGAATATGCGAGCCTGGGGTTTAATGTTTGGTTCATCGTCCAGGGTGCCAGCGGGAACAAAGACCTGCCCGGTATTGCCAATCTTTCTCGGCAAGGGCCCTCCGCATTGGGTGCAGAAAGTGCGAGTAAAACGCTGAGCAGTTGGTAGCTTGTAGGTTTTTATCAGGGTACTGTCACCCGTCCAGGCGAGTTCTCCATTATTAATGAACAGGTTGCTCGCATGGCCGGTGCCCGTAGATTTTCGGCAGCGCGAGCAGTGGCAATGGAAAAAACGGGCGGGCTCCCCGGTTACTACAAATTGGAGTGCGCCACACAGGCAGGACCCTTTCAAGGTTTGCTCTGTCACAAATAGATTCCTTTATCAGAAAGCAGGGCTATACAGCATAGCAAATTCGGCACGGCATGCTCATCTCAGGCATGTCATAGACCACTGAATGTAGGGGGCTATGGACATTATCGAGTATGCTGGGGCCCGGTTGTGACAGAAATTACTCGAATGTCACCGTATTCTGTATCCCGGGGCCAACACAGAGGAGAGGATAGTGACACCCAATAGGTTTTTAGCTCTGATTGCACTCATTGCCCCACTGGCAGTGCCTGGCAATGCAGACAGTTCTGCCCCTTGCAGAGATAAGGAGCTGTGGTTTGAAACCGGAATCGGGTATTACTCCGAAGGTTATGGCCTCGAAGGGGCCGAGAAAAAAGCCAGGTCGCTTTATAGAATGATGGAAGGGGAGCCATTCACAGAAGATGAGGCGATTGCCATTGCCCTACAAGCATGGCATTTTCTGGACAGCGAGAACGCTTCAACGCATATCGGCCAAATAGAGCGTATCGGCTTAGCTCACAGCTATTACATCAAATGCCTTGAGCAGCAATGACATATAGCTCTCTATTCATGAGAGGTACAACGAATCGACTTACCCGATGCCTGGGCAGCTTCTCTCGGACCTCGCGAAGTATAGCTCTCGTCATATTTGTAGGCTGCATTTGGGTTTTATTTCCAGAGATAGCCCCCTTTCAACCGATTTTCGCCCACAATACAATGTCTTTCCAACTGCACGGCTCCCTGCCATGAAAGAAAACTCTCCCGAAGCCAGCGCCGAAGACCCCCTTTATGGCTGGGTAATGGTGTTCGTCGTCTTTATGTTAAGCGGTTTATCGTTTGGTAATCTGGGTGCAATATCTGTCTTCCTCAAACCCCTGACAGTAGAGTTCGGTTGGGGCCGGGGAGAAACTTCGCTGGGTTATACCGCCATTGCATTCTCCACTGCGCTATTTGGCATACTGTGGGGGCATATTGCAGATCGCTACGGATCCCGGTGGTTTGGGGTATTTGCAGCACTGAGTATGTCTCTCAGTTTGTGGATGCTCAGCGAGCAAACAAGCATCTTTCAGTTTTATGCGTTCTATTTCCTGTTTGGTGCTTTTGGCACTGCCATGGCATACACGCCTTTGTTTGCCAACGTTGGGTTCTGGTTTCATCGCAACCCGGGCCTGGCGCTGGGCATTACTGCCTCGGGCGGGGCCATAGGCCAGGGTATCGTTCCCTATCTGGCCGGAATTGCCATCTCAAGCCATGGCTGGCAATGGGCCTATCAGATGATGGCTATTTCGTACCTGGTAATCACTTTGCCTATTGCCTTCCTCGTACGTGAATCCCCCCGCAGGCTTCAGGCTAGAACGACTCCCGAGATTGAAGACAGGCGCTTTCCCCTGTCAGAGATTGAAGTGATCGCCTGGATTTCTGTAGCGGTCATTTTCTGCTGCAATTGCATGGCAGTACCCATAGTGCATTTGGTGCCAATGCTCACAGATGCCAATCACACATTGGAGTTTGCTACCCGTGTACTTCTGGTATTGATGCTGGCTGGCGGAGCCGGTCGAATTGTGGGCGGAAAGCTTTGCGATATCATCGGTGCGCTGCCTACCTATATTGTCATGTCAGCAGGGCAGACCATTTTTGTATTCGGGTTTCCACATGTCGAACAGCCCGTGGGTTTATACACACTTGCCATTGTTTTCGGTTTTACCTATTCCGGCGTCATGTCCAGTATTCTGGTTTGTGTGAGAATGATGGTACCGGCAAGGTATGCCGGACGCGCAATGAGCATAACCTCATTTTTCGGCTGGGTTGGCATGGGCCTGGGTGGTTTCTTCGGCGGCATATTTTTTGATATGAGCGGAGACTATAGCTGGTCCTTCGGCTTCGCGTCCTTTATGGGAATAATCAATCTCATTATTCTCACGTTGTTTTATATACGGGTAAGAACTCAAGAGAAGGAACTATCTCAGCGGGCAATGTAGCGCCGGGTTTGTGCAAAAGAAGGCATCGTTATCAGCAAATCCAGAAAGCTTAGTCGGCAGCGCCATCTGTTGCGATCAGGCGCCAGGCTGTGACCGTCCCTGGCGACCAGTTTGGTACGACAATGAGACTACCGACCCCGGTCAGGTCATTCTGATTGACCCCTTCGGCCTCGGTATCCAGTATGGAGGTTACGGTGCCACCCCCTCCCACGTGCCAGATGCGACCTGTCCAGCTAGAGACCAGGAAGCTGCCGTGACCCAGCGCTGCTATCCCATCGGCATCGACCATGCCGCTGGCCAGCACCTCGATTTTGCCATCTGCATCGATTGACAAGAGCTGCCCTCTGGTCATGGTGGTGGCAATGAGTCGATCCCCATAACCGAGCAAGCCGTTTACACCAGAGAGAATCGGGGCTGTGAGCCAGGGTCGGGAGCCGTTCTCATCCAGCTTGTGAATCGTCTTGCGAGCAGAATCCGCGGCATACATCTCACCATTCCACACGGTAACATCATTCAGAAAACCTGCCCCCTCAATCGTAAAACTGTTGAGGCGCTCGCCCGTTTCGAGATTGATAATATGTAAGGTGTCGATGTCTGCGACATATAGCAGACCATTGTGAGCGGACATGCCCTTGGGCGCATTCAGACCCTCGACCCATTTTTCTTCAAGTATGCTCCCCTCCTTTGATACCCGTGAGATCCAGCCCAAACCGTCTTTTTCGGTCGCACCGCCCACCACATTGGATATCAGCAATGTATCCCCAACAACAGCCACACCCTCCGGGGAGGAAAATCCGTGAGTCACCCAGATTTGCTCAAGCCCTGGCGCAGGATCACTCAACGCAATTTGACTTGCGAAAACAAAACCAATAGATAGCGCGATGGCAGGGGCTTTAAGGTACATGCGGGCCTCCTTGTAGTCATTGAGCTGGCGGCATTATTCTGACAACCAGGCACATCCAGACTACAGGAATCTACCACCAGGCCTCACGCATACAAAGGGCCTGACCGTGATGCCTTGGTCAACTATACTAATGAGGAGCAGGACAGAAAGCTCACGACAATATTGCCACCCTGGGAGAAATCGATGCACATCAACTTTCTAAAAAAGTGCTTATCCGCAGCTTGCGTTGCTGGGCTGATGGTCGCCTCGGGGGCCTGGGCCGTCGAGTGTCCTAAGCCGCCGCGCCAGCCGGCTACTGAAAAGTTGATTGCGATGGTGGCTGCCAACACGGACCTGAAACACGATCTGTCGCAGTCAATCGCCCTGGGACAGGTAGTCAACAGCGACCCGGCGACCAATCCGGTGGCGAGTCTGGAAAATTACTACGATTTCATCGATGCACTGGTGACCTACAATCCGCAGAATATCCAGACGATTGTGTTCAACGGCAAAGTGCGCGTAAGCATGGATGGGGCCAATTACTGCAACTGGAATATTCTCGACCTGTTGGCCTACAGCTATTTCCTGGTCGACCGCCAACTTAGCACCGACCCACGCGGGCAAATCCAGTTCAAGAACGACATGTTTTCTGATTGGATGCGAACAATGGCCGAAGAGTGGGGGGCTTATCTGGAGACGCCACCCTCAGCGCAATATGTGCCGGACTTCCAGAGCGATCCGAACTTTGGCAACTGGTACTGCCCGTCCGAACCGTATCCAACGTTCCAACTGTTTTTTACCCGTGAACTGTGCCGCAAGACCTTCCCCAATGGCTCACGCCCGGTTCAGGGCTATGGCGATCCGCTGACCGTGGTATCGATCGGGGATTCGAATTCCGCCGGGTGGTGGCCCATCAGTGATAGTGGCAAGCTGGTGACTACCTATGACGGCGTCGCGCAATCGGGGCGGGTGATCAAGGGCAAGCTCTACAGCGATGTGCATGAGTTCATCGCGGGTGGGCACGATGACACTGTATTGGGCGAGTTTGGCTCGATCGACCCGGCACTGTTCAACAATGGCACCTGGACGCACCAGTTCCTGAATGTGAATAACTATCACCGCTTGCACGTGCCGGTGGCAGGAAAACTGGTTTATATGAAACACATCCAGGCGGGCGTGCGGATGAAATCAGGCTGGTCGCGAGCACTGGGAGAGGGTGAGGTGTCTTTCTATGACCCACGTGACACGGCCGATTGGCAGTTCGGCCAGACCAGGATGGTGATTGGGATCGAGACGCCAGCGCATGGCATCGTCGTGATCTCGGCCATGGGCATGGCGCAGGTGTCAAGTATCGTGTTGCGGGACTGGGTGCAGGAGGGCGCGATGGCCGAAAAGGGCTGGGAGTTCGCCAATTTCGCCTTTGGCGGATCGGATTTCGTGGTGATCTTCGAGGCAAAGGCCGGGTTCAATCTAACCGTGCCGCACACGGCGGAACCCGCACCGGGTGCCGGAGTGAATTACCAGCCCTCCCTTCAAGGCGAGAAATACGGCTGCTTTGATGGGAGTACTGGTTGCAGCAACAAGCCTGGCAACCCACCACCGTCACCTTCGGATCAATAGATCACATTCACCATGGCGACTGACCCCTCCCCCCTACTGCCAGGCTACCTGAGCCAATTCAAAGCTGCGGATGCGCAGGGCACGGTTCTTGATCTGGCCTGCGGGAGTGGGCGCAATGGCCTCTATCTGCTGGAAAATGGTATCCGCGTTGTGTTTGCCGATAATGATGCGGCGGCACTTGCCCAGGTCCAATCGACACTAAGAACGCAACGCTATCGTGACAGGGAACATCTGGCGACATCCTGGACAGTGGATTTCGAGCAGTGCCAGGCGAATCCATTCGATAACCGGCGGTTTGCCGCTATCATTGTCTATCGCTACCTGCATCGGCCGCTTTTCGAGCACATCCGCCAGGCTGTGAAGCCCGGCGGCCTTGTGATATACGAAACCTTTACGGTGGACCAGCCCAAGTTTGGCCGCCCTCGCAACCCGGATTTTTTACTGGAGCACGGCGAATTGCCAGGGTATTTTTCCGGTTGGAGCCTGCTGCACAGTTTTGAGGGGGTTGTGACAGCCGGCCCTGACGATACCCCTCAGGCGGTAGCACAAGTTGTGGCGAGACGTCCTTCCTCAAAACCCATTGTCGGACCCACTGGCAGCCCCGGGTGCGCCATCTAACAAGCGAGAATCTCATGGCTGGAGGCTTTGCCAAAGACGGTGCAGTGCAGGAGCAGATTGATGCCAGCCTGGAGGACGAGATTAACCGTGCCCGTGGTCGCCTGCCCCGGGGCGAAAGTCTGCTCAAATGTGAAGAATGCGATACCGCAATCCCTGAGGCGCGGCGCAAGGCTGTACCTGGCGTACGCCTGTGCGTAGCGTGTCAGGAGACCATTGACAAAGAGCAGGCAGCCTTCACCGGTTATAACCGCCGCGGCAGTAAAGATAGTCAGTTGAGATAGCAGGGCTTGTTGCTGTTTCCAGCCCATTCATGCAAATACAAAATACTCGGCACTCAGGTCTAACACAACATCGCCCAGCACATCCTCCAGCGGCTCAGTACCAGTATCGGTCTTCAAAGCCACATAACCGGCCACATTCACCACAACTGCACCATCGTCATCCTGAAACAACACCGCCTCCTCTTTCACCGCCTGCAACAGTTTCTTTTTAACGTTATGGGATACCGCAATGTCCTGAATGCTCATGCTACTCTGCCTGCTATTGGTTCTGACAACTCAAGTTCCTGCGTCAAAGGTAATCGATCCAACCTCACTCAGGCAACTGCCCTTTTTCGTTCATTTGACTGCCCGCTCGCGATGACGGAGCCAGAGTTATAGGCAAACTTCTGCACTTCCTGTAGGGAGCAGACAGATAATCCCGGCGCGGCCAATACGGTAGTGATTGTGTGGGCTATCAATTTCAGCCATTTAACCCGGCGACACCCCGATTTGCCATTAAGTCCTGGAGTTCTTACACTGAACCGAAATAACTTTGATCTCAAATTGGCCCAAAACGTATCGTGATACCGATAATTCACCCCCCCCCTACAATGGCAGCCTTTTCTTGAAATTCTATACCCTGTTTGACAATGGCTCAGGATCTTTGGCCATCATGCCCCACCCTTCATCGGGCAATCCTATATATGCCCAAATTGAGTACCTGGCCAATTCGGGCATAGACACCGTCATTTCTCTACTTACAGACAGTGAAGTGCAAGAGTTAGATCTTTCCCATGAGCAGGCGGCCCTGGTTGAGCATGGCATGGACTTCCGGTCGTTTCCTATTCCCGACAAACGCGTGCCGGATGACATGCCCGCTTTCTGCGAACTGGCCTGCGATATTTCGCGCCTGATTGAGCAAAAACATCGTGTCATAGTCCACTGCTGGGCCGGCATCGGTAGATCTGGCTTACTCGCGTCAGCCGTACTCGTGCTCAAGGGGCATGATCCCAAAACAGTTTTTGATCTAGTGACAAGCACCCGCGGTGAATCTGTACCCGAAACACAGGAGCAAAGACATTGGTTTGTAAACACAGCTCTACCACATTTGAGTACTATGAATTGCTGACAGTGGTGGCGGCATGGAATTAGATACCAAGGAACTCTGGACAGCAGGTGGTATATTACTGGGATTCCAGTTGACTTCATTTCATCTTCGGCTCACCAGAGAGCTCAAATTCCGAGATGAAGGTGATGTCACATGGTTACCGTGGGCTGATTTATTCTCTCTGATTTCCATGCTGATCATGGTGTTGTGTGTCTTCTTACTTCCCATTTTGGGGTTTGGCATTACTTTTGCAACCAACGCCTTTGGCATATCTTTAATACTTTTTGCCGGATACCCTTTTGCGCTCGCAGGTCATTACGAACTTTTCACATCGAAGGACAAAGAAGTCAGAAAGGGAGGCCATTGCCCTTTTGAAGAAAAGGTCGTTCTTGCTGTCACCGTTATAGTTCTCTTCTTTTACGAGGCGGCATTCTTTCTCTTTTAGAGAAAGGTGATACAGTTTCTGATGGATAACAAGGACTTGCTGGAAGCGATCAACCAGGTAATGCCATACGGCAAGTACAAGGGGCGCCAGCTACTCGACCTTCCTGAGCCCTACCTGGTGTGGTATCACAGCAAGGGCTTCCCTCAGGGAAAGCTGGGTACGCAACTGGCGTTGATCTACGAGGTTAAACTCAACGGACTGGAGGGGATGCTAAGGCGTCTGCAAGACTAAACAAGTTACAGCTACTTTGAGCATCCAACCACCTCAAAGGCGTCAGTCACGACGGTACCGACGCCCTAACCCACCAGATGAAACTGGCTATCCATCCCCTGATCGCGGGTAGGAATAATCGCCTGGTAAGCATCGGATTGATACCAGTTGACGGCGCTTTCGCGATCGGGAAACTGGATTACAACCTTGGTCGTAAAGCTGGCATCACCGTGCAGACTCTCGATCGGCCCCTTCGCCAGGAACTCACCACCGTAAGGCTTGAGTGTTTCGGCGGCCTGGGCGCTGTAGGCGCCGAGTTTCTCGGTATCGGTGGGTGTGAGATCAACAACAATTAACGTGGCCATACTATTTCCTCTGTATAACAAATACTTTTGAGACAGTGTTTACAAGTGTAGCGACACTACTCTAGCGGGTACTGACAAGCAACCTGGAGCGCACTTCGTGAGCGGTCAGGTCCAGTTTGATGGGGGTCACTGAAATATGGCTGTCGGCAATTGCCCTGAGGTCTGAATCCGGATGCGAATCCCCCTCCTCGTAGGACAGCATTATCCAGTAGTACGGGTTGCCCTGACCATCGACCCGACGTTCGGGAATATAGCAGCCGGGTGGGCGCTGACCCTGGATGGTATAACGGATGCCTTTTACATCTTCGGGGGGCACTCCGGGGAAGTTTACATTGAGGAAAATCCCGGGCTCCAGCTCGATCTTCATTAGCTCCGTGAGCACAGGCAGCGCCCATTTTTCGGCCGTTTCCCAGGGAGTATTTTTGCTTTCACCCACTGTGAAATTCTTTTCGCCCTCGGCGAAAACCTGGCTCAGTGCAATTGAGGGAATACCGAGCTGTATCGCCTCCCTGGCGGCGGCCACCGTGCCAGAGTAAACCGAATCCTCTGCCAAATTAGGACCGCGATTTATCCCCGACAAACAGATAGTGGGCTTTTTATCCTGTATCAATTCGTGCACCGCCAACAGCGTGCACTCGGTGGGGGTCCCCCTGACGGCATAGCGCTTCTCCGCCAGCCGGGTAACCCGCATGGGAGTTTGTATCGACAGCGAATGAGAGGCGCCAGACTTGTTGTCGTCCGGCGCAACCACCCATACGTCGTCACACAACTGACGTGCGGCGGCCTCCAGGACACGCAGGCCGGGGGCATCAATGCCATCGTCATTTACCAGTAAGATTCTTTCAGCGGCGAACGCTTTCATAAGGGTTCCCTTAAGGTGAATGGCCATTGACCGAGTCGTCGCATTACTGCAATCGGCTGCTGCCACATTGTAGAACAATATTCTCGTACAACAGCTAAGTCAATTTCCAGAGGCGTCCATCAAGTACGACCGACCTCCAGGCTCGAAGGTTTATCGTCGGCGAGTTCGATTACGGATATTTGTACTACAATATTGTACATCTATAGCGAGCGCTGTAGACTCAAGACACGCCGCAAAGAGGTGACCCTGGCGGCTACCTTAGAAAAGTCGGACGACACATATAATAAACAAACAGGGAGAAAGGATTGTGAGCAAGCTTTTCTTTGACTCGGACAAATACGGTGATGAATCGCCTTCCGGCGTTGTCGCATCTTTTCATGCACTCATCCAGGCCATTGTTCGCCAGCGATTTCAAGACTCTGGCCAGGAGTGGAAGGATTTTGTGTTCGGCGCTGCTGTCGATGGCATTTCAAGGGATGACTTCCTGCAGGTAGAACAGGAACTCCTGTCTGCCGGACACAAGTTTGACTGGTCTGCTGCAATTTCCCAACGCGAGAAGCCCGAGGCATATAAACCGGCAGCAGGCGTATCGGATTCTGACCTGCTGACCTTTTGCTTCAGCCATCCAGATGCACCTACTGGCGCGGCTGACGCACATGGCAGGGAGCAGATGGGTGCCGGAGATAATGTTGTGCGCTACGGCGAGGACATTTCTGGTACCGCGCGTTACGTACGGTCTACCGACCGGGTTCTGGACTGGCTCACTCACGGCGTCCCTGCGAATACCATTGCGGTCATCGACGATTCCGGTGGCACCCTGACGGCGCCGATTCTCGAGCAGTTCAAGGGTGTCATCTGCGCCGGCGGCACTGTTCGCTCACACCTTGGCATTCTCACACGAGAGTACGGCATCCCCTGTCTTATGAATGCCAGAGTGAGCGGCATCATGGAAGGCGACACGGTGCTGATAGAGGCGAGCGCAAAAGCCAAAACCGCCGAGGACTACCAGACAGGTAAAGAGGTAACCGCCAAGGTCTGGCGAATTCCCAGTTAACTCATTGCCTCAAGGCGACCTGGTATATGCCCGATAAGGAATAAGAAAATGAAACTCGATTATACCCAGCTGCTCGAAACCAATAACTTACTGCAAGTTAACGGCGATGAAACCTACTGGTTGTGTGTTACCCGCACCGTACAGGAATCCAAACTGTTCCCCGTACCGGCCTATATGCTGCTGTCCTACCTCAATGCGTTTTACCGTTACCCTGCCCTGCTTCGCAAGATAGAGCAGAATATGTCGGCAGAAGAACTCGGAGACCGCGCCCGGCATATGGCCACTAAGGCTCACGGGCTGGCCATGTGGGGTCTCCCCTGCTTTTACCTGCTGGGGCGCGAATGGCTGATAAATATGGGCCTTGTCAGCCCCCAGGATGCCGCCGAGGACGTGGCTTATGTCTGCGATTTCTGGAAACGATTTGAACTGTCCTGGCGCCGAAACTCGGGCCACAAAACCGCCGTCGAAGCGGGCCATCGTTCGCAAATTCATCCGGAGGCTCAACTGCAGGTTTTTCATGCGGACCTTTACGATTGCAAGGTCGGCGATCCACTGCATCTGGCCGCCCAGTCGTTTGTTGCTTCCGCTTCCCAGTACGCCTTTCTGATCGCGTGTGAAAGTCGCATAAGCCTGCACAATCACGGCCCCTACAGTCTGGGCGACGACCGGCAGATGATCATTCGCGATTTCCTGGATATCGGGGAGTACGACTTTCCCTGGCTAGACGATGTCGCCAAAGACATTCCGTACTCCAGCCTCACCGTCACCATGGCCACTAAAGGTGTCAATTTCAACATTATGGATGACTGGGGAAGCTTTGAGTCAGAACCGGAGTTCAAGGACGAGCATATTGTAGGGGTCGGGCTTTACACCTCTGATCCACTGTCGGATGGTTATATCCCCGTTGGCATGGAAAGCCGGGAGGAACTAACCCGGACGTTCACCGATCTGAACGAGAAAGTTAAACAGGCTATGAGCGCGCTCTGGATGCGTATAGCAGGCTGGTCAAGGGACCAGATGATGGATGCCGGGGCACTCACCTACTACGCCATCATCAAGGACCTGGCGCATATTGCCGGTTGCTATGAACCCGATGACTGGATCAAGATCGACGAGCGCGCCGAACGCTTCAGACCATTGTTAAACGACGAGTACAGCAGAGACCTGCTGGGTGAAATCTGTGTAGGCAGCGGCCCTCTGCACCAGATCAATGAATATATGATGATGCAGCATGTGGACCTTCCCCGGCGCATTTACACGCCAATCCCCTATTCTATCCTGGAAGAAGAAGGCGACTACGCTCCCACAGTTGGGGGAGTCATGCCCGGAGTGACTTACCTTGATGAGAAGAAAGACCGGTATTGCACCAGTCAGGGTGTACTGGGGTTCAGGGAATACAACGAGCGGGTAAATAGCAGTGAGTACGCGCTGGACACGGACGCGGCAAGGCATTTCTGTGAGACGACAGTAAAGTATCGCGCAGATACTGAAGAGGCCGACCAGCTCTACAAAATCTACCAGCGAAAATCGCGCAACTTGAAAGATAGGGGCGCCGGGCTGCGCCGCTCGGATATTGAAGCTATCCGCGACACGGCAGAGCATCGATAACATGCAAATAGGTTCACTCATTGAAAAAGCCGCTTTGTACTTTGCCGATGCCCCCTGTCTTACCGAGGGCGACAGAACAGTCAGTTTTAGGGAATTCGACGAGCTCACTAACCGGCTTGCCAACTCACTGCTGACTCTCGGTCTGGCCCCGGGTGACCGGGTAGGCGTTCTGCTTCCCAACAGCATCGACTGCCTGGTGTCCTACTATGCCGTTGCCAAAGCCGGGTTGATTCGTGTCGGCCTGAACACGCGCGAAACCGGCGAGGAGCATTGTTACAAGCTGGCCGACAGCGGCTGCCGCGCCATCATTCATGCAAGCACCATAGAGTTCGATACCGAGCTGCAGATCGACCGCGATTCGCTTCGCGGACTTATTGCCAGCGGCAGTCCGGCACCATGCAATACAGACATGCCCCTGGACGCCGCCTATCGCATCGGTTTCACCGGGGGAACTACCGGCCAACCCAAGGGAGTCATGCTGTCGACCCGGGGGGAGCTGTGCGAACTGAGTTCATTCCTGTTAGATCTGATGCCAGACATAAGAGCTGGCGACAAGTTTCTGCACGCTGCACCCATAGCTCATGCTTCTGGCGCCTTCTTCCTGCCGGCCATTGCACGGGGCGTTCATTCCATCATTATGCCAAAGTTCGACGCGCACCAGTTTGTTGAATTGGCGGTCGAAAGCCAGGCAAACCTCACCTTTCTCGTACCCACTATGCTGGCGATGATTCTCGAGGTGCCCGGGCTTGAGGATGCGCCGCTGAACTTTCGGCGCATTGCCTATGGCGCTGCACCCATTTCGCCGAAGTTGCTGCACAGGGCCGAGGCGCGCTTTGGCCGAATTTTTGCGCAGACCTATGGGCAGGCGGAAAGTCCGATGGTTATTACCTGCCTGCAGCCGGATGACCACGAACGTTCGGGCTCTTGTGGACGCCCTTTCACTCTGGCAGATGTAGCGGTATTCGATGAAAACGACAAGCCCCTGCCGCCTGGCGAAATTGGCGAGATAGTGACCCGCGGCCCACAAATTATGGCCGGTTACTGGAACCGGCCGGAAGCCACTGCCGAAGCGATGCGGGGAGGCTGGTTACATACCGGCGATATAGGCACGATGGATGAGGACGGCTATTTTTACTTGCTCGACCGAAAGAATGACATGCTGATCACTGGCGGATTCAACGTGTACCCGCGCGAAGTAGAAGATGCCCTTATGGCCTGCGACGGCGTGGTAGAGGCTGCCGTTGTCGGCTTACCGGACGAAAAGTGGGGAGACCGGGTTCACGCTGTCGTCGCGGGAAAACCTGGGCTCAGGCCCGAAGATGTGATGGCACATGCCAACAATGTACTGTCGAGCTACAAGCGCCCAAAGGAAGTTGAAGTCTGGCCGGACCTGCCCAAAAGTGCTGCTAACAAGATTTTGCGGCGTAAAGTACGTGAACACATTGTTGCCAGACAGGCACTTGTTGGAGGTGACGAAGAGTGAAAGATTTGTACCTGCTGATGCACGGCATCGCCGTGAAAAAGTACTGCGGTAGTGAGGATATCTGCTCCTTGACGCAGCTGCCATCGGACCGAGTCGGCACACTGCTTGATGAAGCGCAGGCCACGGGCCGGGTAACGGAGGTAAACGGCAGGTATATGCTGACACCAGCCGGCCAGGTGTTACTCAGGTCTAGCTATGCCAGGACCTGTTCTGCGCTGCGGCAAGATGCGGATTTTATGTCCGCCTATGAGGACTTCGAGAAGATCAATATCGATCTCAAGCAAACCATCACAGACTGGCAGACCATGTCGATTGGCGGCCAAAAAGTGCCGAACGATCATTCTGATAAGGCCTACGACGATAGCGTTATAGACCGGATCGGGCGTATCCATGACGCTGTTGAGGGCATTCTCAAGCGGCTTGGCAAACAGGTGCCACGCCTGGATCGCTATCATGAGGCACTATTGCACGCCCTGGAAAAGGCCGAAGATGGCAACACCCGGTGGGTCAGCGATGCCAGGACAGAAAGCTATCACACGGTGTGGTTCGAACTCCACGAGGACCTGCTGCGCCTGGTAGGAAGAGAGCGAGAGGAATAGCGCCGTGGCAGGTCTGTTAACTGGACAATGGGTGCTGCCAATGGATGGCGAGACCCTGCCGGACCGAGATCTGATAGGAGGCAAGGCCTGGTCTCTCGCCAATATGTGCTCACTGGGACTGCCGGTACCGCCGGCCTTCGTGATCACTACCCGGGCCTGCCATGCTTACCTGGAATCCGGGGGATTGCCGTCGGGACTCATGGCAGAAGTGCAACAGGGGATAGCCTGGCTGGAACAGCGGACCGGGCGCGGTTTCGGCAGTGACACTTCGCCACTGCTGGTTTCGGTCCGCTCAGGTGCCGCAGTGTCCATGCCTGGAATGATGGACACTGTGCTCAATCTCGGTATCAATACCCAGACTGCCTCCGCGCTTGCAACCGAGAGCAACAACCCCGGTTTTGCCCGGGATACATTCCGTCGATTTCACGAAATGTACGCGGATATTGTCCTCCGCACTCGGGCACCGGCGTTTCTCCCGGAAGACGATATCGCCACTATGCAGGCAACGATGGCGTCCGGGGCAGGTAGCCAGGCTCCCGAGGAACCCATGGAGCAACTGGAGCAAGCGATTACTGCGGTGTTCGAATCATGGAACTCGCGGCGAGCCAGACGCTACCGCAAGCACCACGCCATCTCCGATGACCTGGGAACCGCCGTTACTGTCCAGGCAATGATATTTGGCAACCTCGATGACAGCAGCGGTACCGGGGTGCTGTTTACCAGGAACCCACTTACGGGTGAACGGCTACCCTATGGTGAATACCTTTCCAGCGCACAGGGTGAAGATGTTGTGTCTGGCAAATTCACCCCCGGCACACTGGACGACATGAAGCAACTGGCCCCTGCGGCTTACAAGCAACTTATCGCAGCGGCTGAGATTCTTGAAAACCAACATCGCGACGTACAGGACATAGAATTCACCATCCAGCAGGAAAAGCTGTACCTGCTGCAATCGCGGACCGCAAAAAGGGCGCCTGCGGCCGCTGTACGCATTGCAGTTGATATGCATCGGGAAGGCATTATCAGTATTGGCGAAGCAATTGAGCGCATTACGCCGGAGCAAATCCGATCTGTGCTCAGTCCGCGCCTGAAGCCGGAACAGGCAGGTGGCGCCAAAAAGCTATTCAGCGGGCTTGGCGTGTCTCACGGCATCGGCATCGGAAGGGTCGTCACCGACGCGGACGAAGCCGAACACCTGGCCAACGAGGGTGAGAGCGTTGTACTTGCAACCAGCACAACGTCCCCGGATGACGTCCACGGCATGCTGGTCTGCCGCGCTGTGATTACCGAAAGCGGTGGCTCCACATCTCATGCTGCAGTGGTGGGCAGGGCCCTGGGCTTGCCCTGTGTGGTGGGCTGCGGCCCGCACACTGTGACGACACTTGCCGGGCAGACTGTCACCGTAGACGGCGAGCAAGGCTTCATCTATGCCGGCGCACTCGAAGTCGAAATTCCCAGCGAGACCCGGGACGACCGCCTGAAGCAGCTTCTACAGTGGGCAATTGAACGCAGTCCTCTCAGAGTTCTCAGGAATGATGAAGCCCCGAGTACAACGCTGGATCTCGACAGGCACGAAGACGCGGTTGAGCCGCATCAACTGGCCGAACTTCTCACTGGCACCAAAGGTGCAAAAGGTGGCCCTATCGCCAGTGATGAAGGCGTGCGGGCGGCACTGGATGCGGGCCTGGACTATATCATCGCCGAACCCTCACTGCCCTCACTCATAGCCGCTATCCAGGCAGGTGCAGGCAACTTCCCGGGTAACGATAACGAAGAGCGAACGCCATGAAAAATGATACTGGTAACGATATAAAAACACTCATTGATATGTTTGATGAGTCAGACTGGAAAGAGCTTTCACTTCAGATAGAAGGTCTGAAAATTTTTCTCTCTCGTGACACTGATAACGCTGTACCGGGCTGGCTGGAGCATGGGGAGACAGTGTCGAGGGCTGGCAATCAGGCGCAAGGGCAGCCGCAGCAGCACGCGGTAGTCGCCCCCGATAGCGCACCTGTGGAAACCCCTGTGCCAGAGGGTGCCGTGGTAATAACAGCGCCTAACCTGGGCATATTTTATCGGGCGCCAAAGCCGGGAGCGCCCCCGTATGTCAATGTCGGGGACGCAGTCGATGCCGACACTGAAATCTGCCTGATAGAAGTGATGAAACTGTTTACTCCGGTGCCTGCCGGACTCAAGGGCGTTGTTCTTGAGATCTGTGTTGCCGATGGCGAGATGATCGAATTCGGTCAACCACTTTTATACATTCAGCCGGAAAAATAGAGCGGCTTATGGCTATATCACGCGTATTTATCGCCAACCGGGGCGAAATCGCGGTGCGTATTATTCGGGCGGCAAAATCACTCGGCATAGAGACTGTTATCGGGGTGTCCTCGGCTGATACCGGCACACTGGGTGCAAAGCTTGCAGATCGCTGCATTGTGCTGGGCCCGCCGGAGGCAGCGAAAAGCTATCTCAACGAAAAACTGATTGTCCAGGCAGCCCTGGCCTCTGGCTGTGACGCCCTGCACCCCGGTTATGGCTTTCTCTCAGAGCGCCCCGCGCTCGCCTTGCTGTGCGAGGAACAGGGCATTTCTTTTGTCGGCCCCCGGCCAGAGACCATCGAAGCTCTCGGAGATAAACTGAGCGCTCGACGGATCGCCGAAGCGTCGTCGGTGCCACTGGTACCCGGCTCTGCAGCTCTGGCAAACGTGGACGAGGCCTGCGCGACAGCAGAATCGATCGGCTTTCCAGTGGTAATCAAAGCCACAGCCGGAGGAGGTGGCAGGGGTATGTTTCTGGCCGAGGACGCTGCAACCGTCAGGAATCTCTTCGCCAAAGCATCGGAGGAAGCCAGGAACGCCTTCGGGAATGGCGAACTGTACATTGAACGCTTCGTGCGCAATGCCCGCCACGTGGAGGTGCAGATCTTTGGGGATGGGCAAGGCAGGGTGATTCACTTCGGGGAGCGCGATTGCTCTGTTCAGCGCCGCTACCAGAAACTCATAGAGGAGGCTCCGTGTACTGTTATGCCCGATACTTTGCGGCGACAGTTACATACGGCAGCCGTAAGGCTGACCTCAGACCTTAACTACCGAAATGCCGGTACCGTCGAGTTTCTTTACGATGTGGATCGAGGGGAATTCTACTTCATCGAAGTAAATGCACGAATCCAGGTTGAACATCCCGTCAGCGAGTTGATAGCGCGGCGGGATATCGTCGCAATGCAGCTGGAGCTAGCAGGCGGCAAGCCACTCGATTTGCAGCAGGACGATATCGTATTGCAAGGCCATGCATTGGAATGCAGGATTAATGCGGAAGACGCCGGGAATAATTTCCAGCCCAGCCCGGGGCGCATTGGCACCTGGGCCGTGCCGGATGGAGACTTTGTCCGGCTGGATACATTTTGTGAGGGCGGCACCCTGGTCTCCCCTTATTACGACAATATGATTGCCAAGCTGATTGTGTATGGCCACGACCGCCAGGAAGCAATCGATCGAATGTTGTTTTCACTAAGTCGTCTGCATATAGACGGCATCAGGACCAATGTCGCACTGCAAAAGTTTATCGTCGGACATCCCGACTTCACGGGCAACGGTATTTCCACGCGCTGGCTGGAACAGGCCGGGCTACCCGACTATCTCAATACCCTCGAGGAGTAACTGCTCAATGGCTCATATTGAATTTCTGGATGAAACCATGCGGGACGGCCAGCAGAGCCTCTGGGGCATGCAGATGCGCTGCGGCATGGCCCTACCGATCGCACCGACACTGGATAAATCCGGCTTTCGAGTAATCGACCTGACAGGATCTTCCATGTTCGAAGTTCTTATCAGAGTAAACCAGGAAAACCCCTGGGAAGGCCTGAAACTGTTGACCGATGCGATGCCCAATACGCCTGTTCGTGGCGGTATGCGCTCCAATGCCTCAGTGACATTCGGCGTCACACCGGATGCACTCATGGACGTGTGGATGCGCCAGCTCAATGAACACGGTTGTCGTTCTTTCTGGATTTACGACGTGTTGTTCAACATAGACAAAATGCACCGGCTGGCCAAAGTGGCGAAAGAATATGGCGCGGAAGTGTCAGGCGCCATTATGTTTACCTCCAGCCCGGTACACACCGACGAATACTACGCGGAGAAAACCCGACAGTTGGCTGCCTCTTCGGATATCGACACTCTACTGCTCTACGACACAGCGGGCGTATTGGACAAGGAACGGATGATAAGCCTCGTCCCGGCGATCCTGGCAAACGCCAATGGCAAGCCGATCGAATTCCATTCCAACAACCTGCTGGGCATGTCAGGCAAGGCCTACTGCGATGCCATCGATCTGGGAATAACCATATTGCACACAGCCAGTCGACCCATGGCCAATGGACCTTCCGTCCCATCAACCGAAAGCATGACGCGTAACGTTGAGCTAATGGGGCATACGCACAGTATTAATACAGAGCTGTTATCGCCTGTGGCTGAGCATTTCGAAAGGGTGGGAAACAGCGCCGGATTTCTTGTCAATCAGCACCACGAGTACAATGTTCTGTCGGCGCGCCATCAGATTCCGGGCGGTATGATCGGTACTCTGAGGGCCCAGATGGCAAAGCATAAGCTGGAACATCGCATGGATGAAATTCTGGTGGAAACGGCCAAGGTAAGAGCGGAACTGGGTTTTCCGGGTATGGCCACGCCGTTTTCCCAACTGGTAGGCATCCAGGCAGTACTCAACCTGGTAAATGGCGAGCGCTACAAGATTGTGCCCGACGAGGTAATTCAATACGCCGCGGGATTCTATGGCGAACCTGCTGCACCGATTGACCCCGATATCTATGACAGGATTATGAGCTCCGGAAGGGCAAAAAAAGTTGCGGAACAACCGCCTTCGCAGCCCAGTCTGGAAGACCTGTATAAGGAATATGGCACACGCGATCCAAAGGAATTGATTCTCAGAGCGCTTATGCCGGAAGCCGATCTCAAAAAGATGCGCGAAGCTGGCCCGGTGAAGCTGGACTATCCAACGCTGTCGTCACCCGAACTGGATCAGGTAGGCAAATTGATGAAGCTTGCCAAAGCGTCAGTCGTGCAAATTGAGTCCGATAAGATGAGCCTGACACTGCGTCGTTGAGCAGTTGCAGGTCACAGCTGATTCGCCGCTGCGTAGGCTTCATCGGGCAATGATGTAAGACTGAGCCGACGACGACGCAGGTGGAATTTGGCGGTCCGCTCGGCTTTCTTTGGATCACCTTCCAGAACCGATTCGGCGATCGCGTGTAACTCTTTTAGCTGACTCTCATGCTGCTTTCTGGAGACAAATGCCTGGAACTGCAGGCGCATCAGGTTAATCTGCACGCGCGGCACCATGCCTCTCAATTCTTTGTTGCCGCCAATCTCGTAAAGCACATCATAGAGATTCCTGCGTGACTCAAGAAATGCCTGGGTCTCACCCTTGTCCCCCCGCTTTACGGCATCCTTGAATACTGCAATAAACCGTTTTCGGTTACTGCCTTCATCTATGTGTCTCGCTGCCAACTTTGCCGCCAGCCCGGCAAGAGCCTCAAGCACCACCAGCGTATCATTTACCTCTTCACGCGTCTGGGCCCTGACGCAGGCCCCACGGTTCTTGCTGAGAACCAGCACACCCTCACCAGCTAGACGCTTGAACGCCTCCCGCACCGGCCCCCGACTCATCTGAAGTTCACGGGTCAAATCCGCTTCGATCAGCCTTTGCCCGGGTACATAGCGGCCCTTCTGAATACCGTTCACTATAGCGTCCATCACCCGCTGTGGAGAGCTGGATTCTGATTTTATCGAGCTGGTCTCCTGTGGGGATTTATTCTTGGCAGTGGTCGTGCTTCCTTTCATAAGCCGCTCTCTACTTACTGGATAACCGGACCAGACTACAAGTCACAGGAACTATTATATGCGCGCCGAGGTGCCACCATCCATCAGTATCACTGCGCCATTGGTATAGGTAGATTCATCTGACGCGAGAAAGAGACAGCCGTAAGCGATCTCATCTGGCGTACCGGCTCTTTGCATGGGACAGAAACGGTCTGCTGAGACGGGGTCGTCGAACACTGACATATGCGACGCAATCATCGGTGTGTCGATAAACCCCGGGCAGACACAGTTGGCACGAATACCATCGATTGCATAGGCCGCGCAAAGTGAACGTGTCAGGTTGATTATCGCACCCTTTGCCGTCGCATAAGCATGGGCGTCGGGATGACCCTTCACGCCCAGTATAGAAGAAATGTTGACGATTGAACCCGCGCCATTCTCCTTCATCACAGGGATTACCAGCTTGCTCATATAAAAAATGGAATCCAGATCAATGGCCATTACCTCGTGCCAATGCTCGGCAGATGTCTCGGTTACGGCTCCCATCGAGCCCGGGCTGGTATTGACCCAGGAGTACCCCACCCCGGCACCATTAAGCAAAATATCGATTTTCCCATACTTCTCGAGTGCTGCATCGACGAGTTTTTTGGCGCCCGCTTCTGTAGCGAGGTCAGCCGCGACAACAATGCCTTCACCGCCCTGCTCAATCACGGTTGCCAATGTCCGGTCCAGATTTTCCTGTGTGCGGGAACAGCCCACAACACTGGCACCTTCCCGTGCGAACATTTCCATGCAGGCCTTGCCGATACCGGACCCGGCACCCGTTACTACGGCGATCTTACCTTCCAGGCGTCCCATAAAGCCTCCTTTTTTAAGTTATGGTAGCTGTTATTTGAGCCCCGTCACCATATTCCGTTTGATCACATTATGGTAGGACAATAATGTACATTAAAATGCGCTCTGTCTCTACAAAATTGTGCCGAGCCAGGCACGTGGCCGCCTATAATTCAGCCTACGATTAGGTGGCTTTAACGCCGGGCACTCTTGCTGCCGAACGCGTTACACTGGAGACAAATTGATTCATGGCTTACCATGAAGCCACTGCTCGGGAAACAGATTTTCGATATCGTTAAGCTGAAGCTTAGGCGACTGTAAAACTACATGTTCCGTCTTGCGCGTGGCTGGCTAATAAAAGCGCGTACCCGGTTAAAAAAGACAACAAGGATGAACCCCATGGCAAAACTGAATTTGAGCGCCGACGAGGTATTAACAACCACCCGCGCTGTGCGCAAGCGCCTGGACCTGGACCGACCGGTGGACATGTCCGTCATTACCGAATGTCTGGAAATCGCCACACAGGCCCCATCCGGCTCCAACTCCCAGGGCTGGCATTTCGTCATTGTCAGGGATGCGAAGAAACGGGAGGCCATCGCCAGGCTGTACCAACAAAGCTTCGCTGAATATCTTGTCGGCCCGTCCCAGCCGACGAAACGGCATCTGGACAGCCCCGACATGGCCCAAACCCAACAGCGGGTATTGAGTTCTGCGAAGTATTTGGCAGATAACCTGGCGAGGGTCCCCGCATACCTCATTCCATGCGGTAACGGTCGAATCGATAAAGCGGAGAACCCCCATATGATGCAGGCAGGTTTTTATGGCTCACTGTTGCCCGCTGTCTGGAGTTTTATGCTCGCCGCCAGGGAGAGAGGCCTGGGCACATGCTGGACCACTCTGCACCTGAAGTTTGAAGAAGAGGTTGCAGACATTCTGTCAATTCCATTTGAGAGCGTCACCCAGACCGCGCTCATTCCAATTGCTTACACCAAAGGCACCGATTTCAAATCTGCGCCCCGTAAACCTCTCGATGATATTGTTCATTTCGACGGGTGGTGACTTATAGTTGCAATGGTCATCGCGCGCCCCAGCAAAAGATGCAAGTAATAGCCATCTTTATGTATACTGCACCATAAGTAGCCATTGAGCCATACTGATGCGATTAACCACCTTTACGGACTACTCACTGCGAGTGCTGATTTACCTGGCTGTCCGCGATGGCCAGCACGCAACTATCCGCGAAATTGCCGAGGCCTACGGTATATCAAGAAATCATTTGATGAAGGTTGTGCAGGAGCTTAGCCAGAAGGGGTATGTGGCCGCACTGCGAGGAAAAAACGGGGGTCTTCAACTGAAAAAATCGCCTGCCGACATAAGAATCGGCGCACTGGTGCGAGAGATGGAGAACGACGTGGCACTGACCGAATGCCTCGGGGACAACAATCAGTGCATTCTTACGCCTGCCTGCGGGCTTAAGATCGTTCTCGCCGATGCTTTACAAGCTTTTTTTGCCACGCTGGATGCCTACACGCTCGAGGACATATTGCCCGGGCAAAAGCGGGCGGAGCTTGTGAAAATCCTTAATGCCTAATAGCTGAAATTTTCAGCCGACTGTAACTATGCCCACTACACCAAAAGATTCAAAGCCAGCTACGCCGATCAGTCCTCCCGTCTATGACAAGAGCGAGCCCGGGCGCGGCTATGTCGTTGTTATCTACGGCCTTTACATAGGCAGTATTATGGCGCTTGTGACTGCTCCGCTGGGGGCGCTTATCGCGCACTACAGGCTGGGCCGCGGGGCCCCATGGCTGGATACACACCTGCGTTTCCAGATTCGCACATTCTGGCTAGGGATGCTGGCGGCGGCGCTTGCACTTCTGCTGTGGCAGGCGCTGGGGCTGGCGGAACTGGCACCGGTGTACGCCTGGCTATTTGGCTATCTATTTTTTACCTTCGGTATCATCTGGATGATGGCGCGCTGTGCTGTGGGCATTCACAGGCTCACCTCTAATCGCCCTATCGATGCACCCAAGAGCTGGTTATTTGGTGTGGGGACTGGCACGGGAAAAAATGACTGACGGCAATAAGGAGCGGCCTCAAGAGACTGGCGTTAGAGACGACCAGCCTACAGGTCAATCTTTGACAGCCGCAGAAGACGACGACTGGGGCCCACTATCGGCATTGCCCGGCAACCCCCTGATGTGGGTGCTGATTTTAAGCGAAATGCTGGTTTTTTCTGCTTTCTTTATACTTTTCGCCTGGCAGCGCGCCGCCGAGACGGAGTTGTTTAACGATTCACAGCAGTTTCTGGACCCTGTCAGCGGCGGCCTGAATACAATGATACTACTCACCAGTGGCTTATTCGCCGCACTGGCGATACAGGCTATTGCAGAAGGTCAGCTGCGTCGCACTCGGCAGTGGCTGGGCCTTACCATGGTGCTGGGTGCGATATTCTGCGTGATCAAGTTACTGGAGTACGCCGGTAAACTGAGCGCGGGTTTAACCCCCGAAACCAACACCTTCTTCACTTACTACTATTTACTGACAGCCTTTCATCTCGCCCATGTCGTGTTTGGACTGGGCTTACTGGCGCTAGCGTGTTGGAAGACATCACGGGTGAATGTTACAACGGTCACCGCTTTTTGGCACATGGTTGACCTGATCTGGGTGATGCTTTATCCATTACTTTATCTGCTGAGGTGAGCATGAACGAAACACTTCCCGGCAACAGGCGTTTGGTGAAAACCTGGCTGCTATTGATGGCGCTGACAGTGCTGTCCATGTGGTCTGCACAATTGAATAGTCACTCGGGGTGGTTGCCGCTGCCAATCTGGGGTATCGCGCTCGTTCTCATCAGTGCCGGCTTCAAGGTTCAACAGATATTGATGGTGTATCTTAATTTGCGGGTTTCCAGTGCCGGCTGGAAAAGCGGTTTCATTTGTCTGCTGGTGGCGACGGTGTTGCTGGTGTTTTTAGCTTATCTAAGCGCTGACCTGAAATAGTGGCAGGGTTTTAGGGCTCGCCCTCGACATCGTCGGGAAAGTCGGGGTCAACTGCCGGGATATCAGGCTCATTACGCGCCCAGCGCTCCAGGGCTTTACCGATCCACAACAGCAGCCAGACCATAAAGGGTGCCACCAACAATAGCGCCACCCCCCAGTCAAAACGATTGATAGCCAGCGCGAAGGGGGTAACCACTATCGTGCATACCCCGATACCCGCGATCAGCGCAATGGCTTTGCGCAAGGTCTTCGGCTGTGATTGCTGCGGAGGTGAGGCTGTCATATCAATTGGCGATTATCTGCTGGTAGATGCCAGGTAAGGCCATGGCCAGATGCTCCGGCTTATGCACCATGGCATAGCCACCGGGACCAAACAGGTGGGCAATATAGTGCTGAGCATCTCGATCAATAGTAATACCAAAGACTTTCAACTCTTGCCGCCTGGCCTCCATAATGGCGCGGCGGGTATCCTCAATCGCGTAACGTCCCTCATAGTAGTCACTGTCGTTGGGCTTACCGTCGCTGAGCACCAATAGCAGGCGATGGCGGTTTGGGCGCTCACTTAACTCGGTGGCAACGTGACGAATGGCTGCACCCATGCGCGTGTAGTGGCCGGGCTTGAGCGCGGCAATACGCCGCTCAGTAGCCTGACTCATCTTTTCATCAAAGGCTTTTAGCGTATTGACCCATACCCGATGACGTCGGTGAGAAGTAAAACTATGAATACTGTAGTCGTCACCACAGCTGGCCAGCCCATGCGCCAGTACCAGCAGAGCCTCTTTCTCGATATCGATTACGCGGCGATCTTCCACCCAGGCGTCAGTAGACAGCGATACGTCAATCAGAATGGAGATGGCCAGGTCCCTCGCCTGGGCCCGTGTAGCCATGTATAGCCCGGCGCTGCTTTGCCCCACGGCAGTAAAGTCACAGTGCGACCTGACCACTGCATCCATATCCAGTTCATTGCCGTCAACCTGGCCACGCAGCCATTCTCTACGCGGCCGCAGTGCTTCAAATTGCCTCCGCACCCGGCGGATACGACGACGTGTCTGGTCGTCGAGAATGTCGCTGTCCGCTTCCTCTTCGTGTAACGCGGTCAATACCCGGCAGTGATTTTCCTGGTAGCGCTGCTTGCGGTAATTCCATTCGGGGTAGGTGTGCTCACCCTTTAGTTGATCTCCGCCCGCGGCCACTGGCGACAGATCCAAATCCATCTTCAGTTGTGAAGCGGCGCGCTGCTGATTGGCGCTAAGGGTAATCTCATCCATTTGCTCGGCATTGCTCTTGGCGTTTTTATCCTCCTCATCGTCGATCATGCGGTTGACGTTGACCATTTCTGCAAATGACAGAATTTTTTCAAAACGACTGAATACCAGTGGATCATCGCGCTCGGATTGATCCTGGCGACGGCGCTCAGCCTTGCGCTTGTCTTGCGCTTGCTCAGTCGCCGCTGGTGGCGGCTGTGGCTGCTCGTCGTCACTATCGTCTGCGCTGACTGTGCCAAGATGGCTCAGATTAGCCCATAGCGGCACCGGCAGCGGCTGCCGATAATGCTCTGGCGCCCGATATTCGCGCAAACTGATAGACGGATCCATAACCGCCTGACAGTAACGGTTCGCTTCTTCAGAGAGGAGCTCATCGACGGCCCCTAGCAAATGACAAATCACCGCTTCCACAGCCGCTTCGGTGGGCGGCAATGAACGTGCGGGGCGCATTGCCAGCATTTCGCTTTGCAACCGCTGGTGGCGATTTCGCAAGCCGGCAAAGTCGCGAAGGACAGTGTTACGGGCTGCAACAATCTGGCGCAGTGCGCTGATATTTTGGCGCAGCGGGTCTATGAATGCGGTGGTGGGTGTCGTGGCTGCCAGCATGGCCGCCAGCCAGAAGTATAAATCGCGATTCAGCACAGGGTCTTTGAATAGCGCAATGCGCGGCGGTAGCAATAGATTTTCTTCGTCAATGCGGGCCAGGTCGATAATTTCCTGATCAAAACCCAGCCGCTGGCGTAAATTGATGCGGTGTGTAGAGACCCGTGCCGCAATCGAGGTTACGGCAACGCCCGCCGGACCACCAGCGGCTCGAAAAAATACCGCCAGAGGTCCGGAAATACTGTCCAGGGTTACGGCTGCATCGGGGTAATCAGGATAACTGCGACTGTGCGAAGAAGCCCAGCGGTGCCACAAACGGCCAACGTTTTCTTCAAATTCCAGCCATTCCAGCATGGGCCGGGCAATCCCTAGTCTTCGCCAAAGGTGGCGCGAACGGCCTCCATCAGCCCGTCCTGCACATCGGCATCGTCGGTGAGTGGCTCGACCAAAGCGGCCTGCGCTGCCTGCAGCACAGGCATACCATTGGCGATCAAGGTGGCACAATAAATCAGTAAGCGTGTCGACACGCCCTCTTCCAGGTCCTGCCCCTTCATGGCGCGCAAACGCGCCGCGAGGTTTATCAACGCCGCACATTGCGGCGCCGGGAGGCCACTCTCTTTTGCAACAATCTCGCATTCCAGCTGGGGCGGCGGAAAGTCAAAACTCTTGGCGACAAAGCGCTGCCTGGTACTCGGTTTAAGTGCCTTGAGTATGTGCTGGTAGCCGGGGTTATAGGACACCACCAGCATAAAATCATCGGGGGCTTCGAGTAGCTCACCGGTGCGCTCCAGTGGCAGCAAGCGCCGATCGTCAGTCAGTGGATGCAGCACCACGGTAACGTCTTTTCGCGCTTCGACCACTTCGTCGAGGTAGCAAATGCCTCCCTCGCGTACCGCTTGTGTGAGTGGCCCATCAACCCAGCGGGTCTCTCCTCCCTGCAGGAGATACCGCCCGGTCAAATCCGCGGCTGTCAGATCGTCGTGACATGACACGGTAAACAGCGGCCTTCCCAGCCTGGCGGCCATATGACTTACAAAGCGGGTCTTACCGCAGCCGGTAGGGCCTTTCAGCAACAGTGGCAGCCGCTGCCGGTAGGCCTGTTCAAACAGCTCACATTCGTTGCCGACCGCCTCATAGAAAGGAATGTCAATTTTCGTTGGCACCTTATTCAGAGTCGCGGTACTCATGTCGGGCTCTCCTGCTGCGCGCTGTTGTACAGCGCGCTAGCTCTCAGCACTAGCTGAGGCTTGATTTTTCACAGGGCCATAAATCGAGATGAAGAAGACCACGGCCGCTATAGCAACCACTATCCCGGCTCCCAGGCGCATGAAGTAAAACAGCTCTAGCTGGCTCTGGACTTCCATGAAGTTCATGCCCATAACGCGCTGCAAATGGGTTTGTACTACGCCGGCAAAGGTTAGCGTGAACGTCATAAAGCACATGGCCGATGTCATAAGCCAGAAACTCCACATATTGAGAATCTGGTTATAGGGCTGTACCCGTCGCAGCTGCGGCATGGAGTACGTTATGAATGCCAGCACCGTCATTACATAGGCTCCAAAGAAGGCCAGGTGGCCGTGAGCCGCAGTAACCTGAGTGCCGTGACTGTAGTAGTTAACTATCGATAGAGTATGCATAAAGCCCCACACACCCGCGCCGAAAAAGGCCAGAGTTGCACTGCCTAAAGTCCACAACATGGCGCTTTTGTTGGGGTGATTACGCCGTCCTTTCCAAAACATAAAGAAGGCAAACATCACCATGGCGAAAAACGGCAGCACTTCCAGGGTTGAGAAAATACTCGCCAGTGGCTGCCAGTACGACGGCGCCCCAATCCAGTAGTAATGGTGCCCGGTGCCCAGCAAACCCGAAAACAATGCCAGGCCAATAATGACATACAACCACTTCTCAATGATCTCACGGTCTACACCGGTCATCTTGATCAACAGGTACGCCATCAACGAAGCCATAATAAGTTCCCATACGCCTTCCACCCACAGGTGTACGACCCACCACCAGTACAGCTTATCGACTGCGAGGTTACTTGGGTTAAAGAACGCGAACAGCCAGAACACAGCGGCCAGCCAGAGGCCAAGCATCAGCACCAGATTGATTGCCGTTTTGCGCCCCTTTATCAAGGTTATACTGGTGTTGTAGAGAAACATCAGGAATGACACTGTAATAAGAATTTTGGACCACAGTGGCTGCTCGAGAAACTCCCTGCCCTCGTGAATACCCAGTTGGTAACTGACGAGCGCCCCAGCGCCTGCCACAGCAAAAATAGCCAGTTGTATATAGGCTATCATGGGGCTGTGAATTTCTGTCTCGGCCTCTTCCGGCATCAGGTAATAGGTACATCCCATAAAGCCCATTAGCAGCCAAACGATCAGCAGGTTAGTGTGACTCATCCGCATGATATGGAAAGGCATCGCCTCAGACAAAAACTCCGGCATGATATAGACCGTAGCAGCCATGATCCCGAATATGACTTGCAAGGCGAACAACGCCATTGCAATCGCAAAGAACGGATAGGCTACCCGTTGTGTTTCATATTTCATCGATATGATCCTCTCACAATAAACTTGGTGCGTGCATTATGGCTAAGTAGCTAACCCGCTGGCGTCGGCGGCCAGCCCTGGGTGTCAATTGAGTCGGTCCATTCAAGAAAAGAAACCAGAGCGTCCAGGTCTTCTTCGCTAAGATCAAATTTGGGCATGACCCGACGCCCGGGTACATTCAGTGGTTGCGCAAGAATCCAGCCTTTGAGCCCCGCACGGGCAGCATCAGGGTTCTCGCGACCACCATAGCGCGTCCAGACATTGCCCAGTTCCGGTGCAAAATAGGCACCTTCCCCCAATATGGTGTGGCAGTTGATGCAGCTGTTTTCCTCCCACACGTGCTTACCTTGTTTGACCTGCTCGGTAAGCCCCTCATTATCGGTGGATACATTTAGCATGTACCAATGAGTATGCGCAGTGAGCCCTGCAAACAAGATAAAGAAGAACAACGACCCGCCGTAAAAGATATTACGTGCGGCTGACCTCGTGAGTACGTCGGCCATCAGATTTCCCCCTGACTTTTAATTAAGTGCTGCCTTATTACCCCGAGTCTAACAGGGAAACTAAACGCTTTAACATGCATATAATATGCATGTAAAAGATGGGCCGCAAGCTTTTTTACTGAATGATAGGGGCGGACAGGTGAAATGGTTGTTACATGCAAACTAGCCTGACTGCGGAATATAGCCACAATTATGCGCTGCGGGCCCACCCGAGTGCACGCCTTGCAAGGTATCTGAGGTACCCTTCAGCTGCTCGACTGTACAGCCTACGCACCGGGTATAAAGTGGCGCCTACCTACCGGATAAGTCATATTTTTCATAGACTTATAAACGAACAGAAGATCACCGCATGGCTGCGGGAAATTTGAGACCGCAGCTATCAGCTGCGCTCAGGCAGCCAGCTTTGCAGCAATGGCATCCATGGCCGCAAAAGCATCCATGAACATCTCCATGTCCACCGATTCTGGCTGGGTTGAAAGCTTGACCATGACTATGTCGTTAAGCTTATCCAT
>TARA_R110001592_G_scaffold27741_4_pt1 | contig 48757 bp, 58 predicted proteins | sample TARA_R110001592 | Tara Oceans TARA_R110001592 (sample SAMEA4398387) | marine metagenome | biome: Polar Biome; feature: [SRF] surface water layer (ENVO:00010504); material: water (ENVO:00002006), including particulate matter (ENVO:01000060) such as... | depth 5 m | reverse complement strand
CGGGTGGCCTCGAATGTAATTCGAGGTTGCCGCAGGCAACAGGAGGTGGCAGAGGAATCGATCAACAAAGAAACAACCGACCTGACTTGCTTCTGCAGGAAGATGCCTCTCTCCCCACAACGTTCGTCACCGGCAGCTGAGACCTCCTGCTCGCTCCGCTCGTCCCGGATTCCATCCAGGACCACCCCTGGTTTCTGATCTCACCGATCAGAAACTTTCGTGTCGTTTCGTGTCTTTTCGTGGTAGAAAATCATTTCCCCGTATTCCCGCTACCCGGAAAAACCAAACAGCAGAGAGGTCTTTACAAACTCTGCGTGGTCTTCGGTTTCATCGCGGAGGTCGATCAGCCAGCGGCCGTCGACCTGTTTGAGATGGTAGCGGGAAGTCGAATCTCTCACAGGCGTCGTATAAACCAGCAGCTGGTCCTCAGCGACCTGACGCACCTGGGTGACACGCTCGCGAGACTTCATATACTTCGGCGGAAAACATTGCACTAACGCACCGTCCATGGAACGCTTGCGCGGGGTGCAGTACTGCTGCAGGATAACACGATAGCCGGCCACCGCTTCCTTGACGTGCACCTTCATCTGCATCCGGCTCAAGGGGACTGCCTCCGACGACGTTTCCAGCAACGCTTCCGGCAGCTTCACCTTCGACATACAGAGGGGCTCCAGTCGATGGCCGTCTTCATCTTCTATGACCAGGTGATACCCCAGTTTGTGGATCGGTCGAACTCGCAGCCAGTGCTGCTCATAATCACTCATCGCAGTGATGAATCCTTCGACCACCGCACGTGCTTCCTCAGCCAGCGGGCCAGTGATCTCTTTTCCCGGAAAGACGGCGACCCGCGGAGCCGGCTTCTGATTCTGAAAGGCTTTCGGCAGCTTCGCCAGTGACCACTCCCGGTAGAATCGATAGAGTGCCTGATCGTTGTGTCCCCGGCGGCCGAATGATTCAGCGAACCCCTTTTCCGTCTCACTCATGCGAACTTCCAGGCTGCCCGCCTCCAGTTCATCCGCGATGTCTTCCAGGAAATGCGACCAGCTTAACGCCAGCACATATTTATGATCTTCATCCCGTCCAAAGTTAATCACCTGGCCGGAAACGCCATTCGGGCCGGGATCGAGATCTACTCCGTAACAGTTACCATCCCAGTCCCCCAGGGGAATCCAGCCGGGATTAAAGTAAAGACGCCGAATCGCATCGACCGGGTAAGAAGTACTCTCTTCATCCAACGAGCTGTACGCATCGGATTCTTCATACTCCTTACGATACTCACGGCTGTACTGAATGCCGGACCCGATCCGTTCGAGTGTGTCCAGCGGCTCGCCAATGAGCATGCCCGTGGCAATTTCCTCCTGGCCGTTATGAATCTGATACGATTCCCGCACCGGATCAGGCAGGGTGACCTCCGCGGCGGCTTCGAACGCGGCAATTTCTTCACCCGATGCCCCCGCATGCAAATTAGAGAGGAGTTCAGGTGCATGCGTCTGAAACCAGGCTTCGATCCGTTCCCAGGAACGAGCCACCGACGCCGGCTTTCGATCCTTCTTCCGCTGTATAAAAAAGCTTTTACCAAACCCGAAAATCATAATAACCTGCCTGAAAACTCTTGATTCATCAATCACTACATTAAAACGTGCCCGTCATTCCGGGCAGTTGGTCACATGGGTCCGCTTCCTGTCATTCTCTGGTCGGCGGCAGCCTCTGAAGTGCGCTCCGTTACCTGAGCGGGACGCCGGCGATGAGGACCAGGTCTTCTTTGTACCAGGTGATCTTGCGACCGCCGGCGGACTGTTTTGCTTCCAGGCCGCGGATCATCAGTTTCTTCTGCCTGCCGACTTGTGTGAAATACCAGTTGAAGGTCGTCTGGTAATGGGGCGTGTAACGCGGGGCGTGCGCACGATTATTCGTATACAGCACCAGATCCTTATTATCCTGGGAGCGATAGATGGCCAGTCGCTGCACGCGGGTAAATTTCAGGTCCCAGCGTTTGCGGTTCACCGCTTTCCCTTTTCCCGAAAGTACGTTGTCCGGCTTCTCTGCAAACACAACGCTGCCAAATTGCGGATCGACGAAGTTCACCACCACCGCCGACTTCTGAAATTCGTACGTACCGATTTTACGGTCGCCGTCCATCACCAGTTTGTTGGGTGTGAAGTCGCAGGTCAGCCTGATGAAACTGTTCGTTCCCGGCAGGATCGCCACGAACTCCCAGACATCGACAATCGAATCCTGCAGGCCGGGCGCGGGTTTGGTACCAATCATACTTTCCCCGGCTTCCTTGGGCATCGTTTCCGGAGCGACGATTTCCGTCTTGAGCGTGGCGTTATTCATGATGACGCGTGCATCAATGTTCCAGCCGCCTACCCAATTCCCTTTATAAAACGCGCCGCCCGCACGCGGATCGGCTTTTCCCTCCTGGCCGAAATCGACGGTATCGCGGATCAGAGTCCAGGGGAGTCCCTTATCCGTCTTGCCGTCCGACATCAATGTGAGCCGCCCGTCAGTCAGGTGCTTGCGATACGTGGTGACCACTTCCCACACACAGACCGGTTCCGCCGCCTGCACGGTTGCCGTTCCGCAGACGAGCAGAATTCCCCATAGGATTACTGTTTGTCTCGCTTTGGAAATCATGCCGGTCATGGGTTCGGTTCTCTTTGTAGTCTGATACAGGTTTTGAGTCTGGGATTTCAATCCGGAGAGGCGCGTCTCCGGTTTCTTATCGAGGCGGGACGCCTGCAATCAGGATCATCTTCTGGCCCGACCAGGTGAGCTCCCGTCCGCCGGCGGAAAGCGTGGCGTCGCCGCTTTGGCACGCAAGTCGTCGTGTCCCTCCCTCTGTGTAGAAATACCAGTTAAACGTCGTATAGTAGTCCGGCGTATAACGCGGCGAATTCACACGATGGTTGGTGTAGAGAATAAAGTCCTTATTGTCGGCAGTCTTATAGACGGCCTGTCGCTGCACGCGGGTAAACTGCAGTTCCCAGCGTTTGCGGTTCACCGCTTTCCCTTTTCCCGAAAGCACGTTGTCGGGTTTCTCTGCAAACACGATGCGACCAAATTGCGGGTCGATAAAGTTGACCACCACCGCTGATTTCTGAAATTCATACGTCCCGATCTTCCGATCGCCGTCCAATACCAGTTTGTTCGGCGTGAAGTCACAGGTCAGCCTGATAAATCTGTTTGTCCCCGGCAGTATCGCAACAAACTCCCACAGGTCGACAATCGAATCCTGCAGACCCGGCGCCGGTTTTGTGCCGATCAGACTTTCGCCCGCCTCCTTAGGCATGGTTTCGGGAGCAACATATTCCGACTTGATGGTGGCGTTATTCATGATGACGCGGGCATTCAGGTGCCAGCCGCCAATCCAGTTCCCTTTGAAAAATGTTCCGTCTGCACGCCGCACGGCTTTGCCTTCTCTACCGAAGTCAACGGAATCACGAATAATCGTCCAGGAGAGTCCCTTGTCAGACTTTCCGTCTGACATCAGCGTCATCCGCCCGTCATCCAGATAAGTGCGATACGTGGTGACCACTTCCCAGACACAGATCGGTTCCGCCGCCTGCACGGTTGCCGTTCCGCAGACGAGCAGAATTCCCCATAGGATTACTGTTTGTCTCGCTTTGGAAATCATGCCGGTCATGGGATTTGTCCTCGTAACTGTCTGTATCAGGTCTTCTAGGAATGTGTCCGCGCTGATTCACTATATTAACGCCAGCATGCCCCCACATGCAACACCTGTATAGTCAAACAGCATCTACTCGCTGAAAAAACAGTCGTTCTGCATCAGCCCGCAGCCTGTGTTGCCAGCCGTCTCTGATAATAAAACCACCACCAGAGTGAACTGATCGCAGCTCCCACACAATACCAGAGAATATCCTGGGGATCGCCGGTAACCCAGCGCGACCAGAAGGGGAGTTGCGGATAGATCAATTCAAACTGAATCGACCACACCAGCAGCCAGACAATCAACAGCAGAATCATACTGCCGATGGAATAGAGTTCCCGTTTACGTCGGACTTCCACAATGAACTCCCTGAATGAAAGCAGCTTCAATTTGAGCAACTGGCGAGGCGATCTCCAGATTAGACGATGCACACGATTGTTTCCAATCAGTCTTGCAGACAAATGAAAATCCATCATCAGCACGTCCATTTCACTACTGTCAGTTTTCGTGTTTTGTGACTTTCGAGGTAGAAAAAAAGAGAACCTGTCTATTCTCCCTGGGTGGCCTCGAATGTAATTCGAGGTTGCCGCAGGCAACAGGAGGTCGCAGGGAAATCGATCAACTGAGAAACAACTGACCTGACTTGCTTCCGCCGGCAGATTGCTCTCTTCCCGAAACATTCGTCACCGGCAGCTGAGACCTCCTGCTCGCTTCGCTCGTCCCGGATTCCATCCGGGACCACCCCTGGTTTGTGATCTCACCAGTCAGAAACGTTCGTGTCGTTTCGCACCTTGCATGGCAGCAAATGAAGATCAAATGAATCATACCATTTCCTCAGAATCAATACTGGCATCCGAAATCCGACCAGAGTACAATCGCACAGTAAGACTATTCTGTTCTTCTTGAGCTTTATAGAAGGGAACCTTCATGTCTGCGACCACTTTGACCATTCGTGATGAAACCATGGCCGGGAAAATTACCGGCGAAATCACGCTCGAATTCCTGACGGAAAACATCACCGTCCGCGAACTGATCCGCAGCCGCGTCTACCAGGAAGTCAAAGACTTTAACACTAAGCAGACTGAACATTTCCGGGGACTGATCCAGCCCACCGATACCGAAGAAACCCTCAACGGTTTCAAGCTGAAAAAAAGCCGCGAGATCGACTGGAACAAACAGTACGAAAAAGCACTCGCGGCCTTCGAACAGAACCAGATCCTGATTCTGGTGAACGAGCGACAGGCGGAATCATTGGACGAAGAGATCACGATCACTCCGCAATCTGAAGTGTCGTTCCTGAAGCTGACGCTGCTCGTGGGTGGCTGATCGCTACACTCGCTCGACCGACCGTTCACCCGCTGCCCCTCACCCCGGAACTGACAGTACACCCATGCAATACTCTCCCCGCGCTGATGAACTCTATCGAAAGTTACTGATCGCCACAGAAAACAAAGAGGTCTGCGACTTCTCGGAAATTGCCAGTCTCTCCTGCGTGGAAGACATCATGGCAGAACAGAAAGACGTCCAGCGTGATTTTATCTTTCTGGCGTTCGGTCTGAGGTATCTGGGCTACGACGACCGCTACAACAACATCTGGCCCGAGAACTTCCAGAAACTTTATGATTCACTGCCAGAACAGAGACCTGAGTTTTCTAAAGTGCCTGTCCACGTTGCAGCCCGGCTGATCCGCCGTAATCTCCCATTTACCATGCCCGAATATGCCTGGCTGGCGGATTGCTGTGCCCGCACCAGGGCCCACGACGAGTGGAGTCATCCTCACATAAAAGCGTTCGTCAAGCGCATCAAAGGTTATCTGGAGAAGTCTGAAGAACAGCCAGACCACCAGCTCAAACAATCACTATCCGGTCTGGCAGAAGCTCTGCTCAAATTAAAGGACGAGGAAGTCTTCCCGCTCATCAGAACACTGCAGGCTCTCAGTGACAATCATACCCGGTTTCCGCTCAAAGCGGGGGAAGCCTGGTCGGACAGAGCCTTGGCCGACGCCGCACAGATGCCAGGCCCGCTGCAAAATGCCTGGGGTGCCTTACTTGCTCACTGCCAGACCGCTTCGGCCGGCAAGCCCTCCGCTAAATGGGTGAAGACAGCCACACCCCTGGTTGGCGAGATCGGCGAAGAACAATTCACCAACACTCTGCTGGAGTGGTTCCCACTGGTCGACAAGCCCCGCACACAGTCTTTGAATCCACGCCGCTGGGGTCCCGACCCGAATATGATGCTCATCGACATTCACACCGATACCCTCAAAGGCCTCGCCTGGTGCTGCAGCCTGACCGATGATCCTCGACTGGCTCGCGCACTGGCTGCTCTGGCGATTTCCACATACAAGAAAGTTCCCGGCGTCGGTCCCCGTGCGATCAAAGTGGGCAATGCCTGCGTCTGGGCGTTGGGACAGATTTCCAATGAGACGGCCCTCGGTCAACTGGCATTCCTGAAGGTGAAGGTCAAGTTCGGCACCGCCCAGAAGGGGATCGAAAAAGCACTCAACGAAATCGCCGAACGCATGCAGGTGCCCCGCGATGAGATCGAAGAAATGGGCGTGCCCGCTTATGGTCTGACGGAGGTCGGCCAGCTCGAAGAACCCCTGGGCGACTTCACCGCCCAGCTCACCATCACCGGCACTACAACAACGCAACTCACATGGCTCAAAGCAGACGGTAAACCGCAGAAGTCGGTCCCGGCGGCGGTCAAGAAAGACTTCCCCGAGGAGCTGAAAGAACTCAAAGCGGGTGCCAAGGACATCCAGAAGATGCTCCCCGCCCAGCGCGAACGCATCGACAACCTGTTCCTGGAACAGAAAGTCTGGCCGTTCGAGATCTGGAAAGAACGGTATCTCGATCATCCCCTGGTCGGCACGCTGGCCCGGCGGATCATCTGGAGTTTCAAATCAGGTGACGACGTCGTCGACGGCATCTGGCTCGACGGTCAACTGGTTGATCGCAGCAGCACCCCCATAGAAAACCTGACTGCCACCACAACCGTCACACTCTGGCACCCGATTGAACATGCGACCGAGGAGATCATTGCCTGGCGCGACTGGCTGGAAGAACACAAAATTCAGCAGCCCTTCAAACAGGCACACCGGGAAGTCTACCTGCTGACCGACGCGGAACGGAATACAGGCATCTATTCCAACCGCTACGCCGCCCACATCATCAAACAGCATCAGTTCAATGCGCTCTGCGGTGCCCGGGACTGGAAAAACCAGTTGCGGTTGATGGTCGATGACTTCTATCTCCCCGCCAGAAAACTGCTCCCCAAATGGAACCTGCGGGCCGAATTCTGGGTGGAAGGGATCGGTGACAATTACGGGGTGGACACCAATGATGCGGGCACGTACCTCTATCTCGCGACGGACCAGGTCCGCTTTTATCCACTGGAAGCAGCCGCGCGTGTGTCCCACGCCGGTGGAGGCGGTTATGGCACCTGGGGAGAGCAGGGGAACGACAACCCGATCAACCTGGAAGAGATCCCGCAACTGGTTTTCAGCGAACTGATGCGCGATGTCGACCTGTTTGTCGGTGTCGCTTCGGTCGCCAACGATCCCACCTGGTCCGACGGCGGACCGGAAGGACGTTACGTCGATTACTGGCAGAGCTTCTCGTTTGGCGATCTGAGCGAGACCGCCCAGACCCGGAAAGAGATCCTGAAGCGGTTGGTGCCCCGGCTCAAAATCGCCAGCCAGTGTTCGTTTGAGGAGAAATTCCTGCTGGTCCAGGGAGCACTGCACACCTACAAGATCCACCTGGGTAGTGGCAATATCCTGATGTCTCCCCACGACGCCTATCTCTGCATCGTGCCCAACCAGTCCCTCGCCGGTAAAAGCACGAACAATCTGTTTCTCCCCTTTGAGGGAGACAACATGCTCTCGATCATCCTCAGCAAAGCCTTTCTGCTGGCGGACGATACGAAAATCACTGACCCGACAATCATCAGTCAGATCAAAATACGAGTCTGAAAGCAGGCGAGCGGAAGCTCATTTGATGATCTGGATGAGACGGGAATAACCCCCGGAATGGGGAAAAGGTTCGTTTTTTATTTTCGACCCACAAAAAATTCATAAATTTTCCGGGCTGGTCCACTTCCCACCACGCCGTTTTACGCTCTGAAAACCATCTTAAATGAATTTTTGTTGTGTTTTTCTTTAAGACTCCATGAACAGAGTCCTGTCCCCACAAAACCCTGTTTTTTCAGACTCTCATAACAGGAAATCACGGCTGCCAGAGGATTTGATCACCTGAAATCGCCTCCGGAAATCACAGTTTAAAAACCAGCCTCCCATTATTCATAAACTCTTAACCATAAAGAGTTACATCAGTGCTCGCTCACCCCTTAATAACATCACACTCCCCTCACAAAACCTTCACAATTCTGCTGTAGACTCCCGGCACACCCGTCAAACGAGAACTCGTCTCATCAATCTTTAACTGCTGGAAACGCTCATCAATGATGACTCTTCCAGATAGCAATATACCAGTCTGTTCATAAGACAGACCAATTCCATCTCAACCAACTTTTTTCTTTCACTGCATGTTCCTGCATACTTAATTCTTTCAAGGGGGAGACGAATGAAGAATCGAAAAGGATTCACATTAATTGAACTATTGGTAGTGATCGCCATTATTGCGATCCTGATTGCACTGCTGTTACCAGCGGTCCAGCAGGCCCGGGAAGCCGCTCGCCGCAACAGCTGTAAAAACAACCTGAAACAGATCGGTCTGGCATTACACAACTACCACTCCAGTTTCAAATCCCTGCCCTCGGGCAGCATTGTTTACTACAACGGTACCAAATACTACGGTCATGGCTGGACCTGGCACGCCAGCATCCTGCCTTATCTCGACCAGGCGAATATGTATGACCAGATCCAGGGTCCCGACTCCAGCGGCATGGGCGCCGAGTCAGGAAGTACCACCAGCGCCAAACAACAGTTGGCAGGCCAGACCGTGCTCTCTGTATTCTGGTGCCCTTCACAACCCGATGTGACCACCGGCGTCCAGAAAGGGGGCTACTCACCTTCCAACTATAATGGCAACATGGGTACGCTCATCGGTAACTCAGGAGATAACTGTTACGGCGGCTCGATTACCACGCCCGCCCAGATGGCTGCCAAGGGCGGATGTATGGGCGCTGACGGTATCTTCTTCATCAGCAGTAGCGTCGCGTTCCGGGATGTCACTGACGGTCTCTCCAACACCATCTTCGTCAGTGAAGTGATTGACTCGGGTGGAGACGCCGACATGCTGGGAGGTGGCGGCAGTGACCGCAAGCACTGTTTCTCCGGCGGTGCCGACAGCAACCCGCCAACGGAAATGAGTGAGTACCTGATCGCCGCTGAAAGTAACGACCCGATCAACGGCTATGCAGAAGAAGCAGCGGGCAGCTATCACACCGGCGGTGCACAGTTCGTGTTCGGCGATGGCCGCGTTCGCTTTCTCTCCGAAAACATGGACATGACCCTCTACCGGGCCATCAGCACCAGGGCCAAGCGGGAAACGCTGGGACCTGATTTTTAAGCTGAAATAGCATAAAAACAGGACGCCGGAGCGAACGGAAACCATCCTCACTCCGGTCAATCAGCCACGCGGGCGGACACTCAAGTCCGCCCGTTTTTGCTTTCGCGGAACGGGATTGCTGCCTCGCATCACTCGAATACCCTGGCAGATTTTCGATGCTCCCATGCCAGGACCAGTCGCCGATTTTTCCATGAGTGAAAGCGGGAACAGAGCAGGGGAGCGTAACTCTCACAATCACCGACAGCGACACTACGTCGTTGCTGTGATGCCTCGAGAGAACGCCGCGAAAAGACTATCTGAAAATATTCTTCGCAAATATTTAAAAATTGTGAACTCTGATATTTCAAATTCTGCAAAGATTGGTAATTTACGCGTCGATATGAATATCTTAGTTCATACCTGTTTCTTAACCTCCTTATTACTGGAGAACGAGTGATGGCCAAATCTACTTCTAAGATTGGGCAAGGTGCCAAAAAGCAAACTGGCAAAACTGTTGAGCCAACAACCAAAACTGCCAAAGGGAAAACCAGCAAGAAGAAATAATCTTGCTGTCTGACTCCAAGGCAGACTTTCAGCCCCCCGTTTTTGCTGTTCTTTGAACGCAGGAATGGGGGGAAATTTTTTTGGTAGAGACGCGGGCTGACTTCGGTTCGCCCCCTGCGGAACAGGGGAGACACCCGGTGGGACAAACTCCCGCTTCGCAGTAGCATACAATGCAGCGAATCAGTCTGTCGCTAACCAGCGTTTCATTCGGCAGTTCCAGAATTCGGTCGGACTCCCCCCCCAAACGGTATTTCCGCATTCAGCGTTTTCAATCCGTTCTGGATCAGATTGTCAGCGGCGAACAGATCCGCTGGGTCAACGTGGCCCTCAAGAACGGTTATTACGACCAGTCCCATCTGATTCATGAATTCCGAGAGTCTACGGGTGTCACACCGCCGGAATACAGACCGGTCGCCCCGGATCGGAAAAATCATATGCTGCCGGGCTGAGTAATCATTTTTTCCAAGACAAGCCACTTCCTTCAGAGTAGACTGGTTGACGCCTTAAAACTTCACCCGACCCGATACAGGAATTGAAACGATGACCAACAGCAATGCTGACTCAAACCAGATTAAAGAAGTCTTTCCTTACCTGCGGACCCGGGACGCTGCCGCTGCCATCGATTTCTACCAGCAGGCCTTCGGAGCGGTCGAGGACTTTCGTCTGACAGAGCCCGGCGGACGGATCGGCCATGCGGAACTCAAATTCGGTGCAGCCACCATCATGGTTTCGGATGAGTACCCGGAATACGGCATTCATGCGCCCGCCGAATCCACACCGACCGGTTCTGCAATTCATCTCCACGTGCACGATGTCGACGCCATGACCCAGCAGGCTGTCCAGGCAGGTGCCACGCTGATCATGGAACCCGCGGACCAGTTCTATGGAGAACGCGCGGCGAAAATCCGCGATCCCTTTGGGCATGAATGGCTGCTCGGATCGGAAATTGAGCAGGTCACACCGGAAGAAATGCAACGTCGGTTCAACGCCATGTTCGAGTAAATCGTTCCGGCGTGCTGACAGCAGTTCAACTGATTTCACACTCAACTCTGACGACGAAAACAGCAGGGGCATCCCAGGGGAAATTAAAGCATCTCAAATTCCCGGCAGCCACAGGGAGCCCCCTTGTTTTGATTACAATTCAATCCGCGCCGCAGCAACACTCCGTCAGACGTTGAATTGTTCGGACGGCAGCGACCATGCGATTGCGCGCCGGCGGATTGGCAGTGTGCACCTGAATGACGGGAGGATCAAAGTCACACGTGACGACCGCCTCTTCAATCCAGAGCAACACATCGTAGCCCGTACCACGCGCGTCATCGCCCAGATCGTGATCGAGACTGATCTCTTCTACAACGCCGGTCTTTAAAAATTGAATCGCTTCTTCCGGCCAGCGTACCTGTTGCCAGCCGGGTGGCGCCGTTCGTTCGTCGTCCAGATAGACTTTCATGATCTTTCCTTGTATTTCGCATTAAGAATCAATGAATCCTGCCTGATTTCTGCAGATCCCTGAATTTCAGTTCTTTTCGTAACTCGGACACGTCAGCTCGGCGAATAGTTCGCGAAAAATAATCTCTCAACCGGACTATGAAGTCACATCACGAAATTATTCATTGTTTCTTAACTGAATAACATCACATAAGTATCAGTTTAACTCTTTCTAAGATCACACATTCTTCACAATGTATTCACATGGCAGGATTAGAATCCCGCCAAACATGTCGAATGAGAATTCTTTTTAGTCAATCACGGGAAGCATTCTCAAAGGCATTTCTTCCCGTCAGTTAATACCCATTTCTGTTTTAACAGAAGAATTCCATCAGCACGTAATATCTTTATTTTTTCCAGTACACGTTCCTGCTAAACAATTTTTTAAGAAGAGGTTTTTATGAAAAATCGAAGAGGGTTCACTTTGATTGAGTTACTGGTGGTCATCGCAATTATTGCAATTCTGATTGCCCTGCTGTTGCCTGCGGTCCAGCAGGCACGAGAAGCTGCACGTCGCAACACATGCAAAAACAACATTAAGCAGATCGGTCTGGCGATCCACAATTATCATGAAGCCTTCAGCTCGCTGCCACCCGGGAGTATTGTGCTGCTCAACGCTGCCGGCGATACTTATAATGGTCATGGCTGGACCTGGCATGCCAGTTTGCTGCCTTATCTCGATCAGGCCAACCTGTACGATGCCATTCAGGGACCAGATTCCAGCGGGATGGGGGCCGAATCCGGCGGGGTCAATGATCCCAAGCAACAACTGGCCGGTCAGACAGTCCTGTCCGTCTTCTGGTGTCCTTCCCAGCCTGATGTGACCAAGGGAGTCCAGAAGAACGGATACTCTCCTTCCAATTACAATGGCAACATGGGCACGCTGATCGGCAGCTCGGGAGACGATTGCTATAGTGGTGGTATTACCACTGCCGCCGGCATGGCTGCAACAGGTGGCTGCATGGGCGGCGACGGCGTCTTCTATATCAGCAGTAGCGTCGCCTTCCGCGATGTCACCGATGGTCTCTCCAATACCATCTTCGTCAGCGAAGTGATTGACTCGGGCGGAGATGCCGACATGCTGGGTGGTGGTGGCAGCGACCGCAAGCACTGCTTCTCTAACGGAGCCGACAGCAACCCGCCTACTGAAATGACGGAATACCTGATCGCTGCGGAGAGCAACGACCCGATCAACTCCTACGGCGAAGAAGCAGCCGGCAGCTATCACACCGGTGGTGCCCACTTCGTGTTTGGTGACGGCAGAGTGAAATTTCTCTCCGAGAACATCGACATGGGACTGTACCGGGCCCTCAGCACCAGAGCCAAACGGGAAACATTAGGCGCTGACTACTAAGACAAACCGCGATTCGAACTGCGTCGCCATACACTGCGACGCAGTTCTTTTCCCTTCGGATCACCGTATTGATTCGAAAAGGCGCTCTCAATTAGAAACAGGCGACTTGAGCAATGAACTGGTTGAGTAAACTGTTTGTCCTGATTGCAGTCCCCGGATTGCAGAATATCACCTGAATCGAGAGCAGCCCTGATCTGATACTTCAAACAGAGAGTGAGTAGAATAATGAAATTAAAAACAGAATCTCTATGGACAATCACACTGCTGGCACTGAGCTTCAGCCTGGCCGGTTGCGGAGGGGGAGTAGATGACCAGCCGGAACTGGGGCAGGTCAAAGGGACCGTCACCATGGATGGCAGCCCCCTGGCCGGAGTTTCCGTAACATTTTCTCCGGACAGTGGCCGTCCTGCTACTGGAAAAACCGACGTGGCCGGAAACTATGAATTAATTTACATCCGCAATACACCTGGCTGCAAGCTGGGGCATAATACCGTGATGATCAGCCATTCCGGTGAAGAGGATGAGATGGAAATGGAAGGGGACGACGCCGTCATGCCCACCACGACTGAAGAGAATGAAATTCCGGCGAAATACAACAGCAAGACAACACTCGAAGCCGAAGTTCAACCCGGCGAAAACACCTTCAACTTCGACTTGAAGAAAAAATAATCGCATTTCACCATTTTTGATCTCACAATCACTGCAGGGTGGACCTGTGTGTCTGCCCGCAGTGTGAGAACAGGCTTTCTTTCAGGAACGCCGCTCCTGTCTCAGGAATGCCAGCACATCGCGGCAGCCGCGCTGTATCTGGGCACTCATCACTTCGCGGGCCAGGGGACCATTTCCATCGCGCAGCGCCTGCAGCAGCTCTTTTTTGCTGTCACAGGTTTTCTCTGCCAGGTCAACAGTCAGAATTTTCGAACTGTTGCGCTGTGATTCAAATACGGTCGAAACCGCGCGATGTTCGCGAATGACTTTGGCGATCAGACGATTCCGCGAGGCCTCAATCACGGTCTCATGAAAGGCTTCTTCCAGATCCAGCCAGCGATGAAACTGGGCCGGTGTGGCGTAGCCATCACTTCGCTCTATGATGAGATCCCGAATTTCATAAAACTCGACCAGCATGGCATTGAGATCATCCAGCTGATGCGGCGTAATATACCGCGATGCTTCTGCAGCGGCGCAACTCTCAAGCGCATCCCGCAGCATATACAGTTCCTCCAGGTCCTCGCGATTTGGATTCCGCACAAAGGCGCCGGCGCCGGGAACATGCTCGACCAGACCTTCTGAAACCAGGCGGTGAATCGCTTCCCGTACCGGAATGACACTCACGCCAATCTCCGCGGCCAGTTTGCGATTCACCAGTTGCGAGCCGGGTACCAGGGAACCCTGCTGCATTTCACGCTTAATATATCGATAAGCCCGGTCGGCAAGATTGTGGGTGACTTCATACATTTTTCATTTTCCGGTTGACAAACCATTCTCCTTCGCTGAGAATATGTAACATCATGTTATAACACGTTATCACATTATGTCAAACGCTTTTCAGACTGGTCTCTTTTTTTATCAGCATCCACAAAGATTCATACCAGTTCTGAGATTCGAGAGAGACATACGATAATTCCATCTACTTCATTTCCCTGACTTATCTGGAGAAAATCATGAAAATCAAGCGCGGATTTACACTGATTGAACTTCTGGTCGTAATTGCCATCATCGCCATTCTGATCGCCATCCTGCTCCCCGCCGTCCAGCAGGCTCGTGAAGCGGCGCGGCGTTCCAGTTGCAAGAATAATTTCAAGCAGGTCGGCCTGGCGCTGCATAATTATCATGAAACCCACTCCATTTTCCCGCTTTCGGATCACCGTGATTCAGGGCGGGGCTGCTCCGGCGCGGTCTGGTCACAGAATGCCGTCTATCGCTATAGCTGGGGCGCCATGATTCTTCCTTTTCTGGAAGCAAACGCGATCTACAAGAATATTGATTTCAGCACCAATTATAATGTTGCCCCTTCCAATCATATTCAGGCAGTTGGTGCCACCATCAATGTCTTCTTATGCCCTTCCGATCCCCAGTCTGAACCACGCTGCAACCGTACCGGCGGGATCAACAATGGCGGCCCTGGAAATAAAGACGACCTGGGACGTTCCAATATGGCAGGAGTCGCTGACTCCAGAACCTGGGAATGCGCCACCAACTGGGGACGTTCCGACGGAGACGGCATGCTGTATAACAATTCGAATACCAGAATGCGCGACGTCATTGACGGTTCCAGCAATACGCTGTTTGTCGCGGAAGTTGCCGGCGGATTGCCGGGGTCGTTCGATTGCAATCACTGGAGCGTCGTCAACCATATCGACACCGCCGGTGGCATCAACGGGCCGCATACCTCTCCCGGAAATGGAACCTGGACCCTCGCTTCACAGGAAGCGTCAAGCTGGCATACGGGCGGCTGCCACTTTCTGATGGGTGACGGCAGTGTCCATTTTATTTCGGAAAACATCGACGCGGGTGTCTTGCGATCGTTAACCACACGTGCAGGCCGTGAAGCGGTCAGCTTCCCTTAACAGGTGTGTTCCTCTTACTCTTGTGCCTGCTGACGGTGTCGCTCTCGATTTCTGTAATCGAGAGCGGCATTGTCGCTACAGGTTGCCGGCACAAAAATCACCTGCAGGCATTCCGAACACGGTGCACCAGTCTGCAAAATAAACTCATATTCACACGAAAGTGACGACTTATGAAATCACTCTTATTCATCACCAGCGTATTTCTCGGGCTGAACCTTTCAGGCTGTGGCTCTGAGGCGACCGGCCCCGAACGTGTCATCGTCACAGGAAGCGTGACCTTTGATGGAAAACCGGTCTCACAAGGCGAAATCTGGTTCATCCCGGCAGCCGGCAGAGAAGCGCCCCAGGCCGGTGCAATTATCAAAGAGGGACAATACCGGGTCGAAAATAAGGGAGGCGTACCCATCGGTGCCTGCCAGGTAAAAATTACTGCTGAACGTCCGCAGGAGGAAGTCAAAATCGTTTCGGACGGCGGTCCCGAAGAAATTCCCACCACCCAATATTTGCCCCCACGTTTTAATGAGAAAACAGAACTGACAACCGATATCCAGTCCGGTTCCGATCCGGTCAGGAAAGACTTTGATCTGAAGTCCTGACATATTCATAATGGAACGCCTGCAAACGAAGACACTTTTGAACCTTACACTGATTTCTCTACCTGTGAATAGCGAGAAAGAAATTTCATGAAACTCCTGTTTTCCCTCCTCACGTTTTTATTTCTGATGACAAATACACTCCCTGTTTCAGCAGACGACAAACTCCCTTTGATCGATGTCTCCGGACAGACAGAGCAGCATTCTGTTATCGCCGCTGGCACGCCTCAGGTCTACCAGGGACACCCCACGACGTTACTGTTGCCCGATCAGAAAACGCTTCTGGCCGTCTGGTGCATTAACCACGGAGGTTCAGCCGGCCCGATGGCTCGAAGTGAAGATGGCGGCAAAACCTGGTCCCGCATCGATGAACGCCTACCCGCCGGTTACTCGACACATCAGAACTGCCCCAGTATCTACCGCATGATTGATCCGAAAGGGAAAGCCCGCCTCTGGGTCTTTTCCGCGGCCCTCGGCAAACGCGGTGGCCCCGGGATGCCCAGCATCATGAGCGAAGACAACGGCGCCACCTGGAAAGAAATGCCCCCCCTCGGGTTCCCCTGCGTAATGACCTTCAGCAGTATGGTCCGCCTGAAAGATGGTCGTTACCTGGGTCTCTATCATAAAGGTCCTGATGGAAAAGACCGTTCTCCGCTGGTCGTGCTGCAGACCATCTCCGCTGATGGCGGCTTCCACTGGTCGGAACCCAAAGTCGTCGCCGAAGTCGCAGGCAAAAACCCTTGTGAACCCTGCGTTTTCCGCAGCCCCGACGGCAATCAGCTCTGCTGCCTGATGCGTGAAAATACTCACAAAGGTAATAGCCTGATGATGTTCAGCAACGACGAAGGCGCCACCTGGACCAAACCGGTCGACACTCCCTGGGGTTTAACCGGCGACCGTCACAAACAGGTTTTCACTCAGGACGGGCAACTTGTCATCTGCTTCCGTGACCAGGCGCCCGGCAGTTCCAGCCGCGGACACTTCGTTGCCTGGGTCGGCACATACGACGACATCGTCAATGGTCGCGATGGCAAGTACCGCGTCAAGCTGCTGCATCATCATGGACGCACCGGTGATTGTGGCTATCCCGGTGTGGAACTGCTCCCCGATGGCACCATCGTCGCCACCACCTATGTCAAATACCGCGACAACAAAGACAAAAACTCCGTCGTCGCCGTACGGTTTAAACTTGATGAGTTATCGAAACCCGAAGATAAATAGCGAGTCTTCAGTCCTGCTTCACACCAGAGAAAGTTAAGGCATCAAAAAACATCCTGGGTAGCCCCGAATGCAATTCGAGGTTGTCGCAGACAACAGGAAACTGACAGAGAAAGTGGTCCATTGAGAGGAACAGAACCAACTCTCTCAGAGCAGGGTACAGGTCCATGTATCCGCACGTCAGGAGGGTTTCAAGCGAACTTCAAGACATTGATGAGACTGATAGAAACGTTTTATCTTTTCTACCACGAAAGAACGTAAGGGAAAGTGTCTACGGGTACTCAGGCGTATCAACAAAACCTTCGCCTACTTTTTCCATGATGTACCCCAGTCCCACGGCGCCTCCTTCGAGAACCGCGAACAGAATCACCAGCCACAGACGATGCTGGAAATTGAATGAAATCACCGAAACAGCATTGGGAATCTGGCGAATGGCATTCCAGATAAAATCCTTCCAGGAGGCCCGGAACTGACGTCTGAAATTGCCGGCTTCCTCAAACCGCTTATCGTATTGAACACCGTACCGATCTGTCTCGGTCAGGTTACTCGACTCCTGCCGCCACCCCTCCTTCTCATGCGCGTAAGCAGCAGCCGCAAACGCCCAGCCGAACGCGGCAATGGCCAGCATCAACATTCCTACTATTTTTGTGGTCGAAGTACCTTCATCCTGGGACACTCGGCGTCGCTTTGCTGACATATGCTCTCATTAAACTGCTTTTTAGAAAATATGTGACCAGAAACCCTGAACTGGCCAGAAGAACAGACATTATGGCACAGCCTGTTCCGATGTCAACAAGCTGATAAGCACTTAAACAAACACTTAACAATCAACTCGATACGGGCATCGCAACAACCCGCACGACTTGCGATTCACCCTATTAATGCAGAACGCCCTGCAACAGAAGTATCAAGAAAATACATCCACTGCAGGGTACGTCCTGGCATGTTTTTCTCAGCTCAACCCGGGCGTAAATTGTCCCGGCTGAATCAAACTAATCAAGCGGTCTGTTTTGCGTGTTTCCCTTCGGCAAACTCTTCCAGCATTTTACTACAGAACGCAGGCAGATCATCCGGATTACGGCTGGTCACCAGACCTTCATCGCAGACACATTCCTCATCCACCCACGTCGCGCCGGCATTTTTGAGGTCGGTCTTCAGACTCGGCCATGAGGTCACACGACGACCAGAGACCACATCTGCTTCCACCAGTGACCAGGGGCCATGGCAGATCGCGGCTACCGGTTTTCCCTGCTTGAAGAAGTCGCGCACAAAGTCCATTGCGGTTTCATGCACCCGCAGCGCATCAGGGCTGAATACGCCGCCGGGAAGCACCAGTCCCTGAAAATCCTCCGCGCTCACTTCATCGACGGTTTGATCGACCGCAAACTGATCGCCTTTTTCATCGTGATGCACTCCCTGAACCTTGCCTGCTTTCAATGAGATCAGTTGCACATCCGCACCTGCCTGCAGGGCTGCCTCCCAGGGCTCAGTCAGTTCGACCTGCTCAAATCCATCGGTTACCAGAAATGCAATTCGCTTTCCCTCTAAATTAAATTTCGACATATGATTAAACCTCGATTGTTCCTTTTGGTAAATGATCTGCTTCTACGGGACCAGGGGAGTAATTTCACAATTTCCTCAACAGCCGCCATGGGTGCGGAAGACAATTGAATCATGTTGCTCCCCTGGAATACAACGAGTGTCAGACAGTGACGATTTCTTTGCATTCCGCGGCACACTTCCGGCAGGAGTCGGCGCATGCCTGGCAGTGATAATGTTCGTGGGCCTCGCACTGCTCTGCGCACCAGGTACAGATGTCAGCGCATAACTGGCTGATCTGTGATGAATATTTGCTGTTACGGGCCAGCGCCTGCGCTGTATAAAGACAGATGTCGACACACTCGCGACAGCAGTGAGGGCAGTCGTTATCGCTCTCTTTTCCAATCATGGCGTCAAGACAAAATTCACAGTCTGTCGCGCATTTCAGACAGGCGTCGATACAGGATTGTTTGAGACTCATTTTCTTCCTCCATAAAAACGGTATATGATTTCAGGCCGCATCGTATTTCACCGTTGCGTCTCCCAAACAAATACACTCGGCCTGAATGGCTTGGAAACGCTACAGTAAAACCGGATACAGTCTTGCGAATAAAGGACAACCACAGATATGTCTATCTATCTGTCCTGACTTCAAAGTGGTTCAACGCGTACGCGCAATATTGGTTGCTGTTTCGAAGCTGAGAAAATCAGAACGCAAATCGTATGCCGGTGAGCAGCATTCAAAGAAGATCCTGTAAATACAGGAGTTGGCGCGGAGATTTGCCTGGAGTGACGGTCGCGTGTCAGACAACCTGAGTGGTAAACGCGCAGAGCAGATTCTGTTACAACAGCGAACTGCGACAGAATGGCTGTGGGGAGCAGGGCAGCGTCAATCCCCGCTGTGAGAAGCTCTGACATCCAGACTTCTCACAGCGGGGATTGACTGCGGAAACAGCGGTGATTTGAAATCGAACAGCTAATCAATAGCAGGAAGATCCCAGTTCACAGTACGTCGTCCTGCCCTGGTTGCTCATGCCAGTTGAGGATGCAGAAGACGAATCGCTAAACCTGAAGAACAGGTTAATGTTGTGGAGGACGTGGTTTTTCCACTTTCATTTTTGGCCCGACCACCTCTTTCATGAACTGGTTCCACGCCCTTTCACTTTTCAGTTTGGGATCACTGGCCCTTAATCGCTCCAGGGTCGCAATTCCATATTTTTCACTGATGTCCGTCATCGCGTTCCATTCATCCAGAGTGATGGGAGACGGCGTGGGAATATCAGAAGGAACGCCCACCTGCACACTGGATTCAGAACCGCCTCATCCGGTCAGCACCACCGGGCAGAACAACAACAGCAGACACACAACGCGAAACATGATTTTCTCCTGAATACAGGGACGCGACCACGACATCAAAGTACGGGTCACGCCCTGATAATGAAATAACGACTAAGGAAACTCGACAACCTCACCACCAGCGCGGGTGGAGAGTGCACGGTACAATTCATAGTCAATATTCTCTGATATGAAACGTACCGATCCATCCACGAAAGCGAATTGCACACCCCCAACATGATCGCTACGGAATGAACGGGTCCAGTTACTGTCAAAAATTGAGTCATCGGGAATATCATGAGGGTTGAAATCGTACTCGGTCGTACAGACAGTAGAACCAGGATACGGATTCGACCAGTAGGTAAACGAATAACGTGACTGACCAGAACAGTCACCACTGCTAAATTTGTAGTCAGGCAAATTGTAAGCTGTCTCACCAATCATCAAAGTGTTACTCGACCCATCAGTAATATCCCGAAACCGCGTTTGACCATCAATGCTGCCTGAATAAACAATAGCCCCATTCAGTGAGGGTTGAGGGTCTCCATAATAAGACCAGTACTGGTTGTAGTCAAAAGAACCGATACATACGGCATAATTACCAGGCCCACGTCCGTTGTCACTGGAGCAACTGGGAACAGCCCTGCGCATGGGGGACGTAGGACACATGTAGAAGGGCAATGTCTGCCCCGTAACAGCGACGTTATAAGGATCTGAATTGGACTTATTAAAGTCAAACAGATTATAGGCGTTGGCTTGATCAATGAATGGCAGAATCGCCACAAACAGACTACCACCGCTCAATTCACTATTGCAGTTGGCATTGGGGAAGCAACTGTAAACATCATGATAATTGTGGATTGCCAGCCCGATCTGTTTCAGGTTGTTTTTACATTGAGTACGGCGGGCCGCTTCACGTGCCTGTTGAACAGCGGGTAACAGTAACGCAATCAAAATCGCAATAATCGCGATCACGACCAGCAGTTCGATCAGAGTAAAACCAGCGCGCTGCGGAGCGCGGAAACGGGGACGAAGTGTTGTACAAGACAACATGATAAGTATCTCCTTCAGAGGGAAACCAGTAAGGGGGTCATTCACATCCCACATGGACGTGAAACTCGCCGGAGCGATTGGCTGGCTACTGAGGAGACCTCGATTTCAGAAGAACAGGGGAGCAATCAGATACTCTCAACACTGCCTTCGCGTGGGTCCTGATACCTTTGGCGGGCTAATCCGGAAACGAAACTTTGATTCTTATTGAGCCCAGATGTACAACTGACACTGAGTCTCAATATCAACAATATAGCAAGCCAGAAAGGAAAGCGTCAAGTCGCTTCATAAGAAAGCGGAGAAAAATGTCGAAATCCATTTCGGACATCTACCGATTGATATAAACAAATAATATATAGGTCTTTACGTCATATCAACAGGCGGGAAGGACTGGCTTCATTGAGATCTTCAGGATGGTCCAGGGCTGCCTGAATCCCCATTTTCACTCCCGCGACGGCAGTCTCAACAGACATGCTGGGAGCCCCCAGATTTTCTTCCAGGGCCGCCACCGCGGGTAGAAATGGGAGATGAATCCAACCCGTCCGGATGGCTGACTGCTTCTGTGCGAGATAATGCAGAACGCCATACATCAGGTGATTGCAGCAGAACGTTCCCCCTGCATCCGAGATGTCGGCGGGAACGCCAGCCGCCCGCATCGCTTTGACCATGGCGCGCAGGGGAAGCGTCGCATAATACGCAACGGGCCCCTCCGCAGCCGTCAAATCTCCCTGCAGTGACTGGCCGGCATTGTCGGTCAAACCATATCGCGTCCCGTCATTCAGGTTCTGTGCCAGTCGCTCCACGGTAATCATCGACCGGCCCCCGTATTCGCCCATCATCACCACCAGTTCCGGCTGGATTTCTTCGATCGCTGCAGTGACGAAATCGATACATTTAAAAAACGTATTCGGCACAATCCGCGAGACAATCTCCACGTCTCCTACTGAAGCCCCTTCCAGTGCCCGCGCCACCGATTCTGCGGGATTGATCGGCGTATAACCATAGGCTTCAAAACCGGTCAGCAAAACTTTTTTCATGAGTTGCCTCACATCAGGGTGAAAAATTGCGCTGTCTGCAGTTTACTGTGTCATACAACAGGCAGCCTGCCGAATACTTTAACGCAAATCAGAGCAGGGGAGCTACCCGATTTCTGCAGAACCTGCATCACGTTCCGGAATCGCTTCTGCAGCAGCCGCGATGTTGTGAATCATCCCGGAAAACACAAAGTGATGCAGCGGGCAGACCGCATACCAGTACAATCGCCCCCACAGCCCCACGGGATCGAAGATCGCTGTCTGCGTGATCGTCGATGTCTCACCTGTGCCGGTCACTTCGAATTCCAGCCATGCACGACCAGGCAGCTTCATCTCCGCCAGCAGTCGCAACCGCCGATTCGGTTCATACGCTTCAACCCGCCAGAAATCGACCGTATCGCCCACACGCAGCGTCTCAGCATTCGCCCGTCCCCGTCTCACACCAATCCCGCCGACTAACAGGTCCAGCCAGCCCCGCAGATGCCACAACCAGTTGCAGGCATACCAGCCCGTATCGCCGCCAATCCTGCGAATCGGCGTAAACGTGATCTCTGCAGGTCGCGCGACTTCAACGGAACGGGAATCAATAAACCGCGTTCCGAAGCGGACTCCCGACCAGGCAGGCAAAGCACCCGACGAAGACAACGAATCCGACCAGCGCGTCTCAGCAAACTCCTGTTCTTCATTGATGAGTGCACGCTGGATCGCGGCTTCAATGCCCATCGGTTTGATATCGAACGCCTGCAACGCACTCTGATCCTGCACGACCGTTGAATGCACGATACTTTCAATCAGCTTGCGACCAATGCGGGCATAGAGCGGCGTCACCAGACCCAGCCACAGACTCGACAGGTAAGGCGTCAAAACGGGAACCGGAATCATACGCAAGCGAATCTCGCGACAGCGGGCATACACGCGCATAATTTCCGCGTATGAAACTTCGTCGGCTCCGCCAATCTCATACACTCGGCTTTCCGGTAACGACACATCCAGCGCTGCAGTCAGATAAGCGATCAGGTCCTCAATCGCAATCGGCTGTGCCGACCTCATGACCCATTTGGGTGTAATCATAACGGGTAGACGTTCCACCAGAGAGCGGATCATTTCAAACGACAGGCTGCCCGAACCGATCACAATCGACGCCCGAAACTCCAGCACCCGCACGCCCGACTCTCGCAGGATCTGTCCCACTTCCTGGCGACTCCGCAGATGTGGCGAGAGTGTTTCCGCTTCACTCCCCAGTCCGCCCAGATAGATGATCCGCTCGACACCCGCGTCCCGAGCCGCGTTGGCAAAATTCTCAGCCGCACGGCGGTCATTCTCTTCAAACGAACCTTTCTCACCCATCGAGTGAATCAGGTAATACGCCACCTTCACACCCTTCAGCGCCGGGGGCAGTGTCTCCGCATCCAGCACATCGCCGGCTACGACTTCAATATTTTCTGCCACCCGCGCACGCAGATTTTCAGGCCGCCGCGCCAGGCACCGCAGTCGCTGTCCCCGCTGTTCTAGTGCCTGCAGCAATCGTCCGCCGACATAACCGGTCGCACCAGTCAGCAGAACCAGGTCGGCTGTGGAATTCACTGCTTGTTCATTCTCAACCATCAATAACCGCTCTTTCGCTCAACAGGAATCAGAACTTGATATCATATCAAGATTTATAGTGCTGACACTGCAAATTTTGAGGAAGGAATCGAGGGTTTGGTAAAAAAAAGCGATCAAACCATATTCAGCGGACTACCAGTTTCCCCTCATCGTAGGCAATCGCTTTCTGGCGGCCAATCACCGTATCCCAGTTCATCCGGTGAGGCGGGCTGAGGTAGTGCGCATAAGCGACCGCCATCTGGCGGGCCACCTCTTTGTAAGGCACATTACCGAAGCCGGCTCCCATCGCGGGAAACACGACCGTGTTAATCTTCTGCCTTTCATCCGACTGTCGCACGTTGTGCTGATAGACAGCCAGCAGCGAGGCCCAGGTCGCCGCATACACTTTGTCGGTTCCAGAAATTGAACCGGGCACACGCATCGTCGGGCTGTGCGCCACGAAGGGATAATCGGGATTGCCTGTAGACTCAATGAACGACGTGCCGATTGGCTGCTCGCCCAGATATTCATCCAGGATGCGATGCTGAATCCTCTGCATCAGTTCGATGCCATGAAAGTGGATCACGGCGGCATCAATGCCCGCATTCATAATCCCGAAGGCATTCGCGGCGGTCACAAAACAGTCATGCGGGGGCAGGTCTTCAAAACGGCTTTCGATGACCGTCACGCGGGGGAGTTTCTCAAAACGCGTTCGAAACGCATCACACATTTCTGATTCAGGATGAATCAACCAGAGATCAATGGGCAGAGCCATAAAAGAGCAGGGCACCTTTCTGAATGCTAGACAGGTTTTATACCAATTCACTCACACTCAGGTCAAGCACTTAAATTCAGAGAATTCCTGAAATGCCTGCTCCGCTTTGACAAATCGCGTTGACTCAACGCACCAGCACAATCGGCGTCTGATCTTTCCAGTCATACTCTTTCCCGTCCACCGTCAGACCATTCAGCCTCAGGTCGAATTCATGACCTTCCCATTGAAAGATCACACGCCCCGGACGAATCGTGGTATCCTGGAATGTCTGTCTATTACCCGGCATCTGTTCCGCCTGATCGGGCAGGGAGAAAGTTCCCGCCGGGTGAGTACCCGCCTCGCGATCTGCAATCACAATCTGACGGTTGAAAGGACGATCCTCGCGGCCCGCCAGCCTCAATGTCAGCGCCAGTTGTGTTTCCACCCGACCAATTTCTGCTTCCCAGTGTCCCTGAGAAGCGTTAAATGATTCCAGAGACCAGAACAACAGACCTACACACACCAGGCCCGCGCCAAGATAGATCAGAATGTTTTTCAATATTTGTTTTTGAATTGGCTTATCTCGATTAAAAATGAGGAAAGAACCAGCGAATCGAAAAATCCATTTTCCAGTTCGTGCACCATATCAGAGCAGCAACATTGCCGGGCCTGTGTTGTGCTCTTCCTGGATATTATTATAGAGATACCCTATTCGGGGGAAAGCAGAATTTTGATCCATCAAATTCTCAAACAGGAATCTGATTTGTCACGACTGCAGCCCTCTGCATAAATCGTGCAAGATCTTTCACAATCGGAAACGATCTGCACGCGGCTCTGCTGCATTCCTGCAGATTTCTGCAATTCAGATTTTTTTACAATTTTGAAAACGGGAATTCTGAATGAATGGAGAGAGGTCGAGTCACTCATTCTCAGCATCGCCAGTCTGACAGACCAGATTTCTATCAGTTCTCAAGCGACTCGGTAATGATGATCGGCTGCGTCTCATCCCAGACATAGTCTTTTCCATCAACCTTCACGCTTTGCGCGGTGGCAGAAATTTTATGTCCATAACCTTCAAGCGTTAAGCCTTCAGGAGTCGCAAACGTTTTAATCTGCTTCGAAACGGTCTGAGGTTGAGGAGGAAAGAATTCAATCCGGGGAGTTTTGAGGTTCGTGGAAACTTTGACGTTTTTTAAGACAATCTTCTGCCGAATCCCTTTCAGTGCAGGGGCATCTGGTTTTGATTTGTCCGACGAATAATAGATACCGAAACGCTCCTGACCGGGATCTCCCTCTTTTGCTGCGAACACAACGATATCCTCGCGGGGTGGTTTAGAAAACGCGACCCAGATCGTCGCGACCACTCCCAGCAGAATCACTCCCGCCATGATGAATTGATTTTTTCGGTTCATGTCAGATCGTTACCCGTTGGAAACAACCAGAACAAAGTAAGGCTGCTTTAATTTTAACAGAGACAGACTCTCGAATGCCAGCAGTTCGAGTCCTACATTCAGCGTCCTGCCTGCTCACTGCTCCTTAAACTGCTGCAGATGCTGTTCGAGCGCGTCCCATTCTGCGATGACATGCTGCTGGATTTCCGGGTTGGAAATATAGGGATGGCCGCTGGCGACATGTACCTTGATCGATTCTTTCACGTACGAAATCAGCTGTAACACGTGGGATACCAGTTCCCGTACTTCCGGTAGAGTCTCTTTCGTAAACTGAAATTGAATCGCCGCTCCCAGCCCCAGAATCTGGCACCACTCCACTCCGTTTTCCTCGCGCCAGACAGGTGTGACCAGCAGGTAACGCTCCAGCACCGGAAAATAATAGGCGAACGCCTTGCCTCCCATATACATGAAATCTTCTGTGTGCTTTTCCGGATCTTCCTGGAACCTTTGATAGGCTTCCGACAGTGTCAAGCCGCCAAAGTGTTTCCACGCGACCTGCGCGTCGAGGTCTCCTGCATCAGGATCAAAGTCCCGTTCGCCGGGCAGCGGGCCTGATTTCTCCCAGGGTGGTTTCTCTGTCATAAGAATATAAAATTTTCACTTTTGATTCAGATTCAGGTAATCAGCAGCAAAGCCAGATAAGGTACTGCATTAAACACCAGAAACAGCAGTTTGAACAGGCCGATAAAGCAATACATTACCACATTAAAGGATTCTCGAGGCAGCGGAATCCAGGCATTCTGCGATCGATACACCAGTTCCGGCGCCAGCAGAAAAATCAGGGTCCACACAATCAGAATTGACCCATTCACAATCGTGCACCACATGAAAAACGCGGTCAGAGTCTGAATATCCATACGATTTTCCCTTCAAGAGCCATGCGAAAGACGTTGTTTCAAAATATTCCGGATGCGCGCTTTCACGGAAGGGGCTTCTTCTTCCAGAGCCGCTGCCAGTAAAGAATCCACTTCCGGTTTGAAGTCAGCATGCTGCAGTGCCAGTTCATTGAAACCGTTATAGCTCCACGCTCTGACGAATTTATTCTTACTCTGCAGACAGCGGCGTAAAAATGGTTCGAGTTGCTTCACTTCCCGTTTGTTAATCGTCAGGTAAGGCAGGCACTGCAGTAGATGCAATTGCGTTTCCCAGTTTTGCAATTCCGATAAACTTCGGTAATAAGGCGACCAATCCAGCCGGGTGACATCCTGTCCTGATTCCAGCGCCTGTTTCAAGAGCCAGCTGGCGGCCTGCTGTCTCTCGGGATCAGCTAACAGACTTAACAGTACGCTGCAGAATTCCGGTTCTCCACTGATACGATCATAGAGTGACTGTAATTCCTCGACAGTCCACTTCTGCTGATTCTCTAACAGACGCCTGATCTCCACCATCATTCCCCTGATATGATTTCGACTGATTTCAAGAGATCTGTGTTCACAGTAACAATGTTTTCCAGATCATCAACGCAAACATGATGAGAATGCCGATGACGACGAGTAGCCCAATCGGCAACAGTTCGGTCAGCGTTTTATGCCAGGCCAGGAAATGCTGAATTACCATCAAGGTGCCCGCCAGCAGAAACAGCCACAGCCCCAGTGACAGGATCCAGTCGGGAGCACTGATACCCGTGAGGGGGTACCACAGCAGTTTCACTCCCAACAGGAAGGCAGACAAAACGATGGGAGCATCCGCCAGCGTCAGCCACCCCAGCTGTTTCTGAATCTCATATTTTTTCTCTGCCTTTTCCGGGTCTTCTTGGGGAATCTCACGAATCTTCTGAATAAGATACAATCGAATTCCCGACAGATAAGCAGATAAAGCGACCGCAATCCCCAGTATCGCCAGCAGTTTATCTGAGCTGAATAACATTGAATTGCTCCTGAGTGAAGTGATTTTCCAGGTGACGAATCAGTAACTTTGACTTATTCAGTTTAACACCACATCCTGAACCGCAACAGCCACCCAACACTCATTCCATTCTCAGATTCGTCTCCGCCGCGGTCAGGTCTCCTCCGACTGACTCTCGGGCGGGGGAGGTGCCTTGATAACCTCCCGCCAGATTCCGCTCCTTAAGAACCCGGGGAGCACCGCCACTAGCGCGAATAATCCCACAACGCCGGCACAAAAAGAAATAAAACCCAATACGACCACTGGGATCTGCTCCAAACCACACAACTGATATTTCGCGTAGAGCCTCTGGGTTTGACCACTAAGCGCTGCAACTCCCTTCTCAATTGTAATGGTTGCCGTGTATTCACCCTGACTGAATGTGGGAATTTCTACGAGCATCTGCCCTCCGCTCACCAAACCTGAATTCCCAGGACTGTCAGAAAGCGTCGCTTCGCTGACTTTAAAATGGCGAGCGACGATTTCCTCGTCAGTTGCATTCTGGATCACGATGGATCCGGACAGCCCATTCAATTCAGCCTGCGGTATTTGTTCCCCATCATCTTTAAGCCCCCCATCCACAAAAACCCCTTCGCCATGGGAGACACTACAGGTCTGGTGAAAAGGCACGGTCACCGTGCCAGGTCGTGAAAGATCCAGCGTAACCTCCATGGGATGTGCTGAAATCCACCCACGAAAAGTATGTTGATAGTCAAACGCAAGCTTTGCAAAAAACAGAGTCACACAGATCGCAATGCAGGCAATCACCCCGCCAGTCAGCCTTGCTTTCGCCAGTTTACGCATTGTCCGCTCTGAATTTAATTCCATGAAACCATCACTACGCAACATGACAAATGCAAGATTCACAAATCTACAGATCTGAGCGCGACATCTCTCTCATACTGCAGAAGCGATACCCTTTATTTGTAAACCAGATCTGAAAGAAATCAACAGGTTTCGCTGCAATTCAATCTTTCGACGGTCATTCATGCACGTAGGCCCAGTCGCCCACCCGTTCCAGCCAGCCGCCATATCCGTTTTCCGGATAGTCCTGTTTGGGAAAGTACAACATCATGTCCCAGTTGGGACCACCGCTCGGGGTTCGCACAAGAAGTATCCAGGGATTCTGTTCGGGCCACCACTGATAATCAGCAGAGACATAATATTTGTATTCCGGATAGGCCATCATTCCCGTGCCGGGGACCGTAGTCAGATAATCGGGCACCAGTTGTTTCAGTGTTTCGGGTGGACGCGCATGGTCTCGCGTGTAGGCTTCAATCGCTTCAACCAGGAACTGGCTCCGATCAGCGAAGGCCGCCATCCGGGCCATACGTACCTGTTGCCCCAGTTGAATACCGTAGATACAACCGGGAATATAGATCAAAGACAGAATCAGGATCAGTAATGCATCCCTGCGATATCGCTTGAATAAAAGGCACATCAGAGACGCTGGAATCGCCAGCAATGCCACGAGAAATGCAATGCCATAAAAAACCACCAGCCAGAGAAACAGCGTGGTTCCAACAGGAGTCGTCGAAATCCAATGTGCGAACGGAAAATACCCGACAGCAGTAACCGCAAACAGTGACAGATAGATCCGCTCTTTACGTTTCATGGCTGAAGGCCTCCTGAAATTCGCGGCGTCTGTGTTCCCTGATGCTCTCACGATCATCTGCACGATTGATATAACAGCGAATTGACCAGGCAGCAAAAATCCCCAAAGCAGCGTTAACCCCGCTCCCCAGCAGTACCATCCATCCGCCACGTACCAGGAATACTTTGACTCCCAATACGAAAAACATGCCGCCCCAGATCAGCGGGCTCATTCTCTGATGCGTGGCAGTCCGACCAAAGCTGCTGTAATACGCATAGTTAAAGGCGATGCCAAATCCATCGAACGTTCCCAGAAATCCTAGTGCAAACAACCAGAACCGGTCATTCGTCAGCAATACCACAATCTGTCCCAGACAGTAACCCAGCAGGAAGCCGATCAGCATCCCCAATACTGTCAAAATGAATATTCGCAAACCGGACCAGTTGGATTTACGACGAACTCCCGCCAGCAGTAAAAACGCTCCCAGATGGGGTAACAGCGCGGGATCATGCCCCACGCAGATATACCGTACCGGTATGCTAAACACAATTCCTTTCCTCAAACCGGTGTAAGCCGTCAGACCGTCCCGGTAACTCTCTTTCAATCCCCAGCGACACTCATCCAGAGGGTAACTTGTATCTTTACCTGATACAGTGATTACCAGCCGGTTATGTTCCAAAGCGACTCGCCGGGGCAGATAATTGCGCTGCAGCAATAACAGTCCTTTGAGAATGAGATATCCCGCTAAAAAACCACACCAGAAAAAACAGAACCCGAACACGAGATCAAATCGGGCATTGACTGGATCCAGCACCGCCAGCACCACAACAGGCGACATGAAAATGAGAAACGCCGCAACCAGCGTTTTATAACCTGCGCCACGCACATAGTTCTTCAAGCTGACATCCGATTTCTCCACGACATCCACCAGTTGCCCGCCACCTGCTGCGTACTCATAGAGATCCGGAGAGACCTCTTCCACACAATGCCGACAATACCGCCTGTCATCCCAGAGCGTCACCGCTTCGTCTTCGTCGGAAATCGACTCTCCGCAATAAGGGCAGGCAGCCTGTTTCATTTGAGCACCTCCAGACACGCAGAAAGTCTATTCGAAAAATCGCAACGATGTATTTTGCAGGCAGTCTGACAAAACATGTTACCTGCTTTTAACAATCAGCCCGGTCATTCATGCACGTAGGCCCAGACTCCCACTGGTTCCAGCCAGCCGCCGTAACCCTGTTTGGGATAATTCTGTTTGGGAAAATACAACACCACATCAAATCCCACTCCGAAAACAGGCGGCAGCACCTGCAGCGCCCAGGGATTGCCTGCATACTGTTGGCGGGCATCCTTCCCTGTGAAATATTGAAATTCAGAACAGGCCCGCATCCCGGTATCGGGCACGGCAGGCAGGTAATCGGGAACCAGCACAGTTAACGACTCAGGCGGCGCACCATGCTGACGTTCATAATCATTGATCGCGGCAATGAGCGGTTGACTGCGATGCGAAAACGCTTCCCAGCGGGCGGTCCAGACACGATGTTCCAGATTCACACCCAACAGAAAGCAGGGGACATACACGACCAGCACCAGCAGCCAGAGCAGGGCACGCGAACGGGTCTGTTTCCAGCAGAGTCGCACCAGCATAATCGGCAGCATGACCAGCGCCGCCAGAAAGGCAAAGTAATAAAGCATGGTCACACAGAGGATGAATACACTTCCATAAGGAGCCAGTAATGCCCATGCCGCAACAGGCAAAACGACAATCGCAGAAATCGCAAACAGAATGTATACGATCAAGTCTTTAGACTTCATAGCGGTACCCCGCTTTCGATTCCCGATTTTCCGGCGTTTTCAATACCAGATTCTTTTTTCGCAACTGCAATTGAGACCGGAAATGCCAGGCTGCGAAGCCACCGATGATCGCATTGAGACTGCCACAGATCAGACACGATATGATTGCGGAAGGAATTCCCAGACGAAAACCGGCAAAAAATCCCAGACTCCCCCCCATCTTGAAAAATTCCGCTCCCCAGAGAGCAGGGTGGAGGAGTTGATCAGCCAGTTTTGAGCTGGGTTTTCGACTGATAATAGAAAGTCCCACCAGGCAGACCCCATCCAGTATACCCAGAATAGGCAACAGGAACTCCCAGGCGGGATTGTTCAACTCAATTGCGCAAAACTTCCCCGACAACAGGCCGACCAGATAACCTCCCACGCCACCAGCAACCAGGGAGAGAAAATCATGAAACCGGCTCGGAGTATATACGGGCAGTTCTACTAACTGAAAGAAGGCGCACCAGTGTTTCAACAACTCAGACGAATGTCCGCAATTGATGACGGCGTCAGGCGTATAAATCGTTATGCCCTGTTTCATACTGGTGGCAAACAGGACTTCGTCTGCAGACGACGTACCAGGCTTCCATTGGCAATCGGTGAGGAGTGAAGTTTGTTCCCCATCCGGAGTCACCACTTTGATATGAAGTCGCTCCAGAATCACCTTGCGCGGCAGATGTATACGGAAATGTTTCACTTTTCCGCAGGAGATCCACCAGCAATAGAGCATGACAAAGCCCAGACAGAAGCCTTGGAAGCCAATGGCCACTTCCAGGGGAGCATTGTTTCGAATCAGCATGACAGTCAGAGGTAATAGAAAGAGCAAACCTCCGGCGATTCCGACTTTGAATTGAAAACGACGCCAGTATTGGCTCACACTGATATCGTCTGGCTCAAGCAGATCGACTAGTTGTCCCCCCTCTGTCGCGAATGTGTAGAGGTCAGGCGAAATCGCTTCTACACAACTCCGGCAGTAGCTCCTGCCATTCCACAACGGCACCGCTTCGCCAAGAATCGGTTCTTTGCAACGGGGACAAACAGCAGGAATCACACACGCCTCCCGATAAAACAGATCGCAGTGTCGTTACCATCCCTTTATTATAATGAATTCAGCAGATGAAAGCAGCATTTTTCCCGCAACCTATTCGCCGCCGATGCCTTCTTCTTCCTGTTCGACTTCTTGGGCTTCCTGCACATGCTGACTCGCGGGATTCACAATCCGGTCCATTTCCATCATTGCACCAATGATTCCACCACCGCCGGATCCTGATCTGGTTCTGTTTTTGTGGCTAAACAGATCCTTAATAAACATCACCATCATGCAAGGAGTGACGATCACCACCAGAATCAATCCAGCCAGCACACAGAATTCCATAGGTTCCATCAGATTTCCCTCGCATGATTGTCAGTGGAAACAGGTGACAGTAATCGTTTGAGTCCTACGCCTAACCGAAACACGGCGATCACAAACAGAACTTTTCCCACCAGAGCCAGACAGTTCCACTGAAACCAGTCATTCCAGAGTTGCTGATACTCATCCGGCCCCAGCAGAACAGGGTCGGAAGGAGTGGAACTGGACTCCAGCAGATGAGTACACAATCCAACCAGCACGAACACCAAGAGCGAAGTGACCAGCCACCATTTTCCTTTGACCGCAGGCCAGGAAAGCACCACAAACAGCGCCGCACATTCCAGGCAGAGCAACAGCCAGGGACTTGCGTGATACAAGTATTCAACAGCTTTCATTGATCTCATCATCCTGAAAATGGATTCGTTTAGTATTCACAGCGTCTCCTGCGAAGCCGCCTCCGCCTCGCGAAGCGCCTGCTGTTTGATGCTGCTGCGACGAATCGTATAAGTCAGCCACAGCCCGTAAGGCAGCCAGAGGTATTGGTTCCAGGGATCAGGTAACAGAAATACGGCTACCACAAATAAAGGAACCACAACCCAGAAGAGCACAGACATTTTCACCAGATATGCCCGTTCCTGTAGGCCCTGCGCGTTTCTAAGTTCGTTCCAGGTTCCAATCACGCCCCCTAGAAATCCCAGCAGAGTGCCGCCGACAGCGCCGATCAAACCAATTGTCTCAGGGGCCATTTTGATTCCCTTATCAGATTCAGGGGGTTAAAAGTCGGGAAACATACGCTGTAACCAGCTGTGACAGACAGCAGCATATGCTGCTTTCAAACCCGGACCGGGACATTCCATATCACGGACTCTATTTTCAATCACGCTGCAGCGAATGGCAACACCCGTGGACAGAAACCACAGGACCAGCACCACTCCCTTTTCCAGCAGATCGTGCCAATAGAGACAAAATAATCCTGTCCCCAGTGCCACCCCGATAAACAGCAGGCCTACAGGCACAAAGTACATGTTTGTTCGCACCAGCGGCTTTAATCTTTCCAGAATTTCACTATTTTCCATGACAGGAAACTGACGCAGAAACCGATTCAACTGCAGACCGCTATAACCACAGAGAAAAATCTGTCCCACCTCACTCAACAGAAACAATCCGAATGCCATGCGATCAATGGCTTTAAACAGTTCGCTCGGCTTTCGATTAACCCCTTTAATTTTTTCGCTCGGCTTTTGATCAAAGTCTTTAATATTTTCGCTCGGCTCAGGAACGGCCTGCTGTTTGAGATCATAGACCACGTAAGCCGCATACGTCAGCATCAAAATGATCAACGTCAACGGCACGATGACCGTCACGGAAAGCGGATTGAATTCCGGTCGATCAATCGAAAAATCGGGCTCGTCCAATGGATCTATTTCCATCATCGTTCTGAAACACCTCTCTTAATGATTCCGGCAACGCGAGAATCAATGACATCAACTCACTGGATCAGCGGTCATGTTTCACAGACAGCCTCTGGGACATTCATTTTGATTACCTCCCGGGGACGAACCACACACGGGTAGAAATAGATAAAGAAGAGGGCCGTGTAATAGGCCAGATGAATTTCAGAACGACCCGCAGGTTGTGAATTCTTTCTGACCACACACGTACCGGCAAATCGATCCGTCAACGACTGATGATCCTGATCTACGCTAATCCACAGCATGTCAAATAAAATATTAAATGGCGAGTATAAATTGAGCAACAATCGGTACGTCATGCGAAACACCGAAGGTCGGGTCCCCTGGAGAGTGACAATGCGGGCGCCGGTAACCCAATAGCCGACTGTCCGCACAGGTGAGGAACGCAAAACAGTCAGATACGCCCAGGCACAAAATTGCCAGACGAAATCAGGGGTCATATCTTGATCGTCCGTCAGATCAACTGACACGAATTTGATCAGTGCCCCGAGCATGCAGACCACGATCAGATCGACGAGCCAAATCACCAGCCGCCGTCGGAACCCGATGTAATCTTCGGGTGAAAAGTAAACACCTTCCCCCAGTGAGCAATCTCGTCGAGCCCCGGCCATCGTCTGCCATCTCCCTGCTTTACGTAGTAGAACCTTGTTTCAAATGATCATCACCCTGCAAAGGTACAGCATACAGTTTTCGCGCCGCGATCGCATCCTGAATTCCGGAAAACAGCACCAGCAGCGCCATCACAGCCATCACCAGCCGCAGCACATCGGGGACAGCAGCAGGCTCGTACGCGATCCGCGTTGGCAGAGTCCGCCACGCAGCCGCTTCCAGACAGACCGCTGTCACCAGCCCACCAAACAGCATCGCAATGATGATATGCAGCACGTACTCACCACTGGGCAGACCTCCCAGTAAGCGACGGCTCTCCCGTTCCAGCGCAAAGTCCACGATCGAGATCACCACATCAAATACAAATAACGCCAGCAGACACCAGAAATAAAAGCCCTGCAGCACCAGGTTCGGTATCACCAGGAACAGCGCAGCATAGGTCGGCCCCCGCAGACTGTGCACCACCAGTTCAGCCCGCGCATCAGGATGGCTCCGAATCCCATGCGAAAAACTGTGGTACAGCGCAATATCCGTCGCGCCCAGACAACCCAGTCCGAATAAAATGTAAGTCGCCGCTCCCATGAACTTTCACTTTCATTCAGTTTCCGTCACAAATCGGCTTACCACGTCACTATCCACCAGACGCAGTAAGGAACGATGCCGAAAGGCAAACGCCGCGCGTAAATTTTTAACAAGAAACGTCCGCGTGACCAGAGCCCCACCAAACTGCCACGCCAGTTCTACATTCAACACATCCCGTACGATTGTTCCGGCTGAGGTTTCTTCAAATTCATGAATGTGTGAGAAACGGGAAAACGGACCATGAATCAGCGTCTCACCAAAGCGGTGCCCCGGCTCATAGAGATCGTGCCGAAAGCCCATCACCACCGGCAGACAACCGGCCACACATTGCTCGACCCAGGTCTCAGCCCCGGGTTGAATATGCCCTGCATGCCGCAACAATCGAAAGCCAGGCCACTCTGCCAGCAACAGCCCGAGATGAGCCGGATCTTCATGAAACCGAAATAGCGTCTCGCGATCAGCGGGAACAGTCTGTTCAAAACACAATTCCATAAACCGGCTCAATCATTCGGTTACTGTTCATACAACGCATTCACATCACCCGGCACTTCACAAACAGAAATCCCGGCGCTGTTGACAACTTTCGATAGCTTTCCGGGTCCGTTGCCTGCATCTGTTCGTCCGGTTTGCCTTCACTCATCTCTACGACGCACAAGCCCGCATCCGTCAATGCCTGCATCAACGCCGAAAGGGACCGACGATAATATTCCACTCGCACGGGTGAACCGATGGTATCCCACTCGTCGACGATTTTTTCCGTCAGAAAATAATTGCCGCTCGGCGAGAACTGATAGTCCACAAACGGATGATGCGTTGAAAACACAAACAGTCCCGCTGGCTTCAAAATGCGTTTCACATCACGGAATAAAGGCGTCGGATCTGCCAGGTAATGAATCATCAAAGGAGAAACGGCCAGATCAAAAGACTGGTCCGCCTCATCAGGCACGCCCTGCGCAAGATCCTGCACATACGCGTTGAATGGGTTACCCAGCTTCTGGTGTACCAGCGCGATCATGTCTGCCGAACCATCAACGGCAGTCACCGTCGCGCCTTGAGACGTCAGGTAAGCAACGTATTCTCCGGGGCCACAGCCCAGATCAATCACCCGTTTCCCCTGTAGTTCCGGCAGCAGGGCGCAGAGAGAAGGGCGTTCATAGTAAGCATTATAGCTGTTGTCTCTGATCGCCGTCGCATATTCGGCAGCGTGTCGGGAATACATGGGATTTAACATGGTGTGTCAGTTCCGGACAGATGTGAAAAACAAAAAAGTCCCGCAACCGTTATACCACGACTCCGCTCCCTCAACAATAAATGAGAGAACGGAGTCGTTTTCAGATCCCAATCTGATTCGTTGTTTCTGTGTTAATACCCTGCAGTCGCATCCTGGTACAGTTCTTTTGCAATCCCGCGCAATGCATCATCGGCCTGCTGTCCGCCGATATTCGTCATGATCACAATCGCAATATCTTTTTTCTTATCGATCCAGATCTGCGCCAGGTTTTTCCCATTCGAGCCGCCATGATAGAGCAGGGGATACGGTGCCCAGTCGACGGTCACCCAGCCCCAGCCATGTGCATATTTCCCTTCGGGTGGCGTTCCCGGACGGTTTTCCCCTTTGATCGTGAATACAGGCGTATGAATTTTCTCCACCATTTCCGGTTTGACAATATTGCAAGGCGCCCGCGTCCCGTTCCCGGCGTTCCAGCCGGCCCAGGTTGCTAAATCCAGAATCGAAAGGTGCAAGGTTCCCGCTGGTCCGAGGATCAACGAGTTATCCGCGTTCGGCCCGGCCATATACGACTTGACCTTGCCATCTTTCTGTACCACATGCCCCAGCGGTGCATCGATTTTTCCGAGTGTGGACTGCGTTCCCAGACCGGCGGTCGTCAATTCGAACGGTTCAAAAATGCGTTCCACAATCAATTCGTCCCACGCTTTACCGCTGACGCGTTCAATCATCGCCCCCGCAATGGTATATCCGCGGTTGTTATAAGCCCATGCCTTTGACGGTTCCGCCACGAGAGGCAGCTTGACCGATTCCTTGAGCAGCCAGTACCGCTGGTCGTTCAAATCTCCATCGACGTCAAACGAATCTTTCAGCAGCTTCATCAGGTTTTCATCGTCGGCCCGCATGCCGCTCGTATGTGAGAGCAGTTGCTCCAGCGTCACTTTCTCCACGCCGGGCGCCATCGTTTTTTTCAACTCTGGAAAAACGTCGCCCAGTGTCGAATCCCATTTCAACTTGCCTTCTTCAATCATCATGCCCGCGATGGTCGCGGTCATCGCTTTGCCATCGGACCCCAGATGAAACTTGTCATGAATGGTGACCGGAATATCCGCACCCATCTTCCGCGTTCCGACCACACCATATTCGGTCAGCACGCCCCGCTCGACTACCGCAGCGGCGACCGCCGGTAGATTGCCCGATTTCAGATAAGGCTCCAGTTTGTGATTAATCGTCTGTCCCTGCAACATGCCAGACGGCAGTATCAGACTCATCCCCAGAATAAGTACACAGGCCCCTGGTGACATAATACGCATAAGCTACTCCCCATGATCGGTAAACAGAATCCAGGATGGTCTCCGCTGCCACCATCCGCTTTATTTATCGTTCATCACTGCTGCCGGCTGTGGAGTCATCGCACAAATAATCCTCAGATCCAAGAAACCACAACTGTTAAACCGCACAGGTCGCACGATCAGGCTGACTGGGATTCAGGAACCGATTTCAGATGCAGCCCTTTCGCCGCGATCTGCGCCGTAATTGCGGCGTCGCCACCATTTGCCAGCACAAACAGAATCACGGCAAACCCGTAATTACCATTCGAAATCGCGGCGGCCAGTACGACCAGTAAAATCATAAAACCACAGAATTCAGCAAAAGCAACCGGATAATGCTTCATCACAAAGTCGCCCCACGACGGGAAGAAGAAACTGCGAACTCCCACTTCCGACGGCTTCCAGAACGTCGCGTCACAGGCTTCGCAGTGGTAATCGTGTTTGGGAACGACGGCAAAACAGTTGCCACACAGGTTTTCACGCGACTGAGTTACTTCCGGATCGAAGCCTTTCTCGTCAAACGTTTTATAAGCATCGAGAAATACCGACCGCATCGTCTTGCGGTCGATTTTTGGAAACCCTGAATAATTCAGGTTCTTGCCATCTTTGAGACAGATCTTGGCGTTTCCGAAGATCGTACTTTTCAGATCCTTGATCTGACTGTAATAAATCGACCAGAACGTACGCTTGGGTTTGCCTTTGCCATTCGTACGGATACACAGCAGCCGAAAGTTCGTCAGCACGACCGCCGTATGATTAATCGTCTGGGCCCAGAGGGCTCCCATGAAAAACTGCTCAGAGAAGGATGACTGATTCCCTTTAGAGATGAACAGCACTTCTTCTTTTTCCAGCAGCATCTCTTCCAGCAATGGTTCCAGACGTTTCACCAGTTGAAATTTTTTCTTGATTCCGCTCTTGGCAAACATCCCCTCCAGCTTGGGGAACATCGTCTCCAGCCGATAATTAATATTGGGGGAAAGCTTCAGATTTAACTGGGTAAGTTTGGTATCAACCGCCTGGCTGTCGACTGTGCTCATGAGAGTTCGTTCCTCAAGGATGAAATGAATCACGGATAGGAACACATCGTAACCAGAACACACGAACAGTTCAAAATGATTTTCATTTATTTACGATGAATTCTTCACAGGGCCCCCTCAAGACACCAACCTGAGTTCCTTACAGCCGCCCGATCCAGGTCGCCACGTCCAGCACTTCGCTCAGCATCATCTGCTGGGCACACAGAATCGACCGCTGCAGTTCTTCCGCCGTCACTTCACCGGCTGAATTCGACAGCGCCAGCGTCCCTGTCGCATCACTCAGAAACTCAACCGTAAACCCCCGATGCACCGCCTGTCGGGCCGTCGTATCACAACACATATGTGTCATATACCCGGCAATTGTCACCGTATCGATGCTCTGCTCCCGCAACCAGTCTTCCAGTTCTGTTCCTGTAAAACTGCCCGGTAGCGTTTTTTCAATCAGCAGATCACACGGACGCTTCGCGACCTCCGCATGCAGTTCCCAGCCCGGCGTCCCTTTCTGAAAGAACGGCTTGTCCGGATCAGTCATATGATGCTGCACCACAACCACAGGCACCTGTTTCGCTGCAGCCGCATCCATCGCGACCAGGATCTGCTCCAGATGACCTGCCGGATAAGTAATCGGCAGCGCTCCCGTGAAATATTCATTCTGCACATCAATCACCAGCAAAGCACGACTCATAATTTCTCCTTCAAATAACTCATTCCCATTTCACTTCACCAGTATAAAATCAAAACACATTTTTCGTGTCATTTCGAGTTTTTCGTGGTAGTAAAAAACACTACTTTCGAAATCCATTCCAAGCTTCAAAAAATATTGCCAATGGTATCAGAACTGGTGAGAGTAGCAATAGAATCAGAAACTGAATCCGACTCCAGAAAACCGTGTTACGATGTCGTTTGAGAAGCTCGGATTCACTGATATGACAGTTATAATTCTGTCGCTCTTCAAGAAACATATCGGATCTGGAAGAGACTGAATTACCTCCCAGTGACTCTAACGCCAAAACCACTGTCCAGAGCAGGGTAGACTCTGTCTTTAATGCCTTGACGCAGACCAGATTTTCCCCGACCGTGTACTGAGACATTTCATCACGATCTGATTCAGCCCGATTTGAGCATACACTTACTCTAATATCAGGTAGACACGCAAAAGCCAGCTCGACTGAATACTGCAGTGGTTTTGTGGTTTCACTGCCACTGATCTGTACTGGCAGGGAAGTGATTTCTGTCATTTTATCACGAATCGCGGAAAGTCGAGGCACTTCATTCTCAAAACAAAAGTTGCGTTTGTATTTCAAGATCTGCCCATGACCAGCATTGAACCTGAAATTCATTCTACACCTCAATCACCAGTGAGGTATGACTCATGATTTCTCCTTCAAACAATTAAACAATTCATTTCCATTTCACTTCACCAGTATGAAATCAAAACACATTTTTCGTGTCATTTCGAGTTTTTCGTGGTAGTAAAAAACGACATTCAGAGTTTAATCCAGTTTATTAAATATTATAGAAGCGGAATACGCGGGCAGTTTAGCCTGCCGCCCCCAGTTTGAGACCAATGAGCCCGGCCAGGATCAACAGCACACTGATAACCCGAATCGTATTGATCGGCTCCTGAAACAGCACGACACCCAGGATGACTGTTCCCAGGGCGCCGACTCCGACCCAGACAGCATAAGCGGTCCCCAGAGGCAGAGTTTTCATCGCGAGCCCCAGTAATCCCAGGCTGACAATCATCGATCCGATGGTCCAGAGGGAAGGGAGCAGACGCGTAAAACCCTCTGTATATTTCAAGCCCACGGCCCAGGCCACTTCAAATAGACCCGCCAGGATAAGAATCAGCCACGACATCGTATAGTCCTTCACACTGATGGGGCCGTCCCCGCTGAACCAGGAGCGGTGAGGTCGTCCTCACTTCCAGACAGATCGATACTGCCATCTTAGGCAACAGCAGCAAGTCTGCAAAGTCTCATTGAAAAAGTGAAGTTCCTGCACTCCTCACATCACCAGCACATTTTCGTGCATTTTATGTTTTTCGTAGTCGAAAAAATCAGTCACGATCAACATTACGCATCCATGTCAGCCAGGTTGTGCGGCTGAGGTTGTTTTCCAGCGCGGACCTCTGCGATCCGCTGCCGCAGATGCACATTGATCGGATCATCGGGTGCCCCCGCAACTGCCACCTCAATCACCTCGGCCGCCTCTTCCAGTTCACCACCGATCAGCAATGCCAGCGCCAGGTTCGCTGCCAGTCCCATATCCTCTGGCTTGAGTGTCCTTGCATGGCGGGCCGCTGCAATCGCCTGTTTTGTTCTGCCCAGCTTGAGACACTCAAACATATACTCGCGGGCTGCATCCGGATTGTCCTGAATCAGCTGATACGCATTGCGAAAGGCTTTACAGGCGGCTTCAGCATCTTCCAGAACCTGCTCCGCCTTACCGATTATCCACCACGCCGCACCATTCCCCGGATCGATTTCCAGCGCCTGACGAAGTAAGTCCTTGCCCCGCGCCAGATCATCACGAGCTCCCTCGGTATCCACCGGTTCATGATCGCGACCTGTAATAAAAATATAAGGGTTGATCAGTTCCAGTCCCTCACGATACAGGCGATCGTGTTCCCGTGAGGCAGCGTTGGTCCCGAATTCGGTCATATCGATGACCACCTTCATATCACACCCCGAAAGTGTCAACGCCGGATCTTCACTGGTGTCGTCTTGATTAAGTTTACGCAGGACAGCGCCACCGCCTTCGATCGAGACTACTTTTCCTCCCCGATTGATCAGACCATTGACTTCGTCCATACCGGTCGACAGCAGCCCTTCATCCAGGTCAACCCGCACCCCCACGCGGAACTCCCACAGTTTCTGCTTTGGCTCTCCCTGACTCTCTGCATCTTCTGACATACTGCAAAGCCCTTTTCTGAGAATTAAGAATACAGCCGCTTGTTTGTGTTTTCGTAGTCGAAAAAATCAACCATCGGCTGACAGCGCCTTCTGCTCCGCATACCAGTCTTCCGTCGCCTGGACGGCCCGCTTCACCACCGCAATTACTTCAGCCGGCGGTCCCTTGGATTCCGTGCCGTACTCCCATTGACTCAACAGTTCTGCGCCGGCAGACGTCTGAAAACCAACCAGCAGTTTGCACCGCTTACCCGCTGCATCCGGATCACCATACCCGCCGATCCAGTCATCAAGGACCGGACTGCAGACACTGCGCACTGTCACAAATGCAACAGTATCAATCACCCCGATAAACAGCCCCTGTTCCCGATTGTCTTCCGTACCCGTCCCCATCCGATTGATCGTGCCATCGTCGGCCAGCAAAATAAATAATACCTGGTCGCCATCGCATTCCAGCACCACCATAATCCGTGCCACACTGTCGGCACTACTGACTGTGGCGGCCGCTGGTTTCGATTTAAACCTGTCAAAGAAGCCCATTCATACCTCATATCTCTGATCATTACTTCGAGCGCTCAAAATAATTTGTGAATGCTTTCAATATCGGTTTTTCCTCACTGCGGTCAAGTACAGAAAAGCGAATCTGTTTGAATCGTCCGAAATAAGGCCCACCCGATTGCAGGAATTCAGAGAACAAACGCGCTACCAGATCAGGAGAATTTCGAAAAACACCACAACCCCAGGCCCCCAGCACCAGTGTCTGACAACCTTGCGCAGCGAATAAAGCAAGCGCCTTATCCATACGCGCCATGAAGACCTGAGGAATCTCGCTTACATGCACGGACTCATTCTTCTGAATCGCTCCCGCATTGGGAGCCGCACTCGTCAGGAAGTCGACCTGGTAACTCGACTCCAGGAACGAACCCGCATCATCCCGAAATACCGGACACGCAGGGGAGTAAATCATGCGATCCGAATAAAAGGCGCTCCGTAACTTGCGATGTGTCTCGTAATACTGGCTGTGAAACAGATTCAGCGAAGCGTACAGCGCTGAACTGCGTGCCAGACTCTCTTCCTGCGCCTGGCTTCCGCCCAGGAAACCACCTCCCGGATTTTTTGCAGACGCGAAATTTAACACACCGATCCGACCTGTCGTCACATCCGCGGCTAATTCGCGTGCCCCTTCCAGTGTGGTTTCATTCTCCAGCCGGAATTCCGTTTGCGTAAACGGAACCGGTGTTTGCAGTACGGCATCCCGCATCTGCCCCAGTGTATCTGGTTCAAAACAGGCCGAACCCGCATTGCAGGCCGCCATGTCCGCGGCAATCGCCACTGTCTCTCCCCGTGGATTCACATAATGTCCCACTTCCATGACCTCCAGCGTGGTCTTCGCCAGATATGCACGTCCTGTTCGACTACTCATAGTCACAATCCTTTCTCATTCTTGTTTTCATTCTTATTTCTTTTACCACATTCTACCTTAGTGTATATTATACGACAAGAAATAGTAAATCAGGGTTCGCCCGCTTTTTCACTTTCGTGCCATTTCGTGTTTTTCGTGGTAGTAAAAACCAGTTAACCGAACGAAACCACCCTCAAGACTTTCATTCCGCTTCGAAATCTGGTTAGAATAAAATTCCTCACTACACACTCCAGCATCAGGAATAACATCATGCCACGACTGACAATCCCGTGTCTCTTCGCTCTGTTCACGCTTCTGTTTCTCACAACAGACGTTTCCTTCGCTGCAGAACCCGTTAACATCGGTTCCCGACTGGAACTCATGGTTGACGACACCCTGATCGAATCCCGCAGTGAAGAAGCCCGTTTTGAACTGCATCATCCCACGCCCCGCGAAATCGTCTTTACCTACGACAAGCCCTGGGAGGGGAGTGGCTGCGGCTACCAGAGTATCTTCAAAGACGGCGACAAATACCGCATGTACTACAAAGCCTGGCATCTCGATGTGCAGGAAAAGAAACTCGGCCCCAACAACAGCAACTTCACCTGCTATGCCGAGAGCGACGACGGAATCCACTGGAAACGCCCCGACCTGGGACTCTTTTCCTTTCCACCAAAATCAGGGGATAAAAACAACAACATCGTCATCGGCAAAGCCTATCGCGACTGGATGAAATCCGCCAAACCCGATCCCGTGCACCCTGCTGTCTTTAAAGATGAAAACCCGAACTGTCCCGCAAATGCGAAATATAAAGCCATCCTCCGCTCGCGCGGCCCGCACGGTTTACTGGTGCTCAAATCCCCCGATGGCATTCACTGGTCACTCCTCTCGGAAAAACCGGTCATCACCGACGGCGCCTTCGATTCAGAAAACCTTGCCTTCTGGGACCCCGCCACCGGACAATACCGCGCCTACTGGCGTTACTTCACCAAAGGCACGACCAATGAAAAAAACTGGAAACCGTCCGGCCTGCGTGATATCCGCACCGCGACTTCACCCGACCTGCTGCACTGGAGCAAACCCCAGGACCTGAAATACGGGGACGCACCTCCCGAACAGCTTTATACCAACCAGATCAAACCCTACTACCGTGCCCCGCACATCCTCGTTGGCTTCCCCACGCGTTACATCGAACGGGGCTGGTCCAAATCAATGGAAGCACTCCCCGAATTTAAACATCGCAAAATGCGTTCATCCATCTCCGACCGTTATGGCATGGCGATCACCGAGGGACTCTTCATGACCAGTCGCGATGGCGTCAATTTCAAACGCTGGCCCGAAGCCTTCCTGCGTCCCGGTATCGAACGCCAGGGAACATGGGCCTACGGACATCAATACATTGGCTGGCAGATGGTCGAAACCAAATCCGATGTGGAAGGCGCTCCCAACGAAATTTCCCTCTACGCCACCGAAGGTTACTGGACCGGCAACAGCAATCAGCTCAGACGCTACACGATGCGCATTGACGGCTTCGTCTCCATCAACGCACCACTCAAGGGAGCCGAGATCACCACGAAACCCATCACCTTCACAGGCAAAGAACTCAAGCTCAACTTCTCCAGTTCCGCCGCCGGCGGCATCTTAGTCGAACTCCAGACCCCCGATGGCAAACCTATCGACGGTTTCACAGAAGCCGACTGCAGCGAACTCTTCGGCGACACCATCTCCCGCGCAGTGCACTGGAAACAGGGAACCGACGTGAGCAAACTCGCCGGCAAACCAGTCAAACTAAAAATCAAACTCAAAGACGCGGATCTGTATTCGTTCAAGTTTGAATAGCCACCCCTTAAGATGAGAGCAGGGTAGCCCCGAATGTAATTCGGGGTTGCCACAGGCAACTGGAAATTGACAGTGAAATCTCCCATAAAAGAGCAACTGATCAAGGCCCAGACCGAACGCTTTCCGTCAGAGTATCCTTTTCGTGTTTTTCGGGTCTTTCGTGGTAGTAATTAAATTCGTGGTGCCCATGATCACTTAAAGCAACTCATCAGAAACACCACGTTTAATCAACGCATTCGAAGGAACAGAATTCCGATCCAACATCTTCCTTGCTGCTTCCGCCCCCGCCACCGGCAGATTTTCCGGGTCAATCAACCCTGCCTGGACCAGTACGGAAGCCTGGTCCCAGTGAATGTGCTCCTCACTCATCTTGCCTTCCTCGAATGAAACAATCACAACCACAACAAATTCTAACCGGCGTCCTGTCGCCGGTACCCCCGGAAGTAACCAGTACATTTCGACAGAATGCGTGCAGCGAATCACAAATTCATCGACGATGCGATCCAGTCCCACGGTTCGTGAGATCATTTCCGTCTCCAGATCGGACGGCATATTCGGTATGAAATACTTGGCATAAAAGTGGTTCAGATGTGAACGTCCCATACCACCCGTCAGGGTAGGCACATGATTCACATAAGGCACCTCTGTCATCGTGCCACAAGACGCATCCGCATCTTTTGTTTCGAACTCTGCCTCCAGGTGCGATTCCCACAATTCCACCATCGCCCGCTGCTCTGGTGTCAAACGTTCTATATCGAATTCGTACATTTGAAAATCTCCCTGTCGTTATTCCGGAGGAGCATTGCCAGCCATTTCAACATTATCCTGCAGCGCCATTTTTTCAGGAAATCGTTTCATTACCAATTCCAAAGCCCATAATCCTTCCAGCCCGCCGATGATCATTCCGATCCCCATCAGCAACTGCAGCCAGCCCCCCAGAATCGCTGTCACCAGCGCGCCCGCTCCCTGGGCCATCACAAAACACATCAGGAAGTGAGCAATGCAGAGGGGATTCTTCAGTCGAAATGGATTACAGGAATGCGTGGGTCTGGTCCAGACAGGATCGGAATAGGGATTGATTGTCTGGAACCCGACGACAGCCACGACCATGACCGGCCAGAACAAAAACGAGACCAGCAACGCGAAATAGAAAAAGTAAACATCAAGCACGGGGCCACCATTCATCGGCCCTGACTGATAATTCAGAAAAGACAGGCTGCCTGCAATCGCCGCCAGAATCAGCAGAACAGAACGAGACCGTGTCCAGTCACCTTCATACCAGCCGCTTCCTGACGGCTCACTCTGCCGCACCTCCACCTTCCGCCCGTCCGGATCCTCCACCACAAACACGGGCTCCTGTTCGATTTCATACTGTGAGATGATCGCAATTCCAGCGTCTTCCAGGCTCTCTCGCAGATCCGTCTCCAGGTTGACCGCAAACCCCAGCCGTGACCGGTCCGCCGGCTCTCCCTCTTTCAGCGGATAGAGTTCGAAAACCATCCCCTCAAACACAGCCGCGTAATGCACAGGCCCGGAACCATGCTGCTCCCGCTCAAACACAATTCCAAAGTGCTCATAAAACACCCGGCTGGCTTCAATATCCCGACAACGCAGCACCAGCAGATTGAGTTTCTGATCCATTATTGATGACACAGTCTTCTTTTTTTTCAGTAACAAAATCAATTGTCGGGTGGCACTGTTGGCTCGCCCAACAGTGCTGTGATACAGCTTCCCAACCAGGAAAGACTCACTCCTGATAAGACTCAAAAAAATCCCAGTGCAGGCCGCTCAGCTCAGGCAAATCTGAATCAACCAACTCTCCTTCGCTTTCATACCAGCGAACGCTCGACCATTTCCAGTCCCGACTCTGACCGACCAGTTTCTTCCTGACTGGGTTCATATGAATATAGTCTATTGATGCTTCAACTGCTTTCAATGACGAAAGATTCCGATCATATCCGGCCCCTTCCTGCCAGAATCGAAAGACTGTACTTCCAGGTCGATCCCGTATTGTCAGATCATTCAGTAATCGATCTTGCGTTTCCTGCAGGAGCTGCTTGATACGATATGAAAACGGACGTTTGACAGCAAATAGGAAACGATCAATCTTACATTCCTGTTGTTGGGGATAAACCAGTAGATGCACATGATTGGGCATAATCACAAAAGCGATCAAGCCAAACTGATAACGCCTTAATGCACGCTCAATTGACTGACACAACATCTGCTTCCAGAGATCGCAAACTAACAGAGATCTGTTCTGATAGCACGAAAACGTCAACTCATGGCAATCACCCAATTCGTGAAAATGCCTGATCCGTTTTCGGTTTCTGGTCATAAATCATTGTCACCTGATTTACTCGTTGCCCCTGAAAATCACTTCTCCAGTGTTTTTGTGGTGACCAGCATCGACCTCAACTCCATCACTGTTGGCAAGCCAACAGTGCCACCCGACCGAAGTCAGTAACACAAATTTTTTACGTTCAGACACCCGATTACACTCCTTCCAGACCATGTCATGCTCCCCCTTAAATGAAGTCACATAACAGTTTACATGAGTGTTACCCATGTGTCCGAACGTGTGTTACCTATGTGCCCGGTCTTTACACAAGCTAACAGCGCCACCCAAAAGTGCACACATGAATTGTAACTACCATGTAATTAGACAGCAAACGCTGTCATTCCTGTTCGTGTCATTTCGTGTTTTTCGTGGTAACAAAAAACAAATCTCACCCACGCCGTTTCCAGCGCTGCCGGGCCGCGTCCAGTAGCACTGCGATGATAATCACCGCGCCGGTAATCACCCGCTTGCTCGGATCGGTCGCCCCGATCTGTGCCAGTCCTGTCTGCAGCACCGCGATGATCAACACGCCGAAGAAGGTATTGATCACCGAACCGCGGCCCCCCATCAGGCTCGTCCCGCCAATCACGCAGGCCGCGATCGCTGACAGTTCCAGTCCTACCGCCGCATTCGGGTCGGCACTGGAGAGTCGCGAAGTCTGCATCACCCCCGCCAGGCCACAAAGCAGGCCGCTGATCGTAAACACCGCCACAGAGTAGGGAGCCGTCCGTATGCCCGACATCCGCACTGCTTCCGCATTCGTTCCGATCGCCACACAATAGCGCCCGAAGACTGTCCGCGTCAGCAGATATTGTCCCGCCGCCACAATCACCAGCGCCAGTAGAAACGCGGGGGAGAAGACAAAGCCTTTCAAAGGCACGCCAATCCATTCGATCGATGAGCCTATGTATTTCGTCTGTGAATCCGTGATCAGGTACGCGCTTCCCCGCGCCATCTCGAGCATTCCCAGGGTCACGATGAATGACGGAATGCCTGCCTTCACACTGATCACCCCATTCAACATGCCACACACGGCTCCCACGCCCAGGCAGGCAGGTACCGCCGACCAGAGCGGACTGCCCGAGTCGACCATGCAGACCCCCAGCAGGGCCGAGGACAGCGCGAGCAACGAACCTACCGAGAGATCTATCCCGCCGATAATCAAAACCAGTGTCATCCCCACCGAAATCACCAGTAGATCGGGAATGTTATTCGCCACCGTAACCAGCGTCTGCTGCGACAGAAAATGATCGCTCATCAGGCTGAAGATCAGCACCAGCAACGCCAGCACACCCAGCAGGCCCGCATATTGAAACACGGAGTACGTCACGCCACTCACCAGCGAACGTGAAGGGAGAGAATCATTATCGGATACAGGGGCAGGGGAGTCGCTCATTGATTTAATCCTGAAACAGTCTCTTTCGCTTGTTGTGAGTATCCGGAAAAGCAGTCCTGCATGATTGCGTCATACGACCAGTTTTCCCGCGTATATTCTGCCACCAGTCGACCGGCGGACATCACGCCGATCCGGTCGCAGGTCTCGAACAGTTCTTCCAGATCACTGCTGACAATCACCAGCGCCTTACCATTTGCCGCCAGTTGATCAAACAGCTGATGAATATTCC
>TARA_R110001592_G_scaffold317383_1_pt1 | contig 48948 bp, 37 predicted proteins | sample TARA_R110001592 | Tara Oceans TARA_R110001592 (sample SAMEA4398387) | marine metagenome | biome: Polar Biome; feature: [SRF] surface water layer (ENVO:00010504); material: water (ENVO:00002006), including particulate matter (ENVO:01000060) such as... | depth 5 m | reverse complement strand
TCATCCGGTGGCGCCAATTGCTGGATCACGCCATCTTCGAAGACCGCAACCCGGTTCGACATCGTCAACGCTTCGGACTGATCGTGTGTCACGTAGACCACGGTCACACCCAAATTTTCGTGGATGTGCTTGATCTCGTACTGCATCTGTTCACGCAGTTGTTTATCGAGCGCACCCAGCGGCTCGTCCATCAACACCAGCACGGGATCGAAAACCAAGGCGCGGGCAACTGCGACACGCTGCTGCTGACCACCGGAAAGCTGTGCGGGGCGGCGATTACCGAATTCGCCAAGCTGAACCATGTCGAGTGCACGCTTCACTTTGGTTTCGATTTCGCTTTTGTCGAATTTGCGCACTTCAAGTGGGAACGCCAAGTTCTCAGCCACGGACATGTGCGGAAACAACGCGTAATTCTGGAACACCATGCCGATGCCACGCTTGTGCGGCGGCACGTTGTTGATCGGACTGTTGTTCAGGTAAATCTCGCCATGCGTTGCCGGCTCAAAACCCGCCAGCATCATCAGGCACGTTGTTTTGCCCGAACCGGACGGGCCAAGCATGGTGAGAAACTCACCCTTTGCCACATCAAGATTTAGGTCTTTTACGACCAGCGTTTCGCCATCGTAACTTTTTTGCACACTATCGAATTTAACTAGCGGTTCATTGTTATCCGTCATACCCCCCCCTGCGCCATCCCTGTTTACGTCTTACTGCCAGCCGTTATCGGCTTGACCATTTTTTTTATGCTTCCAACCAACAGTATGGATCAACAAGACCAAAGTGCAATGCTCGGATTGCGACCCCTTTTTGAACCATCGGCTGCGCGCGGCTAAGTTTTTCGGCACTTTATTATTTCCGCAATGCAGCAAGAGGCTAACATGATTGTTCGCGAAAATTCAAACGCTCTGTCGAAAATATTTACATGTGCGCTGTCACAGTTACTTTGCAGGACGATAAGAAAAACGCGGCAACAATTGAGTTTCTGGACCTGATCAACGTAATCGGATAAGCCATAGTGCGATTTCTGATATCAGTTGCTTAGCGCACCAACAGCGAATTCATCAATTCCATTAGATAATAACTTACCACAAAGATTATAAATATGGCGCATGACCGAACGATAAAAATCAGGCCAATAATCCTATGCGGCGGGTTCGGCAGGCGGCTCTGGCCACTCTCTCGACCCTATTGGCCAAAGCCGTTTTTGGATTTCGGGTATGAGCATACATTGTTGCAGCAAACAGTCTTGCGTTTTCAGGGCGACGCTTTTGCGCCACCGATCGTCATATGCAACGAAGAGCACCGGTTCGGCGTCGCCCAGCAACTCCGTGACCTGCATGTATCTCCTGAAACGATAATTCTTGAGCCGAAAAGCGCCGGCACAGCGGCGGCGGTTATGTTCGGTCTACATTATCTATCTACCATCAGCGATACCTCGACGCTCGCAATTACGCCGGCCGATCACATAATCGACCCAATTGAAGACTTCCAAAAAGCAATTCTGAGCGCCGCCGCGGCGACTTCAGATTTTGATCTTGTGCTGCTAGGGGCGCCAGCAAACGCACCGTCGACAAACTACGGTTACATCAAAGTGCCGCCGGACACCCGGATCCAACCGAACGAAGTAACACGCATCGCTCGCTTCGTTGAAAAGCCGCCCGTCGAAACCGCAAAAAATTTACTTTCAAGCGGTGACGCTTACTGGAACACGGGTATCTTTCTGTTCGACGCCGTCAAAATGACAAATATGGCAGCATCAATTGCGCCCGAACTCGCATCCTCATCTAAGGAAGCCGTTCTGTCGGCAACATCCGGCGATGACTTTATACGCCTTGAACGCAATGCCGTAGAGCGCATTCAAAGTAAATCTTTTGATATCGAAATCGTCGAGAAATGCCACAATGTTGGCATGGCGGCCTTGCCTGCAACCTGGAGCGACATGGGCACCTGGCAGTCAATCTGGAACGCCGCCGACAAAGATGATGACGGCAATGCCGTTGTCGGCAAAGCAATTCTCAACGGCGTAAAAAACTCACTAGTGATGAGCGACAACGTCAACATCGCCATCGGAAACGTCAGTGGCATGTCGATCATCTCATCAGGGGATAGCGTGTTTATAAGTCCGCTGACCGACTCACAGATGCCCGCGATTTTACTCGATATGGCGACACAGCAGGGCACCATCACGCCTTCCCTCACGCCATCAAAGCTGCATCGCGCTTGGGGATCGTTCGAGATCATTCGAAACTGCGACACCTTCAGCATCAAACAGTTAACCGTCACCCCCGGCAAACGGTTAAGCCTGCAACGACACAAATATCGATCCGAGCATTGGGTAATCATCTCAGGCCAAGCAACCATCACCATCGGAGACGAAATAAAGCTCCTGGGGCCAAATGAGTCGGTGTACGTCCCTGCGGGACATCTTCATCGCCTGGCGAATGATGCCGAAGACCCTCTTGTCGTCATCGAAATTCAAACAGGTTCATACCTCGGCGAAGATGATATTGAGCGTCTTGACGATGACTTTGAACGCTCCCATTCAAGCCACAAATGATGCCTAAAAATTTGCCATCCAGTCCCGCAGACACCAACATTTTTCGAGAATACGATATTCGCGGCCTCGTTGGCGACGAGATCAATGACGCGTTCGCATTCGAGCTTGGCCAGTGCTTCGGCGATATTATCCGCGCACAAGGCGGTACACGCATTGTTGTCGGCTATGACGCGCGGTTATCGTCACCCGCCCTGGCGGAGGCCCTAAAAAATGGCCTTGTCGCGGCGGGCACGTACGTCATTGAGGTCGGACGCGTCTCTACGCCGGCACTGTATTTTGCGGATATGATGTTAAAAACCGATGCTGGCCTCATGGTCACCGGGTCGCACAACCCGCCGGAATATAATGGAGTCAAATTGATTAAGGATCATCTACCTTTTTCAGGGGACGATATCCTTACAATTCGCGATCACATCAAGGCAGCGCGTCCCCCGCAACATATTGCCGCCGGAAGCAGTGAAAAACGCGATGTTGGCGATGCGTATCTACAAGCGCTTTTGCAAAACACGAACAGGGAAATGTCGTTACGCGCCGTATGGGACCCAGGCAATGCTGTCAGCGCCGGCATCGTTTCCGCATTGACGCCCCATCTGGCGGGCGAACATCACGTTATCAACGGCGAGATAGATGGACGCTTTCCCAGTCATCATCCTGATCCGACCATTGAGGCAAACCTATCAGACCTAAAAAAAGCCGTCGTCGACGGTGCATATGATATCGGTTTTGCCTTCGATGGCGACGGGGACCGATTGGTCGTCGTTGACGGCGACGGGCGTACGCTTTTCGGGGATCGCATTTTAGCGCTGTTGGCGGCGCCATATCTCATGGCAAACCCGGGTGGTGCGATTGCCACCGATGTCAAAGGCAGTATTGTTTTTTTTGATGAGGTGCGGCGCTTAGGGGGCATCCCCGTTATGTGCAGGACTGGGCATTCCAACATCAAGCATGCGATGCACGCGCAAAATATAAACTTAGCTGGCGAAGTATCTGGACACTTTTTCTTCGGTGCACCTTGGTTTGGGGTCGACGATGCACACCTTGCAGCGTTGCAAATATTGAACCTATGCGCACAGCGTGGCGCCAGTATTGGTAAGTTAAATGACACGCTGCCGGAAACAGCAATCACACCGGAAATACGTCTGCCTTGCGCCGACGAAGACAAGGCGGCTTTGGTAGCGCGGGCACATCAACTCGCTTTGGCAATACCGACTTGGCATTGCGACACGACGGACGGCATTCGTGTAAAAACGGAACACGGCTGGTGGTTACTGCGCGCATCGAATACACAGCCGATGATGGTTGTACGTGCCGAAAGCCCAACTTCAGAAGGCCTCAGCACGCTTATGAAAAGCGTCGCCGATTGCTTAGCTAATGCCGGCATGTCAGCGTCGAACATAGATCAGATTCTACTATTGGCGTAGCCCAGGACTCGGCTTACACCTCGTCTCTTGAACGCACGCAAATGCGCATAAAGTTCGCCAACACGAACGCTGTTGAAACCCACCAGGTTTGCCACATTCCAAACGACACGTTGGCGATAAAAATCCAACCGATCGCGGATGCTAGCATTACGCCACTGATAAATTTACTATCAGCATATCGCGTAAGCGGCACCAAAACTGCAATCATCAGAATGCCGACAACCAAAACGCCCGGAATTCCTAATTCGAGTCTTGTTTGCAGCGATAGATTATGAGGATGCAACGGCATGATTTCCATATTCGGCGCCAGTCGATAAGCCTCTTGCGGGATCACGCGCGATGCATCGAATCCCCAACCAAGCCAGGGCCTTTCGTCGATGCGGTCCGCCACAAACGACCACATTACGAGGCGGTGCTGAAATGATGGCGCCAACGCCGAAGAATTCGAGGCAATGTCTTCTTTCGTCGGCACGAACGCAGCGACGCTCGACGACTTGATACCGTAAGGTGCTGCCATCGCAATAAAGACGAGGATGAAAACCATCGCCACTGCAATCCGCTGCCCGGTCACTCGCCGAACAACAAAAATCAATATACCGATTAAAGCAGCCGACAGTGCCGCCGCGCTTGAAAGCAGCGCCAACACCCCAAGTGTCGGCAACACTAATAGGGCCATCCACCAAACCGAAAGCTGAGTTCGTACAGTCACAGCTGGCCATATAAAAAGCGCCAACATGACCGCAGAATTATTCAGCGGCGAAAGCGGATCGTAATAGTAATCTCCCCATAACGAATCACCGGATAAAGCTGCATAGCCATATGCAACCCAAAGCCCGAATGTGCCCAGGCTGACACCGACCGCGATGCCGATGCCGATCTCTTGGCACTGACTGCTGGGTATGCTTTCGGCGCACTGCCACCAAAGCATGCTCAGCACGCCCCCACCCAATATCATCGCCGTATTTAAAGCGGACGCGTATGAAATTTCACCGGAAAAATGCCACTCGACGCTCACCAAAATCACGCCTGCCAACAAGGCTATACCAATGTTCTCGGGTCGACGGGCCGCGTGGGCCAATGCTGCTTGTAACGCCACAGTCCGCGAAACGACAAAAATTGAAACAAGCACCCCAAGGACCAATACCCCGGCCACCGATTTTGGCGCTAAAATCATCATTGCGGTCAATAATGCGCCCGCGACCGCCGCCCATTTAACGCTATATAAATTTCTGAGCCTATTTATTGCTTGGTTGATCATTTCCGCCGCACAGAATCAACAAGCACATTCGTGGTACGGCGTGCTGTTATCTCCCAGGAATATATTTTTGACCTGGCTCGGGCACGCGCACTGAAGTCTTTGCGCATCGCTTCATCCATCAACATCTCGCGCAAGACCATCGTGAAACTATTCGGCTCGTGCGGCAAAACATATCGGACCGCGTCGCCGGCAATCTCGGGCATTGCCGCCGCATGCGCGCAAACAATCGGACAGCCGCTCGCCATCGCTTCGACAAGCGGATTTCCGAATGTCTCGACCGTCGATGGGAATACAAAAACCGTGCAACTGCCATACAGAGACACCAAGTCCTTACCACCGACATGCCCTAGAAATTCAACCGAGTCTGCGATGCCCAATTCATCAATAATTTTGCAGACCCGAGCGTAGTAGCTGGCATCCAGGGGTTTACCCGCGACCTTTAAGACCAAGTCGGGCATATCATCCAACAACCCGGCAAACCCGCGAATAAGTGTGTGGAGGTTCTTCTGCACATAAATATCAGAAACGGTCAACAGGAACGGTTTCGGCGCCACAGTGCGTTTATTCTTAATGTATACTGACGAGACGCCATGCGGCACGATCGTCATTTTGCGTCGCAAACCTCTGAACAGACCTTGTATCGCAGAACTACCGGCGTATTCAGAAACCGCGATTGCACGCCGCGCAGTCAACAAAGATAACATCGTCGCGATATAAACGAGCCCCCAGTATAACAGCTTTCCCATGCGTCGCTCGACCGTCGCCACATACAATGAGTTGCGGAGCAAAATAACGCCGTTCGTTATCATCAGTGGTCCATAGTTCGCAGAAGAAAACAGCACATCAGCGGCGATTTTTCGCGCGAGGCGCGGCAAACCGAATTGTTCAAAAAAGATCGTCCGCGCCAGCGATCCTTCAGTTTCGATATAATATGTCGTGACATTGGCGAGGACCGACGAAAACAACTTTTCTTGAGAACGATGCAGCACCACATGCACTTCAATCTCAGGTAGCGCACTCAAGATCGGCAACATGTTGTGCAGGTATGTCACCCCCCCGCCGCTTTTCGCATGCAAAGCGTTCAACATGACACGCACTGGGTAATTGTTGAGCCGCATCACAACGCTATCAAATGCATCCATGAAGCGACGCACATGCTGAACCCATGTGTATTTTTCTATGGCTAAACTGCGCGCGTTTCGTCCCATCGCTTTGCGAGCAACGGCGTCTTGTGCCAACGCCAGGATTGCGGCTTTAAGCTGAAGACTGTTACCGGCATCGAATAAAACACCGATTCCATCGCCGAGATGCTTGATATCGATCACAGTGTCCAAACCAGCATTCGACAAATCATCAGCACGAAAACTGGATTGCATAATTTCTGCTATTTGACCAACGGCGCTTGCGACAACTGGCCGGCCGGCAGCAATATATTCAAAAAACTTCGTCGGCGAGCCGAAGAATTCAGAGCCGTCGAAATTTTCAATCGTCGTCACCAAGCAAACGTCAGATATCTCCAATAACGTCGGTACCGCATCTTGATCGGTAGCCCCGGTTATGATCACACGACCCTGCTCAATCTCATCTTTCAGTCGTTCCTCAACGGTGGATAGTTCGACCCCGCTACCGACCATCAAGAACTTGCATTTGTCTGCACTCGGCACGCCGGGGGCATTCAGCAAGTCCTTGATCGTGTCGGCCAAAAAGCACCCGCCATGCCAAACACCGAACGAGCCAACGAATGTAAACACAACATCATCCGGTTTGATCCCAAACTTTCTACGTTCCGCCTTTCGTTCGGAAGCCGACAATTGCCCAGAGGTGAATTTGATCGGGTCGACGCCGTTTGGGCATACAACGATTGACGTATCGTCAATACCTCTCGCCATGAGCTCACGCCGCAATGCATCCGATACTGTGACGATTAAGTGCGCATGTTTTAAAATCGATTGCTCAATATATTCGCTCAAACGTTCGAGCAATAATCTTTTACCCCAGTTTTTTGCGAGCCAAATCTCGCTGCCGTTAAACTCCAATACAAGCGGCGCTCCCCAAAGCCGTGACAGCACCACACCGGCAAAGCCACCGATTGATAGCCGTTGATAGATAATACCCGTGTATGCACGGTCGAACTTCCGCATGAGGAACGAAATGAACCTGCATTGATAATTAAAGCTGTTCAATTCACGCGGTAAAACATAGCTGGATACAGGGGGAACAATCGTCGTCGTGCCCATGTTTTGTGGAATATCGATAATCGCGTCATCTATGATGCAGTCGACGCTATATCCATTCTTTAAAAGTCCCGAAATCACACCTCGACTGTGCGAAACCACCCCACCTGATTTTAAACCTTGCGAAAGGATCGGTCGCAAATACAACACGCGTTTACTTCTCGCATGCCCTGCAAAATCAACCAAAGTCCGCCGCTTTCGGTTGATCGCAAGAAAATACAGGCCTGCGAATATGGCCACGAAAAGCCCAGTCACGAAGCTCCAAAAAATTGAAAATAGATCGCCGAAAATGACGTATCCGCTCCATTTTTTGGGCGCGCTTCCCGCATTCAGCACAAAGCGCGTACGCGCGGAAATCAATAGCGCCATAATCCTGAAAATCGGCGCCATGATTCGACTTTGCGAGGCGGGAAAGAAGACAATCAGATTTTCACACTTAATTTGGCGCATTTGCCTAATGAGATTCAGATAGCCTGAATACACAATATGCGAGACGATCAGATACTCGGTATCGACCGTTGCATGAACGGCGACTTCGCTAAGGTGCCCCTCCATCAGCGGGTATTGCGACATTACAACGGTCGAAGCCATAAGCTATCTCTTTTGGCAGCAGGGCATGTGCTGCCGGTTAACAACGCTCGGCATCAACATTTTCGCCAGAAATCCACCCACCCTCTGCAGCCCCTCTAAATTGAAATGAACACTGTCAAAAAAGAATTTCTCCGGCGGTCGCAAAGTTTCACGCCCCCACGATTGCATATTTACGTAGTGCACATGGTCCTGTTCGGACAGCCTTCGCATACTATCGTTGGTAAGGTCGGCTAGAACTGCCAATACGTAGGGATTGTCTGTCCATGCCGGCAGGTGGCCAATCCTCATCGCTTCTTCGCTCGGCATCTGGTCAACTTGAAACAACCCAAATAAAGACACCAAATAAACCTCAGTGTCCATGGCTCTTAGTTCCGAAACCAACTGCGACAGATCATCTTCGAAATCAAGCGGGCGACTTTGGATCTGTTTAATTTCGGGGCTATCGATATCCGGATTCAGCGCTTTGTTGTATAGTTTGGTCGAGACCGCCGTGGGCCCTTGAATGATTGAACTCAGCACGTATTTAGCGCGCGTTAACAACCATGGTGTTTTCAACCAGGTAAATCCGGCGGCACCTGCCCGCAAATCCGACGAAAAGATAGCATTCCATCCGATATATACAGTCACATATTCAGGCTTAAGCGCCTTATAGCGATCGAGTTCATAAATAACATTTCGAGGCCCATATCCCTCGACACCAGCATTAACGACCTCAACGCAGAGCCCCGCCGCATCAAAGGCGCGTTGCATGAAATGCGGATACGATGTTGCCCCAAGGCCAAAGGTCACAGAGTCCCCGATTGCCAAGATGCGCGGACAGCGGTGTGTAGGATCGAGAGGTGCCCCTTTAAAACCGTCGTCATTGATCGTCAACGTCTTGAGTTCAGCGTCTTGAGTGCTCCGGATTGCTTCGCTCCCAAGCCATTTACCTGCATCGTCTTTCGCTGCAATCAATTCGTCCGTCGTTGCGCCGTACCCTGGCCGCAATCGCCAATGCCCAGGCACGACGTCATCCTTGATCTCATAAGGATCTAGCTGCAACTCCAGTGAGAGTATTTCAGACACGGCTTCTCGCAAAACCGAGCGCGCCGCAAACGTCATCCAAGCCAGTGCTTCAAGACACACCAAAGCGAACACCACAACAACCAATCCAGCAGCAACATAAACGCGCCAACCCGATGACTTTCCTGGCACCTCAGCTGCCATCGCCGAGTCCTTTCAGCCTGCTTTCAACAGCTGCAACGTGATGATCCCACGTGTAATGCTTAAGAATGCATTCGCGTGCCGCCTTGCCTGCCTGTTCACGCCACGACGAACGCTCAGCAGCAAGGACAATTGCCTCCGCCAAATCGACGGAATCACCTGGAGTTACCCGTATCCCACATTCACCATTAAATACATCACCCTTTTCCGCGGCAAGTGTCGCCCGGTCCGGACAATGTGACATGATTTCGCCTATCTGCGCCAAGTCACTGGCAATCACCGGCTTCGCCATCGCGAGATATTCGAATAGCTTCGTCGGCGAGCCAAAAAACGGTGTTTGATCGTCGTTGGCAACATGCGAGCAGATAAACAGATCGGCCGTCGCAAGATATTTAGGCCCCTCTGCCTGCGGTATGGCACCGGTTAAAGCGACATATTTTTCCGCCCTCGCCTCGGCCAGAATTTTTTCAGCGACGGGACGGTATGCTCCATCACCGATCAGCATGAAGCGCACGTTTTCTTTATCGAGCCACGCACGCTTATTGTGCACCAGCCAAGATATTGCCTTCGCAAATACATCGACCCCGTGCCATTTGCCGAACGAGCCGATAAACGTAATCAGCAACGCGTCCTCATCAATTTCATACTGCGCGCGAACGGCTTGCCGATCTACGTCCGATATCGCAATTGGATTGTATACATCTGCATCGACGCCGTTCGGGTGGCAAACAATCCGCTCGGGGTCCACACCGTGCATGTTGATCAAATCATCACGCAAAACAGTGGAGACGCATACGACGACGTGCGCATGGCGCACGCACACGCGCTCGACATCATACGCGAGATCTTCATTAACCAATCTTCGGCCCCAATTCGCAGCCACCCAAGCTTCGGAGCCGTTATATTCCATAATCAGCGGCACGCCGAACCTCCGCGACAATACCACGCCGCAGTAAGTCCCAAGCGTCAGACGCTGGTATATTACAGTCGGCGCATGCTTAGAAAACCGCGTTCGTAGAAAATCGACATAACCATGATTCAATCGAAATGTATTCATCTCGCTTGCTGATTGGACGAGCCGAAGCGGTGGTGCCATTCTGCTGGGTGCCGGAACGGAAACCAACTCAACCGATCCGTGAACACCTTGCATGCCGCCCGTCGTCACCGCGACACATTTATAGCCAAGGCGGGCAAAGCCATTAACAATCCCCAAAAAATGCGCGAGCGCGCCACCGAACGCGCCACCGCTCATCGGTGTCACCTTAATAAAAACAAAGTCCCCACCCCTGGCGCCGACGTCAGCCATGCGGGGCGCATTCACGAGCGCCGCAACTTCTTTGCGGCTCTGGCGTAACATCCACATACCTTCCGCAAACGCGACCAACGTCGTGATGATTGCAGCCATCTTCTGCAACGTAGAAACCCGCACCAGAACGGCATCATGCCCCATCGACAAGGTTTCGCGCGCACCAAGCAGCAGCGAGAACACCTTTAGAATAGGCATAATCGGCGCCGTAACCTCGGCCTCACATACAAGTACCAAAGTCTGAATACGTCTCGCCCGGAGTCGTCGGATCGTCCACATCATTGGCTCGGCACGAAGGTCGGGGATCGACATAACGTCAGGCATCAAACCAAAGCGCGTGGCAAGAATATTTTTAGCCTCGACCTCCAGCGGTTCAGGACTTATGGCGAGGATCGCATTGTTGGCGCCAGGGGTATGAGCGGTATTCGCGGTGTCCGCGCCCAATCGAGCATTCTTAAAAATCATTAGTCATGACGCCATCGGCTGCAATTGTGGTTGTGCAATGTACTTTTGCCACCACTTGGCAAAATTGAAAAGAAACCAAAGCTGCACACCGTTACCGTTATCAATCATCGCTTCAATTGCCGTTGCGTCGAAAAAGTCGGTTTGCTTCGCAAACGACCGCACCGTCTCAATCATCTCGGCACCAACACTACCTTGGAACCAATCGTGAATTGGAACACCAAAACCCTGTTTTGGCCGATCGATAACAGCGTCGGGGATCAAACCTCGAACGCCGTTGCGCAAAAGACGCTTCGGTTGACCCGCAACATAGCGCTGACTCGCCGGCAAACTCAGGGCAAACGCGATCAACTCGTGATCAAGGAACGGCACACGGGCTTCCACCGACGCGCCCATGCTCATTTTATCGACCCGCATCAGCAAAAGCTCAGGCAATCGGAGGTTCAGGTCGCTGTAGGTCATCCAGTTCAGCGGCGAATGATCGTCGGTGGACGCCTCAAAGCGCTTACGAATTGGCTGCAACGCATCCCATGAAGTCATGTCCTTAAAGTCGCTGCGCAAACGTTCTGAGATGACACGTTTTTTGGCGCCCTCAAAAAAAGCCTCAGCCCCAGACCAAAACTGCGGCGTTCCCGTCGTTGCACGCCTGGACCACTCATCCCAATCATCCCGCTGGCGTCCGGTCATTGCCAGTAGACCAAGACCGGCCCGAATAACACTACGATTTAACGGAGACGACATCCGTTGCTGACGCTGCAGCGCGGCTTCCCATGAGGCATAACCGCAAAACAATTCATCCGCACCTTCGCCGACCTGGCATACCGAAACGCCATGGCTTTTCGCCAACGCCGAGACAAAATACATAGGGAAGCAAACTGCATCGCCAATTGGCTCGTCTTGCAGTTCGATCATCCGGTCCATGAAAGCCAGAAGGTCGTTAGCCTTCAGCTCGCGCGCGTATCCGTCACCGCCGATGAAATCAACCATCTCACGGGCATACTCAAGCTCGCTCGGACACGCCGGCGCATCGGCACCATATCCGACGGAAAACGACGCCGGCGCCTTAGCAAAATGCTTACTCAACAAAGCTAAATTTGTACTGGAATCAACGCCGCCCGACAAAAACACGCCAACCGGCACATCGCTGACACCGCGATACTTTATAGATGCGTCAAGGCACGCCATTATGCCCTCACTGGCCTCCGCATCACTGATATGGCGCGCCGCATCGGCATTATCAAAGGCGTCCCAATAACGCTCTGTCCGTGTTGTGCCATCCGATTTACATAACATCCAACAACCGCCTGGCAATTTTTGAATGCCTTCAAACAATGTGTCCGGCCCTGGCGTCGTCAGAAACGAAAGATAGTGCATAAAAGCTTCTTCGTTGACGCAGCGTGGCACGCTGGTGTCTTGCAATATCGCCTTTATCTCGGATGCAAAAATGATCCGGTTATCATCAACGGTATAATACAAAGGCTTGATGCCGACGCGGTCACGCACCAGCCACAGCGAACCGTCGCGACCATCCCAAAGTGCGAACGCAAACATGCCACGAAAATGATCCACACATTTTCGTCCCCAATATGCATATGCTTTTATCAGTACTTCGGTATCAGAATGATCAGTGCGCCAACCGCCGACACCAGCATCTATTAATTCGCGACGCAATTCGGCATGATTATATATCTCACCGTTATACGTGACCCAGATATCACCACCTGAATCAGACATTGGCTGCGCCGCAGATTCGGCAAGATCGATAATAGACAGGCGTCGATGCGAAAACCCAACCTGTCGATTTTCGTGAACCCAGACGCCCTCTCCGTCCGGTCCGCGGTGCGTCATCACGGTTGCCATACGCTTGAGCAGACGCGACTCTACCGGAGTCGCATCCGTTTGAAAGTTTCGAATGCCCGCTATACCGCACATTCGAAACTTATCTTTGCGAAGCCTGCAAAATTAAACATCACATTATTTCTTTAGAGCGTCAGAAATTATATACCAACCAAACTTGTCTGAGAGAACATCACAGCGACGCTGCGTCAACAGTGCCCCCAAGTAAGGTACCGCCACATGGTCAGGAAATAGGTGATCGACGGTTAACCGTAACCCCTGAAACGCGCGCATGAGACGACGTAACATAGATTTATCGTAAGTCCGCACCAAAGGCTTATTCGTAATGCCGTCACACCCCGCCTCAATGGTTGCCATCAATCCAGCATAACCCAAGCTAAATAACTTTCGTCGATAAAGGCCGTCAACGATCAACTTGCTAACTAAGTGATAACCACTCCAACGATGATACAGTGCGATAATGATGCGTCCACCCGGTTTCAAAACGCGGTGTGCTTCGCGAAGGCAATCTTCAATGTCCGGCGTATGGTGCAATACACCAATGGAATAAACGAGATCGAATGATGCATCTGCAAACGGTAATTTAGAGGCGTCCCCCAGGCGTAGATCGCATGAGAACCCGTGTTGATCCAGATTATTTTGCGCCAACTCGACGTGGCGCTCTGTTAGATCAATCGCGCTAACGATTGCACCATTTTCTGCCATTCGAACAAGATCGGTCCCAACCCCTTGCCCGATTTCCAAAACAGCCTTACCAGCGACCTCATTCCACGGAAGCGCCGCATCCAACCAAGAATTAGACTCATAACGGTTACGTGCGATTTCATCGAAAAGTGTCCGCGTATAAGAGCCTGACTCTTCGTCCAAAAGCTCCGTCGGATTGATCCCACACGGGTTTTGATTCCATTGCTTTCGCGCCGCAATTTTATAACCATCGTCTCGGTCGGCGAAGTCAATCATATCGGTCCTTTGGGGCCCATCTTCGTCCGGCGTCGACACCAAGATCATCCTCTCTCGGCAATGAAATACCAGTTCGCGACCATGCGAGCCGGCAACCAATCGGCAACCTTACTGTTTAAAACTAAAACTGACGTAAAATCACCTAACAAACTACCGCTTAACGGCGCCCCCATAAAGACGCCATTCCTAAAGTACACTTCCCGCAAACCCGCATCATTTAGCATTTGCTCTACATCAGGGCGTCTAAAAAACTGTATATGGCCAGAATCATGATTAAAGGGCGTCGGGAGGTCGAGCGGCACCGAGGGAACCGATTGACGTCCAAGAATATTAATCTTGATCCATTTCGCGATTTTGTGACGTTGTTGATAATACCAAGTTCGCGCGGCTTGGTATTTTGTATACAGATCAAACCGTCGCTCAATGGCGCTTTCGATTTCGAACAAGCCATATCCATTCGGCACGGCGCCGATCATGCAACCGTCCTCTGAGAGAAACTTTGAATGGTATGTAACAATTTCTCGTGGATCTTCTAGGTGCTCTAAAACATCCCCATACAAAATTATATCGAAGGTTTCATGCTTAGGGACAGATTTTAAAAAACGGACATTATCACCACTAACAACCTTTCGCGCATGCGCGAGTGAGGTTTCATGAATATCGACTCCCAAATAGTCGATGTCCAAATGCACAATATGACGGCCAATCGCCTCACCGTTGCCGCAACCAAAATCCAATACGCGCAGACGCAGACCATCCTGCGGACGCGCAATACTCCGTTTGCGCAACTCTTGTACAAAAAACATCAGCTTCTTCCGATGGCCATAGATATTTTCGCGCAACATTGGCACATGGAAACTGTCATCAGCCATTTGCTTGCCGTCTCGATACTGTCTTACGTAGAGTTTTTTGAAAATTAGCCGCTACGACATCACGGTCACAGTGCGAACAAGCATACCGGTATGCAGCTTCAGATATTCTTTTGCGTACAGTCCGGTCCGTCAAAACTTTTGCAAGTGCATCGTCTAAAACCTCGGGATCTCGTGATGTGACGGGAATACCGATACCCGCGCGTTTTGCCAAGCCAATAGGCGGCACGCCATTAGGGCCATATACCAACATAGGCACCCCGCTCGCAGCATATGCGCAAATCTTAGCCGGCATCGAATATCTTACAAATTTGCCAAGTATGGCATCAAATTCGATGGGCACAAGAAGTGCGCTACTTTGTTTAACCATAGCAATCACGTCTTCATGATTATCGCATGCAATAAATTGCACATGGTCGCCTTCAAACTGGTTTCGAATTTGTTCTACGCACACGTTCGGCGTGACAATTCTTAAACAAGCATCAACACCTTGTAATTTTAACCGTGATAAAGCGGCAGCGACATCCTTTAGCCCCTGTAATTGCGCTACATCATGGACAGTACCTGCATACGTCAAAAACAATTCAGTATCATCAATAAGTATATCTTTATCAGCAGCCCATGCAGACACATCTACCGGCCCCAACAAGGGTGTGAAATCGACGCCATAACGTCGCTCAAACGCATCATTCATTTCATCGCAAATGGAAAACCGGCACGTGGCCATTTTTAAGGTAGCGGTTAATTCTCTATGCAGCGTGTTCTGGAAAACCCATCCGGCAGCATGCCGATTTGGGAAATGCGACATCCAATCATCAGCCATCTGCACCACTAATGGGCAGTTACATGTCTCAGCTGTAAGTCGGGCTAAGACGCTCGTGCCAATATCGCCCGGCACACAAAAAATAATCTCGGGGCGAAATGTTGTTAAAAAGTACCGATAACGCGGACTGATTGCGGCCCCCGCGCTATCGCGCCAGCCATGCCGCTGCAACCAACTACTGAGCCGAGAAAACAAACTTTTCTTGGTATTCGGCGTTGATTTTTCAATCTTTTCACCAACATCTGATTCATGGACGGTTTCAGAAGCCATCTCGTCGATCACGGTCCGGTTGGACAGACGTCGGCGCAATTCTGCCAGATAAGAAGCGGTTCGCCACAGGAAGCTTGGCCGCAGTTCTTCTTCGGAAAGTGAAAAATATGTCGCACAGACAGACATATCTATGGGCAGATCAGTCGACGGGATACAGGCCTGCGCAATTTGCATTTTCGGCCACTGGTCAAAATAGTTAGTGAGCGCAATTCCCCCACCGTGCAATCTGTTAAATGGGTACTGGGTTAACACTAAGACACGTGGCCAACCGTCCGACATCATCGAAAGCGGCGTATTTTTCGCATTCGACATACTCATCGTACCGTTAACGCATGCCGCCAGTTCGCAGTGCGGCCTCAACATCAAAACTCATTTTGGTTGCTAAAATTTGTTCCGTTAATGATATCGGCCAAACTGCGTCCGTTTGAATTGCTGAACCAAGTGACTTTAACATGTTAAAGTGTCCTTTGTCCGTATCGCTCGAAATGAGCGTTTTTACGCTGTTGTCACCAGCACACTTCAAAGACTGATAGTCATGCATCGAGAATACTTGGCCATCAAAATATACGTCCATGCTCTCCTTTGGGTGCGATGCCGACCCAAATGACGCGTAAATTAAAGTTGCAACAGAACCGTCTGCATATCGGAAAGTCGCCGTGAAATTATCGCTTGCAAGATACTGACCCGTTACATTGCCCACCCCCATTGCCTGAACGTCTGTCACCTCAGAAACCGTCAATGCGTTAAACAAGTCATAGATATGGCAGGCTTCACCAATATTACGCCCACCCCCCTCGCTGCCGTGAACCCAATGATCTGCTGGCAAGAAGCCAGCATTCATTCGATAGGTCACCATCAGCGGCCCACTTCTTAGGCTCGTATACTTTTGCAGCTCCGCAATGCAGGGTGCAAAGCGACGATTAAAGCCCGTCATCAGAAGCCCAGGTGATAAAGTGCTATCGTCATAGATAGCAGCAATTTCATTAAGTTCGCTATTATCTATCGCCAGTGGCTTTTCAACGAACACATTCTTACCGGCCCGAAGCGCCTCGCACACCAATCCCGCGTGCGTGTCATGGCGCGTGCCAATTAACACCAAATCGATTTTTTCATCGCTCAATATCTCATCTAGCGACGTTGTTGAATAAGCAGCACCATGCATATCGGCGATAGATTTGGCTGAATGCCCTTTTCTGCCCATCACTGCGTGGCATTGGAAAATATCATCCAAGCGACGAAAATTTGGCAAATGCGTACCCTGAACAAACCCACCTGCGCCAATTATTCCGACATTAATTATGCCGCTCGCCTTTTTGATGGCATGCACATTTTCGACTTTTCGGACAGGCTGACTACTTGGATCATTAGGATATTTAATAAGTACGCTCAGAGGACGGTTTTCCGAACCAACCAAGGTCGAATGAAGCGCCGACATCTGATCAAGTGAAAATACTTCCCGAGATAATTCCTTAAGATCAATCGCCCCCGCAGCCAACATCTCAAGGTAGCATCTCATATTGCGATTTTCTGTCCAACGGACATACGCGAGCGGGTAATCGTGCCCCATCTCTTCATATGCGCGATCGTAACGCCCAGGTCCATAAGACGTTGAAATTTTTACGTCCAATTCTTTTGCATAGATATCACTGCGATCAATATCCATCCCAATATCGCCAACGATCACGACCCTTGCCTTTCGGCGGCACATTTTAAAAGCGCTTGATATCACCGTACTCGACGCGGACGCGGCAGTTATGATCACAGCATCAGCGCCAACACCACCGGTTATACGCTTTACGCCAGCATCAATATCTTGTTCTGATAACGCCGCATCCATGCCGATATTTAATGCAGCCTCAACTCGACTTGGGTCCAAGTCAGTGCCCAGGACACGACAACCGTTCGCCTTAAGCATTTGCACCGTTAATTGCCCCAAGAAACCCAGCCCGATTACGATGATCGTTTCACCAAGCGACGGCACTGTTCTGCGAACGCCCTGCAAGGCTATCGCACCGAGGGCGACGGTTGATGCATCCTCAAAACTGACGGTATCGGGAATTGGTGCTGTAAGATTGACCGGCACACACACATATTCAGCATGGTGTGCCGCCTGCGCACTGGCGCACGCAACGCGATCACCGATGGAAAAAGTATCTACACCCGGCCCCACCTCAATCACGGTTCCAGCCAACGAATAGCCAGCAACCGAGCCTGCTTCCATAGTTCCAACAGCAACATCACGCGTATATCGCACGCCCTTTTCTGATGCCATCCGCGCAGCCTTCACGATTTTTTTAGGATCTTTCAACGCGCGCAGCCATAAAGGATCCGCTTGCTGCCTAAGGCCAACACTCTCTGTCCCGACAGAAACCGTACTATAAGCAACGCGCAACAAGACGGTACCGTGCTGCACGTTCGGCGCTGCAACGTCGCTGACAGTCAAACCGGCCAGCTTAGAGATAACTTGTTTCAAGACCTTGCCCTTATACCTTTAATTCGGATAACAGGCCTATCGCCTATACGGCCATCTGATCGTAAATCCATGCGTAGGTCTTCTCGAGCCCGTCTTCAAGGCGAATAGAAGGCGCCCAGTCGATAGAGCTTTTGATTAGTGCGTTGTCGCTATTACGACCGCGCACACCGAGCGGTGCATTTAATTTATATTTACGATTTAGCTTAATGCCAGCAATACTCTCAATAATATCTACAAGCTGATTAATTGTGACCAGTTGATCACTGCCTAAATTAAGGGGGTGGCTCACATCTGAATTGAAGATTCGGATTAATCCCTCAATACCATCATCGATGTATAAGAAACTCCGGCTTTGCTCGCCATCACCCCAAATCTCAATGTCGCGCTTACCTTCCAATTTGGCGTTTATGACTTTTCGACAAATCGCCGCCGGTGCCTTTTCTCGGCCACCATCATACGTACCGTTCGGACCATACACGTTGTGGAAACGTGCTATCCGTGTCTCAATGCCAAAATCTTCGGTAAAATGACGACACATCCGCTCACTAAATAACTTTTCCCAACCATAGCCATCCTCTGGCATTGCAGGATAAGCGTCATCTTCTCTGAGCGCTGTCACACTGGGATCTATTTGCTTATCAGCATTGTAGACGCATGCAGACGAAGAAAACAAAAAACGCTTAAGGTGATTTTCTTTCGCTGCCATTAATAAATGTGTGTTTATCAACACCGATAGCATGCACAGCGCCCGATTATTTTCAATAAACCCCATTCCGCCCATATTACAGGCAAGATTGAAAACGAAGTCCGCATCCTTGAGTACTGTTTCGCAATTTTGTTTATCAGCCAAATCAAAGACAAGGTTTTCGCATTGATCAAACGATTGATACCAATCTTGCTGAGGTTTGATATCAACACAGCGAATTTTATCATAACCGAGGCTAATCAACTCTCGCGCCAAATGACCTCCGATAAAACCGCCAGCCCCCGCAATCACAATCAATGAGTTATCGCTTGCCGCTTCAACTAACCCCATTTGGTCATAGCTTGTCATCAGTTCTTCCATCCCATTTTCAACTTCCTGACCACCCCCCATCATCCAGCCCGCAACCTACTGGAATGTAACGACGATGTCCGACATTTTTAAAAGTGTTTCTATAAATTCGCCAAAAATCGACAATACAAGCACCATCCGCACAAATTTCGAAATCTGCCACTGACAGGTTTTGAAACTGCTGATCTGGAAGAGTCACAAACACAATATCTGCATCCGCCAATGCCAACTGAATACTATTAGCGATGTGCACACTAGGGACAACGAAACCACGAGCATTTTCTCCAGCTAAGGCATCAAATGCAGACACACTAGCGCCGGCAGCAGCCCAAATGTTCGCCAGTTCGACGCCTTGTGAATCACCAGGATAATCAGTCCCAGGTTTATAGGCCAAACCAAGAACAGCGACCCGACTTTGCGATGCTTCTGGTAAATCGAATCGCCGTAATGTGCTCTCTGGAATTCGATTGTTCGCGATGTCGGTCGCAACTGCTATATCAGCATTCAGTCCCAAGCTTTGTGCAAAATGCACGAGCGCTTTATTGTCTCTTGGAAAGCACGGCCCGCCGAACCCGATACCCCCGGTTAAATATTGACGGCCGATACGTTGATCATTACCCAAAGCGGCGCTAACGACATCAATATCCCCACCAGGAATTCTCTCACACATCTCCGTCAGAGAATTGGCAAATGCGATTTTTGTCGTCACAAACGTATTAAGTGCTATTTTAGTTAATTCCGCGTTCTCTATACTCATACGCCGGATTGGAGTATTGGCCGCAACGACCTTCTCAAGCATTACGGCAATGGCATCCCCGGACCGTTGGTCGCTCTCTCCTAATAGAACGAAATCTGGATTATAAAAGTTTTCTATAATGCTGCCCAGCGCGATAAAGGCGGGGTTATAGCAAACACCAAAATCTTTCCCGCAGACCTTACCGGAAAATCGCTCCAGAGTCTTAATTAGACTGTTACGCATTGACCCGGGTAGGACTGTGCTGTTTAAAACCACAACATGATAAGACACTTTGGACTTTAACGCCTCACCGATCTCAGCAAATGCAATATTCGCCGCTGAGAGTGAAAAACTTCCATTCAGCTCGCTCGGAGTTGGGACCACAACAAAAGTCGCATTGGTCTCTAATACAGCGTCAATAACGCTCAAAGTTGCAGACATATTATCACGATGCTGCTGGAGCAAATTTGCCAAGCTGGGCTCGTTTAGAGATGTGACACCGTCATTAATTGAACGGACGACTTCGATAGAAATATCAGTGCCGACAACTTTAAAACCACGCGACGCAAACGCCGCAGCAACACATGCACCAAGCTTGCCTATTCCGACGACAGATACTTTTGAAATAGCGTCACTCTCGTGAACATTCGTCATTTTAAACATCTCACCACAAAGCGACTACAAGGTTTGATCGACCTTCAACTATGCGTCGCAGATGCCATCGGATGATAGATAAATCAGAGAAAAGTGGCGAATACAGCCCACGGCAACTCGCCAAAACACCTGAAAGCTCTCTTTGAGCACGCCGTAACGTGTGGCAATAGGGGCGATAAATATGCCTTATAACCTCAGGCCTTTCTTTACGTTCACCAGAGTAAACATCAATGAGGCCAAACGTATGAAATCGCATCCCTTGGTAGTGGTAGATATAAAGAGGTTCATCAGAAAGCATTAACATATTACCGTCGTGGCCAACCGTATAGTTATCTATATCCCATGGCCCAGTGTTTACCCCTTTGTCTGGAATTGTAACAACATCAGGAAATTCATTTGGGAAGGAATCGACGATTTTTTGGTTAAATGTTTCGTTCTTTCGGTCATTGTACGGTGGCCGTTTCAGGCATTCAGACAACCAATAGCGTAGAACGTCGCGCGCTGTTTGGCTTTTTCGAAAAGCCATAAAGCCACCATTGTGCCAACCTGCGGTTTCTCCCCATTTTTTCATTTGCGGAGAATAACGATGATGGGTCAGTAACACTTTTGCGTTCTTCTCACGCTCAAAAACACAGGCCGGATCGTGAAAGAACATCATGTCAGCGTCGATATTAACGCACCAATCGACGTCCTTTTGGCTATCGAATACGGCTTCAACGCAAATTGATTTAAAAAGCATACAGTATTCTCGGAATAGCATTCTGCTGCGCGCGTCCAAAACTTCCTTCGTCACATAGTCATCAGCCATTAAAATATCTTGTTTTGGGAAACCAAGATTAATGAGAGCTTCCCTACTCTCACCATCAAGACAAAAAATCATAAACCGTCCTGTCTCCGCCACTCGCTGAAAAGAGCGGTAGAGCGCCCAAGCGCGCACCAAATAGTCTTTTGTTGTAACAGTTACATAAAAAATCGACATAAATGGACTGGAATCAATTTTTGCGCGATTGGGAAGGGTTACTGGCGGTATCGTGCCAGAGAGAAAACGGATAGATTACGTCCGGACGCGCCCGGCCCGCATAACGCTTTGCAACGGTCAGAATGTCTTCTAACAGGGTCTCTGAAAGTTTTTTTGGCTTCAACCCGTACTCAAGCAAAATATCGTTCGCAACCTCTAACGTATTTTCAGCAGCCTCCAATCGCGGATTCTCGATAAACTCAATTTTCGCGCCGTCGAATTGGGCAATTAACTCTGCAAGCTCCTTGACGGTGTAAACCTCTGTCATTTGGTTTATGACACAAACCCGATCACCATGGTTTGGCGGATTGCTAAGGGCTAGTCGAATGCATTCCACGGAGTTTTGAATGTTTATAAATGCGCGCGCCTGACCACCGATGCCATACACCGTTAAGGGATGCCCGATCGCCGATTGAACGAGGAATCTGTTCAAAACTGTGCCGAAATCACCATCATAATCAAAACGATTAATTAGACGTAAATCTTGATTAGTTTCCTCGGTATTGGCACCCCATACAATTCCCTGATGAAGATCTGTGATACGCAATTTATCGTTCCGCGCATAGTAACGAAAAAGCGCAGCGTCCAGTTCCTTTGAAGCATGGTACACGCTGCCCGGCGCAGCTGGATAAGGGATTTCGACATTAAAAGGCCGCCCCCCATTGGAAACAGAAACCTCCAAATAACCTTCTGGCGTCTTCAGTGGAATCGCGCCGTAACCATATATCCCCATAGTCCCTAGATGGACCAAATGAATATCTAACCCACTCTCTACGATAGAAACTAGAGTGTTATGAGTTGCATTTACATTATTATCGACCGTATAGCGCTTATGCTTTGCGGACTTCATTGAGTATGGTGCGGCTCGCTGCTCGGCAAAATGCACGATCGATTCCGGCATGTAATCTAGCAGCAATTGGAAGAAGGCGTCGTACTCCTTTGCGATATCAATGTTATGGAATTTTATTTCTTTACCGGAGACTTCATGCCACGCTCCAATCCTTTCCTCGATCGAAACAATCGGCGTGAGGGACTCCGTCCCCAACTCCGTGTCTATCTGACGACGCACCAAATTATCCACGATTACGACATCATATCCGTTCGCAGATAGATGCAAAGCCGTCGGCCAACCACAAAAACCATCACCGCCAAGTACAAAAACAATATTCTTCATCGTATAACCTTTTACATGCCACCAACTTTGAAAAACTATTTATTGGGTTAAATATTATGTTCAATCCACCAATTGCAGCGCCAAATAATCATCATTACCAGAGTTGATCCATTTTGAAATCGACTTAACATCATTGAATGTAGATAAATCTGAACCGCAATTTGCATTAACTGTTATTTCTAATGATGCTGTACCGTCCATTTGATATCGTGTGCTGATAATATCCAGCGATGTTGGTCGCTCGATAAAAATGCCATAAGCAAAAAGAAGAGCTCTCTCTTTCTGAGCCCCAGACATTTGAGGCGCATTTGCAATCCCCTTAATACGTTGAATATATTCTGCCGTGTTGCTCGAATCTATCGTAAACCCATGACGGTCATAGCGCCCTGTCCCTGCCGTATACGTGGTTACACCATAACATGCTGCCTCAATACCAACCGTTCCACGCACGGTAAGGCAACAATCAAGAACCTTTAGTAAAGAATCCGTCGAAATATCATCTTCGGCAGCTATATAATGAATATGAGACGGCAAATCGCCTAAAACGCGAGTTAAGGATAAAACCTCTGAATATTCGCCATCATATCCATCCCGTGTGTTTTTGACTCTATTCGCCGGATGAACCTTTACGACCCATTCCACATCTTCAACCGTGGCTGCAATCTGAAGAACAGATTCGAACCAATCTTGATAGCTATCAAAAATATCCTCCCCCCAAGAAAAAGTCGCGTCCCAAAAGAGGTGTGGAAAAATACCGACAACTTTTTTGCCCGTTGCCAGGTTAAGTCGCGTTCTTATGTCTGCCGCGTCAACCGCATGTGTGTGAAATTGTGTCCCGACCTCACCATACCATTCGGCCCTACGATAACAATCTTCCATCTCGCTCAACACATAAACAGCGCTATCTCTTGAACAAGACTGTGACAGCAATTCCTGCCAACTTTTGTGTGACAACGACGACGGATGATCCCATCGATTTTCTGGGTGGTAACGCTTCAACATAATGTAATTATTACGATGCGCCCCGTTCATTGTAATTGTGTTAATTCCTAGGTTCATCGCGCGATGAAATATCTGAGCAATGGGTGAATACCCCCTGTCGTTGATACCAATCATTGATGGCTGAACATCGTCGATCAAACGACAAGCAGCATCAGCATATCGCAAAACTTCTCCCAATATTTCACGGTATTTGCTGCGATGCACTTCGTCCGTCAAATAAATTTTGCCGTACCTTTCCTTACGCATCAACGAAGACGCAGCAATCACCCCGACAGGCAGCCCCTTATATTCGGTCGCCCGCCATCCAAATTCCGCCGCCATGTCCATCAATGTTTCGAGCTCAACGGGCACATTTTGAGGAAGATGATCACTCAAAAACGCAAACTTCTCGACACCTAAAACCCGATATGCGTCCATCAGCGGGGCATATGGAGCGTCCAACAAAACAATCGGTTCGTACCTTGCCATACGGAAACCAAGCAACAGCGGGAGTTGCAATGCCACCTTTTCAACAGTCCACATTCCCTGAATCAAGGCGCCCCCTTGACTAACATCTGGAAACTGTTGCACCACAGTCCCTTGAAACCTTGTCCGAAGGGCTTCGATAGACAAGCGCTCTTGCTCACTTCCCGCGTCGAGACGATGATCCAGAAACACATGCTTGATGATTTGACTGATTTTTTTCAAGCTAGTCATACTTCGTGTCAAAATTAAAAATAGACCGCATTGATTCCGCCATGCGTTTCGCGATTGCTGCATTACCCACAGGCGAAATATGGGCTAGGTCAAAGAACACCGATTGGTCAACGCCATCCAACATGTTGGCGCCGTCAATCACATTGCTCATTTCTGAAATCGCCCGCTCACGCCGCAAGGCCTCTTCAGAGAAACGATAGGCTTGTGCCAAGAAAGGTGCTTTTTCCAAATGCCGGTTTATCAATTTCTGCTCCTCCTCGGTCATTTTTTTTGTTGAGGAAAAGATGTTCGGTTGAATGACAAACAGAGCTTCAAAACCCAAACCTTCAGCCAACGCGTTTACAACCCGATATTTACCGAAAATGTCCATTGCCATTGCATCAGCGGCATTTCTGAGTATGGCCGGATTTTTTTGGAGCGTTTTCGACGGTATCGTGACATACAAAGGTATAATGTTCCGAAGTTCATACCCGGTGGCCCAACGTAACAACATTGATGTATCGATAGCTATTTGCGCCAAGCGTAACCGAATTCGTTGATATTGGAGTGGGTTCTGTCCAACTTCAACGGCCCATTCCATTAGCCCTTTAAAATTATGCGGGATACCGTAAACTACCTGCTGAATTGTATCATTAATACCATCAAAAAACACAACGTAATCCGGCGTTTTGCCTTGGATGAGAAGCTTATTCAAAAGCAAAATTTCGTTCGTCGAATTGTACCCATTGTGGCCATAATTCCGACAGTTAAAACGGACCTTGGGGTAGCGCTCGTTTATGAGTTTACAGACTTGGGATGCGATTAAGTCTTCATCCCTATTCAAACTGCCGCCAGCCATGGTACTACCGCCGAAAAAGAAGACATTCCTTACGTCCCCCTCTTTGTCAGCATAATCTGGCACGACCTGACGAAACCCTTCCTCATCAATCGTCATGAATGCGTTTTGATACGGCTTATTTACCCAAATATGATAAGGGGCGAAACGCACACCGCGCGCGCCTGTCTTCGATTCCTTTAACCACTGCGCCGCCCACGGAACTGATTGATATACGTCTGTCTCTTCGAGAGGTTTTTGTGAGTCGACACGCAAGTCATGCCAAGAAACGACCGACTGCTCAGGCAGCTTAAATGACTCTATCATACCGCGAGCTATCATTTCCCGAAAAACGAGTTCTGAAGCGATAAACATAACAAGTGATATCGTGCAGATAATCACGGAATTAGCGATAAAATTCCTGACAGACATACTCAGCCTTTCACCATCGATGCGTGCTAAACAAACCCAATCATCGATTAAACGGCAAAGCTTTTCTCTCCGCCCTCAAGCGAAAACACAGCCTTAAATATCCAACATACCATTTAATTAGTGATAACAGGCCACTACCATATTTTCGGCGCCAGCGCCCTACAGCATTTTGTATTAAGAACTCTACAGGGATAAAAATTCTTTTGATAAAAGGTGGCAGAAAACTATTTAGGAGTTTTCTCTGCCACGATCGTTCGGCTTTGCTTGATGTCGTGCCCTCAATCACCCCCGCCGCGTACTCCTCATATCGGCGAATGTGAACTGCATTTGGTGTTATTTTGGACTCATCACCAATACTCACACGAGGCAACCGAATAGGTGACATCCCGAATTTATCCTCGCTCGCTACCGTGCCAGCGCACATTCGATAATACTGATCCAACATTTCTCCGGCACGAAACCATGCGGGCTGGCGATCCTCGTCGCCGCGAAAGCTAACATATTCTTGGTAAGGTGCGACTTCAGGGTTTCGGTCACAAAAATAGGTGATTTCTTCCGGTGTCATTTCGCGCATTAACAATCTATCAGGCGATCTCTCTACGCCCTCAGCAATTTTCTGGCCACTCGCCAGAGATCCAACCCAGGGCACCATCGCGACATATGGTGCTTTCAGAAAAAAATTATGGTAGCCCTTCTTAAGCCAATGACCAGAGTTCCAGGAAAAATTGGTGCCATAGCAATCAATAAAATTGAGCCCACCGGCCCGACGAATGCGCTCTAAATTAAAGACACCCGTTGTGTTGAACCCTGTATTCGTTCGATACGCACCCACGCCTTCGACATACTCCATCCGCCACTCTTTAGAACCATCAGCACGTTCGATATACATTGGTCGAGAGCGCTGAACGAACCAAGGGCAAATGACTAAGGCATCTTCGCATTGACGAAATATCTCCGATGCCTCAGCAACCATTCCCGACGCATCACGGACAAACTGCCCATCGTCCTCCGCCAAGTAGCAATAATCGTACCCTTGCTCCAATGCCATAGACAGGGCGCGATGAATGTTCTCGTAAAATCCACCGAACGTCCTCTCTTTTCGAGCCGGGTTTACGTAAACGCCCCAATCCCCTCGCGCCCGTAAGGTGTCCAGGAAAACAAGAATACCCTCACGGTCGCTATTATCATCAAATATAAAGCGATCACCATGGGGCATGTACTTGTCTATGGATCTAACGGCATTCTCCAACAAAACGGGTCTGTTATAGGAGAACAAAGCGATAAAAACTGACGCGTTATCTGACATTCTACTCCCCAACGAAGGCTCATCCGTTCGCAAATTATTAAAGAACGCGAAAAGGCCAATACAGTCGCCCCGTCACGAATATTTCTCTTACCGGAAAGAACCTCAGAACGTATGCATGCGTTCTATAGCGTTCGCAAATTTATTCGAGCGAACCATTAAATAATTTTACTTGTCCACGTTATTGGTGGTCGAATAACTGACGAATGCCTTTTGCCTCTCGATACAACGGGCTGCGTTTTGTCTATATCGTATAAGCCGAAACTATATGATTCTGCATGATGAAACGACCCAACGCCGCCGACCGGGACAACCCAAGCCCTGAAGTTGTAATGTCCATCATTCAAAATCTCCCCGGGAAATTCGACGCTAAACCGGTGACGCTGTCCTTCCGAAAACTGGGTGTAATTTCCAATATTATTTGCCGCAATCGTATGGCAAATAACGGTACCATCAATGCTACGCAAAGCAAGATTGATGGTCCCCTCAGCCTCTCTCCAGGCATGGGTCTCAACAATCATTTTAAACGATGCTTGGCGATTCAACTCCGTACAAATTTGGTCCTGATTGTCAGTCAAATAAATTTTTTTAATTTGAACGTCGTGGTCTTTAAAATCTGGAATATCAATTTCAGTTCCAGATATTATAGATGAGGCAAGATAGCGCTCCACGACCGAAACCATCGAATCATCGGCCACTATCTTTCCACCATCAAGAAAAATGCCACGATCACAAAGCTGAGTTATTGTCGACATATTATGGCTGACAAAGACAATGGTGCGCCCTGACTGACTTGCCTCGTCCATTCGACCAAGGCATTTTTTTCGAAACTCTGCGTCGCCAACAGCGAGCACTTCATCGACCAAAAGAACATCGGGGTAGAGATGAGCTGCGACAGAAAAGGCAAGCCGGACGACCATGCCGCTGGAATAACGTTTTACAGGCGTATCCAAAAATGTTTCCACACCTGAAAAATCAACGATTTCGTCAAACCGGGCCATAATTTCTGCACGGGAAAGTCCCAAGATCGCACCGTTAAGAAAAACGTTCTCCCTGCCGGTCAATTCGGCATGAAACCCGGTTCCTACCTCCAAGAGGGAACTAACCCGCCCTCGAATCCGAACTTCTCCGCTGGTGGGAGTCGTGATACCCGACAAAATTTTCAAAAGTGTGGATTTACCAGCACCATTGCGCCCAATAATTCCTACTTTCTCGCCTTGCTTAATTTCTAAATCAATATTTTTTAGAGCCCATATATGTTCGCCGCGCACGTTAGTGGCTCGACGGTCGGCGCTTCGAGAAAGCCAAGATGAAACCTTGTCGCGCACCGTATCATAAGCAAATTTACCATCAATTTCGCCCAATCGGTAAGATTTACTAATTTTGTTTGCCTGGATGACTGCATCGCCCATCTATTTCTCACAATCTGTCGGCAAAGCCGAGCTCAAACCGCCTGAATGTCCATATCCCACCGAGAGACACTAGAATCAGAACAAATATTGATAAAGCCACCCCAAATACCGGTGGCGCGTCACTTCCCAATATGGCCCAACGGACGCCAACGACTGCGGTCGTCATTGGGTTTAAAAACATTAGCGGCTGCCAGGGCATTGGAACTAGCGAGAGCGGATATACAACGGGCGTTCCAAAGAACCAAAGCTGGCTCATAAAAGGAAGTAAAAATTGAACGTCACGATAGCTCGCGTTCAATGTTGCCAACCATAAGCCGACCGCAAACGCAGACCATACGGCGATTAAGACAAAAACGGGCAAGACGACCCATCCCCATCGCAACGAAACGCCGTAATAAATCACCAAGACGAATAAAACGCCCAAGCCACAGACAAAATCCACTATCCCAGGCAATGCACCAGCCACCGGCAACGCCATGCGCGGGAAAAAAACTTTTTTTATTAGAGCTAAATTGTTCGTCAAGCATTGTGATACGTCACTGAACGCTTTAGCGAATAATTGCCAAATCAACAATCCTGAGAAAACAAAAATCGGGTACGGATGTCCATCAGATGGGATCTTTGCCAGACCACCAAATATTAAGCTAAACACCACCATAGACACGAAAGGAATTAAAATCACCCAAGCGATGCCCAATGCCGTCTGTTTGTAACGGACTTTTAAGTCACGCCAGCACAATATCCCAATAAAAGTACGAAATTGCCAAAGCGATAAAAGTAGATTGCCCCACGGCTGACCACCGGCTCGGAAAACTACTAGGTTAGATGAACTTTCTCTACTTTTCATGGGGTGGTCACTAACATTTAAAAATTACGTTGTCACATTTAAAGCTTGTCTAAAATTACTAACTGAAGCTTGCTTGTCGCCCCGCCAATTAACGGATATGGTCCAATTGCAATGGCGTCATAGATGATGTTGTTCCTCATCATTCTGCGCTATCTTGACGGCGTTAGAGAAGATAGGAAATTGTTAATTTGAAAGTTTTGATAACCGGTGGTGCCGGATTTATCGGTCAGAATCTTGTTCGAAAGATGCAGGCTCAAATTGGATATACACCAATCATCTTTGATGATTTTTCGATCGGCGACAAAGAGCTAGCAAAACAAACTGACGCAACAATAATTTACGGCGACATTCAGAACGCTGAGAGCATAGCCAAAGCTATAAAAGGCGTCAGCGCCATCGTTCATTTGGCGGCGAGTTCTGGGGTCATAGACTCCATCGCTAATCCGCAACAAACTTTTGAACGTAACGTAACGGGAACCTCTGTTGTTCTTGAGCAAGCGCGCCTCATCGGCGTGAAAAGTTTTGTCTTTGCATCGACTGGCGGCGCGATCGTCGGCGACAATGAAACACCGCCTTTTAATGAAACACTTCCAATGGCACCAATCTCGCCATACGGCGCAAGTAAGATGTGTGGTGAAGCGCTTTGCATGACCTACGCCCGTGCTTACGGCATGCGCAATTATATCCTCCGGTTTTCAAATGTATACGGCCCCTATTCTCTTCATAAGAAAGGCGCAGTCGTATCTTTCATGAAATCGATTAAGACTGGTAGACCGATTATAATCTACGGCGACGGCTCACAAGTGCGCGATTTTATTCACGTCAATGACATTTGCAGCGCGATTATTGATGCCCTGAAAGGCACCGCTAAACCGGACACATACAATATCGGCTCCGGAAAACCTACATCGATTTTGGAATTAGCGCATATCACAATGGAAGTCGCCGACTTGAACGAAAGCGTGGAGACCGTTTACAAGCCAGTTCGCGACGGTGAGGTAATGAAAACGTGGTTGAACATAGAACGAGCTGCCAGAGAACTAAACTTCACGCCCAAGATTGATTTACGCAATGGCCTTGCCACGACATGGGATTGGTTCAACAAAACGAACATAACGGAATTGCCGCAATGAGAATTGCGACTATTTCATGTGCGTTGCCAATCATTGGAGCTGGCGCAGGTGGTAACTGGCTGCCACTTCTATTGAGTGAGATGATTGCTGACGGACATGAAGTATTCCATCTTCTCGGTCGTGGAAAATATGCAGTTAAAGAGGTGGAAAGTAATGAAAATCATCGTCTTTATACTGAACTCGGCGCCACCGTAATTCCTGTAGATCTGATACAGGACGTGCCACAACCAACGGCCCTTAAAAGCACCCCGCTGTCGTTTCTAAAGCGCATGGCAGGTATTTACTCACACGATCCGGCGCTCATTTGGCCGAGGGAAATCGCAACCTCTAAACGTATTGCTGATGTTTTAAGGCGCTTGAATGTCGATTTTGTTGTCCCCCTTGCGATGGATGGGATGCTGTTGACATGGGATTGGCAGGATACGCCCAAGATAGCTATTGACGCAGAAGGGCCACATATCAACACATTGATCAAGTGGCGCTACATTCCCGAAGTCCCTCCGGGCCCTTCGTTAGCTTTCGCGAAGTACAGCTATCAAACTTGGACTAATTACATTCGAATGAAAAACGCTTATCTGGAGGTTTTGGCCCGGCAAGATCGTATCTTTTTGCAAGGCCCACATTATGCCGATTGGGCGACTAAAAATGGACTAAAGAATGCGATATACTGCGCGACACCAGTCCCTGATTTTGCTGGTGACTCATGGCAGCAAGATCGGAGGCAACTTCAAGAAAATAATCAAATACCTCAAATTACTGTCGTCGGACACCTAGACTCCACGTCAAGTCAGACTTCTCTTCCTTTATTGTTTGATGAGGTTCTACCTGGTTTGTTAGAGCGCCTTGGACCAGACAGTTTCCATCTTAATATCATTGGTCGAAACGAGCGACTGCCGGCACGTTATGACCACTGGCGCACTCATCCCGCCGTTAAATTCCACGGAGCAATTACCCCGCTAACACCCAGCTTGCTGTCAGCAGATATTATTTTGGTCACCGTACCCGGGCCAACAGGCAGGCGCATGCGTCTGGTTCATGCGTTGTCGCATGGATGCTGCGTTGTTGCGCACCAGAATAACCATCTCGGTCTACCAGAACTTACTCACGGCAATGACGTATTGTTCGGAAAAAATGGCAAAGAGATCATTCAAATGGTCATCAACGCTTTAAATGATTCAAAGTTAAGAATACGCATTGGTAACGCAGCACATGAGACATTTCACAAGCATTACTCATCGAAGGTTCGCATGCCTGTTATTCTATCAAACTTCCACCATGCAATGACGGCGTCGGCAAAAAATAAGTAACAACCTAGCCGCCACCAATGCGCCGCAACAGAGACATAAGCCAATTCTGCTGTTCTTGAGTAGAGCCAAGGGTCATAGCAGCATATTTTTGGCGAAGATCAGAAACCGCAGCAGGTGAAATGTCATCGCCGAACTGTCGCTCCATCAAGCAAGTCATCGCCTTCGTATCGCCCGATAACGATGCGGCTTCTAGCGCTGCCGCCAACGATGAAATCGTCACGTCGTCCCAATTTGCATCAACGCCTTGATAAACATTAGCTTGAAATGGCATTCGATACCCCAAGATTGCAGCCGCACGTATGGCAGAAGACTTGGCAAAATGCGACTGATCGGGACTACTCACAATTTCATTAAAAACTTTGCACGCGCCGAGGCGCTCACCTTCAAATCCGTCAACTAATGCCTTCAAAATCGAAATCTGCGCATCGTGCAACCTTTCTGCCGCGATAGATTGTGAATGCCCAGGAAAAACAATCGACCGATCTCGCAGCAACGCGTTGGGTGCGTCATACCGGGCGGTTGCCCCATGTCGTGCGCCACCGGAATGAAGCCCAAAATCTAAACAGGCGAAAAACGATTGTCCATTCAACGAGAGCGTCTCTAGCACGTGATGCGATTCCATAATGCCACGCGCTGGCGCCTTTAAGACGATTTCATTCTCAGAGTTGGCGACAATATCGTGAACGAAACACCACTTCGCCCTTGGTATAAGTTCACGGGCATACCACGCGGCGAAATGTGCTTCATGGCTGCTATCAATCAAAAGAAAGTCGGCATCCGGGATGCAAGCATCCCTTGCATCCCCTATAATCAACTCAAATCTTGATGGGTCTGCGAGGGGTGAAAGATTAGAGCGAATGACGTCCTCTATAGGCTCAACGCTGACCGAATCAATAATCTCATAGCTGAAGAGTTTACCAGAATCATTTGCCGCGAGTGCAGCGAGAATGTATCCGGTGCTATAACCGTTGTTGGGAGACACCTCAACAACGACACTCGGCTTAAACTCCCTTATTAAAAGGTACAGAAGTTCCGCCTCAACGTCGCCGAAGTCGGCGCGCTGTCCCTTTTCTTTCATACCTGAAATGACGTTAGCCTGAGCCGTCACAACGGCTTTTAGATCAGACTGATAACGCTGGTAAAGCTCACCAATCGCCCCGTATGAACGATCACCTTGAATCAACAAGGACGCAGGATTCATATTTAGAGGTAAAATCATTTAACGCCCCAAATGCGTCCTAGGCAGACCAAATTAATGTTCAACTCTGTGTCACTTCCCTTTTGACATTCAAATTCATTTTATAAAAACCGACGATCCAAGTTTAACGTCAATAGGTTGTCTGCTTATCATAAAGCGCGCGATCTAATTTAACGTTGCCAAGCACTTCAACGATTCTTGGCCCACTTTTACCGTCACCATATGGATTCACAGCATCTGTAGCATTATCGGCGAATTCTGATGATACTGCATAACGGATCGACTCGGCGATTTTCGCGGCATCCCAATCACAATTCAATATATTCGATGCCTGCGGACGTCCGCGTTGGCGGTCACCAATATTTACCACAGGCACTTTTAATGTCGGCGCTTCCAATATACCGCACGACGAATTACCAACCAGCGCCGACGCATTGCCCAACAAACGTAAAAACGCATCACGCGGCAAACTGGCAATAACATGCACATTCGCGTCCGACTCTGCCAACGCCGCCTCTACGATTGGCGAAAACCCAATGTCGGCATTCGGAAAAATCCAAAAAATTGGCATGCCCAAAGCCTTAAGCCCACGCAATGACATATCAATCTGCGCCGCGGCAAGATCGCGATCAATCATCGTTGAATGTTGCAATAATACTAAGTATGGCTGCTCGAGGTCATAACAGACATCTCCAACCAATAGCTCGTTCGCAGTAAACTCGTTTCCAACAATATCATCCAATTGCGGTGCGCCGACGTTCATAATCCGATTTTCTTGTTCGCCCAGTCGACGCAAGCGATCAGCCGAATTTTCGCACGACGCGAAATGCAGATGCACCAATTTAGCCATCGCCATCCGCGCCATGTCGTCAATATGTCCAGATTTGTCACCAGCCTGAATATGCCCTGTGGCCAGTCCCATATATGACGCAGCGATACATGCACCAAACGTCTCTATTCTATCACCAAACAACAGAACAATATCAGGCTGGATATCTTGAAAGGCACGGGCGAAGCCCTCGATACCGCGGCCAAGGCCTATCGACCAAGATGCCGCACTATCATCGTCATGCTGCACACTCACCTGTGCCGCAATATTAAACCCGTCTGCTTCAATCGTCTTCAGGGTATCGCCGAATTCCGGAATCAGATGCATACCACTAACGACGCATGACATCTCCAATTCTGGATGATGCTGTGCCGCCAGCAGAACGTTCCGGGCATAACCATATGTGGCGCGCGATTCTAAGATGCATGCAATCCGGCGCGGCTTCATTATTCGATTTCGGCTTTTAAAATTTGACGGTCGGCAACAATATCAACCAATGCCCGACGCCCGATAACCAAGTCAAATTCGCGGGCTGCAAGTACACCTTCGCCGGGGCTGGGTCTTTTAACGCCAATCATGTCGGGCGCGATCACCGCACCTGCTGGAATATCAACGACTGAAACAACACTCTCACGTGCCCACGCGACGATCTGCTTCTCTTCTGGGAAAATGGTGCGCTCTGCCCCGTTTGCCGCAAAAATAGCTCGGCATCCTTTTACCATTTCGGCCAATTCATCGGGCTCAATAGATGAAGAATGATCCGGTCCTGGTAACGAGCGATCCAGACTTAAATGCTTTTCGATGATACGTGCGCCAAGTGCGACCGCGCCAAACGCCGTGTAGATTGACGGCGTATGACAAGACAAACCGACCGGCACCTGATAGCGTTCAATCATTGCCGGTATGCGTTGCAAATTTACGCGTTCATAGGGGCACGGATAAATTGAAACGCAATGCATCAGCGCAAAAGATGTGTCGAAAGATCGCAATAGATCGACGGTCTCGTCAATTTCCTCAACTTCCGACATACCCGTTGAAACAATCATTGGCACACCCGACTTGGCCATGTGCCTTTGAAACGGAAGATTGGTCAATTCTCCCGAGCCGACTTTAAACACATCAATCCCAATCTCGCGCAGCAAAACATCTGCCGATGCACGCGAGAAAGGAGTGCACATGTAATCAATATCAAGCGACTTACAAAGGACCTTGATTTCCAGGTGCTCCTCGATGCTGAGATTGGTTTGTTCCAGAGCATCGTAAAGTGGGATTTCAAAATTGTCTGACTGTGGCGTATTGCGGAGCATTTCATCATCTAGAACGTGAAACTGAAATTTGATCGCATCCGCGTCTGCCGCCGCAGCTGCATGCACCATTTCTTTTGCAACAATAATGTCGCCACCATGATTAATGCAGGCCTCAGCAATAATGTACGGTGGCGCATCCGCCCCGACTTGGCGTGCGTTAAACGAAATCATCTACGTGCTCACTCTTCGAAAACTTATACATGCGCTACATCGCGCAAGGGGTCCCCGCAGATATCAAGCAAGGCACGCGCAAGGTCGAGATCAATCTGCGTATTTATATCGATCGCCTCTTCAGGTAAGACAATATACGCGGTTGGCTCATTGGGGATAACGACTTGCTCCCTTTGAAAGGCTTCAACATCACGTATATAAATCACGCCTGCCTCTTTAAACAGGGGTTCACGCTCTTGGCGTCGACGTGCAATGCCCGGGTCTAGACCGACAAACTTGCCATCCGTCCTTAGTCGTCCAAAATTCTCAGTCGATGCACAAACCGTAATCAAGGCTTCGGCCTCTGCCGAATAATACTTTTCGAAGCAACGTAACAATGTCTCTTTACGGCGTAGCGGCGATGTTGGTTCGAAAATACAAAAAGTATCAAATTTTCCATGCCCAATATCTTCAAGAGTCATCAATGTATGCTTAATGGTGTCTTCAATTTTTGAGGATGATCCGGCAATCTCAATCGGTCGAGGAATAGCGACTGCCCCTTCGGCCTCAGCAATCGCCAAGATATCAGGCGAATCCGATGTTACGACGACGGCACTTAAGGCATCCAACGCTTTCGCTGAACGCACCGCGCGGGCAGTAAGGCTGACGCCACCAAGATCGGCTATGTTTTTACGCGGTAAGCCTACCGACCCATGGCGCGCTGGGATGATCGCAACAATTCTTGGATCCCGTTCATTCATATCTAGGCATCCCCCCAAGGCTACGCCTGCGGATGATCGCGCATCCAGTCAAAATACTTGTTCAGTCCTTTGGCAACATCGATTTTCGGGCGTTTTCCAATAAGGTCAAATAGCTTGTCCGAACTACCCCAGCGGCGCGAGACTTCAAAATCTAGGCGGCCAACCGGGGGTTCCATAAAGACGACTTGCGAGTCACCTTGCACCAAATTGACGATATGAAATGCCAAATCACGCACAGAAACTTCCGCACCACGGGCTATATTGACGATATGACACCCCTGACCAAGATCACCTAAATCAACAATAATATCCGCGGTGTCTTCTATATATGTGAAATCGCGAGTCTGCGAACCGCTGCCGAAAACAGTAATTGGCTCGTGGCGCAACGCTTGGCGAAAGAATCGCGGTATAACCATACGCTCGTCCTGCCGCGGGCCGTAGACATTAAAAAACCGGATCGACGCAGATGATATGCCATAGTCTTTATAGTTTGCTTTCAGAAAAATTTCGTTTGATCGTTTGGCAATCGCATAACCGGAAACTGGCGCGACCGCAAAATTCTCAGCAACTGGTTCGTCAACGTGATGATGACCGTAAACCGCACTCGTGGAGGCATACACAATATGTGAAACATCGTGCTTTCGCATAGCGTTTAAAACATTAAGTGTGCCAAGTGTTTCCACTTCCATCGTCGCCGCAGCATGACTGGCAACAAATTCCACCCCGATATATGCTGCTAAATGAATCACGGCATCGCAGCCTTTGACCGCATTTTCAACCGCTGAAGGATCCCGCACATCGACGTGTACAAGCTCTACATCCCCACGAATATCAGCGGATGTCTTGTCACCATGCAACAGCATATCAAGCACACGAACCGAGTCACCCCGGCGCACCAGTTGTTCAACTACATGAGAACCGATAAATCCTGCCCCCCCTGTAATTAACCATTTTGTCAAATGTCACCTCAATTAATTAGGAAGTACAGTTGTCACTACATTCCCCAAGATCATCCGTCTCAAGAACTGAAATCGAGATACACCATTTGGTCAAAAGGGACAACACAACTCATAGATATCGTATTTTACGCGTGGTTCTGAGCTTCTAATCGCACACGACTTTCGCCTTAAGCAATTCGGAAACGTCAACAAGTCCAATTTAAATTGGCTTCAGACAACAAGCTTCGTTCTACGCTAAATCTGCAAGAACCGCCCCGACCGCCTGTACAACAAAATCACGCTCATCGGTTGTCAAATTCTGGTGCAATGGCAAAGTCGCAACACTACGAGACAATGCCAACGAAATTGGGTAATCATCGGTTGACTGACTGCCAAAAACTGCAAATTCTGGAAGCAATTTGTCCCAATGCACGGTTGCCGAAACCCCCATTGCATTGAGCCCTTCAACGAAAGCGTCTCGCTTGGCAGGGTTAACCAACCTTACAACGTAGTATAACGGTGAATCTAGACCGCGCTCGCACACGGTTGGAACCGGATGGATATGCTCAACATACGGTGTAAGACAACCATCATAAGCTCGTGCGATCTCTCTGCGCACGCGGATGATCTCGTCAATTTTTCTAATTTGCACCCGGCCCATCGCCGCCAGTGGATCAGGCATTCGAAAATTGTGACCAAGATTCGGGACCCCGTAGGACCAAGCTTTTTCTTTGCCCTCGCGGCTGAACATTGAGCGGTCCATGCCATAGGAACGAAACTGACGAAGTTTGTCCGCAACGCGCGAATCTTCCGTGACCACCATACCCCCCATACATGTCACCAAATGCTTGGCAGGACCAAAGCTAAAAACTACGGCACCATCTGAGCGACCAATCGGATCATCATCATGCTTTGCACCCAAGGCGTGAGCAGCATCCTCAATAACAACTGCTTTATATTTTTCGGCAATGGTGCGGATTTCGGTCAAGTCGGCCGGTCGCCCTGCATAATGAAGTACGAGAACCGCTTTTGTGCGTTCGCTCATCATGCGTACCAACGAAGCAGGGTCCATGTTTCCGTCCTCGGCCACATCGCAAAAAACAGGTTTGCCGCCCGCTTGCATTACAGCACAACCCGCAGCGATGAAATTAAACGCTGGCAACACGACCTCATCACCAGATTTCATCCCAATCACCGCCAATGCACTATGCAACCCCGCCGTACCAGAGTTCATCGCAATAGCATGCTTAAAGCCAAAATGTTCCGCGAACTCTTTTTCGAACCCGACGACTTCCGGGCCATTGAGCAACCATTTACCTGACACTGCCTGAGCAGTGGCTGCAATTTCCCCTGCCTCGACCGAGTTGGTAAATAGTTCAATTTTCATGTTTAAAGATCGATTGGACTAGATAAACACTGAAACCGCTTAAACATATCTTCAACCCCGGACTCAAGATCCCAATTGAATTCAAATCCAGTGGCAAGCAGCTTCTCAGAAGACAACGCATAGCTATTGAAAGGCACCTCGCGCTCTTCAGTCAATAAGTTCACCTGAGGCGCAAATTTTAAAATTGTCTCGGCGAGTTCCTTTATCGACATATTTTGACGCGCAATGTGATAGATTTCTCCTTCCGCCTCAGGCAGAAGTCCCACATGTAGCATGCCGCGCGCTGCATCCTGGACATGGACATTAGGACGGAAATTCAAGCCGCCGCCGTGCAAGACTAGATCATTACCCATAAGGGCTCGCCGAATAAAAATATTGGTTACAATATTGAAGCGAATACCCGGTGCAAACCCGTAATTTGTTCCGAATCTACAGACGGTAAAATTCTTTCGCTCAGCCGCCAAATGCTTCTCGACTGCGACTTTTGAGATCGCGTAGGGGAGTTTCGCCTGTGGAGGGATAGTTTCATCGATATTTTTCCAATTTTCGTTTTTGGAAATACCACCATATACATTCCCGGTCGAGGCAAACACGACCCGTGTCGAAGCGGGGCAAGCGTCGATCAGGTCCCGACATTTGTCGTAATTGGTTTCCATAACAAATGTTTCACGTTGTGCGCTTTTTTCCGCCTCAACAACAGCGACCAAAAGGAACATAACATCAATATTCTTCAGCAATGGCCGAAGCACATCAACATCAGCAATGTCCATCTGAATAAAATGAAATTTTGGAGGAAGCCCAACCAGCAATTCCGGACGAAACCTAGAATCAATGATGAAGACATTTTCAAATGTATCATCATCACGCATTAATTCTATTAAAAAAGAACCAATGTAACCGGTCCCACCAGCAACCATTGCGTTCAGCTTCCGCGGCATCATTTTTCTCTCAGTAAATATATCGAAGGAAATCGGACGGTAATTTAATGTCAGGCTTCCCGAGAGACTACAAACAATTTTTGCACGGCATAATCACCAATAGGAGGACATGCAGCGAAAAACTTATTAAATTCCATTTCGGCATTACTGACATCTATATCAATGCCGTTACAAGCTGCAAGGAGCGGCTTAAAAACTCTCGTGCCAACGTAATAACTACTTGAAAATGGCTCTATCAACTCCAGTGTACATTCATCAGGCAAACACTCGAAAACCATTTCCTCTTCGATATAGAGATTAAACGGCTTGATTGGAATTCCAGATAGGCCCCATTCGGCGCGAAACTTGTTAAGTTTGACCCACCCATTAACGGTTGCTTCCGAGAATAAAACTTTTCCACCAGGGCGGACCGTTTGGCAAATATTACGGATCGCTTTTTTCTGATTTTCTATAGTTTCGAGGTTAATGAGTACCCTGACAGTATAAGCGACATCAAATCCATCTAAGTTATTTAAAGATGCGAGAACATCGGCACATGCAAAAGATACTCTTCCATCGAGATCATTATGCTGTTGAAGCGCCTGATTTGCCGATACAATCATACCCTCAATATAATCAACACCATGCACACTAATATCTAGGGTCTTTGCCAATGCCATCGCGGTGTGACCATTGGCGCAACCAACATCAAGCACTCGGTCACCTAATTTGAGGTAACGAGCAATGTTTTTTACCTCAAGTTCAACCATTGGACTATCGGCCCAAGACGCAGCCGTCGCCGTGCCAAATTTATCAGCGCGCCTCTGCCAAAAATTCTTAATTTCTGACAGATTTAGTTCAGATTTCATACCGCTACACTTTCTTAAACCAACACACATCCAATAGAGCACCCTACGGCACACTCGAAAAAAGCTACCAAACGCAGACGCATTTACCTAGAAAACAATTTCTACTCAGTAGATGCATGTCATCGTTTCAGTCAAGGCTCTCAACCGTCGACCGAGACGTCTCCCCCGCAGCCAGAATTGAGGTAAAGAAGCAATCAACGACAAAGTCAGTTTGAATAATAATAAAAAATGCACGGAAACAGCTACCCCCAATGCTGAGCATCATCCGCAAATTGCGCTGAGCCCGAGGAGTTGCTTCAAATAGCTTATTTAATTTATGCAGCGCAAAAGAAATACGGTACAAGACTTATCAAGGCTGATTCCCGCCTCGACAATTAATTCATAGCGACCCTCAAACGAAGATATCAAGATTGAAATCAGGCTATGTATTTGTAAATTTTGATAGATACATAGCCTATTACACGAACCACAGAGCTATGGCCCACATAGAGAAACTGTAAAGTTCTCTCTTGACTGCACGTCATGACCACCCACACATTTTAGAGTTGACGAGCCAATACATTAAACAGAATGAAATCTTCAACTTAGCGATAAAAATCGATTTTCCAGTCAGCTTTATTTGTGACTAACGCAGATGCTCATAGTCAGCTCTATATTATCGAGGGAGTTCAAAATTCTTGACATTGATTTAGAACTCAGTTCGTTCAAGTATCAAAGTTGGAATTTTCAGGCAAACCAGATTACGCACCCCGAAAACAACTCGAGTACACCCGTATGACCGCACTTGGCTGGCAACCGACAACAAGCTTGGCCGATGGACTTCGGCTTGCGTACGACGACTTTATAAGCACGAACGTGTAAGAAAACGCATGTTCTTTTATCTTTCAAAATTTCTTTGGTTCATTGTTCAACCGGGCAATTTAATCTTCATGGGCCTTATTGTCGGAGTCGTTCTGCTATGGACGTCGCTGCGCAATGCCGGAAGGTGGTTGCTTACAGCAACGACAATCATCGCGACCTGTATCGCGGTAATTCCCATCGGCCAGGTCGGCTCGCAGTTTTTCGAAGACAGGTTTTCCAAACCCTCACCAATGCCAGCCGATATAGATGGCATCATCGTCCTTGGCGGCGTCATCAGCCCGGCACTTTCCGTGTCTAGGAATGAGCTGTCATTCGGGTCAGCAACCGAGCGGATCGTCGCCTTTGCTGCGCTTTCAAAACAGTATCCAAATGCGAAACTTGTATTCACCGGCGGCACTGGGGATCCGTTTAATCCTAAGCTGAGTGAGGCTAAAATTATTCGGCCTTTCCTTGAGGATTTGGGGATGGATCTTCAGCGCATCACATTCGAAAATGAGTCTCGCAATACAGCCGAAAATGCGGCGCTTACATTCGATTTGGTGAACCCAAGCGCCAATGAGAAATGGCTTTTGATCACCTCAGCGTTCCATATGCCTCGTGCGATCGGCTGCTTTCGCAAGGCCGGGTGGAAAAACATAACGGCTTATCCCGTCGATTTCGGCACAAGCGTCAACGCAGATCTTCCGCCGCTGCAATTTAATTTTACCAACGGTCTAAATTACTTAAATGCGGCGTCACACGAAGGCCTGGGGCTTTTGATGTATTTTCTGACAGGCAAAACCGACGCACTGTTCCCAGGCCCAAATGATGAAGACAGCATCGCGGCGCAATGATTTTCACAGATATCCATTATGCCATCTTTTTTGCCATTGTCCTGGCCGCGACGCTATCGGCCCAACAACTTCAGAGCACAAACTTTCGCAATCTAATTTTGTTGGTCGCCAGCTATATTTTTTACGGTTGGTGGGACCCCCGATTTTTGCTGTTGCTCGCGCTTTCTTCCAGCGTCGACTATGTTGCCGCGCTAGCGATGGAGGGTCGCATAAAGCACTGTCCGGCATGGCTGACCCGAAAACGCGCACTCTTGGTGAGTATTTTCGTCAATCTATCGATTTTGTGTACATTTAAATATCTTAACTTCTTCGCCGATAGCGCGGAAATGCTACTCGCGTCGATAAATATACATATCGACCAAATTTATCTCTCCATCGTTCTGCCCGTCGGCATTTCATTTTATACCTTTCAATCAATGAGTTATTCGATCGACGTTTATCGCCGCCGACAAAGTGCGGAGACCAATCCTGTCGATTTCTTTCTGTTTGTGAGTTTTTTCCCACAGCTTGTCGCAGGCCCCATTGAGCGCGCCGGCAATTTGTTGACGCAGATTAAAAAAAGCCGCCGGATCAACCGCTACGAGGTCCGCGCCGGATTAGAGTTAATCGCGTTCGGTTTGGTCAAGAAACTTCTTATCGCCGATAACCTAGCCCGGATCGTGGACGAGATTTTTGCTGCGGAAAACGTTGGCGCGTTAACGCTTTTGTTGGGGTGTTATGCCTTCGCGTTCCAAATTTATTGCGACTTTTCCGGTTACACCGACATCGCGCGGGGCAGCGCTCGGCTGCTCGGGTTTAGGCTGCGGCTGAACTTCCACATGCCATATTTTGCCGCAAATCCCCGCGATTTCTGGCGGCGATGGCATATCAGCCTGTCGGAATGGTTTCGCGACTACGTCTACATTCCACTTGGCGGGCGAAGTGATGCGCTGGCACGAACCGCCTTCAATGTTCTTCTCACAATGACGCTCTGCGGACTTTGGCACGGGGCGGCATGGACATTCGTTCTATGGGGGGGCTATCACGGTATGTTGCTGGCAATCAGCCCGCGCCCGCCCCGCCAAATTGAACAGCCCCGCAAACGTGTCCGCGAATTTCGGATCAAGTGGACTGGGCAGCGGATAATCATGACCGTCATCACTTTTCACATCGTGTGCTTCGGCTGGCTCATTTTCCGGGCGGAGAATATCGGACACCTGATCCAACTGCTTAGCAACGCGTGGACGCTTTCCAGTATGTCCGGGTTAAACCTTACTGAGGCAAGCCTGTTTGCTATCCTCGTTACGCCATTGTTGGCCATTGAGTTGTTCAGTACGTTAACGGGTCAGCGCGACATGCGTCATCTCTCACCGCATATTCGTTCAGGCCTCGTTTTCATTATGTTTTATATAGCTCTTATCGGACAGCCTTCCGACCTCGCGGCGTTTATCTACTTCCAGTTCTAAACCGTATTGAGCAGCATATGAGCAAAGCAATCCGCCAACATCGAAACAGACCGACAATTCTGATCGGGACATTGCTTTTAAGTTTGATGATCGCGGTGATATTGGGTGAAGCGGTACGCCGTGTTCTTGATGGATATGCCTTGAATAGCGTTGCGCTCAGCCAACGCGACCAAGCGCTTCCGACAGGCGGCAACGTAACCGCCAATGAATTGCAGGCTGTGGCCGAAACGATGATCGTACCGGGCGGCCCAGGTTTAGAGTTGTTCAATGACAGCCCACCAGCCCCCGCTGACAAACCTATAACCCCGTTGCTGGCGGCGCGCGCGGGAGCGGCACCGCAAAGCCGGTATCACGTCAATTTCGTTTTCAACGAAGCCTTTATACGTGGCCCCGATGCCGCCAATTATATTAAAGATGATTTTCCCGAAGATATTTTCGTCTTTACGTCACCCGACGGCACCTCGCATCCGCGCTACCGTCATTATCCGGCTAGTCGCTTGACGATCGGATATGATACCAACACCCAAGGATGGCGTAGTAAAGAACTCGAGCTCGACAAACCTAGAAATACCATTCGATTGGTCGGTTTAGGCGATTCAACTACGCTGCATCAGGGCGGAATTGAAAAAACCTATCTTGATTTTGTCGAGCACTTCCTGCAGCGATGGGCCGACGCGCATGGTTTCGATGTCCACATTGAGACGATGAACACGGGACGCGAGGCAATATCCAGCGAGGATCTAAAGGCAATCTTCCAATATGAAGCACTGCCTTATGAGCCCGATTATGTGCTTTTTTATGGACTTGGAAACCAGTGGAATATCCATGAGTTGGTCGAGTTTTCCGACGATGTGACAGGCGGTTGGAGTTCCGCGACATCGTATTATCAGCAATCCGCATTGGACCAATTAGCACATCAAATACTGGCGCCGCTAATCCCTTACAGCGCGAGTGCAAAATGGATATATGATCGATTTCAGGCGGATATGACCGACAACGGCGGCGAACCTCGCAAGCCCAAGCAAACGTGGGTTTTCCCGACAAATATGAGCGAAACAAAACCGGACCCGAAGGACCTCCTCGCAAACTCCCCGAACGCGCGCATGGTCAGAGATTTGTCCGAAATTCAGCAGCTTGCCAAAGAAAACAACGCCCGGGTTTTTCTGCAGACGTTTAAATACATGGTCTACGACGGCATGGAACTGCCACTTCCCCAAGCTGCCGGGCTGTTTAATTATCTGAATTATGGGTACTTCCCTTATAGTTATAAACATCTGCGCCGCGCGATTGATTACCTCAATCGCATCTATGTCGCGTGGGCCGCAGAAAATGACGTCACATTGATCGACGTTGCCGGCCAGATGCCATTTGATCACCGTTATTTCCGCGATGCTATGCACAACACCCAAACCGGGGTAAAGCTGCGTGCATGGTCTGTGTTTCAAGAAATTTTACCGCAATTCAAAGCAGACCTGGAAAGCGGTCGCTTGCCTAGCGCCGACCGGCAGTCGATCGAAAAACACCCGTTTCCACTAATCGTTCGAACACTCAGAAAAAGCGATATTCTGAAAAACCGGTAACCCAGACCTCTACGACGAGGGAGGATGCCCGACCGGATAGGATTTCTGCTTTGCCTTATCAGGCATTTCGACTATCCCTACCACATCATTATTCATCGTAATTACCACTCTGAGGCTAACAAATTATATGTGCGGCATCGCCGGTATTTTAGCATTTTCTTCCTCCGCCAGTGTTTCGGAGCCTGAACTTACGCGCCTCAACGACGCCATGTCGCATAGGGGCCCTGACAGATCCGGCACATGGCTCTCCACGGACCTAAAAATCGGGCTCGCCCATCGTCGACTTTCAATCATCGATCTCACTGACGAGGCAACGCAACCGATGACAGATTTCGAGGGCTCGGTTCATGTGACCTACAATGGCAAAATATACAACCACCTTGAACTCCGCGCCGAACTTCAAGCGGCCGGGCATCGCTTTCGGACGCATCATTCGGACACCGAAGTGTTGATCCATGTCTATAAACAATGGGGTAGGCAATGCCGCGCAAACTAAAGAGCGCTCTGCAGCACGCTCACTATTTTGCACGGCGAATTTACGCGAGCTCGCCCCGCTACTTGGTTATGCGGCTTTGGCAAGCGATCACAAAAAAATGGTCCGACGAACGCTTGCCTCGGCTGGCTAAAAAATTGAATGCCCACGACGTCGCAATGCGTCTTGGTTTTAGTGACGTCTCAGACATTTTCGATCATGCGACCGCGAATGCACCTTTCCCGATTTTTCATGTTCCACGCTTGGAACTGGTCGACCGTCTAAACGCAAAATCTAAAATCAATATCAGATCACGTGCGGAACAGGCAATGCGCCGCGAGGTCGAGATGTTAGGATCTGGTCCGGTGCAACTCGGCATTCCCATTGACTGGCATCGGGACTTCAAATCCAATGTAGCTTGGCCGATGACCAGGCTCGCCATGAATGAAATTTTGGACCTCAACCGCCCCAGCGACATCAAAATTCCCTGGGAACTCTCGCGTCTGCAGTGGCTGTTGCCTGTGGCGCAAGCCTTCATGATTTTTGAGGAAGAAAAATACGCAGCATTTACACGAACCGTTATAGAGGAATGGATTGACGCCAACCCCGTTTGCCGCGGCCCCAACTGGGTTTGCGCCATGGATGTCGCGATGCGGGCAATGGCCATTTGTTGGATTTTTCTAGCATGCCGCAATAGCCAGGCATGGCAAGACGAGGCGTTTCTCGAGCGCTTACTGTACGAACTCTATCTACACGCATTATATACCGAGCAGTTCATCGAATGGTCTGACATCGCCGGCAACCATTTGACCACGGACCTTGCTGGCCTCGTGGTCATTGGGCTTTTTTTAGGGGACCGTAAAGAGGCAAAAGCATGGACCGATAAAGCTTGGGACATGCTACTTCACGAATTTCCAATGCAGGTTCCAAACGACGGTGTGTGCCGCGAAGGATCGGTTCCCTATCATCGGCTTGTTGGAGAGTTGTTTCTTTTACCCGCCTTAGCCCGCCAGGCGGTTGGTCAAGATGTTCCCATGTCATATTGGGAAAAACTCAAAAAAATGGCTGACTTCATCGATGCGTATTCACGGCCAGATGGGACCGTCCCAAATTGGGGTGACGCGGATGACGGTCGAGTACTTCCGTTGGGTTCCCAACCACTGAACGATCATCGCTACCTTTCAGAGACCATCCGCTCGTCCTGCAATCCATCCCCAAACCCAAAATTCGATGAGACCCTTTGGTGGCTAGGGCCAGGAACAGCAGCGTGCCCAAAGGCGGCTTATTCATGCTCTCGTCACTTTATTGATTCTGGCGCAATCATTATGCGAAATGATCGAGACCATATTTTTATTGATGCCGGCCCCGTGGGGATGGCCGGGCGCGGCGGACACGGTCACAATGATTGCCTCTCATTTGAGGCCATAATCGGCGACAATCAGGTTATCGTTGACCCAGGGACATACGTCTACAGTTCGGATTGGCGAACGCGAAACAGGTTCCGCGGAACAGGAGCACACAACACCCCTTTTATCGATGGCATTGAGATCAATGAAATTTCCCGTGAGGATTGGCTTTGGTATCTTAAAAACGACGCCATTCCTGAAATACGCGAATTGAGTTTCAGTGACGCAGAGGATGTGCTTACGGTAGCCCATACCGGCTATTCTAAACTCGCATCGCCCGTCACCCCAGTAAGGACAATAAAGTTGGCTAAGGGTAGACGGCAACTTGAAATACACGACGATTTTGAGGGCTCAGGCGTTCATCAAGTTCAAATAACATACACCTTTGCTCCGAACCTAAATGTGCAACAAGTGGAATCGAACTGCTGGAGATTACGATGTGAAAATCAAACTTTTTTATTTTCACATCATTCCCTCGACAATTGGTCGTTCGAATTATGTGATTCTGAATACAGTCCGTCTTACGGCGTTTTGGAAAGAACAAAGTCACTCGTGTGTATAAGAGAAGGAACCTTAAAACCCCTCAATGTCCAGATTGTTGAAGTTTAGGGGTAATTTTCTATGAAAGATAGAGTTATAGAACAGGCAAAAGCATCGCTCATGTATGATTACGATTTCCACTCCCTGAGCCAATCCATTGGATCAATTCCGGATTTTTCCGACCACCATTTTCGCTCATCTCCAAAATCATGAAGATCTCGGTGATGAGCCAGGCTTAGTGGCACGGTAAATTGATCTCCGGTCTTACGTCCCATCGCTTTTGGTTGCGCAAAGGTGAGATGATGGGCCTGAGAGGGATGTTTCCCGCAAACCAGGCAAGCCATCGAACGTATCCGCTTTAAGTGGCCGGGATCTCTTAATCGGAGCGGGCCTCTCTCCAAAAACATATGAGAATTCGTCTGTTCTTCAGCTGAAGTGTTTACATTGTCATTTTCAGGATAAGGCTGGTTGCAGGGCAAGGCGGCATCCGTTTTGCCTCACTCTCCAGCCTCATATCTTACAACCTCTCGGCTACCCGTGTGGTTTTTAAAGTCAAATGCTCGCAACTTTTCTTCAAAAATTTTATGAAGCAAATCGGAGTAATGGCCGCCTTTCTTGTTGCTCAAGCCCGGAAACCTGTCGCGCAGTTGGCTAACTGCTAGTTCATTCAATTCCCAAATTTTGATCAACTCCTCATTGCTAACCGCTGATCCTAATAAACTTTTCAACTTGGAACAAAAAGCCAGTGGATCTCTGGTCCGTTCGGCCTCATTTCCCTCAATGTCAACGATCAGTAATTCATCAAGATAATTTGCGATACATGTTTTCGTCACATTTCTCTGCTCTTTGTCGTACAATGCGAGACCAAAAGAATTTCCAAATGTCGCCAAAGCTCGCTTCGTGGCATCAGTTTCTGCGCCTTTAATCGCATGCTCGTGAGCCTCAGCTGCTGACCCTGCTCTCGCAGAACCGGCACCACTACCTTCTCTCACGACAAGGCTTGGGTCCGCCTTGACTGTAATACGAACCTTTGCAGCATAGACGCAGTCGTATTGACCACGATCATCGTTTGACCAAATACACCTTACCTCTATGGTTTCACGGTCCCATCCATCGAAACCAAAAATACGGTTAGCCTCTGCTATTGCATGCCATCCCTCAATATACGAAAGCATAAAGCCGTTAACCTCACGGGTTTTAACATGGCGGCGACGCAGCTTCCTTGAAAGCAAAGTTTTTTGATGATCAGAAAACGACATGTCACCTCCCTCTTACGCTGAGTATGGTGCCGCAATTATCCAGGGCCACCCCCGGAACCGGCAAGTTGCTCTTTAAATCTCTGATCAAAGCTTGCTTGTCGAGCTTAGGCGCCTGCGGCCTCCAATAGTCTTCAGGGATATCAGCCTCATTCATAACGACGAGGGCAGGGTTTTTGGGTCGCAAAGATGCCGTGAAATCGGGCTCTTTAATCTTTTTGATGTCTGCCCGCTCCATTACCTTACAAATGAGGCCCTTCTTCGCGGCAAATCTAGTTTCGAAGTTCTGAGGTGCCCCTAGATTTGTAGACGCTTTGCTTGGTAATTTTAGAA
>TARA_R110001592_G_scaffold325782_6_pt1 | contig 48972 bp, 38 predicted proteins | sample TARA_R110001592 | Tara Oceans TARA_R110001592 (sample SAMEA4398387) | marine metagenome | biome: Polar Biome; feature: [SRF] surface water layer (ENVO:00010504); material: water (ENVO:00002006), including particulate matter (ENVO:01000060) such as... | depth 5 m | reverse complement strand
CCATTGCCGCCATTAAGGCCAAAAAAAATATAGCCTTAGCCAACAAAGAAACACTAGTAGTTGCTGGTGATATCATTACCCAGTTGGCTTTTGAGAATGGAGTGAATATTTATCCCGTTGATTCAGAGCATTCAGCCATTTTTCAGTGTTTGCCAGGTGAATGGGACAACGCCATTGAGAAAATAATCTTAACGGCATCGGGCGGACCATTTAGAGGCAAAGTTCGTAGCGAATTAGAAAACATTACCCTAGAACAAGCTCTCAAGCATCCAAACTGGTCAATGGGCAGTAAAATCACTATCGATAGTGCTACTCTAATGAACAAAGGATTGGAAGTGATTGAAGCCAAATGGTTGTTCAATTGCGGGCCAGAGAAAATAGATGTGGTTGTACACCCAGAAAGCATTGTACACTCATTAGTACAATTTACTGACGGATCGGTTAAAGCACAATTGGGATTACCCGATATGAAGTTGCCCATCCAGTATGCTTTACAATATCCGAAACGATTAGCAACCAATTGGCCAAGAATGGATTTGTCGCAAATAGGCACACTTAATTTCGAAAAACCCGATTTAGAGACCTTTACCAATCTGCAATTGGCATATAAAGCCTTAGAAGTTGGTGGTGACGCAGCCTGTGTTTTAAACGCAGTAAATGAGGTTACAGTAGCCGCTTTTTGCAACAAACGCATTAGCTTTACAGACATATTCGACATCAATAAAGATGTCTTTACTCGCCATAATGTTAAAAGCAATAATTCATTAGAAGATTATTTGCACATCGATAGCGAAACAAGAAGAATAACAGAAGAACTGATTAACAAACGATAATGGAAATATTAATTAAAGGTGGACAACTGCTTTTGTCACTGTCTATCTTAGTAGTACTGCACGAATTAGGTCATTTTATCCCAGCGAAATTATTCAAAACGCGTGTAGAAAAATTTTACCTCTTCTTTGATTGGAAATTCTCGCTATTCAAATTCACTAAAGGTGGAACTGAATACGGAATTGGTTGGTTGCCATTGGGTGGATACGTAAAGATCGCCGGAATGATAGACGAATCGATGGACAAAGAACAAATGAAGAAAGACCCAGAACCGTGGGAATTTCGTTCGAAACCAGCTTGGCAAAGACTTATCATCATGGTCGGTGGCGTAGTAGTCAACGTCATTCTTGCATTTTTCATTTACGCAGGTGTATTGTATACATGGGGTAGTGAAAAGTTGCCAATAATGAATGTACCACAAGGGTACGATTACAATTCTATGCTTCAAAATGAAGGATTGCAATCGGGCGATTACATTATGAAAGTGGGCGATCAAGACATGGTGTACTACTCCGATGTGCCAAAAGCTCTTTTGATTTCTTCTTATAAAAACATTGAAGTAAAAAGAGACAACGAAACAGTTGTATTGCCTATTTCCGAAAGTTTAAAAGATTCGTTGGTTTCATTAGGGAACAAAGCTTTTATCATGAAGCCCCATTTACCATACATAATCGAAACGGTAGAACCAGGATCGGCTGCTGAAAAGGCAGGCTTGGTAAAAGGCATGGAAGTATTGGCCTTCAATGAAATTCAAAAACCTACAGCACAAACAGTGGTAGAAATGCTTGCTGAAACGAAAGAAAGTGAAAACACGTTTGTAGTGCGCAATACATTTGGAAGTATCGATACCATCACACTTTCGGCAAATAGTGAATCTGGATTGTATGGCTTGTTGGCTAAAAATCCATCAACGATGTATACTACAGAAATTAGAGAGTATACACTAGGCGAATCATTTCCAGCAGGTATAGCTATGGCAGGTCAAAGCCTAAGCAATTATGTAAAAAGTATTCCTTTATTATTTTCAAAAGCAGGTGTAAAACAAATTGGTGGCTTTGCATCTATTGGTTCATTGTTTAGTCCAACTTGGGATTGGGAATCATTTTGGAGAATGACAGCATTTATATCAATCATTTTGGCTGTAATGAACATTTTACCGATTCCAGCGCTAGATGGTGGGCATGTAGTTTTTCTTGTTGGGGAAATGATTACAGGTAAAAAACCAGGAGAAAAAACGCTAGAGTACGCGCAGATTGCCGGTTTGGTGATAATTGGAGCCTTATTTATTTTTGCCAATGCCAACGACCTCGTGAAGTTTGTTTTTTAATTTAAATTAGGCTCAAATTTCATTATGCAGGGCCTAGATACATTTAGCTTGATAATTGCCGCTTCGGGGGTAATTATTTTGTCGTATTTCTTTAATATTCTTTCAAAGAAAACGAACATCCCTTCCGTGCTTATGCTTATAGCATTGGGAGTGATAGCTAAACTCGTTACCGGTTGGGATGGCACCAAGTTCATGAGTATTTTAGAAGTACTCGGAAACGTGGGACTTATCATGATTGTTTTGGAAGCGGCTCTAGACCTTCAACTTAAAAAAGAGAAGTGGCCAATCATTTGGAAATCGTTTGCAGTTGCTTTAATAGGCCTTATTGGTAGTACCTTTTTTATCGCCATGGTACTTAGTTTCTTTTTGGAGCTCGATACCAAACTCAGTGTTATTTATGCCGTACCATTAGGCATCATGTCTTCGGCTATCATCATACCTTCTGTTGCTGGATTGATTGAAGAAAAGCGCGAATTCATGATTTACGAAAGTACGTTCTCAGACATTTTGGGGATTATGCTTTTCTACTTCATTTTAGGAAATCACGACAATACCAATACACAAAGCATCGTGTTTGATGTTACTAGTAACATAGCTGTAACCATCATTCTTAGTATCGTTTTGAGTTATGCCTTGGTGTTTGTTTTCCAAAAAATCAAAACTCAGGTTAAGCTGTTCTTACTTATATCAATCTTAACTTTACTGTATGCGGTGGGTAAAAAATTCCACCTTTCTAGTTTGGTAATCGTACTGATATTTGGGTTGGTTCTCAACAATCACCATTTGTTTTTCAGAGGATTTTTAAAGAAATACATCGATGTACCTTCTGTAACCGAAATTCTCCACAACTTCCATTTAATTACGGCAGAAAGTGCTTTTGTTGTACGTACCTTTTTCTTTGTCATATTCGGTATCAGTATATCACTAGTAAGCTTGCTCAGCGTAGAGTTTGCTGTTGTCAGCGCCTTTATCGTATTGGGTATTTATATTGTCCGATTTGGTGTGTTGAAGGTGTTCAAACCGAAAAGTTTTTCTCCAGAAGTTTACATCGCACCTCGTGGATTGATCACCATATTGTTGTTCTATGCCATACCAGAAGAACTCCGTTCTGATCGTTTTGATGAGAGTATATTGCTATTCACCATATTAGCAACTAGTCTATTCATGACTTTTGCCCTTATTCGCAATGCTAAAAAGCAGCCAGAATCGTCTGAAGAAGAATTATTATCTTCCGACAGCGGCGAAGAAACCCTAACCGAAAACCAGACCAACGAGATATGACTATAAAAACAATTATTGTTGACGACGAAGTTGTAAGTAGAGAAGCATTAAAAATTGCCCTTGAAGGAATCAAAGAAATTAAAATTGTAGCGGAATGCAGCAATGCCATTGAAGCCATTGAGGCGATGAATGAGCACCAAGTTGACTTGGCGTTTCTTGACATTGAAATGCCCGACATGTCGGGGATGGATTTGATGAGAAATTTCAAAATGCCAGAAGTAGTATTTGTTACATCAAACAAAGACTTTGCTCCAGATGCCTTTACTCTAGATGCTACCGATTTTGTAATCAAACCAGTAGAAGTATCTCGATTGATGCTTGCTGTTGAACGTGTAAAAGAAAACTTAGAGCATTCTCAAAAAGAAAGCCCTTTTGTATTCATCAAACACGACTCACGCTACGTAAAAATATTTTTGGAAGACATCAATTACGTAGAAGCATTGGCTGATTACGTAAATATTTATGTAAACAACAAACGCTATACCATATTATCTACCATGAAAAGTATAGAATCGCGTTTGCCTTCGCCAGATTTTGTTCGTGTTCACCGATCTTATATCGTACGCCTAGATAAGGTTGACGAAATAGAAGATAGCACCATTTCTATTGGCGAAAAATTCATCCCGATTTCTAGATCATATAAAGATAGACTGATGAAAAGTCTAAAAATGCTGTAATGAAGAAACTACTTATCCTAGGTCTTTTGTGCGCTACAACTTTTGTAAATGCACAAGATGCCATCAATAAAACATCAAAAGATAGTACGTTAACCTTTTCGGGTATTAGCGGGTTGAATTTTTCTCAAGTAGCCCTTAGCAATTGGAATGGTGGTGGAAACAATGCTCTTTCTATCGCAGCACTTTTGGATTTGCAACTGAAGAAAAAGACAACCAAATATACTTGGACTAATAACCTGTCTTTAGCTTATGGATTGCAAAAAATAGAAGACCAGGACTTTAGAAAAACAGACGATAAAATAGAATTCGTTTCAGAATACAAAACCAAAGCATTTAAAAAGTGGGATTACGTCGGAAATTTCACTTTCCGTTCGCAGTTTGATAAAGGTTATAATTACCCAACAGACTCTACTAGAAACTTGATTTCTGAGTTTTTAGCTCCAGGTTACTTTAATTTTTCTATCGGTTTAAACCGAAATATTGGAAAAATATTGAACGTAAGTATATCTCCTGTAGCCGGTAAAATAACCGTTGTAGGCAACGACAGTCTTGCAGCAAAAGGAGCATTTGGTGTAGAGGATGGCGAAAATATTAGAGCTGAATTTGGTGGTAGCGCAAAATTGGCTTTGAATGTGGTGATCATGAAAAACATTACCTATAAAAGTACATTGGAGCTGTTCTCTAATTATGCTAACAATCCTGGAAATATTGATGTTAACTGGGACAACTTAATAGCCATTAAAGCCAATAAACACATTACTACCACTTTGAGTGTTACCATGTTGTACGATGACGACATTAAAATTGCTGGAGATGATAACAACGATGGCGTAGATGATTTTTACGGACCTAGAGTTCAATTAAAACAAGTTTTTAACCTAGGTATTCAGTACAAATTTTAATGCCATTAGCCAAACGCATATTGGATAGTGATCAGCCTAAACATCATTTAGGTTTATTGAAAATGTACATCAATATGGAGCAAGAGTACAAAGATGCTTGTGTTCAGAATATTGACGACAATGAAAAGTTTCGATTTTTTGCACATCGATTCAAATCGGCACTATGTTATGTGGCCGATGAGGATATTGTAGCTAAAATATCGGCCTTAGAGAAAGGGTTTGAACAAGACTCTAAATGGAAGACCGAAAAATTAGCAGAGTTGTTTACGCTTCTTGATGACCTTACAGAAAATGTAAAGGCTTACCGCGAAGAGCATGCCTGAGACTGATAATTTTCTTATTGTTGGTGGCGGTTTGGCAGGTACAGTACTTGCCCTTTCTTGTTTAGAAAAAAACATTGATTTTCAGTTATGGGACGTCCCTGTTCCAAATAGCTCATCTAGAGTTGCTGCAGGGATGTGGAATCCTGTAACGTTTAAGAAATGCAATTTATCTTGGGAGGCTGTTCCTCAAATAGAAAAGCTGCATGCTTTCTATACCTTTTGGGAGAAGCGTTTAGCGTCCAACTTCTTTCATCCCATGGAGAGTGAAAAGTTGGTACCCAATGCCGAGTATTACAATAATTGGTCGGCGAGAAGTTCAGCTCAACCGTACAGTCAGTTTTTGGGAGAATTAGAACCAGCTTCAATCAACAGTTATCCTATTTTACTGAACAATGAAAATGCAACAGTTGCCAAAGTCATGCAAGCAGGATATTTGGACGTGCCTATTTTTCTGGATGCAGCGCATGGATATTTAAAATCGAAAGACCTATATCAAGTAAAAGAGTTTGTGTACTCAGAGGCTCTTAAAACAACGCATAAAGTGATTTTTGCTGAAGGTTTTGGTTTGAAAAACAATCCATACTTCAATTATTTGCCGCTTAATGGTACACATGGCGATATTCTTACCATAAAAGCCAACATTAACAGCCAAAGGATATTCAATTTCGGCAAATTTTTATTGCCTCTTTCCGATGGATTATTCCGTTATGGGAGTACCTATAACTGGGCTAAAAAGGACAGCGAAATCAGCGAAGAAGGAAGAGAAGAGTTAATAGAACATTGGAACAAACATTTTTCAGATTCATTCGAAATTGTTGAACAAAAAGCAGGTTTACGGCCTACTGTTAAAGATCGAGTTCCACTTGTTGGAAAACATCCAGAGTACCATCATTTGTACTGTTTCAATGGTTTGGGTACAAAAGGAGTTATGATTGCTCCTTGGCTAGCTCAAAACTTTGTTGAAAGCATTTTGGAACAAAACACATTGAACAAAGCTGTAAACATTGATAGATTTGAAGCCTTATGGAAAAAATAGAGCATTTAGGTATAGCAGTAAAAGATTTAGATCAAGCCGAAAAAGTTTACTCAAGCTTGTTGAACACAACGTCGTATAAACGAGAAGTTGTAGAGTCGGAAGGTGTAAGCACGTCTTTTTTTAAATGTGGAGACAGTAAAATAGAGCTTTTAGAGGCCACTAAACCCGATAGCCCGATTGCTAAATTTATAGAGAAAAAAGGCGAAGGAATTCACCATATTGCTTATGCAGTTAGCGATATAGTATCAGAAATGAAACGCTTAGAAAGTGAAGGGTTTACCTTATTGAACAAAGAACCTAAACTAGGAGCCGACAATAAACTAGTAGCTTTTGTGCATCCAAAAAACTGCAATGGCGTTTTGGTAGAATTGTGCCAAGAGCGTAGTTAATCTGTAGGAGTACTCGGAGTAGCTTCTTTCTTTTTATTTGAATTGAATCCTACACGAGTCATTTCACCCCAAGATTTTTTTCCGCGCAGCCAATCGATATTTCCTTTAACTGATGATAGCATTACGAAAGGGTGGTATACGAAAGGTTCTAATATGGTAGTAAACAGTAGGATAACAATGTATTTCGGTTTTCTGTATTGTTGATACGTTTCTTCTTCAAACCAAATTGCAAATACTGTAAACATTACTGAGAAACAGTAAACTAGTATGAAGAAGGAAATGTAATAGGTCCAGTTTGTCCATCCAAAAACAGCCATGATGGTGTAGAGGATGATTCCTGTAAGTTCTATTAAAGGAGCCAACCATTCGAAAAGAATCCAAAATGGAATGCTGACCATACCCATAACGCCATATTTTGGATTAAGGCAGAGTCTTCGGTGTTTCCATAAAGTTTCTATAGTTCCTCTAGCCCAACGATTTCGTTGCTTCCCAAGCATTTTCCATGTTTCAGGTACTTCTGTCCAGCATAAAGGATCGGGAATAAATGCTACTCGGTATTTCGTTTTTTCGTCGTGCATCAAACGGCGCATACGCACCACCAATTCCATATCCTCACCAACAGTTTTTGGGTCGTATCCACCTGCTCGAATGGCAACTTCTTTATCGAACATTCCAAAAGCACCCGAAATAAGGAGCAATCCATCTATTTGAGCCCAAGCCATACGGCCCATCAAAAAAGCTCTGAAGTATTCTAATACTTGAACGCGTACTTTGTACTTTTTAGGGAGTCGAACTTTTTTGATTTCACCGGCTTGAATTTCGCATGAATTCGCAGCACGTATTACGCCACCGGTTGCTATTATTTTCCTGTCGCCTTCCATGAAAGGTTTCACAAGCTTCAATAAAGCATCGTGTGCCAAAATGCAATCCACATCAATACAGGCAACTAAGGGTTCTCTAGAAATGTTTAACCCAACATTCAAGGCATCGGCCTTACCGCCATTTTCTTTGTCAACAACAACAATGTCGGAATAGGCTTTGTTTTTTGACTTATAAACCGCACGAACTTCTTTGGTTTCAATTTGGTAGTTGATAGCAAAATGTACTTTATAAAGATCGTAAGCTTCTATTAGTTTTTCAAGCGTATCATCCTTACTGCCATCGTTTACTATGATGATTTCGTAATCAGGATAATGTAAAGAGAGCAGTGATCGTACGTTTTCTACAATGTTATTCCCTTCGTTGTATGCAGGAGCAATGACGGATATTCCAGGAGCCAATTCAGTACTTAATATGGCTCTATAATCTACAAACCCATTTCTGCGCTTGTATTTATTCATGGCATAGGAGGCCAATATGGATAAAACAACAAAGGCAATAGAGATAGCTATAACGTAATACATAATCACGTTATTGAACACATCATAGGCATGTCTTATGTCGTAGATGGTTATGTTCATATAGTGCTATTGTCTAGTACATGGTTTATCATCAACTGCTGTTCTTCCAATTCTGAATCGTCGCTTTTCAGCTCCAAAATAAGTTCTTCTTTGTTACCAATTAAAGACAATAATGCTTGAATAGCCAATAAACGATGTCTAAAGTCTCCTGTATGGGCAATATTCTTTAAAAAATCGATACTATCTTCATCTCCTATGGATGGCATAAACTCCAATACTTCCAATTGATGTGGTGTATACAATATGGAGTAAATGTCTAACAGCAATCCTTTAGCATTGTAGATACCCATTTGCTTTACAGCGATTATTGCTTGCAAACTGATGTCATAATGTGGATCAGCACATTTTTCAATTATTTTTTCGCTGGCTTCGTATTGTTTAAAATGATTGGCCAGTTTGATGCATAAAACAATAACAGTAGGTTCTTTATGCTGAAACCAATTGCTAAAAAGCGGCAGCTGTTCCGTTTTTAAGTTCATAGCAGCATTCAATATTTGAAGTTGCTGCCATTCGTTTAAGGGCTTGTTTATGTATTGTAAAAAGTCAAACGGTTCTTTTTCTGCCAAGGCAACAGCGGCCACTTGGGCCTTGTAACGCAAGGTAATGTTGTAATGGTTAACAAATAAGATAATTTCTTCTCTAGCTACTTTGTATTCCATTTCGGCTAACACTGTAATGGCGTTGGCTTTAGTGGCCCAATCGTAACTGTGGAAGTGATCCATAGCGTACTCAGTTAAATTAAGGTCGGCAAATAATTGTTTTAAATCTTGAGCCAATTCACCAGAAAGGCTTTTATGCAATTCAACACATTGATAAACGTATATGTCTTTCAAAAACCGCGACGTTAAATTCTTTTTTGCATAATCTTTTCTTGCGGCTTTGCTTATTTCTTCATTGTAAAGTTCGCTGGTAATGTAGTTGATGGCTTCTTTAATAACCTTTGGTTTATTGCTCAACCATTTTATCAGTCGAGTAGCCATTATTACGTAATAAGACAATATAGCAATGATGAAAAACAACGCCGATAAGAGCGTGTTCATAATCAATACATCAGAATCTAATGCAGGAAAAAAAGCATGAAAAAGTTGTACCAGCCCATCCATATATTAAAATCTATATCGTGCCGTAAGGCTTAATGAGTGGATATCGATAAACTCGGAGCTATCAAAAACAAATTGCTGTTGTGCTAATTGGTATGATAAATTCAAACGCCATCTAAAACCAATAGTTCTTTGGTATTCTGCACCAATTTTCCTTGATTTTAGCGTGATTATATCTCCTTCTGCAATGGATTGAAAACGTTGGTCAGGAGAAAATCCAAAACCACCACTTAACCCAAGGAAATTGTCGGCATCAGCAAAATACCTTCTAGCCAAAAAGATGTAAGAATTGGAAACGCCAGATTCGTTTGGAGTGATGAAGGTTCGGACTGAAAACCAATAATTTCTCCAATATTTTCCGAGTGTAGCGGTGTACAATGTTGCCGTACTATTTCGGCTAAAATAAAGGTAGCGTAAACCAACAGATCCTTCAAACGATTTAGGGAGTTTGAAATACAGTTCAGCGCCAATTCTATGCTCTGGAAAAAGAGTGCTGTTAGCGTATCCGTAGTTTAGATACATGTACAAACCTTTGCCCAGACTAGGGTAAAAATCTACTTCGCCTTGGTAACCAGTCGAACCAAATCGGCGAGAGTAATTTCCTCTGAAAAAAAGCGAACCTCTAGATGTTACTCTTCCATATTGCAAATTGGCATAATGGGCAGGGTCGAAGACATTAGAAAATAGATCGTTGTTGTAGTTTAATGCAATGGAGTTTTTTATACTAGATTCTTTAATCTTGTTTTTAAGTGACTTTCCGTCTTCGTGACTAGGGTTGATGGTAAGCAACATATCAAGCACCAACGAAGCTTCGGTCTTTTTCTCCAGTGCTACCAATGCTTTCGCTTTTTTGTACAATAAAACTTCATTGTTGGCATCGCGCTTAAGACCCGATTGAGTTACTTCTAATGCTATTTGAGGTTTGTCATCCCAAAACTCCACATCGGCAAGAGCGCTGTAGGCATCCATGTAATTTGGATCTTGCTCTATTACGGTAGAAAAAGCTACACGAGCACTGTCGTATTGATCATCCCAAGCATAAGTTCGACCTAAAAACACACGAACTTCAGCGTAAGTAGGACTGAAATCTAAAACTGTTTTCAAATAGATTCGTGCTTTTGCTCTGCTGCCATTGAAGGCTTCGTTGCGAGCAATGGCAAAAAGCTCATCGCTGCCTAATGAAAGTGTATCTACTTGCGCTGATGCTGCAAAAGTGCAGGCCAGACTTATAAACAATACAATGGCTTTTAGGCTTTTGATATGTGAGTAGATTAACTTCATAGGGTATCTCTTATTTCTTGTAGATCGATGCTGTAGTTCAATTTCAATAAGCTGTCGATTAATACTAAGCTTTCTTCTTTTGGGTTCAATTTAGAAAAAGCTAAGCCCTTAAAATACAAATACTCTGTATCAGTTGGCGCAATATCCAGTGCACTATCGCTAAGCGTGTTCAAACGTTGGTATTTCTCAGTTTTGGCTAAGAAATTTGAAAATGCTTTATAGGCTTCATCGTATTGTGGTGAATATTTTAGTGCTAGACTCAGTTCCTTTTCAGCGTTGTTGATATCATCTTCCCAATAGTGTATACGTCCCAATAATATTCTTAGGTCGGCATAAGTAGGCGATCGATTTAGTGTGTACTGCAATACTGTTTTAGCGTCGGCATAGTTGTCGGCCTTAAATAATGTTTGTGCAACTAAAAGCAAACTGTCGGAATTCAAGCTATCAACATTCAGTTGCTGTAGTATATCTTGTTGTTCTTTGGTGAACGAGTACGTCTCGATTCGTTTTTTTGCATTTACCCCTTGTGGATACAGTTTGTTGTTTAGGGTAACGTAATTGTTTATTTTCTTGAAGTTGTCGAGTTTTTCTTGAAGCTCTTTTTCTTTAATACCAAAGCCCGTTTTATCAAGCTCTAGATTGGGCAATATCTTGTAAAGCAGTCCATTGTCTAAAAAATAATTATCAGATACTATCAAATTCAAATCGCCTTTATTTTTCATTATAGGTTGAGTAAGCTTTGTTGTAAAAGCTGTTTCAAATGAAAGTCCTGTATTGATAAAAGCAGTTTTAGCCGGTACCTCTAGTTTGTATTTGTTTTTTAATAGACTTAAAAATGTAGGGGCAACTTGGCTTTGACTCACCATGGCTTTCATGCTTCTGGCCTCTTTTAGCATGGGCGACCAAATCATAAGTGGTACATGAAAACGATCGATGGCATTGCGGTGTTCAATAGGAATCATTCTATGATCGCCGGTAATGATGAAAATGGTGTTTTTAAAATCAGGACGCTGTTTGTATCTGTTTATCAGTTCTTTAATGGCATCGTCGGTGTACAATAAACACTCGAAAATGTTTTGATATTGAGTGAAAGTAGATTTATCTGAATTCGGTAGTTGATTTAAACGAGATGTAAATTTTTGATGATATACTGGTTCAGGAACTTGAAATGGCTCGTGATTAACAAGCGTCATATACACATCAATTCGAGGGCTTTTTTCTGCCGCTTCTACCGTTTTCTGAGCCAAATCGAAAACATCCTTATCAGCGTAACCCCAACTAAATCCTCCTGCATTAGGCGTCATGCGTTGGTATTTATTAGGGAATTTATTCTCTCCTAATATGTAATCTACATCCTGTAATTCTAAGAATTCGCGCTGATTGTCAAAGCCAACATTTCCTCCATAGAAATAATGGGTTTTGTAATTCAGTTTTTTAGCTTCACTTAAAAGCGTTATGTGCTGAGGCATATCCGCTCCAAGAGCGTTGAAACCAATGGTTCCAAATGGAAGCGAACCAAACATGTTGGGTAATATTCCAAATGTTCTACCTGTTGGAGCTAAGCAATTTTCCCAGTACAAACTGTTTTTGGATAAACTGTCTAAATAGGGTGTAAATCCTCCATGTACTGCCCCAGGACCAGTAAACGATCGACCTAAACTTTCAACCAAAATGAATACAAAATTTGGAGGTTTGGTTCCTAAATTAAAATGCTGACTCAATAAATCTTCCTCTACAAATGGCTTTAATAGAGGGTATGGTTCCATCTCAAATTGTGGTTGCGTATTGACTTTTAGATCTTCTTTTTCTTTAAAATAAGCGATGCTTTTGTTTACAAAATAATCGGCCTTGTTTTGAGTTAAAAAATAGTCGGCTTCGGTATCAAATTCGGTAATATCTTTGGTTACGTAGTTTGGATAAACAAAGGCCCCTACAGTTACTAGGACGATCAGTGCTGGGTAAATTGCATGAATGATGTAAATTTTTATTAGCCTATTGTATATGATTAAAGCCAAAATTGGAAATAACAAAAAGGCCAATACATCGAGCAAAGAAATGTCGGCTGACGATTGAATGGTAGTGGCTAAATCTTCGTAAGAATACCCCCAAAAATCGGCAGCTAATGGGGTTAGCGATTCGATGTAATATTTGTCGATGGCTAAGTATGCAAACGTGATGAGTATGAGTATGCTTCTAGCAAAAAATTCGCTAATTGGTTTTAAAACCAAAAAAGCCAACCAAAAAAAGGGGTAAAAAATACCACCCAAAACAAGTGTGAAAATGAGATCATTTAAAATACCATTCAAAGAGAAAGCCAACTTGGAAGTATCTAATTGATGGTCTATGTAAATGGTAAAGACCTCAAAAGAACGTACAAACACCATCACAAAAAACAAACTCACCAAAAATGAAGTGTAGAGTCTAATGGGATCGAGAAATTTTTCTTGGAATATGTGCGATCGTAATTCCATACAGGGGCGAGTAGATTACTTGCCCAACAATCGCTTTACTCTAAGCGATAATTCAGAAGGGCTAAAGGGTTTGGTGATAAAATCATCTGCGCCTAAAGTAAATGCTTCAGTAACAGTGTGTTCCTGGCCTGCGGCTGAAAGTATGATGACAGGTACGTCGGGTAAATTTTGTTTCATATAATACAACAACTCCATGCCCGAAACATAAGGCATCATCAAATCAGTAATAACCAAATCAGGAGTATTTGTTTTTAAATAATCTATTGCGTCTTGACCATTGTTTACGGCTATAGTGCTATAACCATCTTTTTTTAGCCTGAATTCAAGGGTTTTAAGAATCATCAGGTCATCTTCCGCAATTAATACACTCATGATAGTTCGTTCAAAATTTGATTTAATTCAAGAGTCACTTTGTTGTGCTCCTCCTCTATCTCATGTAATAATACGCTAATCTTATCTAAATCGCTTTTGGACATAGCAATTAATTCTATTGAAAGCAACTTTTCTTTCATTACAGCTGCGCCAATCAATCCTACCGATGACACCAATTTATGTGCTCCATTTTGCAAAACACTATAATCAGATTCGGCTAAACCAACCCGCATCTTACCTAATTCTTTAGGTGTAAGTTTTAGATACATCTCTAACATCGATTTTTCGAAAGCTTGGTTGCCGTCAGAAATCGTTCTGAGATATTCTAAATTAACAATTTGGTTTTTTTGTGAATTAGGCATTGTGGTTTGTCAATATAATTTGGTTTTGTAGAATGTAATGTATATCAAATATTGTTAAGTTGACTTCAATTTCGATAGGGTACATGTGGTATGTGATTGACAGTAGAATATTATAGGAGAGTTGTTTTGTAATCTTTTGGCATAAACGACGTTTACTTTGGAAAGGATGGAGATATATATTTAAATTTGTAAAAATTAGATGATGATGAAGAAAGTAGTTTATGCAATTTTGGGAAGTTTAAGCGTGTTGGTTTTAACACTTGCCATGTTTGTTTCTTGTGATAATACCGCAAAAAGTTGCGAAAAAGAATCTTGTGATTCAGTTTGTTGCCCAGCAACAGAAGGTGTTACAGATTGTGCCGTTGATTGCGACAAGCCATGCTGTACTGAAGAAGGTAAAGAAGGAAAAAAATGTTGCAAAGAAGGCGACAAGAAAGAATGCAAAGCAGGCGATAAAAAAGAGTGCAAAAAGCATGAAGAAGGTGCAATGAAAAAATGTTGTGCTGGTAAAGATTCTATTGCTTGTGCAGAACACAAAGCAGCAATGGAAATGGAAGGTAAAGTTTGCGAGAAAGATTGTACTAAACCATGTTGTGCGGATAAAAAAATGAAGAAAATGGTTGAAGAAGAAACAATCATTGAAGAAGTAATCGAAGAATAATTTCGTTTACATACATCTCAGTAATATTAAAAAGCTCCTTCGGGAGCTTTTTTTGGTTTAGGCCGCATAGGGTATCGATTCCGCAATTTGTTGTAAAATAGCTTTTAGTAAAGAAGCTTCAGAAAGCTATTGAACGATATACAACATGAAAAAAATAGTACTCATTGCAGCTGTATTCTTTTGTGCAGCCTCCACCTTTGCGCAATACCAATTCACCGACAATATCAATATTGAAGCCACTAGTGTTAAAAACCAAGGCTCTACAGGTACGTGTTGGAGTTTTTCAACAACCAGTTTTATAGAGGCCGAAGCTATGCGCTTGGGACATAAAGATGTTGATTTTGCTGAAATGTACAATGTGTACAATACTTATATAGATAAAGCCAACAACTATGTAAGCCGACAAGGTAAAGCCAATTTTAGTGAGGGAAGTTTAGCGCACGACGTATTGCGTATGATCGATGAACATGGCATTGTACCGCAATCAACTTATTCGGCCTTGCACGAAAACGAAAGCAGATACAACCATTCTGAAATGGTAAGTGCTTTGAAAGGATTTTTGGATGGTGTGGTTTCCAACGGAAAACCAAGTGCACATTGGCGAGAAGCCTTCAAAGGAATTTTGGAAGCGTATATGGGAGCTCCTGTTCTTGATTTCAAAGTAAATGGTACGGCATACAATCCAAAAAGTTATGCTAAAGCAATGGGAATTGATGCTAGTAATTATGTAAGTATTTCATCATTTACCCACGCACCGTTTTATAAATCATTCATTTTAAATATTCCAGACAATTATTCGAATCAGAGCTTTTACAATGTGCCATTACAAGAAATGGTTGATGTAGTAAACACCGCATTGGAGAAAGGGTATTCTGTAGAATGGGATGGCGATGTATCGGAAAAAGGTTTTGGTAGAAAAGAAGGCATAGCTGTATTGCCGGCCGACATGAAATCGAATTTTTTGAGCGAACCCAACAAAGAAATTGCCGTAACGCAAGCTTTGCGTCAAGCAGCTTTTGAGAATTACACTACTACCGACGATCATTTGATGCACTTGGTTGGAAAAGCCAAAGATCAAAAAGGAAACGTGTATTACATCATCAAAAACTCATGGGGAAATTCAAGCCCTTACGAAGGATATTTGTACATGTCGGAAGCGTATTTCAAAATGAAAACAGTGAGCATTACAGTGCACAAAGACGTTGCCCCAAAGAAGGCGATTGTGAAATAAATTACTTCGGGCAAATCAATTATAAGCTCCTTGGTTCTTTTAGAATTATGGAGCTTTTTTTATGCGTGAATTTTCGGTGGGCACTAAAATTTAAACTGGAAATTATAAATGCTAATAAAATCCATATTAAACGGGTATTTTCTACTTTTAGCCATAGTTCAAATTTCCTATGGCATTATTTCAAAGTTCGGTTCTAAAAAAGCATTTAAAGGCACTCGATGCCGACTTAGTAGCAAAGTCTTTCAAGAAGTTTAGCAAGTACTTTGGCAATATTACCATACAGCAAAACATTAGGGAAAGTAAAGAAGAGCAATTCCAAGCCAAATTTTTAGATGAATTGTTTGTCAACGTGCTAGGTTACACTTTAAGTCCGAACCCTAACTTTAATCTTACTACCGAACTAAAAAACGAGAAAAACAGCCGCAAAGCCGATGGAGCAATTCTTAAAGACGATTTAGCTTTAGGAGTTATCGAACTTAAAAGCACCAAAACCAAAGACTTGGAAAGCATACGCCAACAAGCCTTCGATTACAAAGCCAACCAGACCGGCTGCGTGTACGTCATCACATCCAATTTCGAAAAACTGCGGTTTTACATCAACAACGCGGTAGAGTTTGAAGAGTTCGATTTGTTTAACCTTAGCGCAGAGCGTTTTTCGTTGCTGTACTTGTGTTTGGCTCAAGAAAATTTACTCGCTAACGTTCCTCTAAAAATTAAGGAAGGAAGCTTACAAGAAGAAGAAAAAATAACCAAAAGCTTTTACAACGATTACTCGCAATTCAAGCGCGAACTGTTCCGCGACTTGGTAAGGCTCAATTTAAAAAACGCGGTGTTTCGTGCTGAGCTTAACAACGAAGATGCTGAGCGCGCGAGCAAAAACATCCGCCAAACCCTTTTCAGCAAATCGCAAAAACTCATCGATAGATTCCTATTCATATTCTTTGCCGAAGACAGGGGTTTATTGCCGCCCAACTCTACTTTGCAAATACTAGAGCAGTGGAACAAACTGAAAGAACTGGATGCCGAAGAACCGCTGTATAGCCGTTTTAAAAAATACTTCAACTACCTAGACAAGGGCCGAAAAGGCGCTAACGGCAAAGGCGAAATTTTTGCCTACAACGGTGGTTTGTTCAAACCCGACAATACACTGGATAGCCTCTTTATTTCAGATGAATTACTGGCCAAACACACGGATAAACTCCAAGCCTACGATTTCGAAAGCCAAGTAGATGTAAACATACTCGGGCATATTTTCGAAAACTCGCTCAACGAAATAGAAAGCATCAATGCCGAGATAGAAGGCGTAGAGTTTGACAAGCAAAAAACCAAACGCAAAAAAGATGGCGTTTTCTATACCCCAAAGTACATTACCAAATACATAGTAGACAATACCGTAGGCAAACTCTGTACTGAGAAGAAAACAGCATTGGGCATTGTAGAAGACGAGTACACCAAAGGCCGAAAAGGACGACCAAAAGAAAAGCTGCAAGAATTAAAAGAGCGGCTAGACGCTTACCGACAGTGGTTGTTGAAAATCACCATTTGCGACCCTGCTTGTGGAAGTGGTGCGTTTTTGAACCAAGCGCTCGATTTTTTGATACGCGAACACGCTTATATAGACGAACTGAACGCCAAACTATTGGGTGGCGCCATCGTGTTCCCGGATATTGAAAACACCATATTAGAAAACAACATTTATGGGGTAGACCTGAACCAAGAAAGTGTAGAAATAGCAAAACTTAGTCTTTGGTTGAGAACCGCCCAACCACGTAGAAAGCTGAACGACCTAAGTAGCAACATAAAGTGCGGCAACTCGCTAATAGAAAGCAAAGCTGTAGCCGGTAACAAAGCCTTTAAGTGGGGAGAGGAATTCCCCGAAGTATTTGCCAACGGTGGTTTTGATGTGGTGATTGGCAATCCGCCTTATGTACGTAAACAAGGTTTAATAGAACATTATCCTGAAATGTGCACTTATTATGAAAAAACATTTGTTTCAGCAACCGGAAATTATGACATCTACGCTTTGTTTATGGAGCATTGTTTTGGTTTAATTAATTCAAAGGGGATTGTATCTTTCATTCTGCCGCATAAGTTTTTAGTTAGCGATTTCGGAGTTGGTATAAGGCAGTTTTTCACATCAAATAAAGCTGTAGAAAATCTGATTCATTTTGGATCTGAAATAGTTTTTCATGAAGCTTCTACATACACCTGCATTGTTGATTTAACTAAAACGGAAAAGGATAAAATTTTATTCAAGAAAATTAATCCACATGAACTTTTAGAATATTCCAGCTTCGAAGAAATGGATTATAACTTATTATCTGAGAAAAACTGGGATTTACAGGGCAAGAGCATATATAGGGTTATTGAAAAATTGAAAGAACAACCCTTTACTATCGATGATGTATTTGATAAAATATTTCAAGGGATTGCAAGTGGAGGAGATAAGTTTTACACCTTAAAACTTATTAAAAACAACGGTCATTCCGGTTTCTTTTATTCGGAAATGTTAGAAGAAGAAATTGAAATTGAGATGAACTGTTTAAAACCCTTTATCAGAGGGAATCAAATTTCAAAATATAAATCCCTTGAGAACACTTTATTTACCTTATTTCCTTACCAAATAATAAAAGGAAAACCAACAGCATTAACTTTTGAATACATAGAAGATAACTTTCCCTTACTGGCAAAATATTATAAACGTAACGAACCCTTTTTAAGGGGACGTGAAAAAGGTCGTTTCAACAATGATAATGAGTGGTTTTTATTCAGTAGAAATCAAGGAATGAATGCTGTTGAACAACCAAAAATAATGACTCAAGAAATATCACTTGGGTGTAATATGACATACGATACCAATGGTGTTTTTTATCATCCTACAACTATATATTCGTTTGTTAAAAACTCGAATTTTGAAGTAGATGAAAAATACTATTTGGGCATAATGAATTCAAAAATCATGTGGTTTTTCTTAAAAAACACTGGGACTGAGCTCGCTGGGGGATATTTTAGATTCAAAACGAATTATTTAAAACCTTTTCCATTGCCTGCTATTACAACAAAGGCTGATAAAATGATTGAAATGGTTGATTTTCAGCTGAAAGACAACAAAGCATTACAAGTTTTAAGTGGGCATTTCACCACTTACCTCCAATCCCAATTTGTTTTAGGAAGCTTATCCAAAAAACTCCAAAATTGGTATGAGTTGGATTTTGGTGATTTTATAAACGAACTCAACAAAGCCATTAAAAAAGCGGGTACTTCGACAGGCTCAGTAAGCAAACTGAGTAAACTGCAAGAAATGGATTGGATGGAAGTATTCGAAACCAAAAAGGCAGAAGCTCAAACCCTAAAAACTCAAATTGACAAAACCGACCAAGAAATAGACCAAATGGTTTATGAGTTATACGGTTTAACGGAGGAAGAAATTAAGATAGTGGAGGGGTCGGTTTGATTGAAAGCAAAACTCCTATCAATAGAATAATAATAGTTGGCAATGGTTTTGATTTATCACTCGGGTTAAAAACAAGTTACGCTGACTTTTTACATTGGTATGTTAAGGAGACGTTCATTAAAAACATACAAAATCGAACCTTTGATTTCGAAACAATTTTCCATACTGTAAAGGCAAAACGTGATGATTTTACTGGTCAGATTAGGCTTCATCCTAATTTGCATTCAAAACTTGAGGAAAACCTTTCATGGGATGCTCTTGTTGAAACTATCGACAGGTCCTTCAACTTAGAATCAAAAAATAATTTTGCAGCGACCATTGCCGACAATGTCTCTCAGTTTGGCTGGGTTGATATAGAGGATTGCTTCTTTTCTGAGCTTGAATTAATTTTTAACCGACAACAAAACGTGAAGGATGGAGCTGGTACAGATTTATATCGTTCAGCTTTTCAAGGCATTAATAATACATTAAATGATATAAAAATAGAATTAGACAGTTACATTCATAAAATTGAAACGGAGTTCAAATACGTGAATAAACAGCTCGACATCTATCACCAGTTAATTAAAAGATTACTTGAGCACAACTTAGAGGAAAAGGAGATTACCTACCTAATTTTAAATTTCAATTACACCAAAACCTTTGAAACTATTTTACAAGGCCATGCCGATGTTATAGGAATTTCAACTAACGAACTAAAATTCATTAATATTCATGGGAGTGCAAAAGATTTACAAAACCCCATTGTTTTCGGGTACGGTGACGATACTAGCGAAGTGTATAAATCTATGGAAAACCATAGGAACAACGAAATAAGAAAACACATTAAATCTTTTTATTATCCTAATACAGATAATTACTCTCAGTTATTGGGGTATTTAGAAAGCGGCAAATTTGAAGTTCACATTATCGGGCATAGCTGTGGAGTTTCGGATAAAACACTATTAAACACCATATTTGAGCATGATGACTGTCTTAATATTAAAAATTACCATCAAGGTTCTCTCGATGAAGATTTCAATAAACGATTGAACATTTCAAGACACTTTAGCGATAAACAGAAAATGCGTGAAAGAATTGCTAATTATGATTCGAATGCTATAATACCCCAAATACAAGCTGAATAAATCATCTCATTAAATGAACAAAATAAACATGGCATATCTATTAATTATTATTGGTTTAGCAATTACAGCAACGGGTGGTTATATGCTCACTAAGACACCTTCAAAAGCAATTGAAACTCAAGATACCAACACCATAAGATCGGAGTCAAATAACGCTTCTAGTTTTGAAGAGAACAAAGCCAAAGGAGATGCTTTTGAGAAATTTGTAGTTAAGCAATTCAACAAGAAGTACTTCACTCTACAAGAATGGAGAGGTGATAAATACGTTGAGGGTACCTATCCTGTGTCCAATCATTTCCCCGATTTAGAAGTTTCTTTTGAGCTAAAAGAGGTGAAAGACCATTTTGCAGTTGAATGCAAGTGGAGGAAAGACTATTACAAAGGAGCTATTAAGTGGGCTAACGATAATCAAATTGTTAACTACAAAGAATACGCACAAAAAACCAAGTTACCGGTATATGTCGTAATAGGTGTAGGCGGTACATCATCAATTCCAAACGAACTTTTTGTAATTCCATTAGCTGAAATTAAATACCCCTCACTCTATAAAGACAAATTAGCACCCTATAAAAAAGAAGTTGGCTCTACGTTCTTTTGGGATAACGAAAAGAAGGTGTTGAGGTAGATTTTGGCCATTACACTTAATTAACCTTAACTGAAGATTTCACCGTCGTTTAAGTTATACTTTTGCAGAGTATTAGGATTAGCAATCCTGATGCTTGGAAAAAATCTCAAAAACAAAAAATGAAAGTATTAGTAATTGGTGGTGGAAATATGGGGAAAACATATGCTGAAGCAATGGTGAACTCTAATTTTCTCAATCACAAAGATTTGATGATTTTAGATGCATCTAAAGATGTTACCAAAGAGCTTCGGAAAAATAAAGAATTTGATGTCTACGAAAATTTAAAGGCCTGTGTGCCAAAAGCCGATGTTATTTTCTTGGCAGTAAAACCGTATCACGCCGAAGAGGTTATGCAACAAGTGAAAGAGTATACTGTTGACGGACAGATTTTTATTTCTTTAATGGCAGGTGTTTCTATCAATTCTATAAAAGAAGGGGTAGGTGTAACCAAAGTGGTGCGAGCAATGCCCAATTTACCTGCTAAAGTTGGTATGGGATTGACATCGTTTACCGCCTCAGATGAAGTTTCTCGATTAGAGTTGTCTACCGTAGAAAGTCTCTTGGATACCACCGGAAGATCGGTAAGGCTAGAAACCGAAAACTTTATAGATGCCTCTACAGGTATTAGTGGTTCTGGACCAGCATATATATTCTATTTCATGCAATCTATGATAGAGGCCGCCTTAAAAATGGGCTTTTCGGCTCGCGATTCTAATGTATTGGTAAAGCAAACTTTTGCGGGTGCTGTAGAACTTTTTAATTCAAATAACGACGATCCAAATACCTGGATGGATAAAGTGGCGTCAAAAGGTGGCACCACAAGAGCGGCGTTAGATTCTATGGAGGATAACAATGTTAAAGAGTTAATAAAAGATGCGGCTTACGCAGCATTCAATAGAGCTGTTGAAATTGGTAAGGAGTATGATGCTGATAATTAACTGAACAACTTCAGAGTGTATTCACTCTAATTTAAAGACATTTATTTCTTAGAATAAATAGCAATAAAAAAAGCCTTAACTATCTGATAGTTAAGGCTTTTTTCTGTGGTCCCACATGGGCTCGAATTAACGGTATGCCTTCGTTTCATAGTGTTTCATATTGTTTGTGTAAAGAGCTGAAAAATAGGTTGTTATGATTTATATTGTTCGAAAATGTTATTTTCTTTCAGTATATTTGTGACAACCTTTTTGACAACCTTTCAGGATGAAGCCTACAAGAATCAATTTTAACCTTCGTAATAGAACCAATGTGTTGCAGCCGATAATTATTTCAGTTACTGGTAATCTTTACACTAAGCGTATGAGGTTTGCGAGTGGATTAACTATAGAACCAAATCATTGGGATTTTGAAAAGCAACGAGTTAAGTATCAATTAACCAAGGCTGGTTTAATCAACTCCCAGCTAAATTCGATCTTTACCTTGCTTAATGAATACATTGATAAGAAGTCAAGGCTTGAGGGGGTGATTCCCACTGTGGAAATGCTACGGGCCTTTGTAAAGGTTAAAATTCTTAAAAGAGAAGTAAATGGCAATCCAAATGAAGTAAGTGCTCAATCTGATTTAGTGGCGCTTTTAGATGAAGCCTATAGAATACTATCCACCACAACTACGGAGTCAGGTACAGGTTTGCGAAAACACTCAACTTTAAGAAAGCATGAACAAGCCATAGCTGGGATGAAGGCCTATATTGAATTTAAACTAAAACAAAGTGTAACCTTAAAAAGTGTTACTGATTCATTTCTAAGTGGGTACAAGCAATTCTTAGCTGAAGGGTATAGTGATGATAAAAAGGTGTTTAAGGCTATTTCTGACGCTACAATTCAAAAGCATTTAAGATGTACAAAGCAGTTGGTAGCAACAGTTGTTGATAGCAACAAAGCAGTATTAAAATTGCCTGACAATTGTTTGCCTGGGTTGGATAAGTCATGGAAAATAAAAGGGATTAACTCGGAACGCAAACTTGTGCTTACGGTTGATGAAATTAAACAGCTTAAAAACGTAGAATTGAAAGCTTTGTCACCAGAAGCAATTGCTAGGGATACATTCATTATGATGTACTATACCGGCGGGCAACGTATTTCAGATATAAGCACTCTAAATGATTCAATCTTTAGCGAAGGAAGTATTCATATGGTCCAAAAGAAAACGCAGAATTATATACGCATTGAAATAGCAGAAGAGGTGAAAGCTATTTTAAGTCAATATGGCGGCGTTTTTCCTTCGCAAGCACCACAGACAACAAATGTGAAACTAAAAGCCATAGCAAGGAGCTTAGGGTTTGATAGGAAGGTTGTATTCAAAGAAAGCAGGGGAGGTAGAACGCTTACTGAGTTGGTTAGTGTTTCAGATGTAATAGCGTGTCATTCGGCGCGTAGGTCGTTTGCTACTCATAAATTCATTGAAGATTGGAGTTATACTCAGATAATGAAATTCACAGGGCATAAATCAGAATCTGAGCTAAGAAAGTATATCAATGTAGACGGTTTAGATAGTTATTAAAGCAATTCTCTACATAAGAAAGTTTTTTTTGCTATAGTATATTGTAGCATCTACGATAGTGTTTTTGTTGTCTTGAAATGAGTGATATTCTTTGGTTTCGAGTTTACAAACATGTGAATGTTAGTAAATATCGATAGATTCGAAAGCAGATTGAAACAAAACGCTATTTTATTAAACTACCTTTACCGAGTCGAAACAGAGAGCGCTACTGCCAATAAAACAAAGCAGTCGTTGAATTTAAGTAGTGAAATTTGTTTGGGTAAAACTATAGCAGTAAAGGTGAAAACCTAGCTAATTTTTAATCGGGTACAGGAAAGAGTTTCGTCGCGTCGAAACTTTGAAACTCCTCCAACGTACCGCAATTTTTTATACTATGTGCGAAACACATAACAAGTACGAAACTAAGAACATTTCGTCTAAAATCAGTGAAAAGGGAAAACTTTTAACACAAAAGGAAGTTTGCCAGGTACTAACAATTAGCCGTACTACGCTATGGCATTGGGAGAAGCAAAATTTGCTTGTTCCTGTTCGGATAGGCAGAGGTTTGCGCTATTGGGAAGCAGAAGTACTAGCTTTTATTTCGGGAGGTAGAAATGCAGCCTAATAAAACATTAGTTTTCTCAGATGCGAAATCCGAATTATCGTTAGAGATAGAATCAATGAGTGAAAATCTCCAACTTGAGATTTTGCCTGAGGTTCAACAAACAGGTTATGATAGTAATTTGTTTCTTATTCAAACAGCTAATGATTGTATCAATCAAGTTAAAGGGATTACAAGGAATAAGAGGCTATTTGATGAATTTTTTATCGAAAATGAAGTTTGTATTCTATTTGCAGATACTGGAGTTGGAAAATCAATCTTAGCTACTCAAATTGGTCAAAGTATAAGTTCAGGAGTGCCGATTGATAATTTTCAATTGGAAGTTGGTTCGCAAAAAGTATTTTACCTTGATTTTGAACTTTCGGCCAAACAGTTTGAGAAAAGATATGCTGTGGAAAAGGATGGAAGTGACTTATTGACTAATCATTACACCTTTAGCGATAATTTTTTCAGGTTGAGTGTAAACCCTGATTCAGACATGCCAACAGATGTAAGTTTTGATAAGTATGTATTGAGTGAGTTAGAAAAGGCGATTGTTGTACAGAAGCCGAATGTGATTATTGTAGATAATATTACTTATCTAAAAGATGAGCAAGAAAAGTCATCAAAAGCACTTGAGCTTATGAAGCAACTGAAGCACCTCAAAACCAAACATAATTTATCAGTGCTCGTTCTGGCTCACACACCTAAAGTGGATAATACGAGACCGATTCATTTAAATAGCCTGAGCGGAAGTAAGGCGTTATCTAATTTTGCGGATTCAATTTTTACTATTGGAGCCAGTACAATAGACTCGTCACTTAGATACTTGAAACAAATTAAAGTTCGTGATTCTGCACATAAATTTACAGAAGATAATGTTGCGGTTTGTTGCCTACAAAAAGAACATAATTATCTACAGTTTGTATTCAGTAAATGTGATTTTGAAACAAATCATCTGAAAGTTATAGACAAAGCCATTAGGCTAGAAAGAAAAGACCGAGCTTTAGAATTAAATCGTCAAGGACTTTCTAATGTCGCAATCGGTTCTAAGTTAGGTGTTACAGAAGGAGCAGTTCGTAAATGGCTTAAACAAGCTTCGTAATTACATTCGTAATAATCGTACAATCCGTACTAGTTAATTTAGTACGAATTGTACGAATATTGTCCCTCCTTCCAGACCAATAAATTATAGAAATGTATGAGTGCTTTGTTTAGTATGTTTAACTTATTCTTTCATTATTCTAGAGTAGAATAATAGGTCTACTCTATTTCTGGACATTTTTGGCAGTAAGAGGATACGACGAAGCTCTTCGAATGAGTAGAAGAAACACATCGATTTGTTATATAATAATAGTGTTGAATGGAATTACTGGTAAGCCACCCTAAATATGCCCTGAATCAGCCAGGGACGTGAAAGCAGACGCAGTCAAAATTATGTGGTCTAATAGTTTAATGTCAAGCATTTCACATGCATTCTTTATCTTTTTAGTCAGGGCAAGATCCTGACAGCTTGGATTTAAGTTCCCTGAAGGATGGTTGTGAGCGATTAATATGCCAGACGCCGCAGATTTAAGGGCTATAGCCATAAGAATCCTGATATCTACCAAAGTTGCTGAAATACCTCCTTTTGAGAGATGGTAAATCCCTAAAGGTTCATTGGCTCTATTGGTATAGATTACCTTGAACTCCTCGGTATATTCAATCAATCCTTTATCCCAAGACCTTAGAAAAGTTTGGTAAGCTAATTGACTTGTAGTAATAGCAGTATGTATGCGAGGTACCTCTCTATTGTATGTTATTGAAATTTCTGATAGTTTCATATGATAGGATTAAATAAAGCCGTCAATAAATTATCAACGGCTTTAGTTTGAATTAGTGAGCCAATTCCATTTCCTCTATTTCATCTCTTTGAGAATGACTTGGTCTCTTTGGCTCTGAATAGTGATTCGTATCCTCATTCGGTACATAACTGTATCGGTGAGATAATTCAACCTGTTCTCCTGTTTCTGGGATAACATATGAATAAGGGTCGCAGCTCATTTTCTCTATTCTACCGGCAATTGTGGTACCGACCAATGATTTGCATACATCTTCATTGAAGGTTGACGTAATCGTAGCTCTCTTAGATGAAGCGTAGAACTGCCCTGTTTTTTGACTCTGAATCATTTCAATTCCGCTTTCTAGAGTAAGCGTAAAGAAAGATTTGTTCTCTGAATTGATACATTCTCTGTATCCTGTAATTGTTAGCATAACTTGTAGTGTTAGGAATGAATAAAAGTTTGCTACAACGCAGCGGAATCGATAATCAACGTTCACCGAGATTATGGAAAATCCAAGCCGGGGGTAGCTCGATTTAGTTTCCGTTAGGGGGGGGACGCAGTCCGGGTAGTTAACTAGATTAGTTCCACAAAAAAATTTTATAAATAAATATTTTGATGGGAAGTAATAGTAATACATACCATCTCGCAAACAAGTACTATCGATGAAATGCCCATTAGACGTAGTAGTACAGAAATTCAAAATAGATAAACAAGATCAAAACATCCGCTTAACCCATAATTACAGCGCCAAATTGTTACTTTTGGCAACAACTATAACTAGTTGTGCTTCATGCAAAAAAGAGAAAACTGAACTTTGAATGTTAACGGAATTGAAATATGACAAAATCAAACTGACATACTAAACTATCTGAATGCCCCCGCTTCGCATTTTTAAGATTTCTCTTCCAACCCGCATTTGGCACATTTGCAAAGCATACAAACCAAGCTTTACAAAAGAGCCAAATCTCTCCTATTCAAACAAGGAAAAAGATACATGAAAATGTATATTTGTCAATATTTGACAAGTCATAAACAAAAAAGCCATGAATTTCGGTGAACGTATAAAAGAGCTTCGGGAAAGCAAAGAGCTTCTGCAAAGGCAGTTGGCAGCAACCCTTGAAATCGATACACCCATGTTCAGTAAAATAGAACGTGGCGAAAGAAGGGCGAAAAGAGAACAAGTAATCATTTTAGCCGAATTACTCAGTGCTGATGTTCAGGAATTACTAACGCTATGGTTAGCTGAACGAGTTTATGAATTGGTGAAAGATGAAGATGTTGCTTCGAATGCTCTGCAAGTAACCGAAGACAAGTTAAAATATAACCAACATAAGGATTGATTTATGCCAATAGAACCTGGACAAATAGTTAAAAACCTTATACCTAATGAGCCTGTAACAGTGAACCAAATACAGCCTTTGGGTTCAATGGTATCAATAAAATTTACTGGTGTAAATACGAGCCGTGCTAATACTAAGGTTATTTCGAAAGAAGTTTTTGAAAGTCTTGAAATGCTCTCCCAAGAAGGCACCTTCAATTTCAAAGGCGACCCAACAAGGTTTGGTTTGTTTGCGGAAGCAGAACGCATCCATTCTGCCTATCAATTCGATCCGCTCTTTGCCGTGAATTGCAGCATTGTAGACCCCCTACCTCATCAAGTGGAGGCAGTATATAAATTCCTATTACCTCTTCCTAAAATTCGTTTTCTACTTGCTGATGACACTGGGGCTGGAAAAACGATTATGACTGGTCTTCTTATCAAGGAATTGATGATGAGAGGGCTGGCTGAACGCATCCTGATTGTCACTCCTGGTGGACTAACTAAACAATGGCAAGAAGATGAAATGGGAATAAAGTTTAATATCCCATTTACAATGGTAAACAGAGCCTTATTTTCATCCGATCCCAACGTTTTTCACACTGCGCCAAGAATAGTCACTTCAATAGATTTCATTTCTAGGGAAGATGTTTTGAATGTGGCCAGCAATTCACATTGGGATTTAATAGTATTTGATGAGTGCCATAAACTTTCAGCATATGACTATGGCACCAAACAATACCTATCTCAGCGCTACAAGGCCGCTCAGGTTTTGTCACAGCAATGCGAGCATATTTTGCTGCTTACTGCCACACCTCACAGAGGTCGCACGGATACATTTAAAAAACTACTGCAACTTCTAGATGAAGACATATTTGCTACAGACGAAATTGCTTCAACACGTATCAAGGAAATAGAGCACAACGGCATCAATAAATTCTTCATACGTAGACTGAAAGAAGACATGAAAGACTGGCTGGGTAAGCCACTCTTTAAAGATCGTTACACCAAAACAGTTGCCTATCAACTTACGCCAGAAGAAAAGGAATTGTATGATGCGGTAACCAGCTACCTTACCAAAAGGAAAGAAGAAGCATCAGAGACCAAAAACATACATGTTTCACTGGCTTTAACCGTAATGCAACGGAGACTAGTTAGCTCCATTTTTGCAATAAAGAACACATTGGAACGCAGATGGGGTGCCTTGCAGGGAATTGTTGATGAGGTGAATAAAAACCCTAACCTATGGAGCCAAAGACATAAACTCGAAGGCTTTGATGTAGATAATATTGATGAATATGAAGACCTTGAAGATGATGAGCGAGATGCCTTAGATGGGATAATGGCCGATCCTCGTAAATTCAAGCTCTTTACTACTGCCAAGAGTATCGGTGAAATTCAGCAAGAAGCCAATGAGGTAAAGAAGTTGTTTGATATGGCTCAAACCCTTTATAATCGTAAGCAGGAAGAGAAGAAGTTTCAAGAACTCCAAGAGCTACTTAAATCAAATGGTGTCTTAGACAATGGTGAGAAGCTAGTCATTTTCACAGAGCATAAAGACACCTTGCTTTATCTGGAAGAACGGCTAACCAAAAGTGGAGGCTACAAAGTAGCCACCATCCATGGAGGTAAGAATGTGGATGAGCGAAGAGATGCACAATGGGCATTTGCCAAACCTGATACCCAAATCTTAATTGGAACTGATGCCGCTGGTGAAGGTATTAACCTTCAGTTCTGTCGCTTGCTTATCAATTGGGATATTCCATGGAATCCCAACCGACTAGAACAACGCATGGGTCGTATTCATCGATATGGCCAAAAGCAAGATGTGTTTGTGTTTAATATGGTAGCGAGCAATACCAAGGAAGGCAAAGTACTAGAGCGCTTATTGACCAAGCTCGACATTATCCGTGAAGGAATGGGTGATGATAGAGTCTATGACGTAATTCAAGATGTTTTGGAAGGAGTTGGTCTCGATGACATTATCAATTCTGTATTCAATGGAAAAGAGACTGAACTAGATAGATTCTTGTCGCAGGATGATGCTGCTTTAAAAATACAATTCAAGGAAAAGATTAATCAGCAGAAGGATAAATTGGCGCACAGTACCGTTGATTTTAAGGATGCAAGAACGCTCAAAGAAAACTCTGACGAGAAGAGACTGCAGCCTATCTATATCCGCCTTTTCTTCGAGAAAGCATTTCAAAATCTCGGTGGCGTATTTACTGAGCTGCGGCAATCCATCTTCAAGATTGATAAAATGCCCGAGTCGGTTATTGCCGAATTAAAGGATACCTACAAAATTCACTTTGACGCAATCAAATCGATTCAGTTCTGTTTTGACAAACAAATCTTCTTGGATTATCAAAGCATCGGTGATTTAGGCCAAGTGCATTACATCAATCCGGGTAACCCTGTTTTCGATAGCTTGATTACCGTTGTTCGAAATCAATACAGGGAAGATATGATCAAAGGGACCATCCTTATCTCCCCTGATGACAAGGAAGACTATTTTGCCTTCTTTGTGAAAAGCCAGATCGTTGACAATCGACCGAGCAAAGTTGATGACAGCATAGCTGATGAACGATTAATGATGGTTTATCAGTCAAAAGATGGAGATTTTCATATTACCAGTCCTGCTAAGTTCATTGATCTGCATACGCCTACCGACTTCACTAAGCCCATCGAGCCACCCGATGTAATTGATACCAATGAAGTGATTCAATGGAGCTTTGAGGAAATAACAACAAAACAATTTGAAGACACCAAAGCCCATGTAAACAAGGATGCTTTGGATAGACGAGGTTATTTAGAATCAGCCTTCACACAGGTAATCATGGATTTACAAGTGGGCATACAGGAGCTACAGGGAAAGGTATTACTGGGAGACAGCAAGGTGCAGGAAAAGATTCTGAAAAAGCAGGAGCGCATCAATGAACTGATAGATAAAAAGAAAAGCCGATTGGAGAGTTTGGATTTGATGACCCAGCTTAACCCTAAAGCTCCTGAAGTATTGGGTTGTGCCTATGTCGTGCCTTTAACCCAAGTAGAATATTCAGGGCATTACGGAATGAGCCGGGATGATGAAGCAGAAGCCATTGCGATGAAAGCAGCTATGGATTACGAAATCAGCGTAGGTTGGAATCCTCAAGATGTGAGTGCCAACAATGAAGGCTATGATGTAAAGAGCATCAGCCCAGAAGAATTGAAGCGATACATTGAAGTGAAAGGACGAAGTGCAGGTGATGGTAGTGTTATGCTGAGTGAAAATGAAATGAACCGACTGGCACAGTTAGGTGATGCAGCCTGGTTGTATATCGTGATGAATTGCAAAAGCGAACCTGAGTTGTACCGCATTCAAAACCCAGCAAAGGCGCTCAAGTTCGAGCTGAAAACAAAAGGCGTACAATACTTTTTGCCAATGGCAGAATGGAAACAAAAAATTGAAGGATAATGTCACAACCCAAAAAACTTATAGAAGTAGCTATGCCGATCAAAGAAATATCGGCAGAAAGTGTAAGAGACAAATCCATTAGGCATGGTCATATTTCTACCCTACACTTGTGGTGGGCAAGAAGGCCATTGCCTGTTTGCCGTGCTGTGGTGTTTGCAAGTTTGGTGCCTGATCCTGAAGATGAGAATTGCCCACAGGCTTTTAAAGATGCCGTTGGTCAGTTATTGGGGAAACAAGAAAACAACACAGACCCTTACAAACCCTATGATGATATTCCTTATACATCTGCCATTGATACGATGGAAGATACACTGCGGAATAGGCTGATGATGTTCATTGGGAAGTTCTCTGAGAAGTACATACAGGCTGCCAAGCAAGGTAAGAAAGCGGCAGCTAAGGATATGCTGGCAGCTGACAGCTTGATAAAATGGGATAATAAAAACGATGATGGTATTATTGGCAAAGCCCGAAAGCTGATCTGGGTGGCGCACAATGCTTCCAGCGGCAAGTCTGCTAAAGTTCTTCTTGCCGATTTTGATGCTGCTTACAAAGCCATTAAAGACGCTGAAAACGAACTCTATGGTTTGGCTGACCGCCATTTGGCAACCAAGGAAGTTCAAGCTAAAGAAGAAGTTCTCCAGCAAGCCATTGATTCCTTTCAAGATAAAATGCCGAAGGTATTTGATCCTTTTGCTGGTGGTGGAGCTATACCATTAGAAGCAGCAAGATTGGGTTGCAAAACCTACGGTAACGACATTAATCCGGTGGCCCATATCATACAAAAAGGAAGTTTGGAGTTTCCACAGAAATACGGTAAACCCATTACTTACTCCAATGCTGAGTTTACTAAACTATATGGGGAAAAAGCGTTTCAGGAAAAAATTCCCAATGAATGGAAAACATATTCAGCTGGTAGTTCCATTGGAGTGCGTATTCCAAACAGATTATCCTTTGATGTGGAGTACTATGCCAAAAAGCTCCTATCCGATACGGAAAAGGAAATTGGTTATCTCTACCCTGCTGATGATAGAGGGAATAAACCTATTGCTTACTACTGGGCTTATGAAGGAAATTGCTCGAATCCTACATGCAAAGCCAAAGTACCTTTGATTAAACAATTCTATTTGGTTAATAAGCCTGATAAGAAAGTTCACTTAAAACCTATTATTTCAGCTAATGAAATATCATTCGAGATCCGAAAAGGAACAATTACAGACGAAACTTGGATTCAAAGAAAGAACCTTAAATGCCCAGTTTGTGGAAACATTACTGATATTAAAGAACTCAAAAGGCAATTTATTGCCAAAGAACCAAATAAAAGACTTATTGCTGTAGTCATTGACGGAGTTAACTCGAAAGATTACCGCCTTCCGAATAAAAAAGAAATTGAAGTAGTCAATTCTATTCCTTCAATATCGAGTAAGCCTTTGGAGAAAATGCCAAAAGGCAATAACCGAGACTTGCATTGCATGGGCTGGGGTGTTGAATTGTGGTCAGACATGTTTACTGAGCGACAGCTCGTTCTTATGGACACTTTGACTAAGAAAATAACCGTATTCAAGAATGAATCAAAGGATTTAATTTCAGATCAATACCACGAGTGCTTGCTTGTATACCTTTCAATTTTTGTTGATAGAATAGCAGCAGCAAATACTGCCTTTGGTAGATTGCATACTGGTAAAGAGTCTCTAGAAACACCATTTAGCAGACAAGCCATTCCCTTTATGGTTGACTTTCCAGAATCAAACCCTTTTTCATCTTCTTCAGGAAGTGCTTTAAATCAGCTTGACTGGATTACAAGATATGTTGAAAGTGAATGCAATCATCCTTTTGATGTGACATTAAAGAATGCGACCAGTGGTGATGAAAATCAATTTGATTCAAAATATTTGGATGCTGTCGTAACAGATCCACCTTATTATGATGCCATCGCCTATGCAGATCTTTCCGATTTCTTTTACACTTGGTTAAAAAGAATGATTGGAGATGTTTTCTATTTGAATTTTGCGGTTCCCCAAACACCGAAAACAGAAGAATGTACGGCATTAAAGCATCACCATGGGGGGGATATGAATAAGGCAAAAAATCATTTCGAGAAAAAACTTGAACAAATTTTTAGTGCTATTGAAAAACAAACCAAAGATGTTGTTAGTATCATGTTTGCCCATCAAAGCACTGAAGCTTGGTCAACGCTCTGTAACTCTATCCTAGGAGCTAGAATGAATATTACAGGTAGTTGGGCAATTGATTCCGAAATGGCAAATAGAATGCTTGGGATTTCGAGTGCGGCATTAACATCTTCAGTAACAGTTTCATGTAGACCTTCTCTGAAAAATGGTATAGGTAACTTCAGAGAAGTCAAAAAAGCCATTGAAATAACAGTAGCTAAAGAGGTAGAAGAACTCTACCACTTAGGTTTCAGAGGTGCCGATTTATTAACGGCTTGCTTTGGTCAAGCTGTTAGCGAGTTTGGAAAATATGAAACTGTGGAAAAAGCAGATGGCAGTGAAGTTACTGTGGCTGAATTATTAGAAATGGCTCGTGAGAGTGCTTTCAATGCTTTGCTTAAAGGCTTTGATGGGGATGATTTCACCAAGTTTTACATCGGTTGGCTGCAGCTTTACGGATTTGTAGAAAGTGACTTTGATGATGCTGCCAAGTTCAGCCGTGTAGGGCTGAGCATCAATGTTCAGGATTTGTTCACAGATCATATTCTCATCAAAAATGGTAACAAACAGGCTTTGGGTGGTTATAAAGAGCGTATTGGAGCTAAGAATAATTTAGGAAATCTAGTTAGTAGCCATTTGATCGACCAGGTTCATCGTGCCATGTTCTTATACCACGGTACCAATCGAGGTATTTTGTTAGAATACATTCACCGTGTAGCATCCAACCCTGATAGTCCTTTTTGGCGAGTGCTTACCTCCCTTTGCGAGATATTACCAGGTGGTAGTGATGACCACAAGCAAGCAACAGGTTTGATCACGAACAAAGAAAGTCTCATTCGTGAAAGCGCAACAGCACAGCGAGACAAAGCATCACAATCGAGTCTTTTTGAATAACAAAGTATTGGATAATGAAACAGATACAACAAGACAATTTATTTAAAGCATTTGGTCTTTTTATTGAAGCCTTTCGCCCTTATGTCGTGGCAGTACTCACTGGGCCAGCAGGAGACAAATGGCCTGTATGGTTTGTAGAAGCACTCTACCCACAGCAGCAAGACAATTGGAATCAGGGATTGAAATCAGGTTCTTCTCCTGAGTCCTTGATAGACTACCCCTACCTCAAAAGCTTCGCTTTGAAGTACAAAGATCTATTACGTGCCGATTTTAAAAAGGACACCAACAAACTCGCTACTCGATTGGAAACAATTTATGATGTTAGGAATAAGTTGGCCCATTTCCAGGAAATATCGGATGATGAGTTTGCTGAAACATTCATCAACATGAAGAGCATTGCAAGAGCCATTCAAATGGATGAACTGGAAGAAGCCTTGGCCTTACTCCAAGAAACTAAAGATGATGAACCAACATCCAAAAAAGATGCTAAAGATATAACACCCATAGAGCATGGTGCATTGGTTCCTTGGTTCAGAGTGGTTAGTCCACACATGGACATCAAACAAGGACGATTGGATGAATCTGTCTTTGCGGCAAATCTCGCTGAAGTGGCCTTGGGAAATGGTCGGGAAATTTATAGCAATCCTGGGGTTTTCTTTTCTAAAACCTTTTTCACGGCTGGCCTCAAAAACGTAGCTAAAACTGTACTGAAAGGATTAAATGGAAAAGAAGATGCTGAAAACCGCGTTATTTCTTTGCAGACAGGATTTGGTGGCGGTAAAACACATACACTCATATCGCTCTATCATTTAAGCAAATGGGGCAATAATGCTGTAAAATCCAGTTATACAAAAGAACTTTTATCCTATACGGGTGCACCAGAATTTGACAGTGCGAATATCGCTGTTTTTACCAATACCACAAACGATGCTGCCAACGGCAGACTTGCAGAAGAAGGTATTCATATTCAAACCATTTGGGGAGAATTGGCTTACCAATTGGGTGGCAAAGAGGCATATGAAATTATTCGAAAGAATGATGAACAACTTATTGCACCAGCTGGCTTATTCAAGCAAGTATTGGCACAATGTACACCTGCACTAATTTTGATAGATGAGTTGGCGGATTATTGTGTGAAAGCATCTGCAAGAAAAGCTGGTAACAGCAGCTTAGCTGACCAGACCATAAGTTTCATGCAAGAACTGACAGAAGCTGTTGCCTCAGTCAATAATTGCGTCGCAGTAATTACGCTGCCTGCAAGTGTTCAAGAAGTCGGAAATACTCCGGAAGCACAAGCCATTTTAAGCTCCTTACAAAAACGAGTAAGCCGAGTGGGTGCAGACACACAGCCCGTAGCGGATGAAGAAATATATGAGGTAATCAGAAGAAGGTTATTCGAGGATATTGGCGATGAAAAAACGATAGATTCAATAGCAGAGCATTATATGTCCATGTACCAAGAGTACTGGTCAGAGCTTCCACCAAACGCCAACAAGTCTGAGTACAAGCTAAAAATTATTAAATCATATCCTTTTCACCCAGAATTAATTGATGCCTTTAGAGTAAGGTGGGCAAGCCATCATGATTTCCAACGAACCAGAGGAGTCTTGCGATTATTGGCTGCTATCGTTAGTGACTTATGGAAACGTCAACAATCACTTCCTGGGGGCAATGCTATGATTCACACGGGTGTTGTGAACTTTGCCAACTTAGACGCCCTTTCAGGCCAGTTAAAAAAACTTTATGGGAATGGCTATGATTCCGTCATTTCAGCTGATGCTGCTGGTTCTTCTTCTAACGCATTCAAGATTGACAGCAATAAAAAGGAATATGGTGATTGGTATTTGACCCAATCCATTGCCTCAGTCATCCTAATGAACTCATTTGGAAGTGAGGGAACTAATAAGGGGATTTCAGTGCCTGAACTAAAATTGAATCTTCTGGTACCACACGGCTTTAATCACAACAGTGTAAATGGCGCACTGGATGAATTAGAAAACAATGCCTACTACCTCTATTATGCACAATCCTCCAGCTCTGGTAAAAGGTATTGGTTTCACACCAAGCCAAACATCAATATCCTAATTAATCAGGCAAAGGGTGATGTAAAATCTGAGGACATAACAGCTGAAATCATCAATCGCCTGCATCAAAAAAGCAAGAATGTTAATGGGTTTAACGTGCTTGTAAACCCAGCAGAAGATATACCGGAGCAATTAAAGCCAACACTTTTGATTTTGAGTCCAAATCACTTGGCAAACCCAAATGGACTAAACGGCAAAACGCTTCCACTCATTGAGAAAATAGCCACCAAAAAAGGGAAAAGTGAACGCATTTATAGAAACACCATGCTGTTCTTGGTTTGCTCAGAACTTGGAATCGGAAAGTTACAATCAGATGTAAGAGAGTATTTGGCATGTCAAAAAATCAACTCCGAATACAACAATCAGCTCGAGCAAGAACAAAAAACGGATTTGAGAAAAAGACTGGACGATGCTTCAAAAAGTTCAGAATCATCTCTTGTTGCTGCATATTCCATTGTTACAAAGTTCTCAGTGAAAAACGGAACAGACGTGCTTCAAGTCAGACAATTTAGAGACAGTATCGATGCACAGATAAACACCAACATTTTGGATGCTTTAAAAGAGGAGGAATGGCTTTTAGAATCTGTCGGGCTGAGCACATTGAAGAACAACAATTTACTCCCTACACCGGAACAAGCCATCAAAGCTAAAGACATCTTTGAAGCCTTTCTTCGCTTTGACGATAAACCAATGATTACTGGTCCTGAAGCGGTAGCAAAAAGCATTCAAAAATATTGCACCAATGGCGAGTATTGCATTGCTACGGGCGATGGAACTAATTACACGAGATTCTTTTTTCAAGAACCGGTTCCTTTCTTTGATGTCAATGACATTACGTATTGGTTGGTAGACAAAAGCCTTAAACCAGCTCCACAGCAACCAAGCTCGGGAACCAATTCTGCCTCAAATAATTCCGCAACACCAGTTTCAGGAGTCAACGAAATTCCTGTTGAACCTCTTGGATCAAAGTCGGAAGAATCAAGTTCAGGCTCAAAACAATTCAAATCAATTACGGTGAGTGGGAATGTTCCATTGGAACGATACACAGAGCTATTCAACTATTTCATTACCCCATTTGCCATGAACGGCAACAAGATAGACATAGAAGTAAATTTTAAAATAAAAGCCAGTACTGGAAATCCAATTGATGACAGTAAACAACAATATAAGTCAGCCAAAGAAGCAGCTAAGCAGCTTGGGTTGAATTTTGAGGAGGAGGATTAGTCGTTTAATCAGTCTAGCCTCCCCCTCACACTTTCAAGCACATTTGCAGGTCGCTCAATGCCAACGCACAGCCAAAACCTGCAAAAGAGCTTTCAAGTCCCTGCCCGTGAAAAGAGAAATTTTAAAAAATGCCCCGCCGCACAAGTGGACATTGAAAATGAGAATAAAAACGAAAAGAAAATAAAGCATGAAAGCACAACAATGTGTATAGTGCATACCACCCTGCGGGATGCTACGACACCATACACGGAACATTGTGACTAATTAAACACTTCTAAATCGTAATAATGAGAATATTTGAATCCATACTACAAGATTTACTAAAGTATTATTTAGGATTAGATGATGGGTCACTTAATAAGCATTTAAACGAACCTGCTTTAGCAACAAAAGAGCGGGTTTCGACTATTGATGACCTTCGGGTAATTATATATCCGAACGACCATTTTCCACCACATTTTCATGTGCTCTCCAAAAACAAAGAGATTAATGCTAAATTTAAGATTGAAAATTGCGAATTAATATCTGGAAAGATCAGCTCAAAGAACCTTAAAAAGATATATGCTTTTTATAAAGGAATGAAAGGTAAAATGATTTTACAGGCCATTTGGAGTAAATATCAAGTGAAAAATGGTGGGAATTAATCACGAAAAATAGTAAATACATCATAGTGATGTTTTAGAAGAGGTGACTATAAAAACAATGTGGGCTACTATTGTCGATGTGGAAAAGGCGCTTTCCTTAACCTTGCATTATAGCGATTACAAATGTTACAGAATTCTGTAAAACCGCGATTTATTTTCAAAGTCATAGCGATAATCTAATGCGTTGTATTATGCTGTTTGGAAGTAATATCCACCCTGCATAGATTTTACACAAGGTGGAGGTTGATGTTATTCATCATCTGCTTCTGCCCAAAGCAAAAGCTGAGCACCTACATTTTCAGTAAGAATGGAAGGTTTTTGACCTCGAAAGAGGCCGGTACGATCTTTAGTAATACTTCCTGTATTGTTTTGGTCTAGATTCACCACGATCGTGAATTCATAATCTACTCCATTGCGCTGAATAGGCTTTGTACCGATCTTTTCAGGAACATGCTTTCCATTCACCAGGTTGAGCACATAATCTTGCTTGGTACGCATGGTACAAATGATGTGGCAATTGCTGTTCAGAATGGCTGCAATGAACTTGTTTTGCCTTGGTGTAATTCTTGCCCAATTGGTAAACGAATTACCTTCTAATGAAGCATGTTCTGATACGAGGCTTTCCCAAGCATGGCTAATGGAATCTATTATAATTATTTCAGCACCTTTTTTTTCAAGTAGATGAATGGCTCGCACATAATTTTCTGGATTATGTGGGTTGTCCAACTTGATGACCTTAAAATTACCGAGATGAGCATAAAGATGGGATGATCCATTTTCGGTATCGATAACGGCTACTTTCTGCAAACTGCCCTTGCCTAAACCTTTGGCTATTCTAAGACTGCTATAAGTTTTTCCGGCGCCTGAACAGCCCTGTATGGCCATCTTAATTTTGGTGTTCTGTCTATTTGCTGCTTCTATTTTCATGGTTTTTTATTTTATAAATTGTTGAGTTTACTTTTGTTTTTTATATTTTCCTTCCGATTGTGTAGCTGTATGGCTGTGTAATTTTCATTTACCACCAGAGGGAAGACATACTTTTTATCTCCATTGATTGCCGTCAATATTCTTCCACTCTAAGGGCATTGTATCTTAGAAATATATCCCACGACTGTAGAAGGAGAAAAGAAAAATAAGCTATCGATAATAGAAGATTAGGGTGGTCTTCAAGGTTTAAATCACGAATGGAGAGAAATTGTTGCTTTGTTAAGGCACGCTTATTCGGGGTCGATTTTAGGTTTGAAATTTCATAGTCGTCGAAAGGATATTGATCCTTTTTCATTAGGCCACTTTTGATGGCTCTATTGAACATGATTAGAGGTTATTTAGAAAAGAATCAATCCAGGAGCCGTTTCAGTCCGAACATGAAAAAGTTACTATAGTTACCCCTCAAACAAACCTTTTATTTTCACATGTTACGCCTTTACCTAAAGTTGAAAGTATTGAAGTAGAAGCGCCAGTCGATTTGATTAATCAGTTTAGTTCAAATGAAAGTGAACGAATTGAATTCCCTAAAAAGGAAGAGGATTGGAGCTCCGATATTTTAAGCCTTGAAACTTTCTTTGCTAGCGCATCATTTCCACCACAGCCGGTAAAGGTTGACCTAGGCAGTACGGTAACGAACCTACCTTTATTTATAGCAAGTCATTTATCTATTGTGAAAGCGAACAATGGTAAAGACTCCTTCAAGCCCTACTTAAACCGATTGGAAACAGTACGTATTCAGTTAACTGAATTAATCTAATTCACATATTCTAATATCACAACGCGTGTGCAAAGATTTCATTGGGGTCTATACGCGTACGGAAGAATAACCACCATCAGCAATAGTGGTTTTAATTGTTGGCAATAATCAATCTGAAAGGCAATTGTTTTTCGAACGGTAAAAAGGGAGTCTATCCGGAAACCTTAATGAATCATATCGCACTATCATAACGCACGCGCATGCCAAAATTGAAAGCCTTAAATTTGAGCATGGCGTACGATAAAGGGAAAATCTATAAGCAAGCTGCAGAAGCCATAAGTGCAAACAATCTTTTTTTTATTGAAGAAACCGTTTCCCTTCTCCCCTGTAGCAAGTCAACGTTTTACGAGTATTTCCCTGTGGAATCGGACGAAATGAACGCATTAAAAGAACTATTGGAAGTGAACAAGGTCGCAACAAAGGCAAAGATTAGAGCAAAGCTATTTGAAAGCAATAGAGCATCAGAGTTATTGCCTTTGTATAGACTGATTGCAACCCAGGAGGAGCGAAGATGCTTAAATCAATCCTATATTGACCATACCACTAATGAACAGCCGGTAAACATTGCGCCAATTGAATGGGTTAATTAAATAAGTGCTGATGTTTTTTATAACGCCTTCAGGTAGATGTGAGGGCGTTTTTTCTTTGGTGCACCTTCAGTTTTTGACAACCTTTTTGACAACCTTCTAAAACAAAAAAACCGTAACTACTTGGTAAACAAATAATTACGGCTTGCAATGGTGGTCCCACATGGGCTCGAACCATGGACCCCCTGATTATGAGTCAGGTGCTCTAACCAGCTGAGCTATGAGACCATTCCCTGAAAGGGACGGCAAATGTAAAACAATATTGTTAAATATGTAGGGCTATGAACATGGAAAATTTCTCAGCCGATTTTTTTGAACTCGGAGACGCTCAAAAAAGCTTGAAAATGAAGGCTTACATGAAAAATCATTTTCCTTTTTTAGGCATCTACGCCCAAGATAGAAAGCAGCTTCAGTCGTTGTATTTCAAAGAATGGACGCCCGAAACTTATTTGACATTAGAAAACACTGTTCTAGCTTTATGGAATAAAAATGAACGCGAGTTTCAGTATGCCGGTATCGAATTGTTGCTTGCCAAGCATAAAATATGGTGTCCAGAAATAATTCCTTTCATCAAAAAACTCATTTGCACTAAAAGTTGGTGGGACAGTGTCGATTTATTGGCGGCAAGTGTTTTGTATAAAGCCCTAGAGAAATTTACCGTTCCTTACGAACTGGTGGTAGAAGATTACTTGGCTTCAGATAATATGTGGCTGCACCGTTCAGCCGTTATTGTACAGCTTAAACGCAAGCAAAAAACGGATTTAGAATTGTTGCTTTATGCTATCAAAACGGTTCAAACCAACAAAGAGTTTTTCATTCAAAAAGCCATAGGTTGGTCCTTGCGCGAAGTGTCAAAATGGAATCCAATGTGGGTGATAGAGCAAGTTGAAGTGCTTAAATTAGATGGGCTAGCTAAACGTGAGGCTTTGAAAAAAATAGAATGATATCTAAAATTCATAACGGTATCTCAATACAGGCAGTAAGCCAAACTGATCGATACTAGCGATGTCTTGAGTTCGGTTGTCGTAGTAATACGAGTATTTGTTCAATCGATTGCTAACATTTTGAATATTCAAAGACAGTATGTGCGATGTATTGTCTTTGTTTATTCTATAATTCACCGTGAAATCAACGCGCCAATATGTAGCTACTTGGCTTGCAAAAGCTTGGTTGTCGTATCGTACTGTTTCTTTGGCTTGTCTAGATGCGCTTAGGTTGATAGGGGTGTAGCGATTGCCGCCTGCCAATATGAATTTACCGTTGAGTTCCAATACGTTTTTGCCATCTTTTTGTACCATAAATTCTTTTCCGCCTAAGGCCGTTAAACGGTAATTGGAGTTGAACTTGGTGTTGTACCACGTGCCATTTGGAGCGCGGTATTTCGAATCGAAAACACTTGCAGTAAGAAGGTAATAGTAACCGTCGTTGAAGAATTTTTCTAAGGTAAACTCTACGCCAACATTTTCGGCAATACCTGTATTACTAAGCAATTCGTCGCTCATACCATAAGTGTAATTCAATGACGAAAATGTTGAAGTATCTACAGTGCTTTCGGGTAAGTTGTATAAGTATTGGTAGTACACTTCTGTTTTGATGCGTACTTGTTCGCTCAACTGTCTGTCGTAACCTAATACGGCATGCCATGCTTTAGAAAAATCTAGATTTTCGTTCCATTTTCCTAAAACACCATTTTCGTTTTCCACTTGGTATTGGTAAGCTCCTATCGATTCCATTCTACTGTGCAATCCCCCGCCAATATTGATGCTTTGTAAGTTGTTGATTTTATAGCTGGCACCTAATCGTGGTTCTATCGACGAGGCTTTGGTCAATGCCAAACGCATGTAGTGCAAACCGATATTGGTAGTAAGTTTTTCATTGAACTTATGTTGCCATTGGCTGTAAGCTTGAAACGAATAAGTTTTGCCTTTTTCATCTAAGAAAGTTTCAAATTGATTTGATGTTGGGTTTCTGCTTTCTAAAAACAAGTCGTACGATTTCCTGCTGATAATCAAACCGGAACGCATGTTGTTGCGTGTGTTTATTTTATGATTCAATACCGAGTTGAATTGCAATGTGGAGTTGATAAAATATTCGTTGTGAACATTTACAGGAATTTGATCTTGAATGGGAACAGAATCCAATTCAAAGCCTATGTTTTGGCCAGTAATCGAGACCGTATTTTTCCAGTACATTTTGGAATTGATGAAGTACTTGTTAGACAAGCCCATAACTCCCATGTTGGAAATGAAATCGCCTTGATCTAAATAATCGTAATCATCCCAATTGGCAGTATCGCTAGGTATTTCATCGCCACTGGTACTCAATCCTCCAATACCGAACAAAGAGAATGTTCCCATTTTTTTGGTTGGAACATTTACACAGATGGCCAAATCTTGAAACGTATTGGTGCCGCCCAAATCTAAAAATCCAAGGTCGCTCAGTAAGCCCAAAGTGGAATATCGATAATTGATCAAATACGAAGCATTCGACTTTTTAGAAAAAGGTCCTTCGGCAGCAAAATCTATCCCCATTACTCCTATTTGGGCAGCGTATTCTCGTTTTTCGCTATTTCCTTTGCGTAAATTAATATCGAAAACACCCGATAGGGCATTGCCGTATTCAGCGGGAAACGCGCCGGTAAAAAAATCAGAATTATCGAGCATGTTGTTGCTCAATACACTTACACCTCCACCCGAAGCCCCTTGATCAGAAAAATGATTGGGACTTGGAATTTCTATTCCATTCAATCGCCACAACAATCCGCGGGGCGAATTTCCACGAACGATGATTTCGTTGTTTACATCGTCGTTGCTCGAAACACCAGCAAAACTTTGTGCCATTCTAGCCGGATCGTTGATGCTTGCTGCATAGCGTTGGGTTTCTTCTACAGAAAAAGACCGAGCGCTAACATTGGCCATTTTGTTTTGTGTGCCGTGTTTTTCTTTTTTTGCAACAACTTCAAATTCTTTTAGGCTTTCAAACTGTTCTTCCAACCGAATGTTTAACACAACCTCTTTACCCGATCCGAGTAAGATGTTGGGTACAATGCTTTCTTTATAACCCAAGAAGTGAACTTTTAAATCGATTCTACCGATGGGTAAACCTTCAATAACAAAATCGCCATTGATATCGGTAGTAGCGCCTTTTATGGGGTCGCTATTTTGCACTATCACAGTTGCGCCAATCAAAGGATAGTCAGAAGTTTTGTCCATTACTTTCCCTCTAATATTTTGAGTTAGCGTTTGAGAAAACACAGTGTGAGCGAATAAAACAAACAAAAAGGGTAGGGTGTACTTCATATAGCAAGTTTAAAAATCTATTGGAAAATACTCAAAGTGAAGAAGTAGCAAAGCAGGGATTACAAGATTCATGCAATCTTAATAAATGAGTAAACACACGGTAACTAGAACTTTGGTGCCGGCAAAATAAAGTGCATCAATTTTCGAGTAGAATGCATAAAACTAAGTTGAGAGGTGTTCCATTATCGAGAATTAACATGTTTTAAACGAAAATTGCGCCGTTCACACTACATAGAGCTTGATGAGCATTTTCAAATGCTAACTTTACGGCACAAAAAAGTGATATGAAAAAAATTTACACCCTTACAGCGGCGTGTATTCTTTCTGCTTCAGCAATGGCACAGCAAGTTTATACTCTGCAACAACCAACTAAGTTGAACCTTACACCCAAGGCGAAACTTGAAAAAGGCTTGAACGGCCAAAAAAATACAGAGTCTTTTTTACAACAAGATTTTCAAGCTGCAGACGCTCTTGATGCTTACACATTAGACATGTCTTTAACTTCAATGGGTTGGGAGTTGGATTCTTCAAGAATCAGCGATGCTCTTTTTATTCCTGAGTTAAACGATACAGCTAATGGTGAAGCCATGAATATTTTTGCTGTAAGTAACGATAGTAAAAACGAAATTCTTAGTGGTAGCAACGATGCTAGCATGGATTACATAAGCCTTCCATCAATAGATTTTACAGCTGTAAAAGAAGGTGTAATACTACAATTCGACTTTTTCGCAAACGATATGGCAGCTACTGCTGTTGCAGCTTTTGATGTTGAAGTTTCTACCGACGGTGGTACTGTTTTTACAAGTGTTTTCACTCCTACAATTGGTACGGAATGGCAAAAAGCGTATGTAGATCTTTCTGCTTACGCTGATGAAACTGATGTTATCATCCGTTTTAGCCACAACGATGGTGCTGGTACAGAATCAGCTTTTGCAATCGATAACTTAGACATCCGTTCTTTAGAAACTGATTTGACGTTAACAGTGTTGCCAAATCATAGTTTTACAGGTCTTACTGTTCAACAAAATAGAGACATTACTTTTTCTGTAAATGTTGCTAACAACGGTCTTAAAGATGAGTCGGCTGTTGTACTTGCAGGAACTATTACAGATCCTATAGGTGGAGTTACCAACTACGATTTGACTTTTGCATTGGGTGCAGAAAAAGATACCAACCTAACTTTCGGACCTTTCACAGCTGTTGAAATGGGCGATTATGACATCAACTTTACTATCGATGCTGGTACAGAAGAAACTACTGATGACAATGCATTTGCTTACACTACAAACCTAAACGATAGCATTCTTTTCCGCGATAATGGTGAATTGAATACAACTACACCAATAGGAAACAATGTAGACGTTGGAGTAGGTATACCAGGTAACTTGTTGATTACAAGTCGTTATAGCTTTGTTGCTGAAGACACAATTACAGGTGTTCAGTTTGCTTTTGCTGAAACAGCAGCTGCAGGAGACGAAGTTCAAATTTCATTTTATGGTCCAGACGGAGCTGGTGGAATTGATTTTACTAACATCTTAGATTTCGAATTTGCTCAAAAAACAGAAGCTATTGGTACTGCAGAATTTGTAACTGTTGCAATAGGTACAGGTGGTATTTATATGGTTGATGCTGGAGATACTATCTATGCTGTTATCGAAATGGAAGCTGGTGTTACTGGCGTGGTAGAAATGGGAGCTGATTCAACAGGTTTGAATGTTGACGGAACTTCGGAACTTATGTTCTTTATTCCACAATTTGGTCTGTCTCTACCTTTTGGAATTACAGACGCTCCTATCTTAAGATTGGAAACAAAATCTGTTGATTTAGGTGATGTTGTTGCTGACCTTGAATTGAGTGAATTGAAAATCATCAACGGTTTTGCGGTTAAGCCAATCAACCAAGTAACTGAAATGAAAATCACTTTGGATGTTGATAACATCGACTTAGGTGATGCTGAAGCTACATCTGTTGTATTCAATATCGACGAAGATGTTGCAGGTAATGTATTTACTAAAACAGACGATTTAGGAACGGTTGCTAGTGGTCGTCTTCAAACTTTGAGTTACTTCTTTACTCCTAGTGCTGTAGGTCTTTACACAATTAGTGCTACTATTTCTACTACTTCAGACGAAGATTCTTTGGCTAACAACACTATCGAATTACAATTCGAAATCAGCGATTCAGTTTTAACTCGTTTTGATGGTATTCCTGCTTCTGCTTTACTTTATGGTATTGCTGACTTAGGTAGTGGATCTGATACAGCAGAAGCTGGTACAGCTTTCTCTATGGTTGAAGCTGATACTATTACTGCAATTCAATTTGCTCCAAACCCAACATTTACTGCTGGCGATAAGTTTTATGGTCACATCTACAATTCAAGCGACGAGATAGTTGCTTCTACAGAAGTAGTTACTGCAGCAGCAGATGCAGCAGGTCTTACTATTGTTAGACTTGAGTTTGATGAACTAACAATTTTACCTGTTGGCGATTACTCTATGGAAGTAGGTACTATTCAAGCAGATCCAACAGCTGGTCGTAGCATGTTGATGTCTGATGGATTGCATACTGATGGTACCGAGTACATCCGTTACCTAGGTAATAAACTAGTTTTGTCTGATCAAGGTTTTAGTGGGGCTTACGCAATATTTGCTGAGTTTGGTGCGGTATCTACAGTAGGTATCAACGAAACTACTGGTGCTATTGTTAGCTTATTCCCTAACCCAGCTACCGATGTTTTGAATATCTCTAACGCAGCTAACTCAAACTATGTTTTGATGAACGTTACAGGTAAAACAGTAGCTACTGGTTCTATCAATGACGATAAGCACACGGTTGATGTTTCTGCATTCAAATCAGGTGTTTATGTATTGAAATTAACGGGTACTGTAAACGAAAGTTCAAGAATCATCATCGACTAATTGTCGTTGATATTATCATCTAATTTAGAAAGGAGCTTTAGGGCTCCTTTTTTTATGCCTAATTGTTAGATGTGCCGTAAATTAGCGCTGTGAAAAACATTGTAGCCATAGCTTTTGTTAGCATTGTGCTTTGCCCTATTTTTATCAATACGGGTGTGTTTTCATATTATTCTATCGACATAAAATCGTTTACCGAAAAATACTGTAGCAACAAGTCAGAGCCAGAACTTCGGTGTAATGGAAAGTGTAAGTTGAACAGCATTATTGTTTCAACCGATGTCCCATCTTCTAAGGATAAAAAGAGCAAGTCAAGCTCGTTAAAAATCCCCCTCTTTTTAGCCGAAAAATTCTCATTTGATTTTAGAAAAGAACAAGCAAAAGGAATAATTACCCAATTTCATTCAGCATATTGTCTCTTTAAAAATCCTTTTTTAGAGATCAACACTCCGCCTCCTCAGGAAGCATTGTAACACATAGTTTTTACAATCACATTAGGAGGAAAAATGAAAATATTATTAAGTATTTCGGCTTTTCTTGTACCTACTATTATGCTGGCATGCAATAGCTGTGGGTGTTTTATTGGGAGTGGTATCAGTGGACTGAACTTGCAAAACAACAAGTATATGGTTCGGTACAACACTCAATTCAGAAACTTCCATACTACTCATCCGGCCGATGATGATTATGTACTTGAAAGGCACACAAAGGAGCAATTCTGGAGTCATTCTCTAGAGGTTACTCGTATGATAAAACCATGGCTTTTGGCTTCAGTAGGAGTAAATGCCGCCAACAATGCATTTGAAGAAGATGGAGCGATAAATCGTTTCAACGGATTGTCAAGTGTTAATGTGGCATTTAGCTTCCAGAAATTGCTGAAAAGCTATGAAAATGGCAATAACGTATATGGCTTGGCCAAAGTGAATTATGCCTTGCCAGTTGGCGAATACAAAGGCAATGCGAACAACGATGCATTTAGCGAATCGATGTACTCAAGCACTGGATCTAGTGCGTACTCAATGTCGGCTCAGCTTTTGTACAACCGTCAGAAAACGTTGTATTACAGCCAAGTAAATGTCACTTTAAATGGCGAAACACCAGATAATTATCAGTTTGGTTCGGCTATCAATATTTCGCTTGGATCGGCCTTAGATGCCGTGCAGTTTGCAAATAATAAAACCGTGATAGTGGGCTTAGAAACAGGCTTGTATCATAGTTATGCTAACCAATATTTCGGTAAAACCTTGCCCGATAACAATGGCACGTATTCTGTGTTGGTGCCTCAATTAGGTTACAAAACCGAACGAATTAGTGTGTTGCTTAGAAAAGCAGTCGTGGTCCAGCAGAACATAGGATCGGGCAACACACAGTTAAAAAATCAATTAGAATTCAATCTAACCATCAAAATTTAAGAAAAATGAAAAACAAATTAGTAGCATTAAGCCTTTTGGCTCTAAGTATCGTATTCGTACAATGTAAGAAAGACGATGACGAAAACCCGTCGACAGCACCTACAGCAACTATTGTGTCGCCAGAAATAGGAAAGACATTTATGAGCATGGATATGTTGGTCATTGACGTACAATTTACCGACCCAAAAGAGCTGCATACCTACGCAATTGAAATAAAAAACGAAAGCCTGGATAGCATTATCTACACCAAGTCGGGTCATGAACATGGAGCAGAAATAACCATTCAAGATACCATCATGCTTATGGTAAACGACCACAGCGATATGCAAATGTTGGCTACTGTAACCAATCACTTGGGCGAAGAGGCTAAGGATTCCGTTTCGTTTCACGTGCACCCCATAGGCGGACACTAAGCAGTGCAAAAGAAACTGATATTAAAAAAGGAGCCCGTGAGCTCCTTTTTTAATTAATGAACAAGGATTTTTTTGTTGAGTACCGAGCGTTCATTTTCTATTCGTACAATCAATATCTGCTGTTTATATTGAGATACTTCGATTTGGATTTCTCTATCGCTAAATTCTTTTTCTAGCACTCTAGTACCATCCAAAGTGTAGACGCTTACAGAAGATGTTTTTTTCGACAATTGGCTAACGGTGAGTTGTTTGTTTTTAACCGATAAGGTGTATTCATCTGTTTTAGCAATAATGTTGTCTACTCCCGTTACCAACTCGTTTAAATCGAAAGCGTAAGACAGTCGCTCGTCAGGAAAATAAGTGTAAGGCACTATGTCATCATAAGCCGCCAAAATATCGGGAGTATTGAGATGATCGTAAATTACTGGGTCCGTTGGGTTATCAGATATTATAAAGAACTGGTCAACGATTTCTTCATTATTTTTTCTAAAAGTCATTTCGCTCATCATATCCGTAAACGCAATAAAATTGGGTTGAAAGTTATGCGGACCATGATGAAGTTCAATTCTGCCGGTGGCATAAAAATGGACCTGATAGCTGTAAGTGTATTGCGGATATTCAGAAAAATACAAGTCCGTAAATTCTACGATGGTTGCTACAGGTTCATTGTTGTCAGAAATGTATTTAACATTTACTCGACCAGTTTCTTTGGCTTCTCTAAGGCCATAATCATCAATTTCTAAATCCTTGGTAGTATAACAGTGCATTGCGAGTATCGGCGTAGTTCCCCGCCTAGCGGTGAAACCGTAATGACTTATGTTGATTAATTGGTTGTCGATGGTTTTCAGTTTGAAATTGAGCACAATAAACTTACCATAGACATTGTTCGGAATACTATCCCATTTATATGAAAAGTCGACATCGGTTAGTGGCTCATAATTATGGTCTTTTATTATTTCAACAAAATCTGACTGAGCCAAACATGGTTGAGCGAAAAGGAATAA